>Ga0070731_10002609_pt1 | contig 16998 bp, 15 predicted proteins | sample Coa_R1_2_FD_66448 | JGI IMG/M metagenome (GOLD analysis project Ga0070731, IMG submission 66448) | Surface soil microbial communities from Centralia Pennsylvania, which are recovering from an underground coalmine fire - Coalmine... | ecosystem: Environmental > Terrestrial > Soil > Unclassified ...
CCGGCAGGCACGATGAAAGGCTCGGGTATCTGCGACAAATTCAACACATAAGTGCCGGTATCATTCCCATTTAGATCGTAACTGCTGACCAGCACGGTGAAGGTGCCACTGTTGGTGGCCGTATAGGCAATGAGGTCATCCGTGCTGTCCTGGTAATATTGCAAAAACGCCCCGTCTGGCCCATACAGTTCTAGCCGGCCATTGAAACCCGTCGTTCCCAGCCGCAAATTGATGCTGTCGCCCGCGTTGGCCGTGAACGTCCACAGGTCCTGTCGGCCTAAAGTGATGGTTCCGGTCGCGTTGGCTCCGTTGATCAGCGGTCCGCCTCCATCGCCGTCGGGCACAATAAAAGCCTCGGGTATCTGGGACAAATTCAACACATAAGGGCCGGTCCTGGGGTGCCCACTAAGATTGTCACTGCTGACCTGCACGATGAAGGTGCCGCTATTGGTCGCCGTGTACGCGATGAGGTCATCCGTGCTGTCATTCACAGTGCCAAGCAACAGGCTGTCCGGCCCATATAACTGGAGAATGCCTGGGAAGCCACTCGTTCCCAGCCGCAAATTTATACTGTCTCCCTTATTGGCCGTGAAAATGTAGGAATCCGTTGTATTGGTAAAAATGGTTCCAGTCTGATTGGCTCCGTTGATGAGAGTGGTTTGTGCGTGGGCAACCAGTGGCAGACTGAACAGCAGAAGAGCCGACAGTGCGGCCAACGACATTGAATTGAGTTTATTTTTCATGGTTCGTCTGGCCTTGGTTGCACCGGGCTGATACCGCCTGTCATCAGAATCAGGTTTTCACCGCCCGCAAACCACGAATTATGAGGAGGGTATGTTTACTGGTTTCCCCAGCTTATAGCAAGAATAATCGAAGCTCCTTATGCTCCAAGTTTTGCGTTCCCAGGGAGGTTTGTTCAGATGACTATGTCAAGGAAGGCTAAAATCCGTGCCCATCCGTGTCATCCGCGGTTAAAAGATCGTCTTCGTGCACTCTGTGTCAAACCTCTGCGTCTCTGCGCCTCTGCGGTTCAAATTAGCGTTTAGCCTTCAGCCTTTCCGCTCCGTGTCTCAGTCGCTCCGCTTTGTGTCTCAGTTTTTTTCATTTGAATCCCAGCCTGTTTGCTTTGAATCCCTCTGTGCCGGCGTTGTGTGTTTGTACGTCAGACTGCAGTCTTTTTCAGTTGGATTACTGTCCCTGTCATTTGGCTTCATGTCTCATCCAGAATAAATGGCGCTGAGTAACTCGGCTTCAAATCCAAGGAACCCGGCGCCGCGTCCAGGCAATTCAGCCCCTTGTCCGGTGGTGAATCTTCAAGTCCAGGTCACTGGGATTGCAGTCTATCATACCAATCAACTTGTCTCGTATGATTAGCGACATTAATTAGTTGGCATGGCTGACGCTTTGGCCAACGTGTCGTGACGCGACACTGTTTTACGGCGAACGAAAGCGGTAGAAGCGGCTGGGATAATTGGTCCATTGCGGATCACTGAAGTAAATCGAGCTGTTGGTAAGAGTGCAGTTTTGGAGCATTGTCCAGGGCCCGGCCAGATTGATGGCGGCTTCCACCACGATGGGAATATTGGTCGTGCCCGCAATGTTGAAACCGAAGCCATTGGTTCCCACACCGAAGCTGCCGTCGCCGGTCTGCACCTGCGGGTTCCATAAGACGGCTGGAACCCCGGTCGCTGCCGTAAATTCCTGCCAGCCCGCGGTATCCGGCAGGTAATAGGCGGTCACATTAGTGGCATTGTAAAAGGCCCACAACCCGGCATAGTTTGGGGCGTTCCCATTGAAGAAGAGCCCCTTCAAATTGATACAGTCAGAAAACGCTTCCTGCCCAATACTGCTCACGTCGCTGGGGATTGTGATATTGATAAGGTTGGTACAGTCGATGAACGCCTGGTCACCTATGACGGAAATGGTGTCGGGGACCGTATAGCTTCCACCCTTACCAGCCGGATATTGGACAAGCACGGTCTGGTTCTTGTCGAACAGGACACCATCCATGCTGCAATAGGAAGGGTTGGCAATAGCCACGACGATAGCCGTAAGATTGGTGCAGTCTTCGAAGGGAAGAAATCCGATAGTTGTGACGCTGCTGGGTATCGTGACGCTGGTTAAACCGGCGCATTGATAGAAAGTCTCAGACCCGATGCTGGTAACGCCATCCGCGATCACTACGTTAGTCAGGCCAGTGCAACCTTCAAACGTTACGTTGCCGGTATTGGTAACGCTGCAGGGGATTGCAACACTGGTCAGGCCGGTGCAGTTCCAAAATGCTGCATCTCCAATGCTGGTAATGCCATAGGGGAGCGTGATGTTGGTCAGATTGGTGCAGTCACGGAAGGCCCAATAACCGATGCTATTGACGCTAGTGGGGATGGCGGCGCTAATCAGGCTGGAGCAACCCCGGAACGCCTCATCCCCAATGTTCGTGACGCCGTTGGAAATCGTAGCGCTGGTCAGGCTGATGCAGTAATAAAACACCTCACTGCCGATGCTGTTGACGCTGCCCGGAATCGCAACGTTGGTCAGGCTTGTGCAATCAATGAAAGCCTGATCCCCCATGTTGGTGACGCTACCAGGAATCACAACGCTGGTCAGACCAGCGCAGTCAGCGAACGCCTGGGTTCCGATGCTGGTCACAGCATCGGGAATCCTTACACTGATCAGGCTGATGCAAATCGCAAACGCATGGTCCCCTATGCTGGTCACACTATCGGGTAGCGTGACGCTGGCTAGGCTGGTACAGCCATAGAACACATAGTCCCCGATACTCGTGACGCTGCCTCGAATTGTAATGTTGGTCAGACTGGTGCAGGAATAGAACGCCGCATTTCCGATGTTGGTAACGCTATCAGGAATCAAAACGTTAAGAACATTGTTAGGAAAAGTTGAATAGAACCCCCAATCTCCGATGCTGGTAACCCGGAAACCATTCGTCATGTCCGGAATCGTCACGTCGCCTCCGGAACCGGTGTAACCGGTAATGGTAACACTAAGACCATCAGAATTCGTCGTGAACGTGAATTGTGCCTGGACCGCGGCGGGCAACAGCAAGAGCAACGCCCCCAGCAAGCAGAGTTGAATCAAGTTTCGCCTGGTTTTCATACGGCCCAACCAATTTCCCAACCCTCCCACGATTACTAAATTGGCAAAATACGTCAACTTCGAAGAAAGGCGCGTTTCAACAAGGATGCCAGCCCTACGGGCTTCCCGAAGGCGCCGCTATTTCCTTCTTCGCCGCCTTCACCTCGATGTGCAGGTCGCGCAGTTGGCGCGGTGAAACGGCGGCAGGTGAATCGGTCATCAGGTCCGTGCCTTTGGCGGTCTTCGGAAAGGCGATCACGTCGGCTGCTATGGTTTTTTCTTTTCTTCGCGCAAAGCCATTGGCGCATGGAGTTCCGCTCGCACCTCCGCGCCGGTCATGACCTGATACATCGTGTCCGGGCAGAGGTCAATGCCGCCCGGCCATTCCACGCAGCCGAAATCGGGGTTGACGGTGACGGCATTGAAAATTTTTGCATCAAGCAATTTCAGAAACACGCCGCCGCGCCGTTCAGGTTCGACGGGAAAAATCCCGCTCACGCCGTCGTTGAAGGTGACTTTCAACCGGTATTGCGGCAGCGGTTCGGCGGAGATGATCCGAATCATGTCTTTATTCTACTCCAACGGCGCGATTTTGGAAGGTTCTTGATTGCGGCTGGCCAGTTCCCATGCCTGGCGCAGTTCCGCGCGATGCAACGCCGCCCATTCGAGCACGAGCGCCTGCGCCCGCCGGCTCATGTCGCCTTCCATGAGTTCCAGCGTATTGATATTGACCTTGATTTCCTCGCCTTGATAGACCGCGTGAAAATGTGGCGGTGCGTGATCGCCATAAAACATCCGGATGATGATGCCGTAAAACCGGCTTAATTCTGGCATGGCGGAAGATTAGTTGGTTTCAACCGGCTGACAAGGTCTTTGCCCACGGCCACCATTCCCTATCCGCCGCATTTGGGTTCAATAAGGAACGCATGAAAAACCACTTCCTGCATTCCTGCCTTCCTAACTCAACAAATCAAAACCAACACTTCTGTGTCTTGGCGTCTTCCGTCTTCGCGTTCTTCGCGTGACTCTTTGTTTTCCGCCAACACAAGCCAGCAGTCTGTGCCACTATTCCTTCTTCGCCGCCTTCACCTCGATGTGCAGGTCGCGCAGCTGGCGGGGCGAAACGGCGGCGGGCGAATCGGTCATCAGGTCCGTGCCTTTGGCGGTCTTCGGGAAGGCAATCACGTCGCGAATGCTCGGAGTACCGCAGAGAATCGCGCAGAGCCGGTCAAAACCAAGCGCAATGCCACCGTGCGGCGGCGCTCCATAGCGGAACGCCTCGAGCATGTAACCAAAGCGCAGCTTGGTTTCCTCAGGCGGAATTTGCAGCACTTCCTCGAACACGGTTTTCTGCACGTCCGGCTGGTGAATACGAATCGAGCCTCCGCCAAGTTCCACGCCGTTCACGACCACGTCGTAATGCTGGCCGCGGACTTTTTTCGGGTCGGTCTTGAGCAGGGCAACGTCCTCCGCCACCGGCGCGGTGAACGGGTGATGGCTCGAATACCAGCGGTTCTGTTCCTTGTCGAAACTGAGCAGCGGGAAATCCACGACCCAGAGAAAATCAAACCGGTCGGCGGGAATCGCCAGCTTCCCCTGCCCTTTCAAAACATCGGCGCAATACAACCGGATCTTGCCGAGGATTTCGCACGCGTTCAGCCATTGGTCGGCGGCGAACAAAATCAAGTCGCCTTCCTCGATTTTCAACTTTTGCGCGAGCGCGGCCTTCTCGGTGTCACTGAAAAATTTCACGATGGGCGACTTCCATTCCCCACCTTCCACCTTGATGAACGCGAGTCCCTTCGCGCCAAAACTCTTGGCGTATTCGGTCATGGTCTCGATCTGGCCTTGCGTCGCGCCGGCCAAGCCTTTCGCGTTGAGCGCCTTGACCACACCGCCCGCGGCGACCGCGCCGCTAAAGACCTTGAATTTGCTGGCGCGGAATTCCTCGGTGAAATCCACCAGTTCCATGCCGAACCGCGTGTCCGGCTTGTCGATGCCCCAGCGATTGAGAGCTTCCTCGAAGGAAATCCGCTTGAACGGCGTCGGCACGTCCAGGTTCAATGCCGTTTTCCAGACGCGCTTCAACAGGCCTTCAATCAGCGCGTAAATATCCTCGCGCTCGATGAACGACATTTCGATGTCCACCTGCGTGAACTCCGGCTGGCGGTCGGCGCGCAAATCCTCGTCACGATAGCAGCGGGCGAGCTGGAAATACCTTTCCACACCGCCGACCATGAGGATTTGTTTAAACTGCTGCGGCGATTGCGGCAACGCATAGAACTGCCCGGGATTCACGCGGCTCGGCACGAGAAACTCGCGCGCGCCTTCGGGCGTGGACTTGAACAACGTGGGCGTTTCGATTTCAAGAAAGCCCTGCTCATCCATGTATTGCCGCGTGGCGATGGCGACCTTGCTGCGGAGCCGGAGGTTCCGCGCCATTTCGGGCCGGCGCAAATCCAGGTAGCGGTATTTCAGGCGCAATTCCTCGTTCACCTTGCTCGCCACTTCCGGGTCGTCCACCGGAAACGGCAGGACGTCGGCCACATTGAGCACTTCGAGTTCCTTCGCCATGACCTCGACTTCACCGGTGGGAATCTTCGGATTGTTCGTGCCTTCCGGCCGCTGGCGGACCTTGCCGGTCGCGCGGATGACACACTCGCTGCGCAGCGCCGCGGCGCGCTCGAACAGTTCCTTCGGCAAATCGGACGGATCAAAGACCGTTTGCGTGCGGCCTTCGCGGTCGCGGACATCAATAAAAATCAGACCACCGAGGTCCCGGCGGGAATGGACCCAGCCGGTCAGGGTGACCGTTTGCCCGATGTGCGCCGGGCGCAGTTCATTGCAATGGTGCGTGCGTTTCATTTCACTTTTTTGGTGGGGCGAGAGTCCTCTCGAGCCCAAATTCATTCGAATTAAATCCAGCCAGGGCTCGACGGAGTCTCGCCCCACCAAATCAAATCATAAAGCGAGCGCAGATGTTGGCGGGAAACGCCGAAGAATTCAAAGTAAAAGTAAGGCGGGTGGCACTACATTCTGCAACTTTCGGTGGGGCGAGCGTACTCGCGAGCCGGCTCGTCAGTAGCCTCGCCCCACCAAATTACCCCACTACCGGTTCGCCTTACTCCGGCAGTGAAATCCGCCAGACGTTGGGTCGGGTCGCCGGAATTCTGCAAGGCCTCGCGCAGACCGTCATTGGAATACTGTTGCACGCTGCCGTCGGCCAGGCCTACATTCCCCTGATTGACGTGGATGGCTTGTGTCCAACTGACCGGCTGTCCGGGAACGAGTTTGAGGATTCCATTTTCCGGACTGCCCACGCCGATGATATTCCGGTCACCATCGAGCAATCGCTGTGGAGACGTGTCCCTTGCCTCCAGGCCGACAAAGTAACTGACGTTCTGATTTTTCAAACGGGCGAAGTCGGTGGCGGCTGCGCGCGTGTCCGCCGGGCAAACCAGGATGTTGGGCGCATTCAGTTCATTGGATATGGCCTGGAAATGGCGGAACGTGCCCGCCCCGGTATTAAATTCCCTCGTGCCGCGCTCGTTCGTGGAAACGCTCATTGGATACAGGCTGGTGTTGTCGTCCGCCCAGATGCGAAAGGCGAGGCCGCATTGTTTCAGATTGTTGACGCAGTTGATGCGCTGCGCCTTTTTCTTGGCTGCCGCCAGCGCCGGCAGCAGCAGGGCCGCCAGAATGGCCAGGACGGCAATGATCACCAGCAAGGCGACCAGGGTGAAACCCGGTTTGGAACGGGAACCGATGGTGGAGTTCATGCCCGGAAATATGTTCCTTATCCCGAAGTTGACAAGCCATTATTCAGCGGAACTGATGCACCGTTGCCGTTTTAAGAATTATTCTGCTTTACCTTTTCTCAAAAACTGTTTGGCTTGGCATGGAAAAAGGTTCACCCCAATGGCAACCCACTTATCCACCATGAAAAAAAACCATCCTTTCAACTGCGTTCCCGTGCTGGTCCTGCTCGGTCTGATCGCCATCCTGAATTACGGCTGCGGCAAAAAGCCGGCGCCGGGCGCTGAACTCAGTCCGGGTGGCGGACCCGGCGCTCCCGCCGTGGTTTCAGCGGAAAAAACCAGCTTTGCCGAGGTTACGTCGCAACTCGATCCCGGCGGCAATTTCTACCTCTACCTCGGCACCGCGCAATGGCTCGACGGCCTATCCGCCAAGGTCGGCGCGTGGCGGCAGACGTTTGCGGCCATGCCCAACCTCAAGCCGGAGGACACCGCCAACGTCAACAAGGCGTTCGACCTCGTCACCAGCCTGATCAAGGACAGTGGCGTCGAAGACGTCAGCGGTGTGGGCATGAGTTCGGTGGAAATCGAGAAGGGCATGTTCCGCAACAAGGCGATGTTGCATCATTATCCCGGCAAAGGTGACGGCTTCCTCTGGAAACTCGCCGGCAAGGGGCCGCACCCGCTCACCGGCCTTGACCTCCTGCCGCCTGATACCGCACTGGCCATTTTCTCGGACGCGGACCTGCCCCTGCTCTGGACCGTCGCCCAAAAGGAAGTCACCCAGGCCAACCTGCCCCAAGCCCAGGCCTGGATGGACCAACTCCCCGTCCAATTTGAACAGAAGACCAAGGTCAAATGGGACACCTTCCTGAATTCGCTCGGGGGCGAGTTCGGTTTCGTGATGACGCTCGACCCCTCCAACAATATCCCCGTGCCGATGCCGGGCGGCGCGTTGGAAATCCCTTCACCGGGCCTGTTGCTCGTCATCAAGGTCAACGACGACACGATTTTCAATCGCATTGACGCGGAATTGAAATCCAATCCGCAAGTCATCAGCGTGGACCAGCCCGGCCTCAAAATGCGGACAATGCCCGTGCCCCTGCCCCTGCCCATCGCGCTCCGGCCCACCGCCGCCACGAGCGGCGGTTACCTGTTCATCGCCTCCAGTGACGCGTTGATTAACGACGCCCTCGCCGTGAAAAGCGGACAGCAACCCGGTCTCAAAAGTACCGCCGAATTCAAACATGTGTCCCAGGGCGTGCCCGACCAGGGCAATCAGTTCTGCTATCTGAGTCAACGGTTCGCCGAGACCATGATGAAGGTGCAGCAACAGGTCATGAATGCCAATGCGAAGACCGACCCGCAAACGGCGAAATGGATACAATCCTTTATGCAGAGCCGGCCGGCCTTTGCGTATTCCGTCGGCATCAACACGCCGGAAGGCTGCCTGACCGTTGGCAACGGCAGCCAGAGCTACGCCAATACCGTGCTCCTGCCCGGTGTGGCCGTGGTGGGTGCGCTTTCCGCCATCGCCATTCCCAACTTCATCAAGGCTAGGACCGTCTCGCAGCAAAATGCCTGCATCAACAACCTCCGCCAGATTGACGCGGCCAAACAACAATGGGCCCTGGAAAAAGGTAAACAGGCCAACGATGTTCCCACGTGGGACGACATCCAGCCGTACCTCTACAAAATTCCGCATTGTCCGGCCGGCGGCACCTATTCCATCAACGCCGTCGGTGAACGGCCCACTTGCAGCGTCCCGGGGCACGAGTTGCCATAAGGGACATTGGCAAAATACGGATTTGGGAAGGACGAGTTTCTGGATGGTCAACGGAGGCTCTCCGCCACGGCTGAATTCCCCGCTCGCCACGTCCGTCGGATTCGGCTACGCTGGGGTTGCCATGATGGAGCCGACCAAACCCGATATCATCATCACGCACGAAAGCGACCTGGACGGTTTTCTTTCCGGCGCCTTGCTGCAACGGCTCGCCAAAAAGCTGTACGACACGGACACACCGCTCGAAGCCTACCATTACAACCAATGGAAGCAGCGCGAGCTGCGCGAACGGGCCGCGTGGGTCGCGGATTTCACCTTCGAGCCGCGCCTCGATAAATCGGAGTGGATGATCGTTGACCATCACGTCACGGAGTCCGCACCCAAAAACGCGCTGCTCATCCATGACGTGAACAAGTCCGCCGCGTTGCTGTGCTACGAACTGTGCAAGGACCACGGCCTCGGCTCACCCGCGCTCGACCGGCTCGTGCATTTGAACAATGTCGCCGATTTGTTTCTGGAGGACGACCCCGACTTTGCGCTGGCCTGTGATTACGCCAACCTCGTCAAGATTTACCAGTTCTGGAACCTGCAGGCGCTGATCGGTGGCGGCGTTGAAAAGCTCCTCGACCATCCACTGCTTGAAGTCATGGCCGTCAAGCGGCGGATTGAAAATCCGCTCGGCTTTGAATGGAGCAAAAACAACGTCACCGAAATCAATCCGACGGTCGGTTACGTGGACACCGTGGTCGGCAACAACAACCTGGTCGTTCATCAGTTGCTGGAGGAGCAGGCGGTGAAATATCCGGTGCTGGTGACGCTGTTCCGGCGCGGGAACATGGTGTTCGCCAGTTTTCGCAGCCGCAACGGCGAGGCGCTCAAGGTGGCGGAAAAATTCCAGGGCGGCGGCCATGCCAACGCCGCCGGCGCCATCCTGCCCAAATCCATCCGCTACATTCCCGACGCCATCGATTACCTGAAGCAGGTGCTGAATCCGAAACGGGACACGCCGCTCAACAGTCTGGAAAACATATTCGCCAGCCTGGAAGCCGAAAAAAAAGGCTGACGCGGGCGCAATTACAAATTAACGCGGCATGAATGCGACGGAGACCACCGTTCCGCACTTACCGGTCAGCAAAGCCGTCGTGAAGCGACTCGGCGGCGGAGGCGCCGGCAGTCGCCGCCTTCCGTGGATCTTGAATTATCTTATCCTGGGATGTGCCGGCTTCACCGCCAGCGCCCTGTTCGGCGAGCCGCCACTGGATTTGATGAAAAACCAGGTCGCCTATCTGGCTCCCCAACTTCAAGGCGACCAGCCGCAGAAACCGGTAATGGGATGCGAATTGTCCGATTTCGGGTCCTGGTACGACATTGCTTATTCCGGGGGTATCGACCGTTTTATGCTGGGTTCGGTGCGACAGGGAGTCGGCCCGAACAACGAGTTTTTTAATACGGCACGCGACGTGGGAGTGCTCTCGCTGTTCTTTCAAACCGCAACCGGTGAGAAAATCGATGGCGATCCGGAAGCGGCCGTCACCTGGTATCCGTACGGCTGGCGAACCTTCACCCGCCACGCGAACTTTGAAATCGAATCGGCAACGTTCTTCACCGCCTTCAATACGGTGGCGATCCATGTCAAGGTCACCAACACGGGAAACCTGCCCGCCGCCATCGCCCCCGGATTAATCGTCACGGCCCGGTCCGGTTATGACGGACGCACAGACGGACGGATCACCGGTTCCTTGAAAAACCATGGGCTTCAGTTCTGGTTTAAAAACGCCCGTGTCGGTTCCAAAACCACGCGCGGCCTCTACACCGACACCCTGGCCATCGGCTCCACTTTGGAACCTCTTCACGTGGCGTTTGCCCCCCGGGACCTGACACGGGCCACGTCCGAAGAACTGAAATCGGCGCTGGTGGGAAATCTCGCCTCATCGCTCGCTGCGCCGGCCGGAACCGCCGTGCTCACGGCCAAAAGCTCAATGCTTAAACCGGGAGAATCACTGGAATGTGTCTTTGTTGTCGCCGCGGCGGCGGACGGTAAAACAGCCGGCACGCAATGTGAAAGCGCAATAACTGCTTTCATGGCATCGCCCCACTCGGCACTGACCCAGGTGGAAAACGACTGGAACGGTTTTTTTCAGGGCCTGCCGGCACTTGACCAGCCGGGTGACGCCTACACCCGGCTTTATTACTCGGCAGCGACCGCGCTTCGCAAGAACCGTTATCTGCTGAAATGCGACGGGCAATTGTACAGCGCCTCGTATCCGGCGCGAGGCGGGTTCAACTACTTTTTCCAAAGCGACTCGTGTTGGAATCTCCTGGGTTACCTGGACATGAAGCCGTCATGGGCGGAAGGCCATGCCGTGCCGATTCTGGACCCGCCTTGCGAAATCATGGACCCGCACTTCTTCTGGTCCATGTGGGAATTGTATTCCCGCATCCCGGACCGCCAGGCCCGCCACGACTTCGCCAAAAAAGTTTATCCGTTGTTGGCGAACGCCTATCGGGATTGGACGAACCACGTTGACATCGACGGTGATCTACTGACCGCAACGCCGAACAACTGGGACGATAATCCGCGTTACGATCTGATCTTCAAGGAGGTCAAATACGTTCCCGGTTGGAACAGTTGGTGGAACGATTTGACCCGTGACTGCCGGGAGAACAAGCTCGACGACCCCGCGCCCAGCTCCCAGTTGGGTTATGGCGCCGTGGTCCTGAAACGACTGGCCCTGGACCTGGGCCAACCGGCAGAGGTCGCCGGATGGGAGCGCCAGATCCAGCGGCACCAGCAGGCAATTGACTCGTTGTGGGATGACCAGAAGGGATACTGGATCGTCACTTACCGGGGAACGCTTCGGGATGACGTCCTGACCAGTTCGATTATCTATCCGATTTTTTGCGATCTCTGCCGCGACCCCGCCAAAATCAAACGGGTCATCGAAGGACACATCCTCAACCCCAAGGAATTTGACGGCCCGTTTCCCATTCCGACGGTCGCCTATGATGATCCTCGTTATTACCATCAAAAACCGCCGTTCGAAAACGAGGCCGGCGGGCTTTGGCGCGGCAATATCTGGATGCCGGAAACCTGGATCGTGGCAAAAGGTTTGTTCAAGTACGGTTACGAGGACGATGCCCGGAGCATTGTCGGGCGATTGCTTAAAATGATGTCGACCCAGTCCGCCTCCGTCGGCGCGTACCAGCAATTTGCCTTCAGCCCCGCCGAGTGGTACGACTCGCGCACGGGCTTGGGCCAGAATAATCGGGCCTTTTCCTGGTCGTCCGCCGTCGCGCTCGATTTCCTGCTCGGCAATTATCAGAACGAACGGGTGCTCGGCTCCAACCCGGACCGGGACCGGACCATTGAAGGCCATGTCCGGGAAATCTTCGACTTCGCCAGCGGCAACCGTCTGTTCCAGGTCGAGGCCATCAAAACGGTCTTCCCCGTGCTGAATATGAAAACGACGGACGGTTTGCCGATCGAGCAAAGCCACCGGGTCATTTTCAGTTTTTCAGATCCCGCCGGCAATTTTACGGCGTCAACGATCCCCTTCACCATCGATGAAAGCAAATGGAAGGTGGAAGACGCGGCCACCGGCCACGCCGTTCCGACCGATCGGGACGGCTGGTATCGGGTACCGCTGACTGTTGAACTGGCGCTGGTTCCCGTGGTGGCACCACCCGTTCGGTAACCCGGCCAAAAGCAGGATTGCACTGGACAGAAACTGGCCTCCGGAATAGCGTTAACAACATGAAACTGGATAGGCCGCAAAACAAGCCGTTGATTGTCTCTTAGGCGGCTCGCAAGGATTACAAATGAAACGGCTATTGATGATTTTTGCTTTGTTCGCTACAGCAAGCGCACTTGGCGCTGACGATGTCACGGTGAAACTCGATGACGTTTCACCGAACGGCAATCACACGAATATTTGGTTTGAGTGCAGGTTCACGATCCATAATGGCACGAGCACACCTTTGTTTGCCACCAACTTATTCGTTGCTCCCCCCGGTCTTGCACTGAAGATTTCAGATTTAAACGGCAAGGAACTGAAGCGGGTATATGCTGACCCTTGGATTAATTACGCGTTGAATAGCCCCATCATTCCACCAGGCGACAGCACATTCAAGGAGCCTTATGGACTTGGCCGTTTTGTCGCCTTGCCGGAGACCGTGCAGATCGTCAGAGTCCGACTTGAGGGTACACTGTCGGCCAGCGGATATATGAATCTTTTGACCTCGAATATTGTTAAGGTGCATGTTCCTTGACGCCGCCTAATTAGATGATAGGCTGCAATTGTTCCCAGTGCCAAACTTCAAGCTGTCGCCGATTTACGAAAGAGCATTTTCCGAAGCACCCAGTCCACCGAAAACACGCCGGCGCCAAACGCCAGCACGACGAGCGTCATGAACAAAAACGGGAATGGCGCCGCCTGAACGAATTTGTCCGAGTCGCTGAAAATGGACTTCACCGCGTCCGAATCGGCGGTGAGGTAGGCGATGACCATGTCGAATGCGAGCGCGAAGGCGACGAGCCGCGAACCGGCCCCAACCATCAGCAACAGACCGCCGAAACATTCCATGATGGCCACGAGCCAGGCATTGGCCCCGGGTAACGGGATGTTCAGGCTCTGAAAGAACTGGGTCACGTGCCCGATGTTTTCAAGCTTGCCCATGCCGGTCTGGAAGAATTGCCAGCCCCAATAAAGCCGGATGGCCAGCAGGAACGGCGATTGCACCCAGCTCGCCGCCCTGACCCACAGGGCATAAAGGTTTTTTGCGATTCCGATTTTGTTGGCGGTCATAATTTTATTTTGAAGGTTTCAGACCGTAGAACCAGCCGAGTGCGGCCCAGTTGGCAAACCATTGCCGGACCGTCGCGCCCAGATCGCCGGCCAATTTCAAGCGGACCAGCCTGGCGCACGCCGCTTCCAGCGTCGCGCCCTTTTGCAGCGCGGATAAAAGGATGAACTGGCCGGGTTCGAGCGGCTTGTAATACACGCCGTCCTGATAACGGTGCACAGCCAGAAAATTGACCCGGCGTTTCAAGCCGCGCGCCGTCCGCACCCCGGCGCGGTGACGGCGCTGTTCCATCGCGTTGCTCGCCTCATTCCGCAAACCGGCCTGTTTTTTTATTCCAATCAGAAAATCCGCCACGTCATGCTCCAGTTTTAGCAGGGTCAAATGCGGCTGCAATCGCAGCCGGAGCTTTGCCGCATCCAAGCCGGACAAATCCCCGACTTTCAGCGGCCGTTCGGCGGCGTTGTCGAATGCCTCGATGTGCGCCCATTCCAGCCGTGCCAGATCCCATGCGAGTTCCGAATTCGGCGCGGTCAATTTCGGATTGGCTACCAGGAATTTGACCAGCCGCGAACCCAGGTTTCGCAACGTGTAAGACTGCGACGGATTCTTCGTCAGATATTCGTCCGCAAGCCGCTCGAATGGTTTGTCGCCAAGCACTGCGCGCAAACCGGGATAATCATCGTAAAAGCAGTCGCGCAGGCGGAACCAGTATTGGCGATTGTAAATCTCCAGCCGTTCAAACGAAGTCAGCCGGTCATTCGGTTTGATGAATTGATTCACCACAATTTCCGTGGGACGGCCGTCAATCCATTTCACTTGCATCCGGTCGCGGCGCGTGAGCGGGCGCATGACGGCGCGCGCCATGAGCCGTTGCAACTGGTGCAGGGCGCGGCGCGTCTGGCGTTCAGGCTTTGAGCGTTTCATTTTCCAAACGTTGGAGAAACCGGTTGGCCTTGAGCGCCTCGCCATGGACTTCGTCGAAGGACGGAATCCGGTCGTCCCATTCGAGCAGGGTCGCCGTCCGGCCGACGCGTTGGATGGCGCGTTCGTAAAGTTTCCAGACCGGGTCAATCACCGGATGATCGTGCGTGTCCAGGATGTATTTCCGGAACTTGCTGTGGCCGGCGATGTGGATTTGCGCAACACGTTCAGCCGGAACGCCGTTGACGTAATCGAACGGGTTAAAATTGTGGTTGCGCGACGAGACATAAATGTTGTTCACGTCCAGCAGAATGCCGCAATCCGCGCGCTCGACGACTTCGTTGAGAAATTCCCACTCGGTCATTTCCGAAACATGAAACTCGGCGTAGCTGCTGACGTTCTCGACGCAAACCGGCACTTCAAGAAAATCGCGCACCGCGCGGATTTTTTGCGCCGTCACCCTGGCCGCGGCAAAGGTGTAGGGCATCGGCAGCAGGTCGTGCGTGTACCGGCCGTCCACGCTGCCCCAGCACAGGTGATCGGACAACCACGGCGTCCGTGTGCGCCGGACGAGCCGCTTGAGTTTCCGGAGGTGCTCGCGGTCCGGCTTTTCGGGCGAACCGAAATACATCGAGACGCCATGTTGTACGACGCGGTATTGCTCCAGGATTTGATCGAGGATCTGCAACGGCCGTCCGCCCTCGCACATGAAATTTTCAGAAATGATTTCAAACCAGTCCACCGTGGGCTTCTCGGCAAGGATGTGGTCGTAATGCGGCACGCGCAGGCCGATGCCGATGCCGTAGTCGGTGAAATGGTTGAACGGGTTGGCGGGCATGAAAACGGAGAAAACAGGAGAGCGGAAGTTTTATTCCCGCCCTCCCGGATGAATCACAAATTACAGGAGCATGGATTTGCAACCGCCCTTGCCTTTGCAGGTATTTTTGCCTTTGCAACCGTTGTCGCCGGCCTTGCAACCGCCCTGGCCTTTGCAACTGTTCATGCCCTTGCAGCCATGTTTGCCCAGGTCGCCGCTGGGCGCGTTGGTGCCGGGGGAGTTGGTGTTGGTGTCCTGTGCCTTGGCAACGACGCCGGACAGCAACCCGGTAATGGCCGCGGCGACGAGGAGTGTTCGTTGTGTTCTGTTCATAATTTTCGGTTCTTTGGTTTCAGTTTGCACGACAGATTCCCATCCGCCGCGACGTTGTTACGACAATGAGAGTCGGCTGGCAAAGATTTATTCCAGGAAATATTTCCGAACCCCTGAAAAGCGGACGAAGGCAGCGTAAGTCCTTGACGGCAATAAAATTTCCGCGGGAGCCGCCGGTAATAAAAGCCGTTCCAGCGTGGCCTCGTCGCCATGGCCGACCAGTAAATAAGCCTTCCCGTTGTGACTCCAGCTCGCAGTCGGCATGCCTTCGCTGCGGGCGAATTGCGGTTTGTCCAGCGGTGGCGCATCGGGAAACATCGTGGCCTCGGCCACGAACAGGTCCACGTGCGTCGAACCGTGCAACCGGTAGCAAAGCATCGAAACCTTTTGGCCATGCCAGTCCAAAACGCGGCAACCCATCAAGCCGCTGCCGTTCAACGCCGCGGGCAGGACCAGGTTGTTTTCACCGTGATGCACCCCCAGCCAGGCCACCGCCTGTTTCATATCGCCGGCCTCCGCATCCACGTGATGTTGGTCGTTCACGGCCGCCTGAACCATTCGCGTCGAAAAATCCGCAAAGCGCGCGGGGCTTTCCGGTCTTTTCCAATAAACGGCGAGACTCAGAAGAACCACGACGGCCGCTGCGACCGTCCACGGCATCGGCGAAGTCCATGAAAACAGGTTCCGCCACCAGACGGAAAGCGACGGTCCGATTTGTATTTCGGGTGATTTTTCCAGTGCAAGGATTTTCTCCTTGAGCCGCGCCGGCGCGCGCATCTGCCGCAGGCTGCCGCCGACCAGCGCGTCGAATTTTTGCTGTTGAGCGAACCAGGCCGCCAGTTCCGGGTCCTGCTTTGCCAGGGCCAGCGCCTCGGTAAATTGCGGGTCGGCCGCGTCCTGGCCGCCCAGGCGGCAGGATTGCAGGATCAGCGTGGCCTCTTCGCGGGTCATAATGTTTCTTTTTCCAGAATAATCTTCCGCAGCAGGGCCTTGCCGCGCGAAATCCGCGACATCACCGTGCCCGCCGGCACATCAAGAATCTCCGCAATGTCGCGATACGAATGTTCTTCCAGGTAAAACAATGTCAATGGCGCGCGATAGGTTTCGTCCAATCGCCGCAGCGCCGCCATGACACTCGTGCCGTCGAGCTGGTTTTGCGGCAGCGGCAAATCCGCCGCCAGTTCCGGGCCGTCCTCCGCCAGGCTGGAAATTTCCACCTTCGGAAACCTGTCCTCGCGCCGGCGCTGGCCAAGAAATTCGCGGTGCAACGTCGTAAACAGCCACGATTTGGCCTTGGATGGGTCGCGCAACGGCGAGCCTTTCGCCGCCCACCGGTAGAACGTCTGCTGCACGAGATCGCCCGCATCGGCCTCGCTGCGCGCGAGGCTCAAGGCAAAACGATACAACGACTCGTAATGCGCGTTCACCATGTTCTCGAATGACAATTCGTCCATAGATGGGAGCGACGGGCGGGAGATTTATTCCATCCGGCG
>Ga0070731_10002610_pt1 | contig 16992 bp, 17 predicted proteins | sample Coa_R1_2_FD_66448 | JGI IMG/M metagenome (GOLD analysis project Ga0070731, IMG submission 66448) | Surface soil microbial communities from Centralia Pennsylvania, which are recovering from an underground coalmine fire - Coalmine... | ecosystem: Environmental > Terrestrial > Soil > Unclassified ...
GGGATTTCCTCCGACAGCAGTTCGAGCAGCAACTCTCCGCGTTGGTGGTCCCCTATCGGGGCGTCCATGATGGCTCGGGCAGACCTCATGACCGCCACGCAGCATGGGGAAAAAAATTTCCTCCCGGCGAAGGCCGGGACCCATGGTCGCCATGGGTCCCGGCCTTCGCCGGTGTGACGGGAAGGGAGGAGCGGGTCATTTCTGTGATCCCGATCCGGCCAGCCAGGCTTCGCAGCAGGCGCGGGCCAGCGCCCGGACCCGGCCGATATAGGCGGCCCGCTCGGTGACGCTGATGACGCCGCGCGCATCCAAGAGGTTGAAGAGGTGGCTGGCCTTCAGGCACTGGTCGTACGCGGGCAGCGCGGTGGCGTGTGCGATCAGGCTGCTGCACTCCTCCTCGGCGTCGCGGAAATGCGCGAACAGCTTTTCGGTGTTGGCGTACTCGAAATTGTAGGCCGAGAACTCGCGCTCGGCGCGCCGGAAGACGTCGCCGTAGCTGATCCCGCCCTGGCCCCTCGGCAGGCCGTTATAATCGAGGTCGTAGACGCTCTCCTTCCCCTGCACGTACATCGCCAGGCGCTCGAGCCCGTAGGTCAATTCAGTCGAGACGGGATCGCATTCGATGCCGCCGACCTGCTGGAAATAGGTGAACTGGCTGACTTCCATGCCGTCGAGCCAGACCTCCCAGCCGAGCCCCCAGGCGCCCAGGGTCGGGCTTTCCCAATCATCTTCGACAAAGCGGATGTCGTGGCGCGTCGCGTCGATGCCGAGCGCGGCGAGGCTCTGCAAGTAGAGGTCCTGGCTGTCGGCCGGAGCGGGCTTCAGGATCACCTGCAGCTGGTAATAATGCTGCAGCCGGTTGGGGCTCTCGCCATAGCGGCCGTCGGTCGGGCGGCGCGACGGCTGGACATAGGCGGCGCGCCAGGGATCGGGTCCGAGCGCGCGCAGCGCCGTCGCCGGATGAAACGTGCCGGCGCCGACTTCAACGTCGTAGGGTTGCAGGATGACGCAGCCCTGCTCGACCCAATAGCGCTGCAGGCGCAGGATCAGCGCCTGGAAGCTCGATCCGGCGGTGGAGGCATTCATCCCGCGGTCCCCGCGTGCCGTGCGCTTCAGTGCGGCTGCGGGCAGCCCGGCTTGCCGCAGCCGGCGCCCGCCGCGACATAGGTGCCGCATTGGCGGCACGCGACCAGGTCCTCGATCGCGGCCTGCCGTGGCCGCGGCGGCGGCGCTTGTTGACGCTGTCCCGGCCGTGACGGCAGGCGGTTCAGCCAGCGCAGCGCGTACCACACGGCAAAGCCGACCAGCAGCAGAAAAACGAGCTTAGGGGCTTCGAACATCGCGCAGGTTTATGGGAGGCGGGGCGGCGCGGTCAAGCAACGCTACAGGCCGAAGCGGGCCCACAAGGCGCGCGCTTCGAGCCAGTACAGGAAATCGCCGACCGGCGACCATGCTTCGCGCTCCGCCGCAGGGCGCAGCCGCGGCAGCCACCAGCGGCGGCGGCGCTGCGCCGCGATCGGCACGAGGCGCACCCGCTCGCCAAATCTTGCTCGCAGCACCGAGCGCAGATCGCCGATGCCGTCGATCAGGCCGCGCGCCAGTGCCATGCGGCCGGTCAAGACCTCGCCCGAGAACAGGCCATCGTCGGCGGCGGCGATCTTGCCGGCGCGGCGGCGGCGGACGTGGTCCTTGAAGCTCTCGTGGATGTCCTGCTGCAAGGCGGTGAGCCGCGCGACATCCGCCGGATCCTCCGGCAGGAACGGATCGAGCAGCGACTTGTTCTCGCCGGCAGTGTGCAGGCGCCGCTCGATGCCGAGGCGCTCGATCAGGCGATTGACCCCGAAGCTCGACGAGACGACCCCGATCGAGCCGACCAGAGAAGCATCCTCGGCAAAGATTTCGTCGCCGGCCAAGGCCAGCCAGTAGCCGCCCGAGGCTGCGACGTCCTCGGCGAAGGCGAAAACCGGCACGCCCTTTTCCTCGGCCAGCTGGCGGATACGGCGATAGAGCAGCGCCGACTGCACCGGCGAGCCGCCCGGCGAGTTGATCGCCAGCGCTACCCCGCTGAGCCGGGAGGGCGCGAACGCCCGGTCGAGCGCGGCCGCGTGGCTGCCGAGCGAGACCGCATTGCGCCACTGCCGCGGCCCGATGATGCCGTCGAACCGCACGACGGTGACGACCGGCGGTGGGTTGCGCAGCCGCTCAATCGGCAACAGCTTCAAGGCATCGCGATAATTCATGCTGGCGAAGATGGGGATTGCCGCGGCGCCCGACCAGTCCGTCCCCGCGCGCCTACAGCGCGAGCGCCGCCGCGCCGCGCAGCACGGCTTCGGCCGCCTCGGTAAAGCGCCCGTCCGCTTCGTGCAGGATAAGCCCGGGGAGCAGCCGAGCCGGCGCGGCGACCTGCTTCCTTGCCCGCACCAGGATGCGGCTCGCCGCCTGTCCCACGGCCGGCCACAGCGGGAAAACCGTAACCTCGCCGACGCGGCCCGCGAGGTGGCCGAGCAGCGCGTCGATCCGGTCGGCGCGATGCACGAAGGTCAGCGTGCCCTTGCCCCGCACCATCGCCAACGCGAACCGCACCCAGGCGGCGAGATCGGCCTCGCCCTCGATCGTCGCCGCGGCTTTTGCCGGGTTTGCCGTCGGCGTGCCGTGACCGCGCTCGAGATACGGCGGATTGGCCATGACGTGGTCGAACATGCCGGGGCTGAGGCGCGGCGGCGGCCGCAACAAATCGCCGGCGATCATCGAGACGCGGCCGCCGAGGCCGTTGAGCTCGGCGTTGTCGCTGGCCAGTCGGACGAGATCGCGCTGCAATTCGAAGCCGATGATGCGGCACTGTTGCACCCGCGCCGCGAGACACAGCGCCGCCGCGCCGGTGCCGCATCCGACATCGAGGATCAGCTGATGGTCTTCCGCCGGGACGGCGGCGGCCAGAAACACCGGATCGATCGCGACGCGGGCGCCGTCTGCCGGCTGCCGCAGCCGGATGCGGCCGCCGAGGAGGGCATCCTCGCTCAGCCCGGCGGCGGGTTCGGGCGGGGTCAGCGCAGCTCCGCTTCCGCCGCTGCAATCAGCGCGCGGGCGCGGCGGTGATCGCTTTCGGCAACCATGAGGCGGCGCGGGATGGCGCCGATGCTGCCTTCGACGAGGCTCGTGTGGTGATCGAGAACGAGGCTGTCGATGCCGGCCTCGCGCAGCCGCGCCTGGGCCCACGACAGGCGGACGACGTCGTTGCTGCGGAAAAGCTCCTGCATTACCCGCGCCGCGGCCTCCGGCCGGCCTCGTGTCCGGCACTTGACTTGCTTGGCCATTCTATGCTCGCTCGGCGCGCGGCGCGTCAAGCTCGTCCGGCCGCCGCGCGACGGCACAGCGCGAGCGTAGGAGATAAAGGGTGGCGCCGGTGCCGAGTGTCGATCGCAACGCCGAGCCTGCGACGCCGTCGCTCGACCCGCTGTTCCGGCTCTTGCGCGCCGACCTCGACCGGGTCAACCGCCTGATCGTCGAGCGCATGCATAGCCCGGTGGCGCTGATCCCGCAGCTCGCCGGGCACATCGTGGCGGCCGGCGGCAAGCGGCTGCGGCCGCTCTTGACGCTGGGCGCGGCGCGGATGTGCGGCTATGAGGGCGAGCGGCATGTCGCGCTCGCCGCGGCGGTCGAGTTCATCCACACCGCGACGCTGCTGCATGACGACGTCGTCGACGCCAGCGATCTGCGCCGCGGCCGCGACACCGCGAATGCGGTGTGGGGCAACAAGCCGGCCGTCTTGGTCGGCGATTTCCTGTTTGCCCGCGCCTTCGAATTGATGGTCGAGGACGGAGCGCTGCGCATCCTCGCGATCCTGTCGCGCGCCGCCGCGGTCATTGCCGAGGGCGAGGTCGGCCAATTGGTCACCGCCAACGATACGGCGACGACCGAAGCGGCCTATCTCGAGGTCATCGAGGCGAAGACCGCGGCCTTGTTCGCGGCGGCGAGCCGCATCGGCGCGGTCATCGCCGAGCGCCCCGCGGGCGAGGAGGCGGCGCTCGAACGCTTTGGGCGCAATCTCGGCATCGCCTATCAGCTGATCGACGACATGCTCGATTTCTCGGCGCGCCAGAGCGAGTTCGGCAAGGCGGTCGGGGATGATTTCCGCGACGGCAAGATCACCTTGCCGATCCTGATCGCCTTTGCCCGGGGCGACGACGCCGAGCGCGCCTTCTGGCGGCGCACGCTGGAGGAGGGGGAGCAGGTCGCCGGAGATCTCGATCGGGCGATCCGGCTGGTCGAGGGCAGCGGTGCGCTGGCCGAGACGCGGGCGCGGGCGCGGGCGTATGCCGCCGAGGCGGCCGAGGCGCTGGCGCCGTTCACCGACACGCCATTGAAGCGCGCGCTCCTCGAAACCGCCGCCTTCGCCACGGCGCGCGGCTTCTGAGGCAGCGGCCTGAAGGGGGGCCTGCGCGCGGGTCCGGCGACGCGGTTGCGCCGCAACCCCATCTTCCCTATATATCGCGCCCGGTCGGCGGAGTGTAGCTCAGCCTGGTAGAGCACTGCTTTCGGGAGGCAGGGGCCGGAGGTTCAAATCCTCTCACTCCGACCAGATTTTCCTTAGATCTCCTGCGATTTTCGGCTTCCGAGGTCGGACGTTTGACGACGAACGAAGACGGAACAGAACGTCATAGCACGTTAAAACGTGACACGTGCGTGACACGGGGTTCTCGTCAAGTTCCCGCAGCCCTTCCAGCCACGCCGGCCTAGCTGCTCGCGATATGTCGCCGGTCAACCTATCCGACGATAGCCCAGCTTATTGCTCAACGTGCGGACAGTGGTCGCGTATGGCAGCCGCCCCGGGCTATCGGCACGGAACGATGGTCGACCAGCACCGCGCCGGCAGGATCGGTGCGGGGATGCCACAGGGCCGTCGAACGCTCGACGACCCCGTGCTTTGGTCGCCACGCCGCCGGTTACCTGAGAAGGCGACGGCGAGAAAGCGCAGCAGCCTGTATGGCGACCGAGAACGTCCCGTCACCACCCGCCATACCAACAATCTCTCGACCCGCTCCGAACGGAGGCGGGCTTCGCGTGCGCGATGGTCGTACTCGACCCTCGGCACGCCGTCGTTCCGAAGGTTTTCTCGCATGACGCCCTCCACGGCTCGCGTCCGCTGACCAGACCCGGAAGCGCGGCATTAAATTCCCACCGACGGCCACACGCCTGTGAGGCTGTTCACATGGTTAAACATTTATCTGCGGCTGCCGATCGGGCGGTGGCCCGCTGTGGCCTGGCCTTTCGCCCATCAAGATGAAGTCGGCATCGTGAGCGCTGCACATGGGGCGTTTCAGCCCGGTAACCCAATTGGTCACGGTAGGCGCCGCCGAACGTCCGGGCAAGATCATGGTGGCCGGGCTCTCGCCAAAGCGTCGATTGCGTGCCATGCTCCAATTTAGAGGATGCCGTGGGAGCGCTGGTCCCTACTCCGTCGATGACGGAAAAGCCGAAGCGCCAGCCGGCTGCTCGCCGTAAAAGCCCAAAACCGAAGAACGCGGCCCTCGATGGCTAGGCTTTCGAGCTATATGCGCGAGGGCGAGGTTCGCTCTCATCGGTACTCGCCGGATGGGAAAAATCGTAACACGCCGGGAATTACGGGCACGGAAGAGGTGCGTGCGGAGCGTGTTGCCCAACGCCATTGCACTTGTGATGATCATTCTGATTGCCCTCTTGATTACAGGCAAGTGCTCATCTGGCTAGCGACACTCGTCGATTTCGTATGGGGTTTGTCAACTTGATAATCGCCATATACGCCATATATCACAGAGGCGTGATGGGCTACTGCCTCGGCATTGTGCTCGGCGAGATCGCCCGCCCGAGTGGTGCTCGCACGCCTTGCACCACGCGACGAGCCGCAAACTGCGGCCGATCGTGCCCCATAACGGGCGACAATGCAGCCGGCCGCGTCGCCGAGGAGCGGTCCCGTCCTACATCTTTTCGCGCTCGCCGTCCGCCGGTAAATATGCCGCGGTAGACGACCGGCACTACCCTCGATCTAACCGCCCTCCACGCACGGCACATCCGCGCCCTGGCCTCGTTGACCGCATCGAGAAGTGTCGAACGGTGGCAACTCGCCGCCCCATAGCGCCTTCACGGTTTCGAGCGGCGCGACGGATAAGCGCGGGAGGCGCTGGTTTCTGCTGTCGCCGCAACTCAATCACACTCCCTGATGTTCAGACCGGAATAGGCGCCATACCGCCCTGACGATGGCAACCGATAATGCCTACGCCCGAAACAGGGCGAAGTAGATGACGTACAGCCAACTGAAGAAGCCGTGAATGATGGCCCACAGGATCGAGTGGTTGGTCGTGTACGAGACGACAATGGCCAGTGCCGTCCCGAAGCTGGCGCCGTATTTCGCGCCTTCTACGCGGATACTGTAATTCCCCCTACCGAGCATGGCATTCGCCTGCGGCGGTCAGTTAGCATTCCAAAACACCCTTCATATTACTTGAATTATTCTCAAGTCGTTCCTATATAACACGGTAGAGATTTTCGCCTCTACCCCCGAAAACTCAGGAATATCGGCCATGTACGATTACTCGTACGTGCTCGGGTTGCTGCATGTCCATGCCGTGGATCACCGCTCCCATGCCCTGTCGGGCAAAGAAGCCGAGATCGAGAACCGGACCACGGAGCGGACATTGCGCAATCGCGCACGCCTGATTTGCGAGCGCCTATTGGACATGTCCGAGCCTCAGCGCCGCCAATTCGCGGAGCGCGCGGTACGTCACCTGTAGGTCACCGAAGCCCTTCCTGCCAAGAGTTGGGAGGGCTTCGGGCGTTGAGGGCACCCCCGCCCTCGACAGCCGAAAGGTGAAACATCATGACCACTTTGACCCAAGCCAGTCAGCAATGGGCTTCACGCCCGCACGACGAGCGGTACGCCTCGCTGATCGACATGCAGGAGTTCATGACCCGGCACCGGGACAGGTCCCGGGCCGCCCGTCGAAAGCACCCGTGCTTTGATGGTGCTGCCCGATGACCAGGACCCGAAACACCGCGGTCTGTTCCTCGGCGTCGACAAGGGGCCGCTCGCCGGCCAGATGCTGGCTCCGACGCATTGGGCCTTCGGACAACTCTGCAGCCTCGCGGCGACGCCATCTCCGGCGTCGTACTTCCGCGAGAGCCGATTGCCGGCGCCGCTGATCGCCGACGCGCTGAACTACAACCTGCGCTTCACCCGCGATGACGAGGATGTCGGCGTCCTGGCGACGCTCGGCGGCGAGGACACCGGCTACGGTGTCCCCGCCGGCGGCGAGCTGCGGGCCGCGACAGGTCCCGCCTACGGCAGGATCTGGAATGCGGACATCATCGATGCGCTCGTCGAGCACTTCGGTGACGGCGTCTCGGGGCACTGGCGCGTGCCAGGTGAGTTCGGCCAACGGGTCAACGTCACCAGGGAGAACACGACCTTGTTCGCGAGCGATCGCGACATGTTCGTGTTCCTCGCCGACGAAGACCGCCGCATCGAGGTGCCCAACCGTCGCAACGGCTCGGGCGGGTCGATGGCGAGAGGCTTCTTCGTGTGGAACTCGGAGGTCGGCGACAAGACGCTCGGCCTCGGGTTCTTCCTCTTCGATTACGTCTGCTGCAACCGCATCGTGTGGGGTGCCGACCAGTATACCGAGGTCCGCATCCGCCACACCAAAGGCGCCCCCGACCGCTGGTTGGAGGAGGTCGAGCCGGTCCTCAAGGAATACGACGAGGGTTCGGCTCAGCCGGTGATGCAGGCGATCGAGGCCGCCAAGGAGAGGCGGCTTCAGGATGACCTTGATGCGTTCCTTGCGAACAGGTTCGGCCGCGGCATGGTCGAGCCGATCAAGGCCATCCACCTAGTTGAAGAAGAGCGGCCGATCGAGACCCTGTGGGACGTTGCCGTCGCCGCCACCGCGCACGCGCGGTCAATCCCCAACAACGACAAGCGGCTCGATATCGAGCGCGCCGCCGGCGAGCTCCTGAAGCTGGCCGCTTGACCCCCGACCCCTCCCCGTCGCGCACGGGGAGGGGTTTCGGGGGGTCAACCACCAAACGGAGGGAGCGATGAAGATCGCTTTCTTTTGCGTTGCGCTCCTCGCGATCGGGTTCGGTCTCGTCGCCTGGGGCGTCCATCGTGACGTCGCGGCGGTCGCCGCGGCACTCCACTGCCACTGAGGAAAGGAGATCGATCCATGAGCGATTTCCAGATCGCCGATCACGGCACGATCATCACGATCCAGCCGCTCAACGCGGCTGCCGGCGATTGGCTCGACGAGAACATCGTCGCCGAGCCCTGGCAATGGCTGGGCGGCGCGCTGTGCGCCGAGCACCGCTTCGCCGGCGATCTACTCGACGAGATTGCCGCAGCCGGCTTCGAGATTTCTCCGTGATCCAAACCTCACCCCTTGCAGCCGCGCGCTGCGGGGGGTGAGGCGTCGCAGCATCCCGCTGCGACAACCAAGGAGGCCCCGATGGGCCAATATCACATCCCTGTCTGCATCGAAGCCGAAGAGGGTCTGAACCCGCATACGCTGGGTGTCGGCCTCAAGGAAGGCGAACAGGGCTTCTCCACCCCCAGCACCCCGAATGCGATGGTCGCACTGGTCTGCGCCCGCGGCGGCAACATGCCGGCCGATTGCTCGCAGTCTCCGATCATCGGCAGATGGGCCGGGAAGCGCGTGCTCGTCCAGGGCGACTACGCCGAGGACGGCGACATCCCGGGCTGGAGGGGACCGCTTCTCTCGCAGCTCTACCGCGCGATGACGCCAGTGGAGGAGCGCAAGCCGAAACGCGAGTGGAGAAGTGTTCCGCTGTTCCGGGACGTCGCCCGAGAGGCTCGGGATTTTCTCGAAGCCGTCTGCAACGTCCGCTACTTCGAGCAGGAGCAGACCTGCCGGGACATGGTTCCCGGCTCCAAGACCTACGGTCAGATCGTCGACCGCTGGACCCACACCGAATGGGTCCGCGTCAAGCCAGTGGCCCGGCACTTCGGCAATTGCGGCGTCGCGGAATACGTGATCGCCGACGGCTACAGCGAGCGCGACCTCGAATGGTTGAAGCGCTCAGGCATGCGGCCGATCGATGTGCAGCGCCCGCCGCGAACAGCCGACTGGCACGGGCTGAGACCCGAAGAGCTGGCGGAAGGCCAGCGCCGGGTGATCGTCAATCTCGACACGCTCGAATACCTTGACCCCGCCAGGTTCGGCCAGGCGCCGACCTTGGCCGGCATCGTCGCCGAGCCTCCGAAGGACCGCAACTTGCCGGTCTTGAAGAAGGCGGCCAATGGCGGCGCCCACATCGTCAGCGTCGCGACCGGGCTCTTTGTCATGCTGTGCCATCCCGAACGGCGCGGCGGCGGCGACATCCCCGCCAATGCCGCGGCGATGGGCGCCATCGACGCCGAGCGCGGCATGGCGGCAAGGCTCTTCCACGGCTGCGACGACGTGAAGGGACGCTGGCGCGGCAACCGTATCCTTGGCACCGGAGAAATCCGCTACGAGGATTGGCCGACAACCGAAGACGTCATCGAGCGCGGCACCAACATCAGCGACAAGGTTATCCGCTATCTCGTCGCGATCAGTCACTACTGACCCCGGTTTTCGGCGGGAACCCGGCCCCTTCCTTCCATGTGAAGGAAGGGGCTTCGGGCTACCGGCCCTAACGCCGACAGCGCGATTGATGGCGCCACTCGGCGCCGTTAGGTGCTGCAGTGCCGAACGTCGACGCTAGATCGGCAGGAAGCCGATCCACAGCGCGCGAAGCCGCATCGACGCGGTTGTGAGCCGCCCGGAAGAAAGGGCCTCAGCAGGCCTCCCAGCGCCTCCCGACGCGCATCTCGGAAAACGGGCCGGTGGTGAAGCGCCGGCCTCCGTGGGCTGGCGTTGGATGCCCCACCAGCCATCAGCCTCAACCTGCCCCCGCGGCGCCACGCGCGCCCGGGGCCGCTCCGTCGCCGGCAATCCCGCCGGCGATGGAGCAAATCATGAAAGCACTGTTTGTTGCCGTTTCCGCGAACGCGAAGACCGGACCCATCCCCGCAACGATCACCGAGCGGGCCTCATGCTGGTCCGGCTGCGCGCTCTACGAGAGCGGCTGCTACGCGTTCTACGGCGCCCTCGGCCACTTCTGGAAAGGTGTCTCGGACGGCACGCGCGGCGGCTCCTGGGATGAGCTCTGCGCGAAGGTCGCGGCGCTCCCCAAGCGGACCCTGTGGCGCTACGCCCAGGCCGGCGACCTGCCCGGCGCCGACGATGCGATCGACGCCGAGCTGCTGTGGCAGCTTGTTGCCTCGAACCGTGGCAAGCGGGTCATCGCCTTCACGCACAAGCCGGTCTTGCCTGACACGCCGACGGCGCATCGCAACCAGAGCATCATCGCCGCCGCCAACGCGGTGGGGTTCACGATCAACCTGTCGGCCAACAACCCCGCGGAAGCGGATGCGCTGGCCGATCTGGGGATCGGGCCGGTTGTTACCATCCTCGCGCATGATTACGCGCGGCGGGCCGTACGGCGGCGGTCGAAAAGCCGGCCCGACGAATGGGTCGAGACGGTTGGCGAATGGCGCGACCGCATCGCCGCTCTGCCACGGCATACGCCGGCCGGACGGCGCATCGCAATCTGCCCCGCGACCTACACCGATGCTACCTGCAAAAGCTGTGGGGCTTGCACGACGCAGCGCGAGGCCGTGATCGGCTTTCCGGCGCACGGCCCGTGGCGGGTCGTCGAGAAGGCCACCGCCGCTCGCGATGTGCCGCTCGGCGAGAGCTGGGCCTTCCGAGACCACCGCACGATGGCCGAGGTCATCGCTGAGGGGAAGGCTGCTTCAATCTGATACGAGAAATCCGCCGATCCATGCGATCGGCGGATTTTTCTTTTGCGCATGCCCGTGAACCGCGGAGTAGTGCAAGACGTCGGTCGGCGGTAGGAAGAAGCGGGACGATCCGAAGACCGCACAACGTGCGATGGACAGCTCAGCGCCGAGAGCGGCCGTTGCCCGACGGCTATGGAACCGCGGGGTAACGATCCTGATGCCCGTGTTCCGTCGGGCCATCGCCGATGCACCTCGACCGCGCAGCACGCCGCGTCATTACCGCATCCAAACTCGCCAACGGGCAACCTGCCCTCGCCATTCCGGATGGCGTTCATGCTCGCACTCCATCCGAGGCTGCGTTAATGTCCCGCGTTTTTTGCACTGGCTGGAGGAACTGGCGATGACGCGGTCCTATAACGTTGTCGACGCGGACGGCCACATCCTCGAGCCGCTCGACCTGTGGGATAACTACATAGACTCCAAATTCCACAATCGCCGGCCACGGTTTACGATCGACGAAAACGGCAAGGAACGCCTTGCCGTCGAGGGCAAGCTGCTGGGCAATCCGCGCGGCATCGGCAGCCTCGGTTCCGTCGGGGTGCGGCAGGGCGCCGTCAAGCTCGACAGCCTTAAGTATGCCGAAGGGAAGAAGGGCGGTTTCGACCCGCACGCGCGGATCGTCGACATGGATGCCGACGGCATCGATGCTGCCTTCCTCTACCCCAGCCTCGGCCTTTTTGCCGGCGCGGTTGAGGACCCTGAACTCGCCGCTGCGATGTGCCGCGCCTACAACCGGTGGCTCGCCGATTACTGCAAACCCTATCCCGACCGGCTGTTCGGGGTTGCGATGCTGCCGATGCAGGATGTCGGGCTGGCGATCGAGGAGATGCGTTTCGCGCGCGAAACGCTGGAGATGCGCGGCGGTTTCCTGCGGCCGAACCCATACCACGGCAACAAGATGATCAGCGACAATATGTACGAGCCGTTCTGGACGATGGCCGAGGCGCTCGATTTCTCGGTCGGATTTCACGAGGGCTCGACCAACGCGATGCCGACGGTCGGGGTCGATCGTTTCCAGGCGGACCGGGCGGCGCGCCACATGATCTCGCACACAATGGAGATGATGCTGGTGGCAATGAGCATCATTTGGGGTGGCGTCGTCGACCGTCACCCGCGATTGCGCGTCGCGTTCCTCGAATCGGGCGGCGGCTGGATTGCGCCCTGGCTCGACCGCATGGACCGGCATTTCGACGACCAGGGCTTCAACGATACCGCCCCGAAGATGCGGCCGAGCGAATTGTTCCAGCGCAATTGCTGGATTTCGTTCGAGCCGGTCGAGAACAGTATTGCCGTGCTCGCTGATTACATTGGCCCGCACAAGGTTATGTGGGCGACCGATTATCCCCATCAGGACGGGTTTTTCCCGGGTGCACCGCAAATGGTCCGCGACCGGCTCGGGCCGTTGTCGCCGGAGGCGAAGCACCAGGTGATGGCCGGTGGCGCTCTCGGCTTTTACGGCATGAACTGACACGGCCGCCACCCCGGTGGGGAGCGGTTCATCTCCGGTATCAGGAGCAGAAAGCATGAGTGCCTCGCAGGCGGCGTTGCGCAGCGCCGAGATCGGCCCGGTCGCAGAATTTGACGCCATCGTCATTGGTGCCGGCGTTTCCGGGCTTTATCAGCTGTACCGATTGCGCGAACTCGGCCTCAAGGTGCGCGTGTTCGAGGCCGGCACCGGCGTCGGCGGCACCTGGTACTGGAACCGCTATCCCGGCGCGCGTTTCGATTCCGAAAGCTGGACCTACGGTTACTCCTTTTCCGAAGAGCTGCTGGAGGAATGGGACTGGGACGAGCACTTCGCCGCCCAGCCCGAGACCGAGCGCTACCTCAACTATGTCGCCGACAAGTTCGATCTGCGCCGCGACATCCAATTCAAGAGCCGCGTTGCCGCCGCGCACTACCAGGAGGACACGCACAGCTGGGACATCACCCTGGAAGACGGACGCCGCTATTCCACGCGCCTCTTGATCACCGCGATCGGCGTGCTTTCGGCGGCGACGATGCCGAGGATCCCCGGCGTCGAATCGTTCCGCGGCCAGTCCTGCCATACCCATTACTGGCCGAAGCAACCGGTCAGCTTCGCGGGCGAGCGCGTCGCGGTGATCGGCACCGGCGCGACGGGCATCCAGACCATCACCGAAGTCGCCAAGACCGCCGGCCACCTGACGGTTTTCCAGCGCACCGCCCAGTGGAGCGCGCCATTGCACAACGCCAAGATCGGAAAGGAGGAGATGAACCGGATCCGGGTTAATTATCCCGAGATCTTCACGCGCTGCCAGGAGACCTTCGGCTGTTTCATCCATGCGACCGACCCGCGCGCCACCTATGAGGTGACGCGCGAAGAGCGCGAAGCCTTCTGGGAGAAGCTTTATGGCGAGCCCGGCTTCGGCATCTGGATGGGCAATTTCCGCGATATCCTGGTGGACCGCGAGGCCAACAAGCTGATCTCCGATTTCATCGCGCGCAAGATCCGCCAGCGGGTCAAGGATCCGGCCGTGGCCGAAAGGCTGGTCCCGAAAAACCACGGCTTCGGTACCCGGCGGGTGCCGCTCGAGAGCGGCTACTTCGAGGTCTACAACCAGCCCAACGTCAAGCTCGTTGACCTCAACGAGACGCCGATCGAGCAGATCACCCCGACCGGCATCAAGACCAGCGACGCCGAATATGAATTCGACATCATCATCTACGCGACCGGTTTCGATGCGATCACCGGCGCCTTCGACCGGATTGACATCCGCGGGGTCGACGGAATGTCGCTGAAGGAGAAGTGGCAGGACGGACCGCAAACCTTTCTCGGCATCCTCGTGGACGGCTTTCCCAACCTGCTGATGGTGATGGGCCCGCATGCCGGGCTCGGCAATTTTCCGCGCGCCGCCGAATACAGCGCCGATTGGGTGACCGCTCTGGTCCGCTTCGCGCACGACCGCGGCCTGACGCGGATCGAGGCCACCGCGGCGGGCGCCGCGGCCTGGACCGATCACGTTATTGCGGCGAGCGAGGGTCTGCTGTTTACCGAAATCGACTCGTGGATGACCGGCATCAACCGCAATGTCGAGGGCAAGCAGGTCCGCCGGATCATGCGCTACAGCGGCGGCCACCCCGCCTTTCGCGAGCGCTGCGAAGCGGTGGCAGCCAACGGGTACCGCGACTTGGCACTGGCCTAGGCGCAGTCCCAGCCACGGTTGCTACCGTAAGCTGTGATGCCGAGGTAATCCGGCCGATTGGATTGCCTCAGCCCTCCGTCCGCCAGTCCGATCTCTCCCGAACGAGCATGCCCGCGCTGGCGCGGCGAGGGTCGGCTCTGGCCCGGAGACTTGCCGTTGCCGACCGACGCAATCGGGGGTGAGGGCGGGTTCGCAGCGGCGCTGGTGAAATGCCGGCCTAGCGCCGATAACCACGGGCATCGCAAGCCGGGCAAATCGGGAAGGCCCGGTTTCCACCCAACTCGTCGGTTCGGGCCTGCTACGGTGAGGGTCGGCTTCGGGGCATTCTGATCGGTTCCCACCGACGGGCCAGAACGTCGGCTGTCGGATCGGTCAGGGGACCCTCGCCGGAGCGTTCGCCGCGACGGCCTCGCGCCGATTGCGGACATGTGCCACTCGCGCTCGGGGGCACGGGCCTGAAACGAAAGCGGCAAATTTCGTTATCGCCGGAGACCGCCTGGGTTGACGATGCTTACCGCCCCCGAACCTGATGGCCGATACGGCCAAGAAGCCGCAACAAACCGTCGAGTACCGTGACTGGGTGGGGTGGGCAGCCCGGGATGTAGAGATCGACGGGGAGCAGCCCCTCGACGCCGTCCGCGACCTCGGCGTGGCCGCGATAGAGCCCGCCGGAAATGGCGCAAGCGCCGGCAGCGATGACGAGCCGCGGGTCGGCCACGGCCTCGTAGGTAATCAGCAACGCCGCGCGCATATTCCCAGTCACCGGCCCGGTGACCAGGATGCCGTCGGCGTGGCGCGGCGACGCGACAAATTCGATGCCGAACCGGCTGGCGTCGAAGACGACGTTGCCGAGCGCGTTGGCCTCGACCTCGCAGCCGTTGCAGCCGCCGGCGCTGACCTGGCGCAATCGCAGCGAGCGACCGACGAGCCGCCGCAGCTCGCGCCCGAGTGCTTCGACCTGTGGCCGGGCGGCGTCGGTCACGAGCAGATCGTCACGGTGCGAGCCGGCCAGCCGCCAATCGCGGGTGAAGGAGATTGCGCCGGTTGGGCAGGCGGTGCTGCACTCGTCGCAGAAGATGCAGCGGCCGAGGTCGAGAGCCGGCCCGGCTTCGCCCAGGGTCAATGCCCCGGTCGGACAAGCGGCGATGCAGTCGGCGCAGCCGGCGACGCAGCGCGCCGGGTCGATTTCCGGGCGACCGCGGAACAGGGCCGGAAGAACCGGGTCCTCCTTCAGGTAGGCGCCTGTGCGGTAGCCCTGTCGGGCGCGGGCCAGCAGTGTTTTGAACATCGACGCCCCTTACAGATCGTGGCCGCAATACGACAGGTTGAAACTCTTGTTGCAGAGCGGAAAATCGAGGATCGCCTGGTCACGCATCGCGATCGCCAGGGCGAACCAGTTGCGGAACGACGGGTCGACGATCCGGTATTGTGCAAAGCGCCCTGTCGCATCGGTCACGACGAGGTGAACGATCTCGCCCCGCCAGCCTTCGACCAGCGACAAGACGAGAGCATCGGGCATCAGGCTCCCGACCGGTTGCCGCGCCGGCCCGGCACCGGGGTCGTCGAACACCTCGTTCAGGAACGCGATCGAGTTCTCGATCTCGCGCCAGCGCTGCATCGCCCGGGCGAAGACATCGCCGTCATTGCCGATCGCCACCGCTGGCCGTCCCCGGAAAAATAACGGTTGCGGGAAATCGCGGCGAGCGTCGCGGTCGACACCGCTGGCGCGCGCCGCCGGGCCGACCGCACCGAGTTCCACGGCGGCCTGGTGTGTCAGGATCGCGGTCGTCTCGAAGCGCGCCCGCAGCGACGATGATTTCCACATCAACTCGGCGGCATTGCGCATGTCGCGTTCGGCCGCTGCGAGGCGCCGCCTCACATTTGCCAGGCGATCGGGCGGCGGATCATGCGCCGTGCCGCCCGGGCGCACCCAGCCGCGGCCGAGCCGGCTGCCGCACAACTCGGCGGTCAGGTTGAGGATGTCGCCGCGCAGCCGGCCGCAATAGGCGGCGGCCGGCAGAAAACCGACATCGCCGGCCAGCGCCCCGAGGTCGCCGATATGGTTGGCGATCCGTTCGAGTTCGAGCGCCACCGCACGCAAGGCCAGGGCGCGCTGGGAGCATTCGATGCCTGCCAGCGCTTCCAGCGCCTGGCAATAGGCGATGGCGTGACCGATCGTCGTGTCGCCGGCAACGGTTTCGGCCAGATGAACGCTGGTCTTGTACGGGCCATCGCGCAGCGCGGCCTCGACGCCGCGGTGCTGATAGCCGAGCGCGATTTCCAGATGCAGCACGCGCTCGCCATGGCAGCTGAAGCGGAAATGCCCGGGTTCGATGACGCCGGCATGCACCGGCCCGACCGCGACCTCGTGGATCTCCTCGCCGGATACGGCGAAGAAATCGGCATTTCCGATCGTCGCGCCGCCGGGCGGGAAACGGACCGGCTTCAGCCAGGGATGGCCGGTCGGCTCGATGCCGAATTGCTCGAAGATCTCGCGCTCGAAGTAATGCGCCGCCGGGCATTCAGGGGTCAGCGCCGGATAGCTGCCGGCAACATCGGCGGCGAAGAGGCCGATCTCGCCGGCCCGATCGTCGGCCAGCGCGGCCAGCAGCCGGGTCGCGGCGCCGGGCGGCACCATCCCGCCGAGAAACAGCAGCCGGCGGCCGCCGCCGACGCCTTCCAGGATCGCGCGCCGGAAGGCAGGCATGGCCATCACCGGAATCGCGGCGAGCGGCAGCGGCGCGGCGTTGCGGACGGTGGCGATCGGCATTGCGGTCAGCCGGCGACAATCGCCGCGGCTCGCCCGATCGCGTCGAGCAGCGGCCGCGGCATCCATAACCCGAGCACCAGCAAGAGGCCGGCGGCGACCGCGACGATCGGCACCCCGAGATGGCTGTCGCGCGGCAGGCGCTTGGTGTTCGCCGCCGATCCGTAGGCCATGTCGATCAGGTG
>Ga0070731_10002611_pt1 | contig 16985 bp, 13 predicted proteins | sample Coa_R1_2_FD_66448 | JGI IMG/M metagenome (GOLD analysis project Ga0070731, IMG submission 66448) | Surface soil microbial communities from Centralia Pennsylvania, which are recovering from an underground coalmine fire - Coalmine... | ecosystem: Environmental > Terrestrial > Soil > Unclassified ...
GCGATCGTGAGCTCGCCGTCGCTGATCTCGTCGCACATGATCTGCGGCGGTCGTGGGAGCCCGATGCTGATGGTGCGCCCTGAGACGGCGACCGACGGCGCGATGTGCCCGTCGACGAGCACGGCCGTCCGCGGGATCCGGGTCGGCATCCGCATCTGGGCCGGAAGTGTGACGCCGATCGGGCCCGGGCCTGGATAGCCGCACTGCATCTCATAGCGGAGGACGATCGTCAGCACGACGGGCTTGGCGCCGGGCCGGTGCGAGGAGAGCGAGACGAGTGCGGACGTCGCGCCGGCCGCCGGCGCGGCCATCGTCGCCGCAAGAGCGAGCGCACACACGACCGAGCGGGCGATCGACATGCAGTCAGGGTACGCACACAGAGTGCTACTACTGGCGTCGTGACGAACGCCCGCATCATGCTCTCGCTCGCGGCGATCGCGCTCGTCGTCGCCATCGGGGCCGCCTCGGCAGCTGCGAGGCCGAAGCCCCCGGTCAAGGTCGTCGTCACCGAGTACGAGTTCGGTTTCCGGCTCTCGCGGCAGACCGTACCGGCTGGACGCGTCACGTTCGTGATGCGGAACGTCGGTGCGCTGATCCACAACTTCGACCTGATCGGCGTGAAGGAAGGGCCGTTCCTCGTCCCTGGGCAGAGCGCGACGATGAGCACTACGCTCAAGCGGGGTGAGTACATCTACGTGTGCAGCGTCAAGTACCACGCGGCGCAGGGCATGCAGGGCACGCTCTACGTCCAGTAGCCACTCGTAGACTCGTGCGGCTGAGAGTCGAGTGGCCGCTCGTCGGCTTGTGGGTCGCCACGGCCGCCGGGCTCGCCGTGGTCACGACGCGGGTGCGCGACTGGTACGTGATGACGGACGAGCTCGTGTACGAGCGGCTCGCGATCGCGATCGCGCGTACCCATTCGCCGCTGCCGCACGTGCACGGCGTGCTCGTCCGCAGCCTGGACCAGCTCTACCCACTGCTGATCGCGCCCTTCTTCTCCTCCGGCCTCGTGCCGCACGACCTCACGCGGGCGCACTTCCTGAACGCGTGGTTGATGAGCTCCGTCTGCATCCCGGTGTTCCTGCTCGCGCGCCGGGTGACGGGGTCCCGGCTCGCGGCCTACTTCGTCGCCGCGCTGGCGCTGCTCGTGCCGTGGTTCGTCTACTCGCCGTTCCTCCTCACGGAGGTCGTCGCGTACCCGGCGTTCGCGTGGGCGATGCTCGGTATCCAGCGCACGACCGCGGCGCCGTCGGCCCGGGCGGACGTGCTCGCGCTCCTCGGGATTGCGCTCGCGTTCCTCGCCAGGACCGAGTTCCTGGTCCTCGTCGCCGTCTTCCCGCTGACGCTGCTTCTCGCGGAGCGGCGAAACACCTTCCGGACGCATCCGGTGGCGATGGTCTTCACCGGCGCGCTTGTGCTGGCCGGGATCGGCCTCGTGGCGACAGGCGGCAACCTCGCCACGTTGACCGTCTACGGGCAGGAGGTGCAGGGCGGGCTGGTGCCGCCCGGCACGGGAACCTGGTTTCTCCGCCACCTCGCGATGCTCGCTCTCGGGCTCGGGATTCTCCCGTTCGTCGCCGGCGGCGCGTGGCTGCTCGCGAACGCCTGGAAGCCGGGGGACCGCGAGCGCCACGCCTTCGCCTGCCTCGGCGCGCTCACGGTCGTGCTGCTGCCGCTCGAGACGACGAGCTACGACCTCCACGTCGGCGGCGGGATCGCGCGCGACCGCTACCTGTTCTACGTCGCGCCGGTGGTGCTGCTCGCGTTCGCCTGCGCGCTGCTCGACCGGCGGTCGCCGCGCTGGTCGCTGCTGCTGCCGGCCGCCGTCGTCACCGCGGGTTTCGCGCTCGGCCCGGAGCCCGCCTCGGCGTGGGACGACCCGTTCGGGCGGCTGGATCCCGATACGCCGGTCTCGGGGCTCTTCCGTCCGATCGTGCGGAGCCTGCACGGCATGACGACCACGCGCGTCACGCTCGCGGTCGCCACGGTGGTGCTCGCAGCGCTGTTCGTCCTCGCTGCGACGCTGGTCCGCCGGCGGCTCGTGGCGGTGGTCCTCGGCGCGCTCCTGATCGCCGGCCTCGCGGGCGAGACCGTGTATCTGTTCGACCGGCTGCTCACGGCCGACGGTCTCGCGAGCCGTCCACTCAGCGTCTCTCCGGCAGCACAGTTCGACTGGGTCGACAGGGCGGCCGGTCCCGGCGCAGACGTGACGATGGTGCCTGCGCTGATCGACGAGAACTACTTCCAGACCGAGCAGTACTGGCGCGACCTCGAGTTCTGGAACGTGTCGGTCGACCGCGACGCGCATCTCGGCTCGCCCGAGGTCTTTGGCTTCACGGGCCTGTGGTTCCCCAAGCTTCTGCTCGCGTTCGGCCCGCGGACGGGGCTCGCGAGCCGGACGCCGACCCCGTACGTCGTCGAGGCGGAGAAGGAGGATCGCTTTCGCGTCTCCGGACCGGTGATCGCGTCCACGGCGGACGCGCTGCTGATCCGAGCGGCGCGGCCGTGGCGCGCGGACTGGATCACGTTCGGGCTCTACGACGACGGGTGGACCAAGCCCGACACGACCGCGCGGGTGCGGGTGTTCGCACAGCCGGGGCAGCGCAGGGCGATCCTGCGCTATCTCTCCTTTCAGATCTGGGCGCCGAGCGGCGTCGCGAGCCGCCCGTTCACGGTCGCCTCGAACCTGCAGAGGATGCACGGCATCGCCGGCACGGCGACCGCGTTCGTCAACGCCCTGCACGTGTGCGTGCCGCGGCAGGGCTTCACCGACGTCACGCTCAAGGCCGACGGGTCGTCGACGATCCCGGGCGACCTCGCGACGCTGTCGGAGTCACTCGGCACCCGTCAGGGCGGCGTCTTCCTCGCGCAGATCGCGCTCTCGGACAACCTCGGCGGGCGCTGCCGCCCTGACGGGGATGCAACGTGACCGGCCGACGCCGCGATCCAGGACGCTTAGCCAGTCGGCCACACCGCTCGCAGCGTGTGCGCGGCTTCGACGAGCGCCTGCGGCAGCACCTTCACGTCGGCGAGCACCGGCATGAAATTCGTGTCGCCCGCCCACCGCGGGACGACATGCAGGTGCACGTGGTCGGCGATGCCTGCGCCGGCGATCCGTCCGAGGTTCCAGCCGAGGTTGTAGCCCTGCGCTCGGTACGCCTGGGAGAGGGACCCGACCGCGGCCGATGCGAGCCGGTGAATCTCGAGCGCCTCCTCGTCGCGCAGGTCGCCGATGTCGGCGACATGGCGAAACGGCGCCACGAGCATGTGGCCGGACGCATACGGGAAGCGGTTGAGTACCACGAAAGCGTCTGCGCCGCGGTGGACGACGAGCTCGTCCTGGGGCTCGCAGAAGATGCAGCCGCGCTCCTCGTCGACGTGCTCGATGTACTCCAAACGCCAGGGCGCCCACAGCGGCTTCGGCATCGCCCAGACTCTAGGCACTTGGGCGGCGGAGGTGCCGGCTCCGCCGGCGCAAACCTCTGATCACGGCTGACCTTCCGAACCGTCTCGAACCGCTGCCCAGCGCCAGCAAATCCGGCGCAGAATCGAGCGCCGCAGGCGCGAAATTCTGTGCCGCTAGAGCCAACGCTTGTAGCGGAAGAAACCGAGCAGGCCGATCAGGGCCACGATCATGAGAGCGACCGCGGCCCAGAAGGCGGCGCTGCTGTTGAAACCGGGAAAGTGCGTGTTCATCCCGAAGATGCCCGTGATCAGCGTGAGCGGCAGCAGGACGACCGAGAAGACGGTCAGGATCCGGAGCACGTCGTTCTGGCGGTGTGAGATCACCGACTCGTTCGTGTCCTCGAGCGCCTCGATCACCTCTTTGTAGTTGTCGAGGATGTCCCAGATCCGCTCGGCGGCGTCGACGATGTCGTCGAAGTAGAGGTCGAGCTCCTCGGGCAGGAACCGCTCGAGCCCGCGCTCGATCGCGCGCAGCGTCGCGCGCTCCGGCTTGATGATCTTCCGGTAGCTGATGATCTCCTGCTTCACGTTCGAGATGTCGCGTACGACCTCTTCGGAGCGGCCCTCGAAGACGTCGTCCTCGAGCGCGTCGAGCTTGTGCCCGATCTTGTCGAGGATCGGGAAGCAGTAGTCGAAGAGGTCGTCGAGGATCTCGTAGAGCACGCGGCCGGAGCCCTTCGAGAAGAGCTGCTCCCGGAACGCCTCGTCCTCCTCGCAGCGGCGGAGCAGACGTGTGACCGGCAGGAGCTCGACCGTCGGCAGCGTCACGAGGTAGTCGGGCCCGATGAAGACGTCCAGCTCGGCGGCGTTCAGCCGCTGGATCGTCCGGTCGTAGACCGGAAAGTGGAGCACGATGAAGAGGTAGCCCTCGTCGGTGTAGTCGTCGACCTTCGGCCGCTGACGCTTCGAGAGCACGTCCTCGACGTCGAGCGGATGCCACCCGAAGCGGCCGGCGAGCACGCCGGCGCTGTACTGGTCGGGCGAGTCGAGGTGGATCCAGGTGAGCCCGGCGGCGCTGCGCTCAGCGGGCTCGACGCGCGGGCGCACGCCGGCCGCCGCGAGCTCCCGGGTCCGTGGGCGACGGATGCGAGGGAGGCTCGGCACGGGGACTGAGAGGGTCCTCCAGGAGGTCAGCGGCCAGCATCCGGTGATTCTACCGCCGTTCCCTCGGGGGTAATCAGCGACACTGCGCACGGCGTGGTCGCGGCGCTCCTGATCGGCGGGCTCGCGGTGACGAGCCTGCTCGCGGCGGCGAGCCTGCGGCTCGAGAGCCTCTCGGCGTCGCTTCTCGCGGCGTACGTCGTCCTCCTCGCCGAGGCGGCCGCGCTCACGGCCGGGCTTTCGCCGCTGCGGGCGGTCACGCGCAGCGGGCTCGCGGGAGCCGAGGGGGGCCTGCTCCCCATCGCCGTTGCGATCTGGTGGCTGCGCGGCCGGCCGCGGTTGTCGGCCGTGCGGCTGCGGCCGTTCCGCGACCCGCTCGTGCTCGGCTTCGCCGCGCTCGCCGTCGTCGTGCTCGGCTACGAGCTCGCGCTCGTCCTGACCGCGCCGCCGAACAACTGGGACTCGCTCACCTACCACCTGACGCGCGCGGCGTTCTGGGCGCAGCACGACGGCATCTACTGGGTCCCGAACGCGCCCACGAACCGCATCAACGAGTTCCAGCCGCTCGCGGAGCAGCAGGTGCTGTACCTGTTCGTCGCCACGGGCTCGGGGGCGCTCTTCGCGCTGCCGCAGTTCGTCGCCGAGCTCGCGACGATGGTGGCGATCTACACGGCCGCACGGCGTCTCGGGCACGAGGTACGCGGCGCCTTCTGCGCGGCGGTCGTGTTCGGTACGTTCGCCGTCGTCGCGCTCGAGTCGACGACCGCCCAGAACGACCTCGTCGCTGCGGCGCTGCCGGCGGTGGCCGCTGCGTTCCTGCTCGGACGGCGCGACAGCGAGCTCGCGCTCGCCGGCGTCGCGGTCGGCCTCGCTGTCGGCGTGAAGCTGACGACCGCGCTCGTCGTTCCGGTGCTGCTCCTCCTTGCCGGGCTGCGCGGACGACGCGCGCTCGCCCTCTTCGCCGGCGCCGGCGCCGCCGGCTTCTGCCTCTTCAGCCTCTGGAGCTTCGTCCTGAACGCCGTCGAGACCGGGCGTCTCACCTGGCACAGCGAGGGCCAGCTCACCCTCGCAGCGTCGCCGTCGTTTCCCGGCAGCGTCTCGACGGCGGTCCGGGTCCTCTATCGCGTGATCGACTTGCCGGCGATCTCACATCGAACGGCGTGGGGTTTCGTCGCTGCCGCGGGCGTGGCCGTGCTCGTGCTGCTGGTCGCGCGCAGGCGGACGGCCTTGCTCGCCGGCGCGGTGCTCGCGCTGCCCGGGCTCGTCCTCCTTGTCGCGGGCGCGACGCACGGGATCGCGCGGATCGTGCACCTGCCCGCCAACCCTGCGGGGGCGACGGCCGAGACTTTCTTCTGGACGGTGAACCAGCTCGCCTCCGAGGACTTCGCGGGCTTTGGGCCGCTCGGCCTGCTGTTGCTCGCGGCACCGGTCGTCGGGATCGTCCAGTTCGCCCGCGGACGGGCCGACGCGCGGCGGCTCGCGCTCGCACTCGCCCTGCCGATCTTCGTCGTCCTTCTTTCCTTCGAGGTGCAGTACTACGACTTCCTGACCCGCTTCGTGATCGTCCCGGCGGCGCTGACCGTGCCGCTCCTCGCCGCGCTCTTCCGCCGGACCGAAGTCGGCGTCGCCGTCCTCACCGTCGCCGCGGCGAGCGTCGGGCTTGCGCTCGTGCACGACCTGGTCAAGCCGCTCGACAGCCGCTACGGGCACCCGTGGCAGCTGTCGCTCGCGAACGCAGTGCGGCTGAACTGGATGCCCGCCGCCGGCGAGGCGCTCGACGAGCTCGACCAGGACGCAGACGGTGCCTCGGTCGGAGCCGTGCTGGGGCCGGACGAGCCCGGCTACCTGCTCTTCGGCCCGGGCCGACGCCGCCAGGTCAGGTTCCTCTCGCCGCTGCCCGAGCAGGCGGTCGAGGCTGCCCGGACGGCCGCGCTCCCGTTCGTCGTCGTCGGCGGCGTCCAGGGGGTCGGCGAGGCGTTCCAGCGCGCCGGCTGGCGACTCCAGCCGCTCGGAATCTATTGGAACCTCGCGATTCGGTCCTGAGAGTCCCCCGAACGAGGGATCCCTGCAATTGCGGCCGAAATCCCCAAGACGGGGGATACCAGTGTCTGGGGCCCTGATTACAGTTCGGCTTGCCCGCCGCTCAGGGCACCACGGCACTGCGGAGGCTATCGATGTTGCACTGGAAGATCCGACTGGCGTTGATCCTGACCTCGGTGGCGGCGATCGCTGCGACGAACGGCTTCCTCGGGTTCATCTTCATCTGCGCCGGGTTCCACGTCTAAACGGCCGCTGCTCATGCGGCGGTTCCGTTCTTGGCTGCTGCAGGGCCGGGCAGCCCGGGACGGCGACGAGCGGCTCTTTTCACGGCTGACTCTCTGGCTGTTGCCGGTGTTCCTACCGGTGACGCTGGCTGGGTACGCCGCGCTCGGCGCTGCTGTCTGGCAACTCAGCCACGACAACCTCTCGGGCGGCAACCTGGCCGGCATCGGCGTGCTGCTGCTGGCGGCGATCGTCGCCGAGGCCTTCCCGGTCCCGGTCGAGAACTCGCCGCGCGGCCGGGTCTCGCTGGCCGCGACGTTCATCATCGGCACCGCGATGATCTACGGCTGGGCGGCGGCGGTCGTCGTCGGCCTGCTGACCCGCGCCATGCTCGAGATCGCCGAGCGGCGCTCACCGGTGCGGTTCCTCTACAACTCGGCGCTCTACGGCCTCGCGGCAGCCGCCGCGGGAGCAGCGACCGCGCCCTTCAGTCGTCACGAGCGGGTCTCGCTGCTTCTGCTCGAGGTCGCCTGTGGCGCCGGCGCCTTCTACGTCGTCAACATCCCGCTCGTCGCGGCGATCCTCGCCCGCTGGGGACGGGAGCGCTTCCTACCCCTCTTGCGCGCGGCCGTCAGCTGGACGGCGGCCTCGTCGCTGATCATGGCCTCCGTCTCCCTCGCGCTGAAGGCGCTCTGGGACGAGTCGCCGGTGCTCGCAGCGGCGCTCGCCGGCCCGCTCGTGGCGGTCGCGCTGCACCAGCGCTCGACCCACGACGCGCTGCGCGCGATGCGGCTCGCGCTCACCGACCCGCTGACCGGGCTCGGCAACCACCGCCACTTCCACGAGCAGCTGCAGGTCTATCTCGACCAGGCCGCCGAGACAGGCGAGCCGCTCAGCCTCTGCCTGCTCGACCTCGACAACTTCAAGCAGATCAACGACAGCTACGGCCACCCCGTCGGCGACAAGGTGCTGGCCCAGGTCGCAGACCGGCTCCGCACGGCGGGGAACGCGTTCCGCCTCGGCGGCGACGAGTTCGCGCTCGTGCTGCCGGGGTTCAGCGACGAGGCCGCGCTCGAGCGCGCCTCGAACGTGATCCGCATGCTCGCCGCCGGCGAGACGGAGCAGGGCGGCACCGTCAGCTTCTCGGCCGGGGTCGCGACCTTCCCGCAGCACGGCAGCGAGCGCGGCGAGCTCGTGCGCGTCGCCGACATCTCGCTCTACTGGGCGAAGGCTGAGGGGAAGAACCGTGCGCAGGTCTACAGGCCCGACCGGCCCGTTGCGCAGCAGCTCCACCAGCTCGCCACCGGTGCCGACCGCAGCGCGCGCCTGCGCGCCGCAGCTGCGCTCGCGGCCGTCGTCGATGCCCGCGACGCGTACGTCGGCAGCCACTCCGAGCGGGTGTCCGAGCTCGCGGCCGCGCTGGCGCTCCGCTGCGGGCTGACGCAGGAGCAGATCGAGCTCGTCCGCCTGGCCGGGCGCCTGCACGACCTGGGCAAGGTCGCGATCCCGGAGGAGATCCTCGGCAAGCGCGGTCCGCTCACGCTGCGTGAGCGGGAGCTGCTCGAGCGCCACCCGCAGATCGGGTTCGGCATGCTCGAGGCGCTGGGTGTCGAGCCGGTCGCGAGCTGGGTCCTGCACCACCACGAGCGCTGGGACGGCAACGGCTACCCGGCGAACCTCGCCGGCGAGCAGATCCCGCTCGGCGCGCGCATCCTGCTCGTCGCCGACGCCTACGACGCGATGCTGAGCGATCGCGTCTACCGCCCGATGATGACGCAGCAGGCCGGGCTCGAGGAGCTGGCGCGCTGCGCCGGCTCGCAATTCGACCCGATGGTCGTCGAGCTGTTCCTCGACGGCCTGGCGAGCGACTGGGCGGCGCCGGCAAAGCCGGCGCTCCGCGCGGTTTAGGTCTTCGGCACGTAGTACTGGTACCTGTCCGCCGGGCAGCCCGAGGCCGGCGGGCGCGAAGTCGCGCCGGACGCGCGCGCGGCTATCGTGCCGCTTGCAATCGGGGGTCGATCTCCTTGAGACTCACCGCTAACGAGCCGGGCATTTGCCGTGCCCGGGGGCAGAGGAGGGTTCGTACATGACATCAAGAAGGTTTGGCCGCCTGGCGACATTAGCCGTGGCGGCTGGGGTCGTTGCCGCACTCGCGGCGGCCGGCGGCACCGCGAGCAACAGGGCGGCGGCCGGTCGGTTCCAACCGCTCGGGTTGCAGCCGATCCAGGGCACGGCACTGACGGCGCCGGAGCCGACGTCGAAGTGCCTCGCCACGCTGGGAGTCCATTGCTATTCGCCGGCGCAGCTCGAGAAGGCGTACAACCTCGCCGCACTGCACGCGGCCGGAATCGACGGGCGGGGCCAGACGATCGCGATTGTCGACTCGTTCGGCTCGCCGACCATCCGCCAAGATCTGCATGCGTTCGACCAGGAGTTCGGTGCCGCGAACAACGACGGCATCCCGATCGACCCGGCGATCGCGCAGGATCCCAACCTGACGATCATCCAGCCGGCGGGCCCGGTGCCGCCGTTCAGCCTTACCGACAACAACGGTGACGAGCCCGGCTGGGGTGTCGAGACGACGCTCGACGTCGAGTGGGCGCACGTGTTCGCGCCCAAGGCGAACATCCTGCTCGTCGAGACGCCGACGGACGAGACCGAAGGCATCCAGGGCTTCCCGGAGATGATCGCAGCCGAGAACTACGTCATCGACCACCATCTCGCGAACATCATCTCGCAGAGCTTCGGCGCCACCGAGGAGACCTTCCCCGGCACGGCGATTCCCGACGCGCTGCGCACTGCGTACATCAAGGCGCAGCAGGCCGGCGTCACGGTCCTCGGCGCCTCCGGTGACGAGGGCTCGACCGACTTCGAGCTGAACGTCCTGGACCTCTACCCGTTCCAGGTCAACAGCTGGCCGTCGAGCGACCCGCTCGTGACGAGTGTCGGCGGCTCGAAGCTGACGCTCGACGATGCGGGCAATCGCATCTCGCCGGACGTCGTCTGGAACGACACCGACGTCGGCATCCAGGCGGCCGGCGGCGGCGGCCTCAGCAAGATCTTCAGCCGCCCCTCATTCCAGGACGGGGTCCAGTCCGTCGTCGGCACCCAGCGCGGCACGCCTGACATCAGCATGAACGCAGCCGTCGACGGCGGCGTCTGGACGTACTACACGTTCCTGACGCAGCTCGGCATCGGGACGCCGTACCACATCATCGGCGGCACGAGCGCGGCGACGCCGGAGTTCGCCGGCATCGTGGCGATGGCCGACCAGGTTGCCGGACAGCCGCTCGGCGATCTCAACCCGACGCTGTACAGCCTGCCGGCCCTGCCCGGGAACGGCATCTTCGACATCACGTCGGGGAACAACGGCATCGGGCCGTTCACGAATACGAATGGCCTCGACGACGGCACGCACGACGTGCCGGGCTTCGATGCCGGCCCCGGGTACGACCTCGCGAGCGGTCTCGGCACGATCGGCGACGCCGCGCAATTCGTGACGAGCCTCGCGTGCGCCGGGCTCAACGGCGTCACCGTCAACGGGAACTTCACCGCCCCGACGACGGCGCCGTGCACGTTGACCGACACGACCGTCAAGGGCAACGTGACAGTCGGCCCGGGCTCGAGCCTGACGCTGAACGGCGGCTCGGTCAACGGCAACGTCCAGGATCAGGGTGGCGGCCCACTGACGATCGCTCCTGACGCGGCCGGCCACCCGACCAGCGTGAGCGGCAACGTCCAGATCCAGAACGCGAGCGCCGGCCCGAACGTGATCTGCGGCGCGCAGATCGGCGGCAACCTCCAGGTGCAGAACGACACCTCGCCGACCTGGATCGGCAAGACCGCGACCTGCACGACCGGGAACACCGTGAAGGGGAACGTGCAGGTGCAGAACAACAACGTCGCCGGCGGGCCCGCCGCGACGATCACGGGCAACACGATCAGCGGCAACCTGCAGTGCAACAACAACTCGCAGGCGCCGACGGGCAGCGGCAACACCGCCAAGAACAAGCAAGGACAGTGCTCGGGCTTCTGAGCTAGACGGCGCGGCGGCCCGGGCCACCAGGTCCGGGCCGCACCCGCCGCTTCGTCTCTGCGGGCGGCCGGTGCACGTAGACTGAGCGCGGCAGTGCAGCGTTTCTCAGCTCGATTCGGGCCTGAGACGGCGCTCGGCCGAGTTGCGCCGGCAGGCCACGTGGTGCTCGCGTGGGTGGCACGACGCGAGGTGGCCGTGCTCGGCCTCTGGGCCGCCCTCGCGGCAGTTCTGGCTGCGGTAACGACGCGCGTGGCGGATTGGTTCGTGATGACGAACGAGCTCCTGTACGAGCGGCGCGCGATCGCCACGGCGCAGACGCTCTCGCCGCTGCCGCAGATCCGCGGCATGGTGATCCAGAGCTTCGACCAGCTCTACCCGCTGCTGATCGCGCCGGCGTTTCGCTACGGCTACGTGCCAGGCGACCTGATCTGGGCGCACTTCTTCAACGCATGGATCATGTCGTCCGCCTGCATCCCGGTATTCCTCCTCGCGCGACGCGTCACGGCACGTCCATGGGCCGCGTATGCCGCCGGGTTCCTCGCGGTGACGATCCCGTGGATCCTCTATTCGTCGTTCCTGCTCACCGAGGTCGCCGCGTATCCCGCGTTCCTGTGGGCCGTCTTCGCCCTGCAACGCGCGACCGCAATCCCGTCGCCGAGGCGAGACGTGCTCGCGCTCGGCGCGATCGCGCTCGCATTCCTCGCGCGCACGCAGTTCGCGATCCTCGGCATCGTGCTGCCGCTCGCGATCCTGGCGCACGAGATCGGCCGCGCGCGCGGGATCCGCTCGGGAGTTCGAGCGGCGCTGCGCGCGCACCGGCTGCTGACGGCGGTGTACGGCTTCTTGCTGTTCGTCGTCGTCTGCCTGATCGTGCTCGGGCGGCTGCATCGCGTGCTCGGCGTGTACGGCGACACGATCAGCGGCAGCCTCGTGCCGGCCGGCACGGGCAAGTGGTTCCTGATTCACATGGCGACGATCTCGCTCGGGCTCGGGATCCTGCCCTACGTCGTCGGGATCGCCTGGTTGCTGGCGAACCTCGTGCGCCCGTCGGCGAGCAAGGAGTTCCACGCGTTCGCGTGTGTCGGGGCGATCGCGGTCTCGTTGATCACCTTGCAGGTGACGATCTTCGACCAGCGGTTCGCCGGCGGCTTCGTGCACGACCGCTACCTCTTCTACACCGTGCCGGTCGTCACGCTCGCGTTCCTGTGCGCGCTCCTGGACGCGCGCCGCCCGCGCTTCTCGCTGCTCGTCCCGACAGCTCTCGTCGCCGCCGGGTTCGCCGTCGACCAGCTCGGGCTCTACCCGATCATCAACTCGGACACGCCGGTCTCGGACCTGGACGACTTCATCCTGCGGGTCATGCACGGATCGGTCACGAACGCGCGCTGGGGGCTCGCTCTCGCGACGGTCACGCTCGTGGCGCTGTTCGTGTACGGCTCCGTGCTGCTGCGTCACTCGCAGCTGACGGCGGGGCTCGTAACGCTGCTCGTGCTCGCGTTACCCGCAGAGACCGTCTACGGCTTCGAGCGTCTCTTCCGTGTCGACGGCTGGTCCGGCCGGCCGCTCACGCTGCACTACGGCGACCAGCTCGACTTCGTCGACAAGGCCGTCGGCACGCACGCGAAGGTGACGATGATTTCGTATCCGTCCGTGCCGGGAGACTTCTGGCAGAGCTACCCGTTCTGGCGCGACATCGAGTTCTGGAACAAGTCGATCGTCCGCGCGGCCTACGCGCCGAACGGAGCCTTCGAGTCGACCGGCAGCACGTTCCCGAAGATCTATCTGTCGTTCGACGGCAGAACAGGGGCGGTGACCCCGTCGCCAAGCGCGCTTGTCGCGGAGGCGTTGAAGGAATCGCGCTTCCGCATCGACGGCAAGGTTGTCTCGACGAGCCACGGGGTGAACGTGATCGAGGCGACCCTCCCGTGGCGGACCGACTGGCTCACGTTCGGGCTCACCGACGACGGGTGGACGCAACCCGGCGTGCCCGCGCGCGTGCGCGTGTTCTCGCAACCCGGCCAGCGGGGCGCCGTCATCCGCTACCTCACCTTCCAGCTCTGGGTGCCGGACGGCGTCCGCGCGCGCCCGTACACGCTCGTCTCCGACGTCTCGCGGATCCGGGCGACCGCGACGAATACGACCACGAGCTTCTCGACGATCCGCGTCTGCGTCCCCGCGCACGGCTACGCGGAAGCACGGCTGACCACGCCGCAGAGCTCGCCGATCTACGGCGACATGCGCGACCTCGAGCACTTCGACGAGCCGCGAGCGGGCGGCCTGTTCGTCTCGGAGATCGCCCTCGCCGACGAGCTCGGGCCTGCGTGCAAGCCCTGACGCCCGCTCAGGCGACGGCCGCTGCCTGCACGGGTCGGTCGGCGTTTGCCGCGGGCAGCGTGAACGAAACCTGAGCGCCCCCTTGCGGCCGGTTCTCGGCCCAGATGCGGCCGCCGTGCGCCTCGACGATGCCGCGCGCGATCGCGAGCCCGAGCCCGGTGCCCGCCGTGCTCCGCGCGCGGTCGGCGCGCCAGAAGCGCTCGAACATCCGCTCCGTTGCCTCGGGGCTCAGGCCTTCGCCCGTGTCGGCGACTCGGATGAGCACCTCGTCGCCGAGCCGGCTCGCGCGCACGGCAACCGAGCCGTCGGAGGGTGTGTGGCGGAGGGCGTTCGTGACGAGGTTGTAGAGCACGCGCTCGATCTTCTCCGGCGCGACGGCGGCCGACGCGTCGTCGTCGACCTCGGCGGTCAGCTCGACGCGCCTCGCGACCGCGTCGGGCTCGAGGAGCCGCAGCGCCGAGTCGACGAAGCTCGAGACGCGGACGTTACGGAGCTCGAGCGTGAGCACGCCCGCGTCGATGCGGGCGAGCTCGAAGAGGTCGTCGACGAGCAGCGACAGCGCACGGACTTGCTCGCGCAGAGCAGGAAGGTAGTCGGCAGGCTCGGCGAGGCCGTCCTCGAGCGCCTCGACCATCGCCTGCAGCGACGCGATCGGCGTGCGCAGGTCGTGACTCGCCCACGCGACCAGCTCGCGGCGCGCATCGAACAGGTGCTCGATGTTCGCGGCCATCGTGTTGAACGACGCGGCGAGATGGGCGATCTCGGCGGCGCCGCCCGCGGGTGAGCGCGCGGCGAGGTCGCCGGCGGCCAGCCGTTGCGACGACGCGCTCACGCGGCGGATCGAGCCGGTGATCGAGCGCGCGAGCACGAGCGACGCGATCACGGCCGCCGAGGCGGACGCGGCGGCCACGATCAGCACCTTCAGATCGGCGCCCATATGGAACATCACCCAGCCGGAGAACAGAACCGCCGCGAGCGGCACGCAGGCGGAGAGGAGCGCGAGGCCGGCGAGCTGGAGCCAGACCGTCGGCGCCGCGCGCAGCGCGTACGCCGCCGCGAACCCGGCGAGCAGGCTGGCGGCCGAGACGACGAGGGCGAGCTCGATCACGGGTCGAGCCGGTAGCCGGCCCCCCAGACCGTCTTGAGATGCGCAGGCTGGGCGGGGTCGCTCTCGATCTTCTCGCGCAGCCGGCGGACGTGCACGGTGACGGTGCCGGTGTCGACCGGCGCCGCATAGTCCCAGACCCGATCCATCAGCTGGTCACGCGAGAACACGTGCCGCGGATGGGAGGCCAGGAACCAGAGCAGGTCGAACTCCTTTGCCGTCAACGCGACAGCTGCCCCGCCGCGCGTCGCCGTCCGGCTAGCCCCGTCGAGGACCACCTCGCCGAAGGCGAGTCGCGCGCTGGCGCTCGCTGCGCCACCGCTGCGGCGAAGCACCGTGCGCACGCGCACCGCGAGCTCGCGCGGCGAGAACGGCTTCGTCACGTAGTCGTCGGCGCCGAGCTCGAGCCCGACGATGCGGTCGGCCTCCTCGCCGCGCGCCGTCAGCAGGATCACCGGCAGCTCAGACCGGCCGCGGATCCAGCGGCAGAGCTCGAGCCCGTCCAGCTCCGGCAGCATCACGTCGAGAACGACGAGATCGAGATCGGAGCTTTCGATCAGCCGGCGCGCCGACAGGCCGTCGCCCGCTTCCAGCGTCGTGAACCCGTCGCGGCGCAGGTAGCGCACGACGACGTCCCGCACGATCGGCTCGTCGTCGACTACGAGGACACGTGTCATGTCTCTATTTTGGCGTCCATTTGGGGTGATGGCGATTCGCCCAGTCCTCACTCACCGTGCCGACGGTGATTCCGCGCAGCGCGTGCCGGGTCGCAGGGTGGATGACCGCGAGGTAGAGGTGGCCGACGAGCAGGACGACCGACACGTACATGAGGCCGTCGTGCAGGACGACGGTGCTCGCGAAGCGGAAGCGCGTGTCCCGCTCGCCGAGCCACAGCAGCATCCCTGAGACGAAGAAGAGGAGCGTGAAGGCGGCGGTCAGTGCCGTGTTCAGCTTCTGGCCTGCGTTGAAGCGGCCCTGCGGCGCGGGCCGGCGGCCGAGCAGCCAGCGGGCGTCGTCGCGGTCGAAACCGTCGAGCTCGCGCGCGGTTCGCACAAGCCCGCGCCGGTCGCCGGCGAGCGCGATCAGCGCGAGCAACGAGACCCAGCCGATCCCGGACCAGAAATGCACGTCCTTGACGACCGGCCGGCGGCCGACGAGCACCGCGAGGCTCGGCAGGTAGAGGATCAGGCCGGAGCCGAGCAGCACGAAGAAGCCGAGCGCGTTCGCCCAGTGCAGCGCGCGCTCGGTGCGGGAGAAGCGGCGGACGTAGCGCGTCACGAGCCGTACCCGTTGGAGCGGCCGACCCACGCGTCCTGGTCGTAGCCGAGCTGCTCCCAGTAGCCGCTGCCTTCGCGCGGAACGAGCTCGATCCGCTTCAGCCACTTCACGTTCTTGTAGCCGTACATGTCCGGGATCACGAGCCGGAGCGGCGCGCCGTGCGCGCGCGAGAGCGGCTTGCCGTCCATCTCGTAGGCCAGCATCACGTCGGGGAGCGTCGCCTGTTCCAACGTCAGGTAGTCGTCGTACGGGTCCTCCGCCGACACGAACCGAATCGCATGCGCGCCGGGATGAACGTTCACACGTGCGAGGACGTCCCGCATCCGGACGCCGCCCCAGGCGACGTTGTGAACCGTCCAGCCCGTGACGCAGTGAAAGGTCGAGACCTGCTCCGCCTTCGGGAGCGCGAGCAGGCCGCGGTAGTCGAGCGAGACGGGCTGCTCGACCGCGCCAGCGAGCTCGAGGCGCCAGGTCGCCGGGTCGAAGCGCGGGAGCGAGCCGGAGACCGTGTAGATCCGCCAGCCGCCGTTCGGAATCAACGGGATGAGCGACTCGACCGGCCCGATCGTTCTAGAGACGCGGCCCCAGACGGCCCGTCCCCACCAGAGCGAGCTGAGGCCGCCGAGCGCCGTGGCGAGAAAGACGCCGCGACCGACCCGGCGGCCGCCGTCGAGCCCCGCCGAGCTCCGGGTCGAGTCGGTCATCGACGCTTCCCAGCTTCGCGCGGCCAGGTTGCGAGCCGGTTTCGAGGGTCTTACCGGGCCCTTAAATCGTCAGGGGAGTCTGTTTCTGTATAACCCGCGATGGCCGGCCGAGCCGTGCTGGTTTCGGCCGTGGAGCAGGCGAACGCACTACTGGTCGTCAACCAGAGGGGGGTGTGTTCGTGAAGAGGTTGATGGAACTCTCGCTCTTCGCCACGGTCGTCACGTTCGTCCTGTTGGTGGCGGTCGGGGCGTCGGCGAGCGGCTCGAAGTCGGCCGCCGCGATTCCCGACTTCACGCCGGCGCAGCTGTCGACCCCGGCGGGGGCGAACTGGCCGCTGGAGAACGGCAACCTGCAATCGTGGCGGTACAGCACGCTGACGCAGATCAACGCGTCGAACGGCGGCAGCCTCAAGCTCGCCTGGGATACGCATCTCAACAACCCGACGGCGGCGGAGCAGCTGGCGCAGGGGAACGCAAACCCGATCGTCTACAACGGCACGATGTACGTGCAGGACGGCTGGACGCGGATCACCGCGCTCGACGCCGCGAGCGGCAAGACGCTCTGGCAGTTCGATCCGGAGATCGGGTTGAACGTCGCCGGCAACGGCACCGACATGCGCTCGGTCGGCATGGGTGACGGGATGATCTTCACCGGCGCGTACGGCACGGTCTACGCGTTGAACGCGGCGACGGGCGCGCA
>Ga0070731_10002614_pt1 | contig 16970 bp, 12 predicted proteins | sample Coa_R1_2_FD_66448 | JGI IMG/M metagenome (GOLD analysis project Ga0070731, IMG submission 66448) | Surface soil microbial communities from Centralia Pennsylvania, which are recovering from an underground coalmine fire - Coalmine... | ecosystem: Environmental > Terrestrial > Soil > Unclassified ...
TTGAGCGATCGACGGGCTGGCAGCCCGTCCTACGAACCCTACTGAAATAGACTCTAAGGACAGGAGATAGGAGATAGGAGCCAGGAGCAAGGAATTCGGAAGCGAGGAACCAGCAGAAAACCGCGTAGCGGTTTTCGCCGCTGTTCTCCTATCTCCTACCTCCCATCTCCTATCTCCTCAGTTTGCTATGAAACAGTGGTTGCTTGATTTTCTAGACGCCCAATTGGGCAAGATCCTGCTGGTGCTCGCACTGGTCTGGGCCGGCCTCGGCCTGTGGGTTAATTGGTACACACCCTTGCCGAAGGAGCTGACCGAAATCGAGATACGGCCGGTTTACGTCGAACTGGATTCCAAAGCCAAAGCGCAAGGCGTAAGCGAATCCTTCTATTTAACCAACAACGAATTGGCGCGCTTCGCCGTTGTTACGCACGTGTATAGATCCGAAGTGCTCGTCAAGCAATTCGTCCCCGTGGACCTCGACGTGCCGCCAGTGACCGTCCGGCGCCCACCTCAATTGCTGCCCGAGCCGGGGCCGTCCCTTGAAGGCGCGGCGAAACTGCCATTGTTCGGCGACGAATTCGCGCCGCCGGCGCCCGGCGACGTGCCGCCGGCCACGCCGCCGAAAAGCGCCAACGCGCCGGGGAAGGATGGCGCTCCCGTGCCGGCTAAATTCTGAGTTGCGCTGTTCGTATTCGTAGGACGGGCTGCCAGCCCGTCCGTTATCCCGAAGTCAAATTTGGACGGGTTTGGAATCCCGTCCTGCTCGGTATAACGCAGTTTTGAGCCTGATTTTTACGTCTACTAACCAATGGATACCATGACCCACACTCCTCAGCGCCTCGCGTGCGCCGCCTTTTGCCTGCTGCTGCTGCTCGCCGCGACATCTTCGGCCTTTGCCTGCTCCGAAGACGATGACAAAATCGACAATCTAATCAACGCGCGCAAATACGACGAAATCGTGACAAAGGACGGTGAGGTCTACAAAGGCCGGATCGTCGAACAGGATAACGATTCGATTGTCCAAATCCGCGATGTCAGTAACATCGTCCGCTCCGTGCCCAAGGCCAACATCCGGGAAATTCGGCGCGCAGCCAAACCCGAAGAAGAACTCGAGCGCCTCGCCAAAGAAGCCGCCGGCAACCCCGCGAAAATGTTCTGCCTGGCCCGGGAAGCCACCACCAAATACAACCTCCAGGCGAGAGTCATTCCGATCCTCGAGCGCTTCCCCAACCCCGACGAACCGCTCCAACGCCTGCTCGGAAGTTTGTATTTGAATTCATCGCAGGCCGACAAAGCGCTGAAGATCGCTGAGAAACTCATCGGCGGTCCGAAGCCAAAGGCGAAGAGTCTGACCTTGTATGCCCAAGCTCTCGCCGCCCTCGACCGTACAGAGGAGGCCGAGAAAGCGATCCAGAAAGCGCGCGCCGATTCGCCCAGCGACCTGAAAATCGCGCTGACCTATGCCGACTTGCTCTCGCGTCTGGGCCGCATCGACGATGCGCGCAAGAGCTTTGACGACGTTCTCGCCCCAAACCCGCGCAACGTCGAAGCCATCACCGGCAAAGGCAACGTCCAGCTTCGCGCCGGCGATTTCACAGCCGCGATGCAGACCTTTCAGGAAGCGCTCGCCATCAGCAAGGATTTTAAAATGGCGCACATCGGACTGGCTGCGTGCGAAATCATGAACAAGCAGTACGACGATGCCTTTTCCGAGGCCGTGCTGGCGCTTAACGTGGACAACCTCTGTTCCGAAGCCTTCGCGATTCAGGCCTACGCGCGGATCTTTAAGGGTGATCCGGCGTCGCTCGACAGTGTGGACACGAAAGGTTTCATCAGGGACGCGCTCGAGCACAAGCCCAACCAGCCGCGCCTGCTGCTGGCGGAATACGTCAAGCTCGACCGGCAGGCCAAATACGAGGAATTGAAATCCGAGAAGGAGAAGAATGCGGGCTTGATCGCGCAGAAACGCGCCGCCGCCATCGCCAAGCTCAACGAAGTCCTCGCCAGCGATACCGCCGACGGCTACATTCAATTCTTCATCGCCGAACACCGCTTCCGCGAAGCCGAAGACGCCAAGCGCCGCAATGATACAGGCGCCTACGATACGGCGCTGGCCAAAGCCGAGGAAGCCTATCGCCGCTGCACAAAACTCAGCCCCAACTTCGCGCCGGTCTACAGCAGCCTCGGCGCGACGCTGCTGCGGCTGAAGAAATTCGACGACGCGCGCACCGTCTTCGCCAAAGCCGCCGAGTTGGACAAATCCGCCGAATCCGCCGACGCCGTCGCCGGACAGGGACTGGCGCTGCTCAGCAACGCTCAAAAACTCGACGAAGCCAAGCCGTTTTTCGCGAAGGCGCTCGCGCTCGATCCCAACAATGTTCCCGCCCTCTGCGGGCGCGGCTACATCGCCAATTGGGAGCGCGACAAGGACGGTGCGAAGAAGCATTTCGAGTCCGCGCTGGCCGTGGACGGCGATTGCGCCTACGCCGCGAACGCGCTGCAGCTTATCTACAAGCAAGACGATCGCGAGATGGACTACGTGCGGTTCCCCGGTCCGGAATGGCCGCAAGGCTGGAAAACCTTCTCGCCCGGCACTGTAAAATGGACCATGAGCAACGGCCAAGCAGTGCTCTCCGGCACGCAGGGCAACGCGGCGGGCACCAAGATTGAATTAAGCCACCCATTCCCAAACGCGTCGAAATTCGAACGCATCGAAGCCGATTTAAGCATCAATCCGGCCTGTGCCGCATCATTCGGTCTGCGCGTGGCCACTGGCAACACTGGCAACGCGGCGTTCGAATTCGAGTTTGGAAAGGACGAAACGGGTCCGCAGCTAAAAATTCGTTACCGGGACAGCAATAACGTGACGCCAATGTGGGTCCCGATTCCAAATCAGGAGGAATGGCCCAAGAGTGGCCGCGTACGCCTGGGCATTGAAACGGACGGGATCAAAATGGGCGAAACAAAATTCCGCGTGTCGGTCAACGGCCGCCGCTACGAAATCCCGTTGCATTTCCAACAGGCGCCAAAGGCGTTGACGCTCGGCATTTTCGCGCAAGTGCAGCCAAAAGAAACGATCAGCGCTTCCGTTAACAATGTCGCCGTCGTTAAAAATGGAATCTCTCAAGTTGAGAAAGAAAACACGGCTGTCGAAATCAAACCGCTTAACGACCCAAAGCCCGATGAAAAGAAACCCGACGAGAAAAAGCCGGACGAAAAAGGGAAGTAGTCATGAGTAAACGAAAGTCACGTATCCGCGGCTTCACGCTGCTCGAATTGCTGGTCGTCATCACTATCCTCGTGATTCTGGCGTCGGCGATCATCGTCGCCGTCGGGCGCGCGCAGATTTATGCGCGCATCAAGCTGGTCGAAGGACATCTGCAATTGTTGAAGGGCGCGCTCAGCCGTTATTGCGATGACTTCGGTGATTACCCGCCCTCCGATGGCGACGGCCTCAAAGGCGCCGCCAGTTTGTACGAATGCCTAATGACCGAAAAGAAAAACGGGCCGTACGTGAAAGCCGGCGACATCCCGACGAAAGATTTGCCCACCGGCGACACCGCATTCGCCGACCAGTGGAAGAATCCCATCTATTACCTGCATCATCACGATTACGGCAACAAGCCGCCGAACAAAAAGGAATACCGCCTGATCGCACCTGGCCCGAATGGTATCTTCGAAGAAGGCGACGCGAGCAGCGACGACATTGTGAATTGGAACAAAGCGAAACCGGAGTGAACCTGTATCGCCGGCGTCCCGCCGGCCAGTTCGTTGTTAGGAATGACAGATTAAATGACGGCACGCGATTCAATCCTGGCGCCGGCGGGACGCCGGCGGTACAGCGGCATCACGCTGCTGGAACTGCTCGTGGTCATGGGCATCCTTGCGCTAATCGCCACGCTGGGTGTCGCGTCGTACATCGCCATGTCGCAGACCGCCAAAGAAGAAGAATACGCCGCGCGCATCGAAACCATGCTGCGCCAGGCGCGCAATTCGGCGCTGGGCAGCAACACCTTCGCTTATGTTGAAATCGACACCGAAAACCGGCGCATCACGCCGTGGGCCACGCACACGGTGGCGATGTGGCATTTCGAAGACTGCGACGACTACGGCAAAACCACCGGCGCACGCCACAACGCCATTCTGCGCGGCGCGCGGCAAGTTAAGAATGGAAAAATCGGCAAGGGCGTGCACATGGGTCCGGGCGGTTATGTCGATGCCGGCGACGATCCTGATTTTGATCTCGACGAAGGCGGCTATCTGGAAGCGTACATCAAGCCCGATCCCGACGAATTCTCGGGCGACAACTACATTTTCTCGAAGGAAGGCGCCTACGCCCTGCGCATTGGCACGAAAGGTCTGCTCATCGGCGAAATCGCCGGCAATGGGAAAACCAAAGGCGTGCGCGTCTACAGCAAGACCTACCGAGTCGTCCCCAATCGCTGGACGAAAGTTGCGCTGGCCTGGGACCGCAACGTCACGCGCGTGATGGCCGACGATCTGGTGCTCGCCACCGGCCCGGGCGCGATGCCGCCGGTCGTCTCGGCTGGCCTGCGCGTGGGCCACGATTCGCAAAGCTTCGCCGGCGTCATCGACGAAGTAAGAATTTTAAGCGCCGTCTCCGGCGGCACGCTCGAATTGCCCAAGACGTTCACGCTCACCCACAACGCCACGCCCTGGAACGCGGTGTATTTCGCGGGCGACGGCACGCTCGACATCCGTTTCCACGCCGGCCCGATCGAAATCGCGGTTGAATCCGACCGCCGCGTGCGCGCCATCGACATCGACATGTTCGGCAACACGAAGCGGCTTGAAGTCGAACGCAAGGAAAAGCCGCAGGAAGAAGTGGACCCCGCTGAAACCAAACGCCGCGAAGCCGACTTGAAGAAGCGCATCAAGTTTGTTGGCGGCGGCGGCCAGAAAGTGAGCCATCCATGAGCGCAACAAAAGGAGCGGCGGCACTCTTGCCGCCGTTGGTACGCGTACGGTCAATCGGCGGCAGGAGTGCCGCCGCTCCCAGAGGCGTTGCCATCGTGATGGTCCTCGCCGTGCTCGCCGCGCTGATGGCCATCGCCGCGCCGTTTGTCTTTTCGATGATCCAGCATGGCCAATCGGCGTCGAACGAAACGCATCAGCAGATGGCGCACATGTACGCAGAAAGCGCCAAAGACCACTTGCTCGCCGAATTGATCGCCAAACAGCGCGACATCTTCGCGCCGCTTCAAAACGGCGGAACGCTCAACGATCTGCCGCCGTTCATTACGACGCGCAAGGATTTGGTCATCGACTGGACGCTGAACATTCCCGATTCGATGATCGAAAAATACAAGCTCGATTACAACATTCAGAATTCGCGCGGGATGCTCTGGTGGGGAATCGTCGAGGACGATCAGGGCAAAATCAATGTCAACACCGCGCCGCCCGCACTGATCGGCAACCTGCTCGCTTCCGCGCTGCTGACCGAAGGCATCAAGCAGGGCGACACGCAACTGACGGTGGACGATGCGTCGATGTTCAGCCCCAACGGCGGCGTGGTCTGCCTCAACGGCGAACCCAGCGTGCTGCATTACACCAGCGCCTCCAGCGGGATGATTTTGCTTTCCGACGCCGTGCAATACGACCACCAAACCGGCTCGCTGGTTTATGACGGGCGCGGCACGCTGATCTGCGACGCGATTCTCTCGCGCGGCACCGGTCTGACGCCTTTCGCGTCGATTTACGAAATCAAAACCTCGCCCGGCCTCACCGGCAACTGCGCGCTTCCGCCCGAAGATTTTGCGCGCATCGAACGCCAGCTTACCGTCGAAAGCGGGATGAACACTCCGATGTGGGGCCACGGCGAAATGCTTGGCGCGTACAGCGCCGGCGTGGCGAACACCGGCATGCCGATCGAAAACGCGCAGGGCTTTTGCGCCGGATTGCTGATCCGCTTCGTGCGCCTCGGCGAAGTGCAATCGTACGGGCGCATTCGCATGGCCGATTACCGCCCCGACGGCAGCGCGCGCATCGAATACATCGAAGCCGCCGCCGGGCCGGCGACAAGCTCAACCGACGATTCATCTTCGTCGAATTACAACAACAACCCGAATTCGAATTCGAAGAATAACAATAACGCGAATTCGAATTCGAAGAATGGCAACAACACGAACACGAATTCAAACATGAATTCGGACACGACTGTCGGCCAGACTTTCGTCGAACCTCAGATGAAGAATCCGGTCAACATCAACACGGCCTCCGACGAAGTGCTCGCCGCCGTCTTCACCGGCGTGTGCCTGCGCGGAAACAAATTCGCCGTGCCGCGCGCCACGGCGCAGACGCTGGTGAAATACATTCGCGAGCGGCAGTTGCGCGGGTATTCGGGCGGCAGCGGCGGCCTGGTCTTCGCCACCAACGACGACCTGCGCAAACTTTTCTGGCAAGCGCAGCAAGACGGCATCGTCACCCTCCCGCAGCGCGACGCGCTGGTGATCAACGCGATCGAACCCAACAGCGCGCGGCTGAGCCTCTCCACGGTCACGTTCTGCGGATTCTCGCACGGCACCTACACGCTCGAAGCGTCCGGCGTTTCCAACACCGACAACGGCGACCAGCGCGCGCGCGTCACGTTGCGCCAGCAGGTCACGCTGCCCACCTTCCCGCCGGGGCGCTCCCGCCTGCAATATCAGGCGGACTTCCAAAACCTGCTCGATCTGGGCATGGCCAACCGAGTCTACACGTATCCCGAAATTCTCGGCACTCGCAAAAACAATCAGCAGAATTTCAACACGCTGCTCAACCGTTATCCGCGTGTCGATTCCGGAAACGTGCGGCTGACCGTGGGCGCCAGCGGCCTCTACCAGGGCCACGCGAGTGTGACGTCTGAGTGGTACGAACCGTGCAGCGACGAATCCAGCCCGTACTTTTTCATGGAAGGCTATAGCAACCCGCAGCCGTGGTCGCTGGACCCCGCGCAGCCGCAAGGCAACAACGGCGGCATCGCCGCGATGGGTTACAAAGGTGTCGCGCAGCCGCCCACCTCCATCGAATTGTGGTACCGCCCGAAAAGCAGTTCGCAATGCACGTTTTACGACGAAGGCACACAGGACGACCGCAACCGCGTCAATTTCTCCTATGATCCCGGCGAAGGCGGATTGGTCATTCGCATCTGGGATTCGACGCTCAACAATGGGCGCAAAAAGCCCGTCGAATTCATTTACCCGTACACTTTCAACGCCGGCGACTGGTACCACATCGCCGCATCGTGGAAGACCAGCCACCCGGGCGGGCAGGAAATTCGCGTGGACGCGCAGCCGTTTCCGAACAACGATCCGACGCAGTTGCAATTCAAACCCGGCGGCCGGCTCGGCAGCGATTTGAGCGAGGACGACAACAGCCAGATCACGCTTGAAAACGGCGACGGCGACGACTTCCCGCGCGCCGGCGCGCTGAAGATCGGCGAAGAAATCATCGAATACACGACGCACGGCGGCAACAGCTTCTCCGGGCTGTATCGCGGCGCGCGCATGAGCGCGGCGATCAAGCACAAGTCCGGCGAATGGGTGGTTCCATTTGGTTACGTCAACCCCATCGCCGATGACCTGATTGTCGGCGGAGCGACGATGTCGGACGATCTGGCGATGTCCTCGCAGACGCATACGCGCGTGCAGTTCCCGCCGAACGCGAAGCCGAATTTCGTGCTCGATTCAGCGACGGACAAAATCCCCGTCGAAGACGCCACGAATTTTCCGCCAATGGGCTTCGTCGTGATCGAAGGTGAATGCATTTTTTACGGCTCGAAGGCCAAGTCGGGACTCGCGTGGGAACTGCGCAAGCTTCAGCGTGCGATGAGCAGCGGCGGCGTCACCTCGCCTGCGCGCAATTTGCACAACAACTCGGGCGTGGCGCTCGCGAGCATCGCCATTTCAAAGAGTTCCGATTATTTGATTCCCGGAATTGTGCAAGTCGATGACGAGAAGAACCAAAACAAAGTTGAATGGATTTACTACAACGACAAGCAGGACGTGAACGGCAAGCATTTTCTCGTCGCCGAATTGCAGAATACGGGTGCGACGCAATACCGTGTGGGAAGTGGCGATACGGTCAAGACTGGCAATTCTCTCGGCATTTCGCGCTTTCGCCACGTCTATGGCATCGGCGACTGGTTTTATCTCAATCTTGCCAAAGGAAATTCCAGTTCGCACACCAAGGGAACAAAGGTTATTCCAGTCATCCGCATGAACGCCCCGCACTGCGGCGGATTCGATCCGGCCAACGCCGCTAATCAGGACGACACCACGACCGTCACCAACAACACGACCGCTTCGACGCAGACGGGCGGCGCCACCGTGCGCGACACGCCCTATGGCGCCGACGGTGTCAGCGACGTGTCCATCGTCGAACTCGGCCAGCAGGACGGCGATTTGCGCTGGGTCAAGCAGGCGTACATGCATCAATACGTCAACACCAACAACCAGCCCTGCCCGGGACTGGCGTTCACGAGTTGGAGCTTCGATTACCTCGTCGGCTTGAACGATTTTGTCTCGCGCCGCTACCCGCGCGGCACGACGCGCTACCTGCACTGGCCCACCGGCGAATTGCCCGACGCGCTGGGCGCCAAGCGCAATGTCTGCGCCGACAAAAATGGCGAAGGCAGAATCAACGGCGACGTGGACGAACTTCACGTCTGCACTTTCAACACCATCGGCGGGCGCGTCGCCATGGACCTCGACGGCACGGCGCTCGACGCCAGCACGCAGACGGTCAACGTCGAAAACTTCGATGCGTGGCCGCAGAACGGCGGCAACTCAGCGGGCAATTTCGCTGGCAACAATAATAACGGCGCCAACCCGCTCAACTGGCCCGCGACCGGCGGACTCGTCCGCTGCGAAGACGAATTGATGTACTACACAAACATCGGCTCGACCAACATTCAGTATTATTCCGACACGTACCCGCCGCTGAACACGAAGCCGCCCGAACGCAACAAAGCCGACCGGCGCTGGGTCAATCCCTGCACCAAGGTTCACGAACTGCATCCCAACATCGTCTCGAAATCCGTATCACAATTGACCAACGTCAAGCGCGGCGTGCTGAACACGAAAGCGGTGGAGCATCCCGTCGGCGCGCAGATCATGCTGCTCGACGCAATGCCCGTCACCCACCTCACCGGGGCGCTGAGCGGCGCGTCCGATTCATTCACGGTCGCCGAAGGCAAGGGCTTTCCGACGGAAGGCTACGCGTGGATCAACGACGAGATCGTCGGCTGGAAACAGGGACAGGGCACGTCATTCAACGGTTGCCAATACCTGCACGGCCGCTACGGCACTTCGCCGGCCGAACACGATCAGAACGAAATCGTGCGCTGCCTGCCCTTCCGCTATTGGGATCGCGATGCGTCGCAATACGACGGCGACGGACTGGCTTTCATCCAAACCGGCTACCGCGCGCAGGGCGCGAAATGGTACACGCTTGAAATGGACCTTCAGCCGACCGAAACGATGGGCATGACGCCGAGCCAATGCGTGCCGCACGTGCTTGTGCGCTTCAACGGCAAACCGGCGTGGGACGCCATGCCGGAACAGGGGAACGATTCCGGGCTGTACGAATTTGTCGGCAAGCGCCAGTTGCGCTTCACCGGAATGGACGGTTACGGCGTCACTGCCGATCAGATGGAATTGCGCGTATACTGGCAGTATCTGCCCGGCGCGTTCAAAAACGGCGCCGGCGCCGATTGGAAGCGCACGTTTACCATCGAAAAAATGCGCGCCAGTTACAAATCGCCGCTGATCCTGCGGCGGCTCGATGAGGTCGAACGGCGATGACGGCAATTCAAAATTCAAAATTCAAGATTCAAAATTATTCATTCGCCGCGGCATTGAGAATTCTGAATTCTGAATTTTGAATTTTGAATTTTGAATTCGGGTGGATATTGAAACGAGCATCAAACAACTTGTCTTTGCGATCGCCGCGAAAAGGCCTCACGCTGGTTGAAGTGCTGGTGACGCTGGCCATCTTCGTGATTCTGGCCGGCTTTATGTTCATGGCGGTGCGCGAAGTCGTGGAGCAATGGAAGCTCAGCGAACGCCGTCGCACGCTCTATGAAAAAGCGCCGCGCATCGTCGAATCGATCACCGACGACCTGGCGTTGATGCTCACGCGCGAAGCGCCGGGCGTAACCGACGTCAAAATGAAATTCATCGTCGATTACGACCCGGATTCGCCGGATGCCGACCGGCAGCGTATTTTTTTCGTGCGCAGTTTCGAAGGCGGCAACGAGCGCGCGATCGTCGGCAACGCCGGCGACGGCCGTCCCAACAGCGATGCGTTCAAAGCCCCCGACGCCGACGCGCCCGACAACGATCCGCCCGCGAACGGCATCGACGCGGACAGCTACACCGGCTTGAAGGTCGGCGATTTCAAAGCGCTCGGCGGCATGGCGATGGTTTCCTATTTCGTTAAAGACCAGACGCTTTATCGCGCGATCAAAGCGCCGGTCGAAGGGCCGTTCTCGGTGCTCGCCGATCCGTCGAAAGCGCAGCTCATCGCGCCGGACGTGCTGTATCTTAGATTCGAAATGTGGAGTCAGGCGACGAAAGATTGGGAGAAGCCGGAGGGCGAAAAAGACAAGAATGCCGGCGCGCAGCACATCTGGGATTCGACGCGCGGCATTACTGCCGCGCCGCTCAACCGCTTTTTTTTGCATCGCGGCGACGGCGGCAACGACACCTCGCTCAACGATCCCGAAGATGACGTCTTCCCGCGCAAAATCCGCGTGACGATCGTCGTCGATTCGCCGATGCCGCGCTGCCTCTACACCAAGCTCACCGATAACATCGGCGACGGGGATTCGGACATTCCCGTCGAAGAAGTAAAAGGCTTCGCCGATGGCGGCGACGAAGATTCGTACATTTTGATCGATGAAGAATGGATTCGCTATTCCAAGAAGGACGAAAACGGATTTCACGATGTCGAACGCGGCGTGCGCGGCACGCGCCCGCGCGAACACAAGCGCGATGCCATCGTTCGCACCGGAAAAGTATTTCAACGCATTGTTTTCATTCCCAACTGGCGCGAAGATTTCACTTCGGACGAGGTGTATTTCCAGCGCAAGGTGCGAAAGACCGGGCCAAAAACAATCCTGGCCAAGTAACACGGGCCTGCGAGCCCTTCACGAATCGGACCCACTTATCGCATGAACGCAGTCTCCGCTCATCACTCTTCTCATCGCGCGCGCGGCATGACGCTCGTCGAATTGCTGATCGCTTTCGCGATCCTGATGAGCGGTCTTGTTTGCATTTTCGCGCTGCTGATGGCCGGCGCCGCGAGCCACCGGCGCGCGATCAAGGAAACCGAAGCGACAATGATCGCCAGCTCGATTCTCGCCGACATGCGCGGTGAATTGGCCGTCGGTGTGATTCCGGCGAGCGACGGCCTCACCTATCAGGAGGTCAAAGATCACGAGGGCTACAAATCGAATTGCGTAATTTTTCCGATCGATCGAAGGAAAGGCGACAACCGCGAATTCTTCGTGCGCCTGCGCATCCGCTGGTCCGAGAAGGGCGACAACCAATTTATTGAATTTAACACGGTCATGCTGGCCGGCGGGGAAAAGCCGGCGAAGAAGGACAAATGATTTCGGAGCGGCGGCACTCCTGCCGCCGTGGCGTCGAAGTGAATGCTCGGCGGCAGGAGTGCCGCCGCTCCATTTCACAATTATTTTTGTCGCCACTATTTTTTCTGCTAAACTACGCCCCGTTCACGCACGAGGGACGCTATGCCCAAAGTCATTGAAGGCCAGTTGACGATCAAGAAAAACACGCGCTTCGGCATTGCCGTCGCGCGTACGAACAGTTTGATCACCGAACGGCTGCTGGAAGGCGCGCTCGATTGCCTGCTGCGCCACGGCGCCGCGGACGATGACATCACCGTCGTCAAAGTCCCGGGCGCGTATGAATTGCCGGCGGCCGTGCAGGCATTGTGCGCGCAAAAAGGCATCGGCGCCGTGATCGCGCTGGGCTGTGTGATTCGCGGAGGCACGCCGCATTTCGATTACGTCGCCGGCGAGGCCACGCGCGGCATCGGGCACGCGGCGCTTCACTCCAATGTGCCCGTCGCTTTCGGCGTTTTGACGTGCGACAATCTTGAACAGGCGCTCGAACGCGCCGGAGCCAAAGGCGGCAACAAAGGCTGGGAAGCGGCGATGAGTGCGATTGAAATGGCCGATTTGATGGGGAAGATAAAGGGATAGTCCTGGGTCCTGAGTGCTGAGTTCTGAGTAACAAGGGCCGCTTCGCGCTTGAAAGGTCCGTTACTCAGCACTCAGGACTCAGCACTCAGCACTGATGAGCCGATGAGTCATCCACGAACGTCCGGGCGCGAATTGGCGCTGCAATACCTCTACATGCATGACGTGCTCGAAGGCAAGGACGTGCAGACTTTCGACGCTTACATCGCCGCGCAGGAAACGCCGCCCGAGAAACCGAGCGTCGAGTTCGCGCAGAAACTCGTGAGCAGCGTGCTGGATCATCGAGCCGAACTCGACAGCGAAATCGCCGAAGTCGCGACGAACTGGAACATCAAACGCATGGCGGCGGTCGATCGCAACGTGCTGCGGCTGGGCTTGGCGGAGTTGACCATCTGCCCGGAGACACCTCACAAAGTCATCTTGAACGAAGCCGTCGAACTGGCCAAGCATTATTCGTCCGACGACGCCGGCGCGTTCGTCAACGGACTGCTCGACAAACTCAGTTCAAAGCACCGAAGTGTCGATGCGCCCACTCCAGCGGCTCCGGCGCCATCGGCAGAACAAAAGTAGAACGGAGCTCCGCTCCGTTCAAAACGAACGTCGAACGAACGGAGCGGGAGCTCCGTTCTACTTTCTCGACGCGGAAAGCTCAACGCGCATGGCCCGCAAGGAAGAACAGGAAGCCGACGAGGAAACCATCGAGCGCACGCTGCGCCCGCAGCGCTTCGCCGATTTTGTCGGGCAGGAGCGCGTTAAGGAGAATCTGCAAGTCTACGTGAAAGCCGCGAAGAAGCGCGGCGGCGCGCTCGACCACGTGCTGCTCTCCGGCCCGCCGGGCCTCGGCAAAACCACGCTCGCGCGCATCATCGCGGAAGAACTTGGCGTCGGGTATCAGGGCACATCCGCGCCCGCGCTGAAAAAACCGGGCGATCTCGTCGGGCTGCTCGCATCGCTTCCGGAACGAACGGTGCTTTTCATCGATGAAATTCACCGCTTGCCCGCGGCGTTTGAAGAATATCTTTATTCGGCGATGGAGGATTTTTTCATCGACGTGGCCGTCGATCAAGGCCCATCGGCGCGTTCGGTAAAATTCAATCTCAAGCCCTTCACGCTGATCGGCGCAACCACGCGCGACGGCCTGCTCAGCCGCCCGTTCCAGGACCGCTTCGGAATTCCACAGAAACTTTCGTTCTATTCCACAGAGGAACTCGCGCGCATCGTCGTCCGCTCCGCCGCAATACTTGAAGCCCCCATCGAACCGGAAGCCGCGAAGGAAATCGCCGCGCGCGCGCGCAAAACGCCACGCATCGCCAACCGCCTGCTGCGCAGGCTGCGCGATTGGGCGGAAGTCGAAGGCGACGGCGTGATATCCTGTGCGATTGCGAAGAAGGGCCTGGAGCGCGAAGGCGTGGACGAGACGGGGCTTGACGCAATGGACCGCAAAATCCTCAACGCCATCGCCGGCCACGGCGGCGTGCCCGTCGGCGTGAAAACGATTGCCGTGATCGTCGGCGAAGAAGAGGATACCATCGAGGATGTGTACGAACCTTTTTTGATTCAAGAAGGCTACATCCTCAAAACGCCCCGCGGACGAATGCTCTCGGCAAAGGGTTACGAAAAGATCGGCTTGTCCGCGCCGGAATCGGCGGGGCAGAATTTGTTTTGAATGTAGAACGGAGCTCCTGCTCCGTTCAAATCGCGCGAAGATCGAACGGAGCAGGAGCTCCGTTCTACTGAACACTTCAAATAAATGTCCGGACGACGGTCGCATCACGAGAAGGACGGCGGCAGCCGCGAGCAATCGCGCAAGCCCGCGCGCGGCAACGCGCGCGGCCACGGCGCGTACCACCGCCGCGAGCGCGGCCGCGGGGCGCCGCGCAAGGTCGCCAGCGGCAAAGACCGCACCATGGACACCGTGCGGCATCAGCAATTCGGGCGGCTGGGCGACGAAGAGCTGGCGGACTTGAGCAAGCTCGAAAAGAAGGCGGACGTCGAGCGCAGCATTGAAGATTCGAGCGAAGCCGCGGGCTACGGCGCGACGCTCGAAGGCCATCGCGTGCGCGGAGTGGTCGTCGAAGTGCGCAAGGGAAATTTCCTCACGCGAATCGACGCGCCGCTTCCGGGCCAGGAGAATTCGATCCCGCGCATACTTCCTACGATCGTGCGCGGCACGCTTCAGCAATTCGATCTCGGCCTGTCCAGCCTCGTTGCGCCCGGCGACGACGTGGAACTGATCGTGCCGCCCCTGCCAGGCGAGAACGCGCTGCATCAATTCGAGGCGCACGGAATATTACAGCGCACGCTGCCGCGCCGCAGCGAATTCCGCCGGCTGCATCCGTCCGGCCGCGCGATTCAAACGCTCGCGGCCAATGCCGATCAGGTCGCCATCGTGGCCTCGACGGCCGAGCCTGATTTTCGCCCCGGTTTTGTCGATCGCGTTTTGGTTTGCGCGGCGTCCAGCAATTTGCCCGCGGCGCTGGTTCTCAACAAAGTCGATATGGGAGTCAGCGATGACGACCGCGCGCTGCTGGAGGTCTACCGCAAACTCGATCTGCCCGTGTTTCTAACAAGCACGAAGGATATTGCCTTGGGCAGCGACGGACTCGTGGCCCTCAAAAATTTTATGGCCGGCAAGCGCACTGTGCTGTGCGGGCACAGCGGCGTTGGAAAATCGAGCTTGATGCTGGCGCTCGATAGTTCGCTGGGCGCCGGTGACGTGCGCACCGGCGCGGTTTCAACTCAGACCGGCAAAGGCACGCACACGACCACGCACGCGCGGCTCTTCGAAGTCGACTTTCACGACGGTACTCGCGCGGAAATCATTGACACGCCGGGCGTGCGCGAATTCACGCCGGCCGAGACAGACCGGCAGAATCTGTGGGGCTGGTTCCCGGAGATCGCGAAACTGCAGGGACAGTGCGCGTACGCCGATTGCGCGCACATCAACGAAAAGGGCTGCGCGGTTTTGGCCGCGCTGGGGCGCGGCGAGATTCATCCGCGGCGGCATCAATCGTATGTGCGGATTTATGAGACACTGCCGCAGTGAGAAGTGCTGAGTGCCGAGTCCCGAGTGCTGAGTGCGGGCTGAGTGATTTGCAATGAAACTCGACGATTCGGGCCGGCGGGACGCCGGCGGTACAAGCTCTGTTGTCGGCCGCCTCGCGCCGTCGCCGACGGGCGCGCTGCATCTGGGAAACGTACGCACGTTCATGTGGGCGTGGCTTTCGGCGCGCGCGCAGGGCGGGCGTGTGCTGATGCGCATCGAGGACCTCGAAACGCCGCGCGTCAAAGCCGGCGCCACTGAAAAAATGCTCGACGATCTGCGCTGGCTTGGATTCGATTGGGATTGCGAAATGGTGACGCAGAGTCATCGCGGCCATTATTACGAAAACATCTTCGATCGCCTCGATGCACTGAATGCAATTTATCCCTGCGTGTGCACGCGCGGCGACATGTTCGCGGCGCTGCAAGGCGCGCCGCACGAAGGCGACCACGAATTGCGCTATCCGGGGACGTGCCGCTCAGTCAGCATCGAAAAAACCCGCAAAATCTGCGCAGATACGCGACGCACGCCTGCTTGGCGTTTGAAAACGGAACCAGGCATCGTTGAATTCGACGATCTGCTCTTCGGCACCCAGCGCATCGATCCGAATGCCGAAGTCGGCGACTTCATCATTGCGCGCGCGCCAGACAATCCGGCGTATCAACTTGCCGTCGTCGCCGACGACATTGCATCCGGCGTCACTGAAGTCGTGCGCGGCGACGATTTGATTCCCAGCACCGCGCGGCAGATTCTGCTTTATCGCTTGCTCAACGAAACGCCGCCGCGCCATGGCCACGCGCCGCTGATTGTGGGTCCAGACGGCAAGCGGCTCGCCAAACGCCACGGCGACGCGCGCATAGCAACCTTTCGCGCACGCGGCGTGCGCGACGAGCGTGTTATTGGTACCCTGGCGAAATGGTCGGGGTTGATCGACGACAATATTGCATCGCTGCGCGAACTTGTTCCGCTCTGGTCCTGGAAAAAAGTTCCACGCGAACGCGTGGTGCTGACTCCTGAAAAACTCGCTGAATTTCAGAACGGATGAATGCCAAAATCTCACGCCCGATCCGCGAGCAGTATTTCCGTGCGGTAAATCATTTCAACGCAGCCGCTCGCGTCCGAAAATTCTGCGTGCAGTGCTTTCAAGTCGTCCATCAATTTCTCATGGGCTGGGCCGGACTGCGGAATGTACGAGGCGCTGAGACTTGCGCCCAACAGTCCTTCGCATGTCATGCGTTTTGAATTTGGAAATATTAATTCGCGCGGATGTTTGAAGAGCAAACTTGCGCGAACCGATTCGCCCGCGATCGAAACGCCCGAACGCTTCAGCAGCGGGTGATCGCCGGACGCTTCGAGAATTAGTTTACCGTACTCCGCGGTAAACGGGTCGCGCGCATCGCGTTCGTTCCATGTCACCGCAAACCTGCCGTGCAGCCGTAGGATGCGATGAAACTCGGCCAGCGCCGCGTTCGGTTCAAACCAATGAAACGCTTGAAATGCCGTCACCAAATCGACAGACGCATTGGGCAGCGTCGTCTTCTCCGCGGCGCCATCGACGAAGGTCACGCCCGCATGTGGCGCCGCGGCTTTTCGCATCGCCACATTCGGCTCGATTGCCAGAACGCGCGCGCCGCGGTCGGCAAGCTGGCGCGAGGAAATTCCGGTGCCAGCGCCGATATCGGCGATGGTCAGCGAACGAGC
>Ga0070731_10002615_pt1 | contig 16962 bp, 17 predicted proteins | sample Coa_R1_2_FD_66448 | JGI IMG/M metagenome (GOLD analysis project Ga0070731, IMG submission 66448) | Surface soil microbial communities from Centralia Pennsylvania, which are recovering from an underground coalmine fire - Coalmine... | ecosystem: Environmental > Terrestrial > Soil > Unclassified ...
TGGCGGCCGACGTCACCATCGCGCCGGGCGAGGTGGCCGGGATCCCCTGCGGCTTCTCGATGGCGGTTCCTCCGGGACATGAGGCCCAGGTGCGCCCCCGCTCGGGACTGGCGGCCAAGAACGCGATCTCCCTCGTCAACACCCCGGGCACGATCGATCCGGACTATCGGGGCGAAGTGAAAGTCCTGCTCATCAACCACGGACGGTCCCCGTTCGTGGTGACCCGCGGGATGCGGATCGCCCAGCTCCTGGTGCTGCCGGTGCCCCGCGTCTCCTGGGTGGAAGTGGACGAGCTGCCGTCGACCGAACGGGGCGCGGGCGGCTTTGGGCATACGGGTCACTAGCATGGGACAGGATCTCTTCGGAACCTCGGCGCGGTCGAAGCTCGACCGCCTATCGGCGGCGGCGCGGACGCTCCACAAGGCGCTCATCGACGCCACGCAGCGGGACTACGAGAAGATTCACGGCCGGATCGGCAATCCCTACCAGCTCTTTACGATCGTCGCCAACGATCCCGCCTTCGCCTGGCTTCAGCCCATGACGCGGGCGATCGTCGAGGTCGAAGACCTGGCGGCTCGCAAGGAGCCGGCCCCGACCGAGGGGGACTGGAAGGACGCCCTCCAGAAGCTGGACCGGCTCCTGAAGACGGCCGGACAGCCTTTCGCGGATCGGTACCTCGCCCTCCTGCAGAGCAGCCCGGAGGTCGCGGTCGAAGACGGCCGCTTTCACGCGGCGCTCCGCGAGGGAGTGTCCTAGGCGGCGCCGGGTGCGGGACGACTTCCCATGAGATCAGGCGGGGAGCCGGGGAGCACCACCGGGCCCGGGCGAAGACAAGGCACCGCCGATGGTCAGGACGTCCCTCCGGTGGGAGAGCCCCGGAGGTCGATCGGTCGACGGGGCGCCCGTCAGCCCTCTCAGCTTGGATTGCGCTCGATCAATTCGGTCTGGAAGGCGGGAAACCACGCCTTCAAGTCCGCGACGTCCCTTTCCGCGAGGGATTTGATCACGCCGAGCGCGAAGCGCGCGGCCCGCACGTAGGGCAGGGAAAAGCGCCGTCGCCCCACATCGCGCAGGAGATCCACCCAGATCCGCCGGCCGACCAGTTTCCGATAACGGTGGAGCAGCAGCGAGGGATCGTAGCCCTTGAGGCGCAGGAGCACCCCCATGTTGATCAACCCCAGGGCATACCGGGTGTAGCGGGTCAGACGGCCGGAGGGGTCTTCGGAGTGAAAGATCCGGGCGCGCGGCGTGATCGCGAGGGCCCCGTGACGCGAGACCCGGTAGCTGGCGTCCAGGTCTTCCGCCGCGGCGTACCGTTTCAGGGTTTCGTCGAATCCCTCGCGCTGGATGGGCTCGCGGCGGAAGGTCATTCGGAATCCGTTGAAGTGTCTCGCCCGGAACGCCCCCAGAGCCAGCACCCCGGGGGGGACGGGACGGTCCGGGTACTCCGGGTCATACGGCAGGAGCAGGCGGTCCACGTCCACCTGGGTTTCCCAATAGGCCAGGAACCGCCGGAACGGATTGAGCCCGGCTGGGGGACGGTCGTCCGTAGGCTCCGCCGGGGCCGCGGGATCGCCCGGCGCCCGCGAGGCTTCGATCGGGGCTACCCCCGCGACCGCGCGTTCTGGATCGGCCTCGTACACCTTCAGGATTTCCTCGGCGCAATCCGGATACATGAAGGCGTCGTCGTCGATCAGGAAAAGCACGTCCGAGCGGGCCATGGCGAGTCCCTGGTTCCGCTGGGCGGTCAGGGACCGAACCCGGGCCTGCTCGTACTCCCAACGGATGTCGGGGTGGCGCGGGATGGCGTCCTCCACGGTCAGCCGGCGGTTCTCTTTCCAGGGGTCGCTGGCATCGATGACGATGATTTCCTTCGGGAGGCGCGTCTGTTGCAGCACGAGCTCGACGCATCGTTTCAGGGCGGGGCCCCGGTTGTACGTCGACATGACCAGAGACCAGGTCAGCATTTGAGGCACCGGCGCCTATCCTCCCTCGCCGCTCCGAATCCCGGGTCCTACGGAACCGAGCAGGATCCGGACCGGTACGGTCGAACGCATTAAACTCGGTTCCCTTCTAGATTACTAGGCTTGGATCCGCGGGACAATCCCAAGCTACTTCCTCGAGCCTGAGGGAGAAGACCCTCGAAGGACGTGTTGGGAGCCCGATAAGCCGGGGCGCCGGACGTCCCGCTCGAGGCCGCCGACCGAGGTCCCGGGTGGGCCTCCGATCCCCTCCCCCGAGGGACCCGACGGGCTGGCCTCGGGTTGGAACTCCAGTTTCATCGAACTCCCCGGAGGGGAGCGCCGTCTAAGAGGGAGTCTGGAGGGAACTCGCATGCGAAGTCTGCTGCTGGCCGTCCTCTGCCTTCCGGGAGGAGCCGATTTGCTCAGCCCCGCCGAGCGAAGGAACGTCGAGGGCGTGGTCGCGGCCGTGATCGCCGCCGGATTTCCGGACGCGGCGATGGCCGTCGTGCATTTCGGAAAACTCTCGGTCTCGGCGACCATCGATTCGGCGAAGGAAACGCCTCCCCTGCCGACCGAGGCGTCGCGCACCCAGATGACCGTCCCGAACTCGACGAAGGTGACCTACGGCTACGAATTCGAGGGGCTCCATGTGAAGCTCGCCGACGGAACGTGGCTGATCTCGTTGGCCTACCGTTACAAGCCTGGACCGGGGGACCAGGTGAGCACCGCAGACGCGCCGCCGATCGATCTCGCCGGACTCACCGCGGCGGCGGCGAAGGCGTACCCTTTTGACGCCGAGAAGGACGCGGGGAAATGGCTCGACGGCGTGGCCCCTGCCGCGCGGACCCGCGCCGCGGCCGAGATGACCGCCTACGTTCCCGTGACTCGCCATTTGAAACTAGGCCCCGACGCGTTGGCCCCCGCCGCCGTGCTGCTCCACCGAGCCGGCTGGCCGGACGCGGCCGGACTTGCGCTGTCGATGGCGGACCAGCGGGCCCGCAGCTACTGGCAGCTCCGGCCCTGGAAGACGGGCGAGCCCGCCTTCGACCCCACGGGCTCGTATCCCAAAGCCAAGGACGAGGAGGAGGCCTGGAAAAAGGCGACTCCCCAGCCGCCGGCCGAGACGCCGGACGCCGCCCTGCGCCACGCGCTCTACCGATGGTGCCGCGCCCAGATCATGGGCGACGACTCCCTGCTCCCGCCGGCCGTCGCCGCCGCCTGCTGCAAAGCGGTCCTCGACGCCAAGGATCCCCAGGGCAACGGAGCCCGAGCGGACGCGATGCTCGCCGGATCGAAGCTGCCGATCAGTCCCGCGGAAAACGCGACGCTCGCGGAGCGGCTCCAGAGCTGGGAGGCGCGCCCGCGAAGGCCCAAGATGTCGGTCTCGGGCAACACGGCGAAGGGGAACTCGGTGACGATGTCGACGGGGTTCTTCGCGCCGGTTCCGGCGTACCAGCCCAGGAAGGAGGACCTCGACGCGCTGGTGGCCCTGCTGGGCGACGAGCGGCCCAGCCGATTCTGGGATTTCGCCGGCCCCCGCACGCTGGGCGACAACGCCTGGCGCGCCCTCGCGTCGCTGCTCGAGGCCGATCCTCGGACGCTCTCCGCGCTGCCGGTCGACAAGCCCTGGACCGCGGCGGAGCGCACGTCCGAGGCCGCCGCCTTCCAGAAGTGGTGGAAGGAGCACCGCAAGGACCGCGTCGGGAAGTAAGCCCTCCGCAGGAGACGGGGTCCGGCACCGGCGGCCTAGGGTCCCCGTGCGGGAGCTCCTCCGTTCCTTCAGGGGGGCCCTCAGGCTCGCAGTTTCGCGATCGTCTCGGTGAGCTTCGTCGCCACGTGCGCCACGGCAGAATGCTGCTTCGGATCCTTCAGCGACCCGTCCGGGTTGAAGGCGTCGTTGGCCTTCGGGACCGTCACCTGCTCGGGGATGACGAGCACCTTGATGTGGGCGAGTATTTCGCGGAGGTGCATCAGTCCTCTCATGCCTCCGGCGGCACCGGGCGACGCGCTGAGAAGACCGGCGATCTTGTCGGTGAAGCAGGCCAGCGGGCTTTCCCCCGGCGCGGAGCGCGAAACCCAATCGATCGCATTCTTGAGCACGCCCGGCACGGACCGGTTGTATTCCGGCGATGCGATCAACAGGCCCTGATGCTCGAGAAACAGCGTCTTCAGCCTCAGCGCGGGTTCGGGCAGGCCGGCCGCTTCGATCTCCGCGTCGTAGATCGGCATCGGAAAGTCCCGGAGATCGATCAGGCGGACGTCGGCCCCGGCCGCCCGGGCGCCCTCCACGGCGATCCGGATCAGCTTCTTGTTGAAGGACTCCTTCCGGAGGCTACCCGCCAGGGCCAGGATCCGCGGCGTCGTCATCGGAGGCCCTCCTCAATCCAACCCAGCAGCCGGACGTCCTCCACGAGATCCTGCACCAGAAGCGCCCGGACCCCTTCGCGCGCCCTCCGGGCGCTCCGACGGATCGCCGGCCCGCGATGAGCCGTTCATTCCCCGATCACCTTGACCAGCACGCGTTTGCGGCGGCGCCCGTCGAACTCGCCGTAGAAGATCTGCTCCCAGGGGCCGAAATCCAGTTTCCCCGCCGTGATGGCGACCACCACCTCGCGCCCGAAGAGCTGGCGCTTGAGATGCGCGTCGGCGTTATCCTCGCCGGTGTCGTTGTGCCGCCATTGCGAGGTCGGTTCATGGGGGCACAGGCCGTCCAGGAACCGCTGGAAGTCGCGGTGGAGGCCGCGCTCGTCGTCGTTGATGAAGACGCTCGCGGTGATGTGCATGGCGTTGACCAGGGCCATCCCTTCCTGCACCCCGCTTTTCCGGACGAGATCCTCGACCCTCGGCGTGATGTTGATGAATTCGACCCGGTCCCGAGTCTCGAACCACAGGTGTTCCGTGAGCGACTTCATCCGCTGATCCAGGCCTTTCCCGTCTCGTAGAACTCTTCCTTCCAGATCGGAGCCATTTTTTTCAAGGCTTCGATGGCGTAGCGGCAGGCCTCGAACGCTTCGGCCCGGTGGGCGGCCGAGACGGCGATCACGACACTGGCCTCGCCGATGCCCAGCGGACCAGTCCGATGCGCGATATAGACGGCTCCGGTCTTCCACCGCACGGCCGCCTCGGCGGCGATCGCCGCGAACTCCTTCTCCGCCATTTCCTTGAAGGCGCTGTACGAGATGCTCGTCACCTTCTTCCCGTCGTGATGGTCGCGGACGGTGCCGACGAAGACGGAGATCGCCCCGCAGTCGGGACGGCGGACGGCGGCGACCGCCTCATCGATCGACAGCGGATCCGTCGTGATCTTTCCCATCAGCCGCCTCCCACCGGAGGGAGGAGCGACACGACGTCTCCGTCCCGGACGGGAGCCGCCGCTTCCGCATAGTCCGTGTTCACGGCAAAGCGGACGGACGAGTCGATCTTGAGCGAAGGCGCTACCGAGGCGAGTGCCACGACGACGTCCCGGACCGTGCTGCCGTCCATCGCCAGATGGATCCTCGAGCAACCGGCCTGTTCCGCGAGGGGACCGAAGAGCTGGACGGCGACCTTCATCCTCGCCCCACGATTTCGATCCGATTGCCCGATGGATCCCGCATCCAGAAGCGGCCGACGTCCTCCTGGTCGATTTCCGCCCCCTTCTGATCCGCGTGCCGGCGGGCTTCCGCCAGGTCGGCCACTTCGACGGCGAAATGACGCTTCGAGCGGGGCTGAGGAGAGGGGTCCTCGGCGAGATGCACCTCGGTGGGGCCCAGGCGGAACCAGGCGCCCTTCCCTCCGCGGTCGTTCCGAGGGATGGGCTCGAGCCCCAGGACCTCGGTGTAGAAGCGAACCGCGTCGGGCAGGTTCCCGACCCGGAGATTGACGTGGGTCAGCCGTAAACATCTCATGGCGAGGATTTTACCCTTGACCCCCCATCGGGGGCGAATATAATACCGCCTTCATTCCTGCGAGATAGGCGAGGGAATTAGGTGAAGTCGCTCCTGGCGCTCCCCACCCTGGGATCTGGCCACACCATCGGCCTGATGGTCATGTACACCTATTTCGTGGTGCTCGGAGTCCTCTGCCTCTACGGGTTTCACCGGTACCTGATGGTGTATCTGTACTACCGGCACGCCAAGCGCGACCCCAAGATCAGCAAGATCTTCGAACAGGCCCCGGTCGTCACCGTACAGCTTCCGATCTTCAACGAGATGTACGTCGCCGAGCGCTTGATCGACGCCTCCTGCCAGATCGACTACCCGTCCGATCGGCTCCAGATCCAGGTTCTGGACGACTCCACCGACGAGACGGTGGACGTGGCGAGGAAGAAGGTCGCCGAATGGCGCGACAAGGGAATCGATATCGAGTACATCCACCGCGACGACCGGACGGGGTACAAGGCGGGCGCCCTGGACCACGGCCTGAAGACCGCCAAAGGCGAGTTCGTCGCCCTCTTCGACGCGGATTTCGTGCCCCAGCCGGACTTCCTCCAGAAGACGATTCACTACTTCACGGAGGAGAAGGTCGGCTGCGTCCAGGCCCGCTGGGGCCACCTGAACAAGGAGTACTCGTTCCTGACCCGGCTGCAGTCGATGTTCCTGGACGGCCACTTCATGATGGAGCACGCCGCACGGAACCGAGGCGGCCGCTTCTTCAACTTCTCGGGCACGGCCGGCATGTGGCGGAAGAGCACGATCTCGGACGCCGGGGGCTGGCAGCACGACACGCTCACCGAAGACCTCGACCTGTCGTTCCGCGCCCAGCTCAAGGGATGGCGCTTCGTGTTCCTTCCCTGGGTGGTGACGCCGGCCGAGCTTCCGGTCGACATGAACGGCTTCAAGAGCCAGCAGCACCGCTGGGTCAAGGGCTCGATGCAAACGTCGAAGAAGCTGCTGGGCGATGTCCTGCAGGCCCGCATCCCCTTCCACGTGAAGCTGGAGGGCGCCCTGCACCTGACGGGCAACACCGCCTACATCCTGACCATGCTCCTGGCGCTCATGCTCTTCCCGGTCACCTACTTCCGGCCGAAGCTCGACATGAAGACGAGCGTCCTGCTCGACCTGGCGGTTTTCGCCCTGGCCACCTTGTCCGTCTGCGTGTTTTATCTCGCCTCGCAGCGCGAGCTGTACGGCTGGCGGGGGGTGGTGCGGACGATCTTCTACACGCCGTTCCTGCTGGCGATGGGCATCGGGATGTGCGTGTCGAACGCCCGCGCGGTCATCGAAGGGTTCTTCACCCGCGGCGGCGAGTTCGTGCGGACGCCGAAGTACGCGCTCCAGGCGAGCCGCGACAGCTTCGTGACCAAGAAATACAAGGTGACGCTGAAGAAGTTCCTTCCCTTCGTCGAGCTGATGATCGGCCTGGGCTTCGGCTGGGTGATCTACTACTCCTTCCTGAACGGCATGTACGGGGCCATCCCCTTCCAACTGCTCTTCTTCACCGGTTTCACCTACGTCGCGTTCCTCTCGCTCTTCCAGGGCAAGCTCACGTCGCGCTAGCGAGATGAAAATCCTCCTCACGGGAGGCGCGGGGTTCATCGGCTCGCATCTCCTCGAGCGCCTGATCGCCCGGGGTGACGACGTCTCCGTGGTTGACGACTTCAACGACTACTATGACCCCCGCATCAAGCGGTCCAATCTTCCGAAAGGAGGATTCCGGCTGCACGAACGCGACATCCGCGAGGCGGCGCCGCTGGTCGCGCAGGAGCAGCCCGATCTGGTCATTCACCTGGCGGCGCGCGCCGGCGTCCGCCCGTCGCAGAAGGACCCCGCGCTCTACGAGTCCGTCAACGTCGCCGGGACCCTGGGGCTCCTTGAGGCCTGCCGCGCGGCGGGCGTGAGACGCTTCGTGTTCGCGTCCAGTTCGTCGGTCTACGGAAACGCCCCGGTCCCCTTCCGCGAGGAGGATCCTCACCTTCAGCCGATTTCCTTCTACGGCGTGACCAAGCTGATGGGCGAGCATTACGTCCGGGTCTATTCCCGCCTGCACGGGATCCACGCCACCTGCCTGCGCTTTTTCACCGCCTACGGGCCCCGGCAGCGCCCGGACATGGCGATCCACGCGTTCACCAAAGCGGTCTTCGAGGATCGCGAGATCCCGATGTTCGGCGACGGCAGCACCGAGCGCGACTACACGTACGTCACGGACATCGTCCAGGGCGTCCTGGGCGCGGTGGACCACGACGAGCCCTTTGCGGTCTACAACCTCGGCGAGTCGCGGACGATCCCGCTGCGGCGGCTCATCGACCTGATCGGCGAGAACGTGGGGCGCACGCCCCGGATCAAGGGGCTGCCCGAGCAGCCGGGCGACGTGACGCGCACCTGTGCGTCGATCGATCTCGCGCGCCGCGGCCTGGGCTACGATCCGAAGGTGCCGATCGAAGCCGGCATCCGCGAGTTCGTGACCTGGTACAAGGCGAGACCCTAAGCACGGAGACCCGGAGAAGAGGGTTCTCGGCGGGGTGTCTTACTGGAAGTCGTCGAGCTTCCAGTCGGCGTCGTCCAGCGTCCCCAGCGTCCGGATGCTGAGGATCGCCTGCCGCGTCCGTGGATCCGCCGCCTGCTCGACGGTCATCACGTCCGCGCAGGCCGGGCACTGGATGGTGCTGCCCACATCGCGCATCGAGACGAGGATCTCGGCGCCGCATTCGCAGATGGCCACCTGGGCGTCGGAGGCGACTGCGGGCGGCGCATCGCCGTCCTCGGCCGACCCCGCGGACGTCTCGAAGATCGCCGTCTCGACGAAGGCCGCCGGCGGCCGGACCGACGCCGGAGGCAGTTCCTCGAACGAGACGACGCCGGCATCCTTCCGGGGCGCGGCGGCCGGCTTGGGCGCCGGATCGCTGAATACCGGACGGATCAGGGTCCTCGTCGTCCCCGGAATCTGCATCTTCTCCATCCGGATCTTCCGGCCGCATTTCGGGCACGCGGGGTTGCCCTTCGACATGACCGCATGAACCTCGACGGCCTGGCCGCAGGTGCAGGTCCAGGACGGAGCGGAGGGTCCCGTCGGCGAGAGGGCGGGCGCGCCGGGCTTCGCCGCCGCCGCGGCCACCGCCGGAACGGCCCCCGGCTTCGGCTCGAAGGTGAACGTCGGCTTCATCGTGACCTTGCCGTCCGCGCCCTTGTCGATCTCGACGGTGCCCTTGCGGCCGCACTTCTTGCACTCGAACGATTTGCCGGTGCGCGAGGTGCGCGGGGGCTGGATCTCGCCGCACTTGCAGAGGAACTCGCCCATCCGCAGCGGGCGCGACGGCGCGGGCAGCGCGCCGCGGGGCTTCGCACCGGACTCGGCCGCGGGTCCTGGCGGAGGCGCGCCCTCGATTTCGAGGTGGTGGAAGCGGTCGCAGTTCGTGCACTGGATCGGGCGGCCCTCCGCGCCCGCACGGATGAGGACGCGCTCGCCGCAGACGCAATCGAAGAATTGCGCCCCCTTCTTGATCCGGACCCGGAGCGGCGCCCGCAGGTGGAGCGGCAGCAGGGGGGCCGACGGCTTGGCCCGCTCGAATTTCTCGATCTTGCCCTTGGGCCTGTCCAGCGGGGCGTCCTCGATCCGCATCAGCTTTCCGCAATGCGCGCATCGCGGCGGGCTGTTCTTTTGCGACGCGGGCACGCGCTTGCTGTTCCCGCACGCGCAGAAGGCCTTGACGGTGTCCTGCACGGGTGGGGGCGCCCCGGTCGGGACGTCCGGCGCCCGGGCCGACGCCTTCTTCTGGGTCATCGCGACCGGGACGGTCTGGCGGGTCTTGGGGTCGCGGCCCCAGGCGACCGTGACGGTCGCGCCGCACGCGCGGCAGGACTGGGGCTTGCCGAACCCCCGGGCGTCCAGCGACATCCTGACCCCGCAGCTGCAGGCGACCGCGTACTGCTGACGGTTCTCGGATCTCCCGGGCATGGCGGACCCTTGATTTCTCCCAACCAGTTTACCCCAAGATGCCCGGAAGTGTACTCTGAGCAGAGGAGGCTCTCATGCGTACCATCATCCCGCTCCTGGTCCTGGCGGCGGCGTTCTCCCAGGACAAGCCCGATCCCGTCGCCCCGGATCCCAACGGCCTGCGACCGATCGCCGCGGCCGACTCGCTGCGCATCGACGAAATGACCTGGATGGAGGTCCGTGATGCCCTGAGGGCCGGAAAGGACGCCGTGATCGTCGCCGCGGGAGGCATCGAGCAGAACGGCCCGTATGTCGTCACCGGAAAGCACAACGTGGTCCTTCGGGCGACCACGCGCGCCATCGCCGAACGCCTGGGCAACGCCCTCATCGCCCCCATCGTCGGCTTCGTCCCCGAAGGGGACTTCGACCCTCCTAGCGACCACATGAAATATCCCGGAACGATCGGCGTCAGCGAGGAGACCTTCCGGCGGCTTCTCGCCGACATCTGCACCAGTCTCCGCGTCACGGGATTCACGCATCTCGTGCTGATCGGCGACCATGGGCTGGACCAGGACGGCCTCGAAGCCGTGGCCGCCGACCTTGCGAAGAAATGGGCCGGCGGCAAGACCTCCATTCACTACATCAAGGAGTACTACGACGAGGACGACGGCGTCGCGACCTGGCTCGCCAAGCAGGGACTGAAGGAAGTCGACGAAGGCCTGCACGACAGTTTCATGATGGAGGCGCAGATGCTCCTGGTGGACCCCTCGTCCATCCGGATGAAAGAGCGGATCGCGGCAGGCCGGTTCCGGATCAACGGCGTGGACCTATCGCCCGCCGAGAAGACCATCGAGTGGGGAAGGAAGATCGTGGACTATCGCGCGGAACGGACGGTGGCGGCCATTCGCAAGGCCTGGGCCCGCTGATCGGTCCCTACCCCCCGGTCCTCCGCGCACAGGCGGCGATGTTCCGCAGCAGGATGGAATGGCAGACCGGTCCCACGCCGCCGGGCACCGGCGAGAGGAACCCCGCCACCTCCCGGACCTCCTCGAAAACCACGTCGCCGACCAGTTTTCCGTCCTTCGTCTCGTTGATCCCGACATCGACGACCACCGCGCCTGGCTTGACCATGTCCCCGCGGATCAGCCCCGCGCGCCCGGCCGCGGCGAACAGGAGATCCGCCGCCCTCGTGTGGGCTCCCAGATCGGCGGTCGCCGTGTGGCATAGGGTCGGCGTCGGGGCGTCCGCCTTCGACTGCAGGAGCAGCAGCGCGATCGCCTTCCCGACCAGGGCGCTCCGGCCGACCACGACCGCGTCCAGGCCCCTGAAGCTGGGACGGGCGAGCCGCGCCAGTTCGACCGCCGCGCTCGCCGCACAGGGTGCGGGCCAGTGCACGCCGAAGGCCAGACGGCCCAGGTTCTCCGGATGGATGCCCTCGATGTCCTTCGTCGGAAGGATCGCGCTCATGACCGCGTCCTGGTCCATGCCCGCGGGCAGCGGCGTATGCACGGTGATCCCGGTGACCAGAGGATCCCGATTCAAATCCCGGATCAGGGCGACGACCCGGGCCTGGTCCCAGCCGGGCTCCAGGGTCCGAACGTCGTAGGAGACACCCGCCTCCGCGCAGGTCTTCTTCTGGGCGCGCAGGTAATAGCGCGCCGCCGGACTCTCGGGATTGTGGATTGCCGCCACGCGCGGCGGCGTCGCCAGCGACTTCAGCTCTTTCAGGGCGGCGTCGCGGACGGGCTGCGCGGCCAAGGCGGTCAGCAGTTGTGCGCTCATTCGCTGAATCCGATCAGATTGCCTAGATCGTCGATGTCCATATGCTCCGATGCCGGGACCGACGGAAGCCCGGGCATGGTCATGATATCTCCCAGGAGCGGATAGAGGAATCCCGCACCCGCCGAGGCCCGGACCTGCTGGATCGGGACCCGGAAGCCTTTCGGGACCCCACGCAGTTTCGGATCATGGGAGATCGAGAGCTGGGACTTGGCCATGCAGATGGGAAGCCCGCCCAGACCCCAGGCCGTATACCGATCGATGTCTTCCTGCGCGTGCGGCGTGTAGTCGACTCCGGCCGCGCCGTACACGTCCCGGGCGATGGTCTCGATCTTCTCCCGGATCGGCCAGGAGACCTCGTAGAAAGGGCGGGGCACGACCCGGGTCTCGCAGGCCCGCGCAATCGCCCGGGCGATATCGACCGCCCCCTCTCCTCCGCGAGCGTAGGCCTCGATGACCTCGACGCCCGCCGCACCCGCTTTCGACGCTGCGCCACGAACGGCTTCGATTTCCCGTTCCGTGTCGCTAGGGAAGCGGTTGATCGCTACGATGGCGGGCAGCCCGGTCCGTCGGACGATGCGGATCATGTGGGCGAGGTTCTCGCTCCCGATCTCCACGGCTTCCACGTTCTCCTGAAGCAGCTCTTTGGGCAGCGGCCGGCCCGTCCGAAGCTCATACGATCCCCCCTGTACCTTGCATGCGCGAATGGTCGCGACGATCATTGCCGCCGAGGGCTGGAGGCCGCTCGTTCGACACTTGATGTCGATGTATTTCTCGAAACCCAGGTCAGCACCGAAGCCGCTTTCGGTGACGACGAAGTCCGCGCAGCGCGATGCGATCAGATCGGCGACCACCGAGCTGTTGCCGTGGGCGATGTTTCCGAAGGGACCGGTGTGGATAAACGCGGGCGTGTTCTCGATCGTCTGGACCAAATTTGGCTTAAACGCGTCCCGCAGGAGAGCCGCCATCGCTCCGGCGGCTTTCAGGTCATCGGCCGTCACGGGATTTCCCGCGGAGGTCGGCCCCACGATGATGCGCCCCAACCGTCCGCGCAGATCCTGATAGGATGTCGCCAGCGCTAGGATGGCCATCGCCTCGCTCGCGACCGCAATGTCGAACCGGGTGGTGCGCTCCGTCTTCTGCCCGACCGAGATCCGAACCTTGCGGAGCGCCCGATCGCTCATGTCCACGCAGCGCGACCAGGTGATGGAATCCGGATGGAGGCCGGTCTTGTTGCCGTGAAACAAGTGGTTATCGATCAGGGCGGCAAGGAGGTTGTGGGCGGCGGCGACGGCGTCGATATCGCCGGTCAGTCGCAGATTGATCTCGTCCAGGGGCAGGACTTGCGAGCGGCCCGCGCCCGTCGCGCCGCCCTTCACGCCGAAGAACGGGCCGAGCGACGGCTGCCGCAGCGCACAGACCGCCTTCTTCCCGATCCGATGGAGGCCCAGCGCAAGCCCGATGGCGCAGACGGTCTTGCCTTCGCCCAGCGGGGTCGGCGTCATCGCGGTGACGATGATGACGTTCGCCCGGGGCGGCCCGAGCTCCGACAGCGCATCGAGCCGAATCTTCGCCTTGTTGGGACCGTAAAGCTCGACGACGGACGGGGGCAGGCCGAGGTCGGCGGCAATCTCGAGGATGGGGCGCATCTTGGCCTGCCGCGCGATCCGAACGTCGGTGTCCAGCGCCATCGGGGCGATGATTATAGGGGCGCAAACTAGGGCCCGTCGAGCCTCTTCTGCCAGAACTCCAGCGCCCGGACCGGATCCAGCACTCGGATCTTCCCTTCGGAGGGGACGAGGCGGAGGTCGGGACCGAACGACCACTCCAGGGCCCGTCGGGCCGTGACCGTCGTTCCCGCGGGGAGCCGGCGCGCGAGCTCGAGAGACTCGTCCGAGGCAAGGATCACGCCCGCCGGAGCCACGAGCGACCGGAGCGCCGAGACCGTGTCGATCCGCTTTTCGGCCTTCACCTCCTTGTCGAGGGCTGCGACCATCTCCGGTTCGAAGCCCGACGCGAGCGCGTCGAATGCTTCGTCCGCGACAAGCTGGTAGTCCGGCTCGTCCCGCTGGAGGAGGAGTTCCTTGAGCAGGGCGGACGCGGCGACGCGGTCCTTGCGTCCCTGCCGGACCAGCGCGAATCCCACGGCCAGCTTCGTCGCGCCGTGCGAGGTTTGTTCGAGGGCGTCCAGCTCTCCCGCACGGCCGGACAGGCGCGCGAGGGCGAAAACCGCCTGCTGCCGCACGAGCTCCTCCTCCGACTTCAGCGCGGCCACCACCTGGTCCTTTTGATCGCGCAGATTCATCCGACCGATCGCCCAGAGCACGTCGCCGTTCGCCGTTCCGCCGATCCGGAGCCGGGCGACGATGGCGGACGCGGAGGACCGCGCGCCCGCGGCGACCAGCAAATGAAGAGCGCTCCAGCGGATGAACGGATCGTCGTCCCCCAGGAGCGGCTCGACCGATTTTAGCTGCTCGGCGCTCGCCAAGAGCGACGTCTCCTCGGCCGCGCTCTCGCAGACCTCGGCCTCCTCGTCGCGCAGGAGGGCCAGCATGTCGGCGGCATGGTGCCTCGCTCCGACGGCCGCGAGCGCGCGCAGCGCCGAGCGCCGGACGTAGCTGTCCGGATCCTTGAGCATCGCCGAGATCCGCTCCGCGTCGTCCTTGGCGTCGACCGAGCCCAGCGCCCGGACCGCCCTCCAGCGGATTCCCGCGTCCGGAGTCTCCAGCATCGGGAGGATGTGAGGCGCCAGCTCGCGCAGTCCCAGTTCGCCCATCGCCTCCAGCAGGGGCGCCTCCGCTCCGTTTTCGTCGCTCATCGCGACGAGCGCGCCGGCATGTTCCTTCGCCTTGAGCCGGCCCAGCGCCCGGATGGCTTCCCAGCGCACCAGGAGCTCTCCGTCCGCGAGCCGCTCCGCGATCTTCGCCGACAGATCCCGGGCGTTCATGCCCGCCAGCGCCGCGACCGCCTCCTGCCGGAGGGCCGGATCCGCGGACTCGAGGAACCGGGCGACCCTGCCCGAATACTCCCTTGCCCCGAAGCGGCCCAAGACCTGGACGGCCGCCAGCTGCACGGTCGAGTCGGGGTCGTCCAGAAGCGGCGCCAGGAGCGGCCCATGCTCGCGGGAACCCAGCCGCCCGAGCACATGCAGGACGTTTAGCCGCACGGTGCCGTCGGCGTTCTTGAGCAGCGGGGCGATCTGGGGGACGGACTCCCGGGCCTCCATCTGGACCAGCGTGAACGCCGCCACCCAGGCCACGCGGAATTCCGGATCCTGCAGGTGGGGGACGACGGCCGGCGCGTATCGCCGCAATTCGCGCTTTCCCAGCTCCTCCACCGTCCGGACTCTCACGGCGGCGACCCCGTGGGACAGCAGGGGAAGAATGAGGGCGTACCAGGAAACGATCTTCTCGCGCGCGACCAGATCCAGGAGCTCGTCCGGTTTCGCCCAGGATTGCGGCCCCGGCGTGTCGGAGAATTTGGCGAGGACGGTCTCGCCCCAGTCGCTCCGGTGGGCGGCGGCGTCGCGGAGCGCCTGGAGGCGCTGCTCCTCCGTGCCGCTTTTCCACCGGTCCAGGACGGACGTCCAGGGGTCCTGGGACGGCGCGAGGGCAGCGAGACTTAGAAGAACCAGTCTGGCGATCATTCCCGCTCCGGTCTTTCTACTAATACGACGGCCGATCCCAGTTCACTTCTCCGCAGCCATCAACATCGTGGAATCCGGATACTCCGTTTTCCGGTATCCGCGCGGGGTGCGGATCTCCAGAAGAACGTCCTTCGACCAGTGGGTCGTCTTCAGCCAGGGGATCAGGTAGCTTTGCCGGTAGAGGACCCGTAGCCCCGCCTTGCGGAGCTCGACGGCCCAGTCCGCGAGGGTGAAGACCCCGAACTGCTCCTTCACTTCGAAGCTCCAGTTCACGTCGTAGATGTACTTCGTAAGGAATTCCATGGCGTCCCGCCGCGCCACCTGGATCCGCTGGTCCTTGAGCCTCCATACGATCTCGCTGGACCCGAACTCCCTGGAAAACCGGACGAATTTATCGTGGGCGGCGGCATTCAGAAACGTGAGGTAGACCGCATCCTGGAGGGCGGGCTTGACGCCGTCGCGGAGAATCAGGCGGCCGCCGCGCCGGAGGGCGCGCGCGCAGTGGTTCAGCGTCCGCCGGACGGCGGAATAGTCGTAGCCCTTGTAGCTGAACACCTCGTGCATGATCGAGCACAGGACGATGGTGTCGATCGACTCCGGCTCGAACAGCCGCTCCGTGATGTCCTCCCGTCGGAGCTCGAGTCCGGGAAAGCGACGCCGGCAGCGGCGGATCATTTCGGGCGAGCCGTCGACGCCGATCAGCCGACTGCGGGGGGATTTCCGGCGCAGGAGCTCCAGGACGGTCCCCGTGCCGCAGCCGAGCTCGGCGATGACGCCCGGCCGGATGAAGCGCAGGAGTTTGGCCTTGTCGGCCGCGCTCGCCTCCATTCCCGCGGCGTACACCGCGTACCCGCGGGCGCCTCGGACCGGCAGCATGCCGCGTTCCCTCGTGTCGACCGGGCTTATCGGAAGACCTCCGCCAGGAACCCCTTGTACAGCTCCCAGGAGCGCCGATCGGCCTTCTCGTTATAGGCCGCGCCCTTCGAGTTGTCAGTGCCGGCCGCTTTCTGAGTGAAGCCATGGACGGCTCCGCCAAAGGCCACCAGCTGCCAGTCGACGCCCGCCTTTCGCATCTCCTCCTCGAACCCCGCGACCTGGGCCGCCGGAACGAACGGATCGTCGGCGCCGTGCAGCGCGAGCACCTTTCCCCGGATCTTCGTGGCGTCGTCCGGCGTCGGTGACGACAGGTCGCCGTGGAAACTGATCGTGCCCACGACCTCGGCGCCGCTGCGGGCGACCTCGAGCGCGGTCGTGCCGCCGAAGCAGTACCCCATGACCGCGATCTTCGAAGCGTCGCACACCTCGAGGTGCCGCAGGGCGTCGAGCCCCGCGACGGCTCTCGCCCGGAGCAGGGCGCGGTCGCTCTTGAAGCCCCCGGCGACCTTCGCGGCTTCCTGGGTGTCTTTGGGATGAACGCCCTTCCCGTAGATGTCGAGCGCGAAGGCGACCAGTCCGAGTTTCGCCGTCTCCTCGGCCCGCATGCGCTCATAGGGGGTATGGCCCATCCACTGATGGCAGATCAGGACCCCGGGGAGCTTCCCCGTCGCGTCCTTCGGATAGGCGACGTACCCCTCCAGCACGACGTCGCCGTGCCGGTATTCGATCTCCTTCGTCACCAGCTCCACGGGGGCCTCCCCCCCGCCCAGCGACAGCAGCGTCAGCATCGCGAGCGTCATCATGGCGTCCTCCTCCTTCGAAGCCCCATCATAATCGGGGGTCCTC
>Ga0070731_10002617_pt1 | contig 16951 bp, 21 predicted proteins | sample Coa_R1_2_FD_66448 | JGI IMG/M metagenome (GOLD analysis project Ga0070731, IMG submission 66448) | Surface soil microbial communities from Centralia Pennsylvania, which are recovering from an underground coalmine fire - Coalmine... | ecosystem: Environmental > Terrestrial > Soil > Unclassified ...
AACCAACACCTGCTAACCCGGCCACCCGAGTTTCGTTGCCTATTCGAGTGAAGTACTGCCCACCGACCCACCTGCACGGGCCGAGCAGGCTGGGGCCCGCCGGGGGCCACCCCTCACGGCGCGTCCCCCGTCGCGCCCCCGCCTCCGCCCGGCCCCACCACGAGTCGAAAAGGCCCTACATCAACTGGACGATGCAGAAGCCTCCAAGCTCAGGCACCCGCGAAGCACTCGCCCAGCCGACGAAGACACCCTTCGCGCCGTCAATTCAGGGCAAGACTCCGTGACAGATGTCCGTTGTCCCTCCGTTTGACGCCACGCTTCCACCATTCCAGTCGAGCGCGAGCCAGCCCGACCAGCCCTTCTGGCGCACGTACTGGAACCACTCAGCGAGCCGCACAGTGCGAATCGGCCCCATCATCGGCCCCAGGCTGAGCGTCACGCCGCGGAGGCTGACCCTCCAGAGGCCAGCCTTGAGTTTCCGCTTCGGATGTACACGCCAGCCGCAAGTCACGCGGAAGACCGCCGAATCTTCCGCCGGGTCAACGGACACTACGGATGCCACGACAACGGCCGCTCGTAGGGCTGGTGCCTTGCCATTGTGTCGAACTGGAACGCCGGCGAACGTCCCTGCCACGATCACAGCTGCGACCCACGCAATGCTCACGTCATCAAGCTATCGCGAGCGACGGCTCGGGTGACATTCCCGCACGCTGGCGCAACCCAGAGCACTTGCCACGCGGTTTAACCGAGCGATCTTTCCGGCGGGTCGACCCCGCTCTTCACAGAAAGCCGGGATGGGGCTGCATCATGTGAGCCGTGCTTCGCAGGATTTCCGCAGTCTCTGTTCTGCTCATGTTCGCCGTTTCCGCGGCCGCCTCGGCGGCACAGTCGCCGGCTGCGCTCATGGCATCTTCGATCGCTGCTGGCGAGGCGGAGGGTTCTGTTCACTACGTGGGGCATGGCCTCCTCGGCACGACTGCCATCACGATCACGGGCGACGCCGCCCTCTCCGAGGGAAGACAGCTGATCACCTTCCGCAAATCGGGCCACACCGGACACGGAACGGAGCTTGTCATCAACAACGTCGTCTACCTCAAGGCCGATGCAATCGTGCTCGCGAACTTCACACACATCGCAGTGACAATGGCGGACAAGTGGCTATCGCTCCGACCTGGCGCAAAGGACTACGCGTCACTCGCAGACGCCATACGAATCAAGTCAGTGATGAGCGAACTACGGATGTCAGCGCCAGTCGGCCTTGTCGCAGGCCGTACCATCGGCCGGATTCACACGATCGGCATTCGGAGCACCAACCCTCAAGGCGGCGTCAAGACGACTGAGACCCTGTACGTCCGTGCCACCGGCACTCCACTGCCTGTCGAGACAAGCTTTGACCAAGGCTCAGCGACGAACACCATCACGTTCAGCCGCTGGAAGGAACCGGTCAGGCTCGCAATTCCGCACGCCGCCACGCCAGTGCGCTAAAGCCAAAGTAGGCAGCCGCACTGGTCCACGACTCGTAACCCAGCTCAGGCGTCACTCCGGAAAACTGGCGCAAGCGGGTTCAGATGTTGCGCAGGAAGGCGAGGATGTGTGGCCAGAGGTGTTCGCGTGTCTGTTCGCCTTGGGGGATGTCGGTGTCAAAGGCCATCTCGCCGGGCTCGTAGGGGATTTGGCGGCCGATGAGGTGTCCGCCGTTGAGGTACGAGTAGAGGTAGCGCCGAATACGAGAGTGTTTGGTGGCGAGCCGGTTGATGATCGCGTGGGCTGCCTCACAGGAGACCCATTCGGTGTCGTCTTCGGCGCAGGCGAGCAGGAGTGGGGACTTGATGCGCTCGACGGGGATGATGGCGGCGGGCGTGTCGGTGGGGTAGGGATCGTCCCATTGCCTGGTGTATGGCAGTGGTTTGCCGTCGAGGGTGAAGGCGGGCCGATGCAGCCTGGTGGCCCTTTGAGGCCGTGGGTGCCGCAGGCGTTGACGTTCAAGGGCGATGCGGCGATGACGCCGTGCACGAGCTTCGGATAGTGGACAGCGAGGAGTAGCGCGGCTTGGGTTCCTCGCGAGAAGCCATCGACGACGATGCGTTTGGGATCGACCTGGGGTTGGCGGGCGAGCCATTCCAGTGCGTGTTGGAAGTACTCCAACGGGATGTTGCGGACCGCTCTCGGCAGGCCAGGAGCGTCGAAGTAGGCCAGCGCGAGCGTCGGATAGCCATCGGCGGCAAAGCGTGCCGCCAACAAGGTGGTGCTGTTTCCGCCCTCGGAGCCACCAAGCGTGACCAGCGAGGTGTGCCGGGTCGCCCCGTTCGGCGCGAAGAACGTGCCGACGAACCCGGCCGAGCGGACCGTCTCCCGCCGTATTGAGAAATGCATCCCCCACGACCGCCAGAAACTCGTTGCAGCGACGACGTGCCCAGCTGCGCTAACCGTCAGGCGGAAGCTGTCCGCCCCGCGGCCCCAGACAAAGCCGCGATCAGCAGCCTGCTTGATCGGTGCCATTGAGGCGATCAACCCCATTGACCACACACCGCGGTAGCTGCCGCCGATCGAGGGTGCGCGATTGGGGTCGATGATGCCAGCGCGATCTGCGACAACGACAGCCCGCGACGCCCACACAAACCCTCTTCGATCCCGCGCGCGTAGACCCAGCGTCACGCGCTCTCCCGCACCCAGACCTGAGACGCGCACCCCAACCGGTTCATCCTCGACCGACCTCACCGGACTCACCCGCACAACCGGACACCCTTGGCCCACTGCGAGCGACTCCGAAGGTAGCCCACCAGCAAGCCCCAGAAGAACAACGACAAGAACACAAACGCCAAGTCCGCGCACTCCGCCTCCTCTACCCGCGACCAGACGAGACCACGCGCTCAGGTGACATTCCCGAACTCTGGCGCACATGACCGACGTCTGCCCTCATGCGGGCCGATCTATGGTTCAGGGATGCAGGCCCAGTCAGCTGATCCTCGCGAAGACAGGTGGCGAGACGAGCCGATCGGTTATCGGGTGGACTTCTGGAGGCCGTTGGGGAGCCTCGAACCGCGCCCGCTGCACATCGGGGTCATGGTCGAGGCATCTGAGTGGTTGCTCACCGACGTCCGAGACGTTGCCGAGGCGATCGAGTGGGCCGACGCGAACGCGGATGGGCGTACGTACACGTTGTACGCGGTCTATGAGCGTGGCTCCGAGCACGGCCTGGTCCTCCTTCGTGGCCTTGATCCCACCCGCAGCCGCATCGGGTGGGAGCACCAGGAGGAGGTAGCCCGTCTCTTCGCCGCCCACGGCTACGAGGGCGAGATCAAGATGAAGCCGGTCATCGAAGTGGACGAACGTGTCTTCGTCTGGCCTCGCCCGACCTCGCCGCGCTCACCGCGCCGGACGAGCTGATCGCATCCCTTGAGCAATACCTCTCAGCACCAGTACGGCTCGTCCCGTCCTAGCCACCACTGCACCGCTCAGGGGACATTCCCGAACGCTGGCGCAGCCCACGAATCTCGATTCTCGGTCCGCTCTCGCAGTCACGCGTACGCTTGCTAGCAGTGAGCGGCGAGATGACGTACTCCCATCTGGGCCGCTCCGGGCTGCGAGTCAGCAGCATCGGCCTCGGGACGATGCGGTTCGGGTTCACGGCCGACGAGAAAGCCAGTGTCGTGATCATGGACGCCGCGATCGAGGCGGGCGTCAACTTTTTCGACACCGCTGATGTCTATGGCGGGCCGCAGTCGCCCGACATGGAGAAGGGCTACGGCATCTCGGAGGAGATCATCGGCCGTTGGCTGAAGCGCACCGGCCGCCGCGACGAGATCGTCTTGGCGACGAAGGTCTACCAGCCGATGGGAACGGGGCCGAATGACCGGCGGCTGTCGGCGTTCCATATCCGGCGCGCCTGCGAGGCGAGCCTGCGACGGCTGCAGACCGATCACATCGACCTCTACCAAATGCACCACGTCGACCGTGCGACGCCGTGGGAGGAGATCTGGCAGGCGATGGAGCAACTCGTCCGCGAGGGCAAGATCAGCTACGTCGGCAGCAGCAACTTCGCTGCCTGGGACGTCGCTCTCGCTCAGTCGGCCGCGTCGAACCGGCACTTTCTCGGCCTGGTGTCGGAGCAGAGCCTCTACAACCTCGCGGTGCGAACCGTCGAGCTGGAACTGATACCCGCGCTTCGTAGCCTCGGCATCGGCCTCATCCCGTACAGCCCGCTCCATTCGGGGCTGCTCGCTGGCGCGTTGCAGGCCGAGGTCGACGGACGCAGCCCGAACGAGATGCAGCCGCCTGTCGACCGTCACCGCGCCCAGCTCGAAAGCTACGAAGGCTTCTGTCGTGAGTTGGGCGCGATCCCGGCGCAGGTCGCGTTGTCCTGGCTGGTGCAGAATCCTGTGGTCTCGGCGGCGATCGTCGGCCCGACGACGAGCGAGGAGTTGATGTCGAGCCTCGGTGCCCTTTCGGTGCGGTTGGACAGCGCCGCCCTCGCGCGACTCGACCAGATCTGGCCAGGGCCGGGAGAAGCACCGCAGGCCTACGCCTGGTAACCGACGAAGTTCCGGTCAGGCGTCATTGCGGAACGCTGGCCCAGCCGAGAGCACTGTCGCGCGAACCACTCAACTGGGTGTTTTCCCCCGGCACGGTGGATAGGACTCGCCCCGAGTCCTTCATAGAGCGACCTTGTTGCAGCGGTAACGAGAAGTGCGTAGGTTGGCGCAGTCCGCTGAACGTCCTGACCGAACGGGAGCAGCCATGAGCGAGTTGACCGAGCGCACGAACCAGGCAGACATCGCCGCGGTGACCGAGGTGGTGCGCGCCTACTACGAGGGGATGATGGCAGGCGACGAGGTGAGGCTCACCCGAGCTTTTCACCCGCGTGCCTGCATCGTTGGCAACTACCAGGCGAAGTTAGAATGGCAGACCTTCGAGGAGTTTGTCGCAGAGTGCAAGGAGGCGGCAAGCGACGCAGGACCTCACGAGTGGCGGATCGACGGCCTGTCGTTTCAGGGAGACACGGCACTGGTCAGGCTCGGTGATCAATTCGCGGGCGAGTGGTACAGCGACGATCTATCCATGCTTCGGATCGACGGCGTTTGGCGCATCGTCCACAAGACGTGGTATGCCCATCCCGCGGGGACGGCCGAGCCGCAATAGGCAGGGCATCTGCCTCAAGCGGCACGACATCCGCGGCACATAGCCTCAGGGTCATTCCGGAACACTGGCCCAGCCGACGATGGCCCGTTTGCGATCCGCGGTCTTGACTTTCCATGTGTGCCAGACCAGATTGGTCTCCCTCGGAGAAGGGGTGGCAGGATGCGGACAGGCCTCAGGCAGCAACTTTTCGTCTTCGTAACTGTTTTGTTTGTCGCTTCGGGCTCAGTGGCGGTCGCGCAGGCACAACACACCGCGAGCCAGAAGTCGGACAAGGTTGTGAGCGTCCGGGTCACGCTCGCATGGTCCGGAACCGCGTGGGATGGGACGTTCGTCAGTACTTCGGCCAGCGGGCAGATTGTGGATCGGGGCAGCGCCGAGGACCACCGAGACACAAATGGCGTCGATATCGAAATCTTCCGCACGCTCAGGGGCAAGGCGGGGACGATGGCGTTTCAGATCACCGGGCCGTATCGCCTAAACAATCCGCGGGAGGCCCTGACGTGGACGCTCGTCCGTGGAACGGGTGCGTACCGCGGGCTCAGCGGCTCCGGCCGCGACGTTGAGGATGTAACGAAAAAGCGGGTGTCAGGCGAGATGAGCGCCGTGCCTGCTCACTGAGAGGCAAGGCGCAGCAACATTCAAGCGGGGTCAGGGGACATTCCCTAACGCTCGCGCACGCGACTGCCGCCTGTCTTGACCGCCCGAATCAGGCATGAGACGGTCCTCTGTGCCCGCTGCGGTCAACGCGCAGCGGCCCGGTTCCCGACGAAAGGAACAGCCGTGGCGATCATGGTCATGAACTTCGAGGTGGACGATTACGACACCTGGAAGGCAATGTTCGACGAGGATCCTGCGGGTCGCAGGCAGAGCGGCGCGACGGGCCATGTCGTCTCGCGTGCCGTTGATAATCCCAACGAAGGGTTCATCCGCGTTGAGTTCCCATCCGTCGAGCAGGCAAAGGCGTTCCGCGAGCGTCTGCTCGCCTCCGGCGCCATCGAGCGCGGCGGGATGCGGCTGAAGATGGGACCGACGGTCGCTGAGGTAGACGACGCCACGACGTACTAGGGCCTGGCTCGGGGGTCATTTCGCAACACTCGCGCAGCCGAGCGACTATCCGCCGTCAGGGTCTCCGTCCGGTGCGCCACCGTGCGGTTCGCCGGTGCAGCTGTGCGTTGCGCACACGCCTGTCCGGAATGCCTGCGTCTGAACTCCAGAGGGAGTGGTCAGCTGTGCACTCGTCATCTGCTCGGTGCCTGGCCACCACGCGACGACCCAGCCGTTCTCGACGGTGGCGGTGACGTCCGAGCCGTCTTGGAGCGTCAGGCCGGCGGCGCTTACGCCGTCGCCGGCGCGAGCGATGATGAACGTGAAAGCGGGGCCGGAATCGGTTGTCGTGTGTTCGGACCAGAGGAAGAGCTGCCCAGCCGGCGCAGTCATTGGCGTGGAGGTCGTCCACCCCGATGCGTTGGCGAACGAAGGACCGGTCGTGCAGAAATCGTTCGACGTGCCGTCGGAATACACCTCGAACGTAAACGGTCCGCGAGCCTCGGAGAGCTGCAGCGGCAGCTTCGGCCACGGGATATTCGCTGCGCAATACGCGTCGGCGGCTGCGAGCTGTTCGGTGTTCGGCGTGGTGGGCAACGGCGTCCAGCCCGCGAACGCCTTGCCGGCACCGCCGGTCAGGGTCAGTGTTGCGGCTGCGGCACCGGCGGCTGTCGCGAGCCCCACGGCGAGCGCCAGGCGCGGCCGCACATTCCGGGTACGGGGTCGATAGTCGGCGGCGAGCACGCGCGGGGAGGCATGGACCCGCGAAGCACGTTCGCGAAACGCCATGCGCAAGTCGCTTTCGAGCTGAGTCATGATGCGACGCTCCTTGTGTCGGTAGTCGAGAGCAGTGTTTGCTCGAGCCGAGAGAGACCGCGGGATGCCGAGCTCTTCACCGTGCCGAGGGAGCAGCGAAGCGCCTTCGCAACCTCTGCCTCCGGAAGATCGAGGAAGTAGCGCAGGACGAGCACCGTCCGCTGTCGCGGGGGAAGCTGGGCAAGCGCAGCGTGGATCTCGTCGTACATCTCGAGCGCAGCGGCAGGAGCCCCCGAGTCGTCGATGCGCGACTCGCTCAGCTCCGTTCGGCGACGCAAACGCTTCGAGCTGCCGCGCAGTGCGAGGTTGACGAGGATACGGCGCGCGTACGCCATCGGGTGATCCATGCGGCACACTCTCGGCCAGCGCTTGGCCACCTTGAACAGCGTCTCCTGAACAAGATCCTCGGACTCCTGCAAGTCGCCGACGATGAGATACGCCGTGCGCAGCAGGACCTCTGTGTTGTCGGCGACAAAGCAGTCGAAGTCGTGACCCTTCATTGCCTCCTTAAGCCCGTCCGACCCCGAAAAGGTTGAGTCACCCCGACGACGCGCCGACCACGTCAGGCTAAAGATGCCGCACCGTAACGCGCTAGGGGACATTCCCAAACACTGGCGCAAGCGAGTCTGGCGTTGCCGTGCTGGCGGATCGGGCTGTTGGTGCGGGGGCCTTCTCTTGATCGGGTGAGGCTGTGGTGGGAGAGTTCGGCGTAGCGCGGGCGCCGATCAGGGTTGTGAAAGCCGGGTGGTGTGGTGGCGGTTGATGTTGCCGTCTCGGTGCGGGGGCTTTGGAAGCGGTACGGGGAGTTCGAGGCGGTGCGCGGGATCGACTTCGAGGTCGCGCGGGGGGAGATCTTCGCGTTCCTGGGGCCGAACGGGGCCGGCAAGACGACGACGGTCGAGATTCTGGAGGGCTTTCGGTCGCGCAGCGAGGGCGAGGTGAGTGTGCTTGGTGTTGATCCAGCACACACCGATGGCGGCTGGCGGAACCGGGTCGGTGCGGTGTTGCAGGAGTCGCATCCCGAGCCAGGGCTGACGGTGCGTGAGTGTCTGCAGCTGTATGCCGGTTACTACGAGACGCCGCGCGACATCGGGGAGACGATCGCCCTGGTGGGGCTTGAGCAGAAGGCCGACGCGATTGCCGAGCAGCTCTCGGGTGGGCAGCGACGCCGGCTCGATGTTGCGCTCGCGCTGATCGGCGATCCTGAGTTGATCTTTCTTGACGAGCCGACCACCGGCTTTGACCCCTCCGCGCGGCGGGCGGCGTGGGGCGTGATCGCCGGCTTGCGTTCGCTCGGGAAGACGGTGTTTTTGACGACGCACTACATGGACGAGGCGGAGAACCTGGCCGATCGGATCGCGGTCATCGCCGCCGGCCGGATCGTCGCTGAGGGAACACCGCAGACGCTGGGCGGCCGCGAGCGGATGGCGGCGAGGATCACCTTCACGCTCCCGGCCGGTGTCGCGGCCGCGGAGCTGCCGGCCGGGCTGGCCCGCGAGGCGACCTCGCCCGCGGACGGGCGGGTCGTGCTCGAGAGCGTGAAGCCGCTCGTGGATGTGGGCGTGCTGGCCGAGTGGGCGGGCGCACGTAGCGTAGAGCTGCCCGACCTCGACGTCCGCCGGCCTTCGTTGGAGGACGTATACCTGCAGCTCACCGGAAGCCCCGAGCGAATCGAGGTGCAGGAGTGATCCTGTGGTGGTTGTTCCGCCGGCTGCGCGCCTACTGGCAGCGCCGCAACAGCGGCGAGCAGGCAACTCCCAAACCGGTCAAGACACGACGGACACGCGTCCACAGACAGCCGCGGGGCATCCTCGGGCTTGTCTTACACCAAGCCCGCTACGACCTGATCGCGTTCCTGCGCAACAGCCAGGCGCGCTTCTTCACCCTCATCCTGCCGATCCTCTTCCTCGTCATCTTCGTCAGCGTGTTCGGCAACAACAAAGTCGGGCCCGACCACATCAAGGCCTCGACCTACTACGTGCCCGGAATCTCTGCGCTGGCGGTGATCGCCGGCTCGTTTGTCAACCTGGTCATCTCGATCACCGCGCAACGCGAGAGCGGCGTCCTCAAACGGCGCCGCTCGACCCCGGTACCAGCGTGGGTGCTAATCGCCGGCCGGGCGTTGACCGCGATCGTCGTCTCGATGGGGGTGATGCTCGTCGTGCTGCTCATCGGCCGCTTCGGCTACGGCGTCAAGCTCCCCAGCGCGACGCTGCCCGGAGTTGTCGTGACGGCCGTCCTCGGCGCGGTCTCCTTCTGCTGCCTGGCCTACGCGCTGGCGACCGCGATCCACTCCGCTGATGCCGCCCAGCCGATGACACAGGCGATCATGCTTCCCCTCTACTTCATCTCCGGCGTCTTCATCCCCAACGTCAACCTCCCCAGCTGGCTGCGCCACGTCGCCGAGGTGTTCCCGGTCCAACACCTCGCCGACGGCCTCCACCACGCCTTCGACCCCGCCACCCACGGCGCGGGCATCGTCTGGACCGACCTCGGCGTCCTCGCCCTCTGGGGAGCAGCCGGCCTCACCGTCGCACTCACCCGCTTCGCCTGGACACCAGCCGCCGCAACGACCTAAACCCCGCCACCACCAAGGAGAACACCGTGGCAAACCAGACGCAAACGCACACCGGCACCTGCCCCACCCACGGCACCGTCGAAGCCACCCGCGAAATGCCCAAACCCGGCTTCCCCGTCTTCGTCTACGCGGTCCGCCGCGTCCTCGCCAACCGCCGCCCCTACCACTGCCCAACCTGCGGCGCCCCCGTCACAACCAGCTAACCACCTCCCGCCAATCCGGGCTGCACGCGCACCGCTCATGGCCGCGCGACGCCAGAGCGACGTCCACGCTCAGGAAACATTCCGGCACTCTCGCCCATGCGAGGCTGCTCTGGCGTTGTAGGCCGATAATGCGGGCGTGCCGGTTTGTCGTCTGTGGCTCACAGGGTGCGCGGTCCTGCTCGTCGTGGCGCTCCCGGTTTCGCGTGCGGGCGCCGGAAGCGCGGCGCCGGTTCTCGGCAAGTGGAAGCTCACGGGGAACGATGCCCTCGGATGGGGCACGGCTCATCCACCGGTCGTCTACAACGGAGGAGTCCCGAGCGGAAAAGCCTGGGATCTGCGGTGGACAGGCTGGGGAGCCGGGGTGGCTACTGCTCACGGTCTCACCTGGCTCTACCGGCCGAATGGCGGATACTTCGCGAAGCCCGGCGCAATCGAGATGCGCGCCTACCGGCTCGGCCAATGCATCCCGGGCGGCCCGCCCGCTTACACACGTCTTTCCGTCCGCGTCGCGACTCGGCCGGGCGGACCACTTGGGCACTGGTATGCGTGGGGCGGCTGGCATACGACCTGCCGATTCCCGTCCTGAGGTCGGACTCGCGCTCGGGAGACCTATGAGACTCGGTGAGTGTGGGGCCGAGAGGCGGTCGTACCCCGCCGGAGACTCATTTCGCGGCACTGCTGGCGGGATAATCAGTACGTGCCTATCCGGGTGGCAATCCTTGTTTCGACCCGTTCCTTGGCTCCACGGCGACGGCGTTCGCGGGGCCTGCTCCCACTATGCGTTTCTTTGACCCGACCGGCATCGAGACGAGCCAACTCACAAAGGCCGATGTAGTCCGCTCGTCCATCCGGGGAGTACCTGAGTCTGGCCATGCGGCGCTCGTCGGAGCTTTCACCAAGACGGGTGCGGCGAAGTTCTGCGCGCTCACCAGGCAACTCGCGCGACGAGGCAGCCGACTCCATCAACCCCAACACCTCGCCTTCGAGGTCGCCGGACGCATCTACGCGAAAGAAGCGACACGACTCCTCAAGCGCTACCTTCGCCCGCCACCTCTACCGACTACTCGAACAACAGCCACAAATGACTTGACAAGTCATAGGAGCATCATTCCTGAACCGCGCACGCGGGTCGGCGTCTGACCGCATAGACGCGGCCACGGCCGCCGAGATACGAAGCGGATGCTTCGTCTAGCGCGGGGTGATCTGAATCGTCACGCCGCGTGCCGCCGGCCGCCTTCGCAGCCTGCGGGAGAGAGCGCTGGAGCGCATGTAGGCGCGGTACTCCCAGCCGTACTTCTGAGCAAGCAACCTCTCGACGGTGGTGGTGTCGTCGTCAACGGTCGCTCGGCGTCGATCGGCTCGCCGTGCTGCTTGCCGCGGGCGCTGCAGGCGGCGATGCGGACATGGTGGTCTCGGCGGATGCGCTTGATCTTCCAGGTGCCGGCTTCGCTGATCACAAGCAGGCTGGCGTTGTCGCCGGCGACCCAGACTGGGGTGGAGACGGGGCTGCCGTCGCGCTTGAAGGTGGTGATGCTGACGAACTCTTCGTCTGCCAGATTGGCATGCTGGGTTTCGCTTTCAGTGACGGAGACAGCGCCCCCGCTCACGCGCGTCCGGGGCGGCATCGGTGTCAGGCGGTCGGTGCGACTTGGTTCTGGGTGGCGAGCTCCGAGGCGATCGAGGCGGCCCAGGCGTTGATCTCGTCCCAGTCGCGGCGGTCGCGGAACGCGGGCAGACAGTTCTTGACCATCGCGCGCGCGGCGGGGCTGCGCGGGCTTGTCGGCATGCGGCCGCCGAAGACGACGTGTCCGCACGCTCCGAGCCTCTCGACCCGCTCGACGATCTTCGGTGGCTCGAGCCAGGTCGGGTTTGGATCGCTTTGCGGCTCACCTACCGGGCCGGAGCTGAACACCCAGAACGGGCGCTGCGCGAGCTGTGTCGCGTACTTGCGAAGGAAGCGCCTTGCGTCTCCGCGCCAGCGTTTGATGTACACGGCGCTGCCGAGCACGACCGCGTCGTAGGGCTCGAGGCTCGCGACGCTTCCGGCTTCGGCGCAGTCGACGGTCGGTCCCGCCTGCCGGAGCGTCTGCGCGATCGCCTCCGCGATCTCCGCGGTCGAACCATTCTTGCTCGCGTAAGCGACCAGAACCTTGGTCACCCAGCCAGGATCGCGCACGGCCGGTCGAGCCGCATCAGCGCTGTCACAGAGCTAGCCCGGGGGAAACTACGCAAACTCGTCTCTCTACGCCTACTCGCCGCGGGCGCGTCGTGAGTTCAGCGAGCCTCGTGCTCCGGGCTTGTCGCGCGCCGTACATCGCCGCTCGTTCGCCCATGCCGGCTAGCCCGGAGGTGAAAGGATGATCGGCGGCCGCAATGCCGGCCTGTTGTGCCCTCCGTTAGAGACCGAGTGCGAGTCCGACCCAGAGGAGCGCGATCGTGACCACGGTGACGGTGGCGAGGGAAAGCGCGACGCGGCGGACGCGGCTGGGTGCGTGCTCGCGGGGCAGGACGCGGAAGGCGAGCAAGACGAGGAAGCCGAGCGCAAGCGGGAGCAGTAGCGCGTTGAGGATCTCGACCTGCACGGCGAGCCGCTGGCGAGCACGAGCGCCGGACCGGCGGCCACCGCGGCGATGTAGAGCGCTAAGAGCGGCGCCTGCCGGGGGCGCTGGTTGAGGCTGCCGTTGGTCTCAAGCAGCTCCGATACGGACCGGGCGGCGGCGAGTGAGACGACGATGCTGGCGAGCAGGGCGGCTCCGGTGACTCCGACCGCGAGGATGAGCTTGCCGTTGGTGCCGCCGAGCGGGCCTGCGAATGCCCGTGCGAGCTGGCGAAAACCGTATGCAGGGAGCCACTTCGTCCGTGCAGTGCGACCGCGGCGGCGACCAGGACTCCGGCCATCACCAGCTGGGTGACGATCGCACCGATCGCGGTGTCGATCCGTGCGGCGCGCAGGTCGCGGATGGTGAGGCCTTTGTCGCGGACGGCGCCCTGCTGGTAGAAGATCATCCAGGGCATGCCGAGCTGGCGACGGAGGCACGAAAACCAGTGCCGAGCTACTTATCGGGGTCAGCGCGAATGCGCGCTCGCTGGCCCGAATAATGTCGGCAGGTTGGCGTGGATACCTTCTATGGCATGCGCCTGATCGCTCCGCTTGCAGTCGGTGTGACCTGCGCGCTCCTCGTCGTGGGCACTTGGTCGGGAGCGGCCTCTGCCAACTCCTGCCTGATGCCGTATGGCGTGCGGATAGGCCCCGGTTTCGACCGCAGGCAAATCACGACCTTGCTCCCCGGTCATCCAGTCCTCGCTCTCCGAGCGGGGTGCAGGTCCGGGCCAAGTGGCGGCTGGTCGCTCGGCGCTGTCGAGGATGGTCATGCCTACCGGTCAGCGCGCTTTGGTTACGGCGATCCGATCACCATCATCGCCGTCTACAACTATGCGAAGGGCAAGCTGCCGGCGATCCTCGTTGCACTCGGCAGCCCTGGGATGACCTCTCAGGCCTACCAACTCTGGACGTTCAAGGGGCGAAGGATCGTTCCAGCGACAATGAGGTTCACTCATTCCTGGCCCGGATCCGAGCTTGAGGGTGGCGTCGCAGTCGAACGCGGACATGGTGTGTTCTGTTCACAAGCGAGTGGCAAGCTCGTTGTCACCCAGGTCGACTGGTCAGGCCCACGACCCGGCGCTCCCATCCGCAATGAACCCAACGGAGCCGTAATACCTGCCCCTAGCGACAAGGTCGTCGCCGAGTACGCCCGTTGGACACTCGAAGGACAGCCCCTGCACCAGGTCGCATTCAAGATCCTCGCGTCGAAGACGTTGCGCTACGGCACTGCCAGCCGGCTCGTAAACGTCCACTGTCAGTCGCGTAGGCGCCGTCGCTCGCACTAGGGCAGCTGTACAACTCGCTGGCTCAAAGGTGCTAGGCGTCTTCTCGTACGATCGTCTGCTGGGGCCGGTTGGCGCCAAACGACTGCAGCAGCGTCGCCGAGCCTTTCAGTACCCGCAGGGCTGTGACGATCAGCCTTACCGGCGTTTTCTGCATTCCGCGACTGAGCGAGATAATGATCCCCGGGGCTCTCGGGCAGTCTACCGGCCAGCTACAGCGGAACACTGGCCGTTAGAACGCCGTGGCCTTTCTCGGTGATGAGAACGTTGTTCTCGAGACGGATGCCGCCGAAGTCGATCATCGTCTCCGCCTTGGTCCAGTTCACCATGGTCGCGTGCTTTTCGCGGAATTCTCGGTCGTGAAGAAGTGCGGGAACGAAATCGATTCCGGGTTCGATGGTAGTTACGTAGCCGGGGAGGAGCGGCAGATCGACGCGTAGTCTGGGAAAGTCATCCCGCTCTCTTGCGGGCAGAGCTTCTCCAGCATCGCGCACGCCGAGTCCGACGAGATGTCCGACCCCGTGCGGAAGAAGAGGGATGACCGACTCATGAACGGACCCTCTGAACTCCTCCGCGTCGACGGCTTGGTAAAGGTCTTTGGTGCGAGCGGCGTGGGCGGGCCTCCGGCGGGAGTCAACGGAGTCTCACTGAGTGTGCGGCCCGGAGAGACACTTGCGATCGTCGGAGAGTCTGAATCGGGCAAGAGCACGCTTGCCGGTTGCATCTTGCTGCTCGCACGACCGGATGCTGGAGCCGTCTACTTCGATGGACGCGACGTGACCCACGCTAAGGGCGACGCCCTGAGAGAGTTCCGCCGAAAGGTTCGACCAATCTTCCAAGACCCATACAGCGCTCTAGACCCGCGGCTGGTCGGCATCTGAAACCCGTGCGCCCAAACGTTGGGTAGCAGATCCAAGCCGGTTGTCGTGTTCGACACTGACCGGGGGTCGCGCGAGGGTCAGGGGCTGTGGGCTTGGAGTTGGTTGGCGGTCCAGCCGGTTGGGGTGGCGACGATGTGTAGCGAGGCTGCCTCGGCGACGTGGAGACGGCTGGCCACGGCGCGGCGCCCGTCGAGCAGGATGGTCGTGTTCGGGGTGAGTGCGACGATGAGTGTCTGCCCTTGCAGGTTGGTGTCGTGCGGCCCGGTCGCGGTGACCTGCACGGTCACGCTCCCGGGCTCGACGGCGGTGAGCGTCCCCGCGATGTATCTGCCCTTTAGGGTCGGTGTCGCTGTTGCCGCCGTCGAGAGTGGGTACTGGGGGAGGATGAACGGCGGCCGCGGCTTCTGCGCGAAGTCGAAGTCGGCGACGAGGTTGCCGAGGATGGGTTCGTCTTCGCGGACGTCGGGGCGGGGGTCGGGGCGGCCGTCGGTCTTGGGGTCGAGCCGCTGCCCATTGAGGAAGTCGTCTTCGATGAACTTCGCATATGCGTCGAAGCTGAGGGTCTGGTGGTCGATGTAGCCGCGTCTCGCGTATGGGCTGATGACGAGGCCGGGCACGCGCAAGCCGTAGCCGTTCTCATCCACCACAGGCGGCTTGACGTGGTCGTAGAAGCCGCCCCAGTCGTCCCAGGCGAGAAAGATCGCAGTCGAGTTCCATTCCGGGCCTTCCATGATGGTGTTGATGAGGCCGGTCACGTAGTCCTGTCCCACCGACACGCGCGCCGGTGGATGCTCGCTGACGGCGTCGGCGGGATCGACCCAGGAGACCGCGGGCAGCGTCCCGGTGCGGGCGGCGGTGTAGAAGTTGTGGATCGGCTGGATGCTTCCGAGCTGGCCGTCCTGCTGCACGGTGTCGAAGTACGGGAGCGGGTTCCAGATGCCGGGCGTTTTTGCGTTCTGGGGGAGCGCCTTGCAGGTCATAGCATCGTCGGCGCAGTCAGGTTGCGTGCCGGGGAAGACGAAGTAGCCCCAGCTGACGTTGTGCTTGTGCAGCAGGTAGGTGAGGTCGGTCCAAGCGTAGTCGGGAGGTTGGCCGTTTGTGTTCTCAAAGTCGGGCGGGTTGCCGGGGCTCTGGAGCGCGTTGACGCAGCTCATCGGGTCGCCCTTGACGCTGCATTTCGCCGACCACTCAGAGACCATGAACAGGTGCGCGGGCAGGCTCCAGGACGCGTTCGGCTCAAACATGTGATCCTGAAGGACAAAGTTGCGTGCATATGCCCAGTAGTTCGGGATCTCCGCGGCGGTGTGGTAGCCCATCACATCCACCCGCGCCCCCTGGGTGCAGTTCGGGTTGGTGGGGTTGACGCATCCCTTCTGTGCCTGCTCGGCCTGCGCGATGAAGCCGTCCATCTTGCCGCCGTCGATGTCAGCCACCGCGTTGGTCTGCCCGTGCGGGCCGCCGCCGTTCACGTCGCTAGTGTCGTGATACGGCCGCTGACATCCGCCGTGGGCGGGGTCGGGGACGCACACCGTTCGCACGCCGTTCCGCATCGGGATGCCGTCAGCGCCCGGATAAGTACCGAAGTAGGAGTCAAAGCTTCGGTTCTCCTGCATGATCACGACCACGTGGCGGATCCTGTGAATGCCCGCCTCCGGCGATCTTCCCGTCGCAGCCGTGCCGGCAACCAGCGCAACCCCAGCCGCCGCCACAAACGCCGCGAGCCCCTTCACCTTTCTCATCCCGAACGGAAGAATGATGGCCGCCTGTCAGCCGGACACCCCAGACCGGTAAAGCCTGCGTAAAAGCCCACCCGAGCTTCAAGAAACCACAGACGGCCCGCCTCTTGAAACAGAGTGGGCTGCCGTTTGTATCTCAAACTCTCCTAAACTCGCTCCGCGACCCTGCCTAGAATCGTCTCCCCGTCCGGCCCCTGTCTGGAGGGCTGTTGACCTCGCAAGGCACAGCGCACGGACGCTTCACCCGCGCGATCCAGACGCGCAACCTTTGGGCGGCGGCCGAGACGGCGATGCGTGAGTTGACGGCCGTCTCGCTTGTTCACGCGCTCGACTATCTCGCGCTCCTCGCCGCTGCTCGGCCAGATCGCTTCGACTGCGCCGCCGTCCGCTGGCACGGTCGGCTGGAGGCAGAGGCGAGCACACTCACCCTCGTCGAGTCACAACTCGCCTTAGCAGCGCTCGGTAGCCTTGGCGCCAGCGACCCCGACGCGGCCGCGGTGCTGCAGTCAGAAGCTTCGTGGGGTCAGGTGCGCCGTTGGGGATCAAGTGGGGGTACAAAACGGGTACAGAGTTGTGCCCGCTCGCCCTTGTTTACCTGTTTAAAGCAGGTTAATTGTTAAGGTATAAATAGCTGCAAGTCGCCACTATTTGGCTTGATTGAGCCTATGA
>Ga0070731_10002618_pt1 | contig 16950 bp, 16 predicted proteins | sample Coa_R1_2_FD_66448 | JGI IMG/M metagenome (GOLD analysis project Ga0070731, IMG submission 66448) | Surface soil microbial communities from Centralia Pennsylvania, which are recovering from an underground coalmine fire - Coalmine... | ecosystem: Environmental > Terrestrial > Soil > Unclassified ...
CGTTCCAGCCCGCCTATGATGGCGGAAGTCATGGAGTCACGGATTGTCTAGAATCGTCATGGATCCCAGCGAAAACGCCATCGATTTGTTGAACGATCTCATAGTTCGGGCGCGCGGGTCCGGGGCCGACCAGGCGGACGCGCTGATGGTCGAGGGCGTGTCGATTGGTCACGCCCGGCGGCTCGGCGCGATCGAGAAGCTGGAGCGATCGGAATCCTACGACCTCGGGCTGCGCGTGCTGGTCGGCAAGCGGCAGGCGATCGTGTCGTCCAACGACAAGTCGCGGGCGGCGCTCGACGAGCTGGTCGAGCGGGCGATCGCCATGGCCCAGATCGTGCCGGAGGACGAGTTCTGCGGTCTCGCCGATCCCGACGAGATCGCGCGCGACTGGCCGGCGCTCGACATGCTCGACCCGGTCGAGCCCAGCGCCGACACGCTGATCGAGCGGGCGCGGGTCGCCGAGGATGCGGCCCGTGCGGTGCCGGGCGTCACCAATTCGGACGGATCGCAGGCCGGCTGGGGCACGCATCGCGTGGCGCTCGCCGCCTCGAACGGGTTCGCCGGCGCCTATGCCGGGTCCTACCACAGCGTCAGCGTCGTCGTGCTGGCGGGCAGCGGCACCGACATGGAGCGCGACTACGATTGGTCGACCGCGGTCCACGGCGCCGAGCTGGAGGACCCGGCCGTCGTCGGCCGTCGTGCCGGCGAGCGGACGGTGCGGCGGATCGGGGCGCGCAAGGCGGCGACGCAGAAGGTGCCCGTGGTGTTCGATCCCCGAGTCTCCTCGTCGCTGCTCGGGCATCTCGTCGGCGCCATCTCCGGCCCCTCGATCGCGCGCAAGACGAGCTTCCTCAGGGATCGGTTGGGCCAGCAGGTTTTTCCCGCAGGAATACGCATCATCGACGACCCGCACCGGCCGCGCGGCCTGCGCTCCAAGCCGTTCGACGGCGAAGGGATCGCCAACCGCCGCCACGCCATCGTCGATGACGGTGTGCTGACGACCTGGCTGCTCGATCTGCGCTCGGCGCGGCAGCTGGGGTTGCGCTCGACCGGCCATGCCGCGCGCGGGACATCCTCGCCGCCGGGGCCCTCGCCGACGAATCTCTACCTCGAACCCGGCCCCACGAGTCGCGCAGATCTGCTCGGCGCGATCCCCAACGGACTCTATGTGACCGAGTTCCTCGGATCTTCCGTGAACGGCGTGACCGGCGACTACAGCCGCGGGGCGAGCGGGTTCTGGATCGCGGACGGCGAACTGACCTACCCGGTGAGCGAGATCACAATTGCCGGGAATCTCAACGACATGTTCCGGAATCTCACGGCCGCCGACGATCTCGAGTTCCGCGCCGGGACGAATGCGCCGACGCTCAGAATCGACGGGCTGACCGTGGCAGGGGCGTGACGCTTTTATTACATCTAGTATGTAATACTTTAACTTGATCCCATATGTGGTGGCGGTAGTGTCCCTCCGCCATGAGCTATAGTGATCCGGACCGCTTTTACCGCACGATCTGGATATCCGACGTGCATCTCGGCACGCGCGGCTGCCAGGCCGAGTTCCTGATCGACTTCCTCAGGCATACCGAGTCGGAGACGCTGTATCTCGTCGGCGATATCTTCGACGGATGGCGCATGCGGCGCTCCTGGTATTGGGCGCAGTCGCACAACGACGTGATCCAGAAGATCCTGCGCAAGGCGCGCAAGGGCACCCGGGTCGTCTATATTCCGGGCAACCATGACGAGTGCTTGCGGATGTACTCGTCGGCGGCGCTCGTGCTCGGGGGCATCACGCTGGAGGACGAGGCGGTCCACGAGACCGCCGACGGCAGGAAGCTGCTGGTCATCCACGGCGATGTCTTCGACGGCGTGGTGAAGCACGCCCGTTGGCTGGCCGTGCTGGGCGACTGGGCCTACGAGGCGATGATGCTGGTGAACACGGTGTTCAACCTGATCCGCCGCCGCTTCGGCTTCGGCTACTGGTCGCTCTCGGCCTTCCTCAAGGCCAAGGTCAAGAACGCGGTCGAGTACATCGGCAGCTACGAGCGCGTGCTGGTGGATGTGGCGAAGCGCCGCGGCGTCGACGGCATCGTGTGCGGCCATATCCACACGCCGGAGATCAGGACGATCGATGGCCTCATCTACTGCAACGACGGCGATTGGGTCGAAAGCTGCTCCGCGCTCGTCGAGCATTTCGACGGTCGGCTGGAGATCGTGCGCTGGATGCAGGTGCGTGAGCTCGATCCGCTGACCCGCCGGCAGATGGCCGACGCCGCGGAGTGACCGCGATGCGCATCGCCATCGTCAGCGACGCGTGGCTTCCCCAGACGAACGGCGTGGTGCGCACGCTGAGCGCGCTCCGCCGCGAGCTCGAGGCGCTGGGGCACACGGTCCGCATGGTGACGCCGGAGCACTTCACCACCATCGCCTGCCCGACCTATCGCGAGATCCGGCTGGCCGTCTATCCCGGCTACGAGCTGGAGCGGCAGCTCCAGGAGTTCCAACCCGAGTCGATCCATGTCGCGACCGAGGGTCCGCTCGGCATCGCAGCGCGGCGCTATTGCACGCGGCGCGGCCTGCCCTTCACCACCTCGTTCCACACCAAGTTCCCGGACTACATCGAGTCGCGGCTCGGCATTCCCAGCCGCTGGACCTGGGAGCTGCTGCGCCGCTTCCATGCGCCGGCCGCCTGCACGATGGTCGCGACCGATTCGATCCGGAAGGAGCTCGAGTCGCACGGCTTCACGCAGCTCAGGCGGTGGACGCGCGGCGTCGATCTCAACCTCTTCCAGCCGACGGCCAAGCCTGCGACCGACTGGAAGCGTCCGATCTTCCTCTCGGTCGGCCGGCTGGCTGTGGAGAAGAACCTGCCGGCCTTCCTGGATCTCGACCTTCCCGGCACGAAGCTTGTCGTCGGCGACGGGCCGGAACGGGCGACGCTGGAGCAGCGCTACCCGCAGGCGCGGTTCATGGGCCGGCTCGAGGGCGCCGAGCTCGCGTCCTTCTACGCGCTCGCCGATTGCTTCGTCTTCCCGAGCCTGACCGACACGTTCGGCCTGGTGCTGCTGGAGGCGCTCGCGAGCGGCGTGCCCGTCGCGGCCTTCCCGGTTGCTGGCCCGGTCGACGTCGTCGAGGCGTCGGGCGCCGGCGTGCTCGACTGGGACCTGCGCGCCGCCGCGCTGGCGGCGCTGGAGATCGACCCCGCGCAATGCCGCGAACGCGCCCGAGCCTTCACCTGGACCGCCTCGGCGGAGCAGTTCCTGGGGAATCTCAGGGCGTTCGGCTGAGATCGGCGGAATACGCTTCGCTTTTCCGCCCTACAGCCGCGTAGGGCGGAAAAGCGCGGCGCCTTCCGCCTGCCGGCTTTCCAAGCACGCATTGCCATTCGGGCCGCCGAGGCGCTAGAAGCCGCGCCATCTCTCCCGGCGGTCGGCACTTCCAACCCGTGTTCCTCCTGTCTGCAGTCGCCGCCACGCGCCTCACGCGATGAAGCGCTTCCTTCGCGCGCCGTGGATGACGCGCATTCTCTGCTGGCTGATCGCGGTCTATATCCGGCTGGTGAATGCGACCAGCCGCTTCGAGACGGTCGGCGCCGAGCGTCCCCGCCGCCTCTGGGACGCGGGCACGCCGTTCATCCTGGCGTTCTGGCACGGGCGGCTGCTGATGGCGCCGATGGCGTGGCGGCGCGGCGCCAGCATGAACATGCTGATCTCGAGCCATGCCGACGGGAGGATCATTGCCGGCGCGATCGGCCATTTCGGGCTCGGCACCGTGACCGGCTCCAGCTCGCAGGGCGGCACCGGCGCGCTCCGGGCGGTGCTGAAGGCGCTCAAGGCCGGCGAGAATGTCGGCTTCACGCCGGACGGGCCGCGCGGGCCGGCGATGCGGGCCAGCACCGGCGTGGTGGCGGCGGCACGGCTCTCAGGTGCGCCGATCCTGCCGCTCGCCTACGCGACGACCCATCGCCGAGTCCTCGGCAGCTGGGACCGATTCCACCTGGCGCTGCCGTTCTCGCGCGGCGTCTTCGTCTGGGGCGATCCCGTCAGCGTCGCGCGCGACGCCGAGGATGCCGAGGTCGAGCAGGCGCGGCTGGAGGTCGAGGACCGGCTGAACCGGATCACCGCGGAGGCCGACCGGCGCTGCGGTCACGCGCCGGTGCAGCCGGCGGATGCGGCGTGAGCCTCTGGCCGCTCTATCGCGTGGCGACCATGGCGGCGGCGCCGCTGGCCTCCTTCGCCCTGATGCGGCGGGCGGCGCTCGGCAAGGAGGAGCGCGCGCGGATCGGCGAGCGCTGGGGACGAGCGTCGCGCCCGCGCCCCGCCGGGCGGCTGGTCTGGCTGCATGCGGCGAGCGTCGGCGAGGCGGTGTCGCTGCTGCCGCTGGTCGAGCGGTTCCTGGTGGAAGCGGCGGATCTCTCGGTACTGGTGACGACCGGGACGGTGACCTCGGCCGCCGTGATCGCCGAGCGCCTGCCGGCGGCGCGGGCCTGGCACCAATACGTGCCGATCGACCATCCCGGTGCCGTGCGGCGGTTCCTGGAACACTGGCGGCCCGATCTCGCCATCTGGGTCGAATCGGAGTTCTGGCCGAACCTGCTCTTGGAGACGCGCCGGCGGGGCGTGCGGATGGCGCTGGTGAACGCGCGGATGTCGGAGGCGTCGTGGCGCGGCTGGCGGCGGGCGCCCCGGTCTATCCGCCGCCTGCTCGGTTGCTTCGACGTGGTGCTGGCCCAGGATGCGCGGCAGGGCGTCCGGCTGCGGGCGCTGGGCGCCTCGCCGGTCGAGACCGCGGGCGACCTGAAGGCCGCGGCGGCGATCCCGCCGGTGCCCACGGCCCTGCTGGAGGAGATGCGGCAGGCCGTCGGCGGCCGCCCGACCTGGCTTGCCGCCTCGACCCATGACGGCGAGGAGGCGATGGTTGCCACGGCGCATGGCGCGGTGCGTGGCGCGCTGCCCGATCTGCTGACGATCCTGGCGCCGCGGCATCCCGCGCGCGCCCAGGAGATCCAGGCCGTGCTTCAGCGCGCCGGGCTGGGTGTGGCGCGCCGCAGTCTCGGCGAGGTTCCGGGCGCCGATACGGATGTCTGGCTGATCGACACGCTGGGCGAGATGGGCCTGTTCTACCGTCTGGCTCCGCTGGTCCTGGTCGCCGGATCGCTGCGGCCGCAGGACCGCGTGGGCGGGCATAATCCGCTGGAGGCGGCGGTGCTCGGCTGCGCCGTGCTGCACGGGCCGGATACGGCCAATTGCGCGGCCTCGACCCGGGCGCTCGACGAGGCCGGCGGCGCGAGGCTGGTGCGCGATGCGCCAGAGATCGCCGCGGCGGTCGAGGGGCTGCTGCGGGACCGGAAGGCGCTGGCATCGATGGGGGAGGCGGCGGCCAAGGTCGCCGCGGGATCGCGCGGCGTCGTCGACGCGGTGTTCGGCTGGCTCGAGCCCCTGCTGCCGGACTCAGAGTTCAACCGGAAATGAAATCTTTTGATGCCAACAGGCTACGTCATCCGCGCCTCCACGAGGATGACGGAAAGGCCTTCTGTAACAAAGACATATTTTCGGTCGGACTCTAAGATATGCACACATCTCGACATGCCCGTGTCGATGGCGCGGTGGCCGTGACGGAGCGTCGGCACGACCCCCACCCAACCCTCCCCGGCAAGCGGGAGAGGGCTTCTATCCTCCCTCTCCCGCGGCAGCGGGGGAGGGCCGGGGTGGGGGTGCATCCGCAGCCGCGATGCCCGCTTGGATGTGCGCATGCCATGGTGGTGCCGGAGGGGCCGCGCCGTGCAGGCGCCTGAGTTCTGGCGGCGGCGCGGCGCGCTCTCGACCGCGCTGCTGCCGGCCGCCGCCGGGTACGGCGTGGTGGCGGCATGGCGGCGTCGGCGGACGACTCCGGTGAAGGCACCGCTGCCGACGATCTGCGTTGGCAATCTGGTGGCGGGCGGCGGCGGCAAGACGCCGCTCGCGCTGGCGCTGGCAGAGCGGCTCAAGGCGCGCGGCCGGGCCGTGCATCTGCTGAGCCGTGGCTATCGCGGCCGGCTTGAGGGGCCGGTCATGGTCGATCCCGCGCTTCACACCTTCCGCGATGTGGGCGACGAGCCGCTGCTGCTGGCCGCCGCAGCGCCTACCTGGGTGTCGCGCGACCGGCTCGCCGGCGCAACCGCCGCCGCAGCCGCCGGGGCCGATCTCGTGCTGCTCGATGACGGGCTGCAGAACCCGCGTCTGGCCTACGATCTCTCGCTTATCGCCATCGACGGCGGCTACGGGTTCGGCAATGGGCGGCTGCTGCCGGCCGGGCCGCTGCGGGAGCGGGTCGAGGCCGGGCTCGAACGTGCCGCCGCTGCGGTGGTGATCGGCGAGGATGAGGCTGGGGTGGCGGCCGTGATCGCTGGCAGGCTGCCGATCCTGCACGCCCGGCTGGTGCCGCAAAATCCGGCTCCCTGGGCCGGGCGCCGCGTCGTCGCCTTCGCCGGGATCGCCCGGCCGGTCAAGTTCTTCGCCACGCTCGACGCGCTGGGCGCCGAGACGGTCGCGCGCTTCGCCTTCGCCGATCACCACCCTTATGCCGAGGGCGAGCTGATGGCGGTCCTCGCCCGCGCCGCCGCCGCCTCGGCCCTCGCGGTGACCACCGAGAAGGACTGGCACCGCCTGCCACCACAGATCCGCGCCCAGGTCGAGACGCTGCCGGTGCGGCTCGAATGGGACGACGGCGAGGCGCTGCTCGACCAGCTGCTGGACCGGGTGCCGGCGTGAAACTCGCCGACAAGGCAGTGGGCTGGCTGCTGAACGGTTATCTTGCCGCGGCCGGCGCCCTGCCGATCGGCGTGGCCTCGGGCCTGATGGCCGGGATCGCCCGCACGGTCGGGCCGCTGCTCGGCGTGAGCCGGCGTGCCCACCGCCGCCTCGAACGCGCGCTGCCGGGGCTGAGCGAGGCGGAGTATCGCCGCATCATCCGCGGCATGTGGGACAATCTCGGGCGGGTGGTCGGCGAGTACGCCCATCTCGGCCGGATCGACTGCTTCGCGCCGGGCGGGCCGGTCGAGGTCGCCGGCACCGAGCATGTCGCCGCCGTCGCGGCGACCGGCCGGCCGATCATCTTCGTGTCCGGCCATCTCGGGAACTGGGAGCTGGGCTACCTGGCGGCGCGGCAGTACGGGCTCGACGTGGCGCCGGTCTACCGGGCCGTCAACAACCCGGCGGTGGAGGCGGCCATGCTGCGGGTGCGCCGCGCGGCCGATGTGGAGCCGATCGCCAAGGGCGCCTCCGGCGCCCGGAAGATCATCGCCTGGCTCAAGGCGGGCCGGGCGCTGACCATGCTGATCGACCAGAAGATGAACGACGGCATCGCGGTGCCGTTCTTCGGCCGCGATGCCATGACCGCGCCGGCCGCGGCCGAGCTGGCGCTGCGCCACGATGCGGCGCTGATGCCGGCGCGGGTCGAACGGCTGGGCGGGGTGCGATTCCGCGTGACGGTGCTGCCGCCGCTCGACCTCGCACGGACCGGTGACCGCCATGCCGACGTCCGCGAGACGATGATGCGCCTCAACCGACAGCTCGAGGACTGGATCCGCGCGACACCCGAGCAGTGGTTCTGGGTACACCGCCGCTGGCCGGGCGATTGAGACACGGCGACAGCGCATAGCCTATTGCCATTTGCCACTGTCGTGCGGCATTCTGCCGGCAGAGCAAGCTACTCCTGTAGTGCGGCTGGGTCGCCCGGCTGGCGCGGGAGACTCCGATGGCGCCAAGGGACCCGGCAACCTCCCGGCTCGCGACAGGCCTGCGCGGCCTCGCGAACGGCACGCTGCGACGGCTCAGCTGTCTGGTGCGAACCGGCAACCCGGCCGCGACCCTGGACCGGCTCTTCGAATCGCAGCACGTCGAGGATTTGCGGCTGATCATCGCCATGGCGCTGCTCGGCCTCGGGATCAGCGCCGCGCCCTGCCTGATCTATGCGCTGGAATACGCCCACAAGGATCTGACCGAGGGGCGCTACCTCTATTTCGTCCTGAAGTCGCTGGCGAATTTCGTCGCCTATATGGGCCCGCTCTTCGCCATCTTCGGCGCCATCGTCGCCTGGGTCTATCAGGTGGGCAGCGCCCGGCTCGGCGTGGTCGACCTCTTCGCCTGCGAGATCAGCACGCTCTGCCGCGTCGCGGTGGTCATCGACACGGCGCACCGCAATGTCGAGCTCTTCGAGCGCGGTCCGCCGGTCGCGCCGCCGGGCGGCGCCGCGGCGCCCGCGGAAAACCCGGCCGCCGCCTCGCAGGAGAACTACTTCCCGGTCTTCGAGGGGAACACCAAGGATCTGCAGAGCCTGGCGGCCCGCGTCGTGATCAACATCACCGCCTTCTACACATACATGAAGGTTTTCCGCGACATGCTGCGGAGCCGCGCCGCGATCAGGCCCGGCCCGCAGGAGGTACAGGCGACGTCCGGGGAGCCTGCGGCGACCGGACCGTGGCACGACGCCATTCGCGATCTCGTCTTCATGCTGTTCCTCGGGCTCGAGAGCGCGCGCAAGGCGATCCACGATCTCGTCGAGTACCAGCCGGAACAGACCGAACGGATGATCGTGGTCCTGATCGGCGAGATCGAGGCGTTCCGCTTCCTTCTCGGGGCCTTCAAGCCTGAGGATATTCGCGCCCGGCGGCTGCAGTTGCGTTGGGAGCCATATGAACACCTGATCCCGTCGATCTGCCGGAAGGTGCAGGACGGGCTGGACGCTGCCCGCCGGGACAAGGGCGAAGGGGACGACGAGACGGACGAGCCCGGCGCCGAAAGCCTCGCCCAGCTGGAATTGCAGGTATGGCGGGCGGCCCGCGAGCTGGTGCCCGATCTCGAGCAGCAATTTGCGCTGACGAAAGCTGCGGTGGCGAAGGCGGCTGTCGCGCCGATGCTGGCCGCCTGAGCGCCACCGGCCTCTCGCCCCTTCTCAGCGGCGTTCTCCTCGTGACATTCTGCCGTCGGCCCACACCTGGGCGGGGGAGGGGGACATGCGGCTCGGATTGGCGGTGGCGCTGGCGGCGTCGTGGCTCGCGGCCGGGACGGCCTGGGCGGCGGAAGATGCCGGCACGGTGCTGACGCTCAAGGGCGACTGCTTCGTCGAGGCCGGCGGGCAGAAGAGCACGCTGAAGCCGGGCGATGCGGTGCATGTCGGCGACAAGGTCGAGGTGCCGGACGGCGCCAAGCTCAAGCTGCGCATGGCGGACGGCTCGGTGATCAGCGCCGCGTCGGGGACCACGGTGACGATCGCGGCCTATTCATCGGACGGCAGCGGCCGCGATGCCGAGCTCAGCCTCGCGGCCGGCCTGCTGCGCGCGGTGGTCACGCCGGCCTCGGGCTCGTCGCGCTTCGAGGTCGACACGGCGACCGGCGTCGCCGCGGTCCGGTCCACCGACTGGTTCGTCGAGGCCGGCGCCGGTGCGATGCGGGTCGGGGTGCTGTCGGGCGTGGTCAACATGGAGAGCCGCGCCACCAAGCACGGCGTCGACATTCCGGCGGGCCGGGGCTCGAAGCTCGAAGCCGGCAAGGACCCCGAGCCGGCGCGGGTCTGGGCCAAGCCGGAGTTCGACAAGGTCATCGCGGCCACCAACCTCGATTGACCGCCTTGCGGCTGCCGCGCGGATCGCGGGAAGCCGCGCTGGCGGCCGCGGCGGCGCTGGCGGTCATGCTGACGGCGTGGCTGCCGGGCGCCGCCGCGGAGTGGCGCCGGCTGGAGACGGAGTCGCTCGACCTCCGCTTCCGGATGCGCGGCGTGCTGCCGCCGCGGCCGGACATCGCGCTGGTCATGGTCGACGAGGCGAGCTTGGCGCGGCTCGGCCGCTGGCCGTTCAGCCGGCACCTGATGGCGCGGGCGGTCGAGCGGCTCGACGCGGCGGGCGCCAAGCTGATCGTGTTCGACCAGCTCTTCGCCGAGCCGGAGACGGCGAAGCCGGCCGATCTGCGCGACATCGCCCGCGAGGCCGCCGCCGCGCTGCCGCCGGGGGCCGATACCGGCACGCTGCGGGCGCGGCTCGCGGCGCTCGCCTCGGACGATCCGGATGGCGATTTCGCCGCCGTCATACGGAAATCGGGCAAGGTCCTGCTGCCCTTTGCCTTCTCATTCCACCCGGAGACCGATGCGGGCGCTTCGACCGATGTCGACCTGTCGGATTCGGGCTACCAGATCCTGGATAGGGGCGCGCCGGGCGCCACCGATCCGCTGCAGCCGCGCGCGGTGCTGGCGCCCGTCGCGGGGCTGCGCGAGGCGGCCGCGGGGCTGGGCGGGGTCAACGTCATCTACGACGTCGACGGCCTGCCACGATACGACTACGTCTCGACCGGGTTCAACGGCGACATCCTGCCCTCGATCGCGGTGCGCGCGGCGGCGGCATCGGCCGGCGTGCCGTGGAACCACGTGCGGCTCGCGCTTGGCCAATCTGTCCGGTTCGGCGCGCGGACCGTGCCGGTCGATCTCTACGGCCGGATGTTGGTGAACTACCGCGGTCCTCGCCGGACCTTCCAGACCGATTCATTCGCCGATCTCATCGAGGATAAGCTTCCGCACGACCGGCTCGCCGGCCACATCGTCATCCTGGGGGCGTCCTTCGTCGGCAATGCCGATTCCCATGGGTCGCCCTTCGGCCGGGAGGAGCTGCCCGGATCGGAGCTGTGGGCCAATGCGATCGCCACCATGCTGGACGGGGATTTCATCCGCGAGCTGCCGCTGAGCTTGCCGCTCCAGGCAGCGACAGTGCTGCTGGCGGCGCTGGTTGGGGCGGTTGCAGCCCGGCTGCCGACGCGCAGCATCGTCCTGGCTGGAGTACTGCCGCCGGCGGTGTGGTCTGTGGCGGCTCATCTGGCCTTCTGCCGCGGTTGGTGGCTGCCGCTGGCCCAGCCCGTGGCCGCGCTCGCCGTCGCTGCCGTCGCCACGCTGCTCCTCCGCTACTGGGTCACCGACCGCGACCGCCGCCGCATCAAGGCGACGTTCAAGCGCTACATGGCGCCGAAGCTGGTGGATCTGCTGGCGGCCAATCCCGAGCGGGTGAAGCTCGGCGGCGAGATGCGGCGGATGACGCTGCTCTTCTGCGACGTGCGCGGCTTCACCGCGATCGCCGAGGCCTACGCCGCCGATCCCCAGGGCCTGACGCGGCTGATCAACCGCTTCCTCACGCCGATGACCGACATCATCCTCGCGGCGGGGGGCACGATCGACAAGTACATGGGCGATTGCATCATGGCGTTCTGGAACGCGCCGCTCGACAACGCGCGGCACGCCGATCTCGCCTGCGGGGCGGCGCTGGCGATGCGGGCGGCGCTGGCCGGGCTCAACCGCGAGCTGGCGGCGGAGGCCGAGGGGGCGGGTCGGAAGTTTCACGAGCTGCGGATCGGCGTCGGGCTCAATACCGGCGACTGCGTCGTCGGCAACATGGGCTCGGAGCAGCGGCTCGACTACTCGGTGCTGGGCGATCCGGTGAATCTGGCGTCGCGCTTGGAGGGTCAGTCCAAGACCTACGGCGTCGACATCGTGATCGGCGAGGCCACGCGCGATGCGGCGCCCGCCTGGGCCGCGCTGGAGCTGGACAGGATCGCGGTCAAGGGCAAGCGGGCCGCCGTCCGAATCTACGCGCTGATCGGCGATGAGGTGCTGGCAGGCTCGCCGGCGTTCCGCGAGCTGGCGGAGTGTCATGCGGGGATGCTGGCCTCATACCGCGCGCAGGATTGGCAGGGGGCGGAAACAAGGCTGGCGGAAGAAGTGGCGCTGGCGCCCGAGCTGGCAGTGCTGCAGGCCCTCTACGGCGAGCGGATCCGCCATTTCGCGGCCCACCCGCCGGGGCCGGAATGGGACGGGACGTTTGTCGCGGAGTCGAAGTGAGCGGCGGCCGAAAGGCTCAGAACGCGAACGCCGGCTCCCCCGCCGCCGGCCGCACGCCGAGCAGGCTCGACGGCACGGCGGTCAGCCGCCGCGTGCCGGCGAGCCAGGCGGTGAAGCCGTCCGGAAACCAGTCGGCGATCGCCGGGTCGCGTACGTCCAGCCCGCCGGCATAGGCGCCGAAGGCCGGCATGATCAGGCGCCGCCCGTCGGTCACGAAGCAGCGGCAGGCGACGGCGCGGCCATGGACGCGGATGGTCGCCTTGGGATGGTAATGCCCGCTGACCTCAGGCGCGGCGCCCGGCGCGGCCTCGTGACGGAAGACGATGCCGCGATGCTCGAACGCCTCTTCCGTTCCGCCGGGGTCGTGGTTGCCGGCGAGGAATCGCCAGTCGCAGCGGGCGGTGAGGGCGGCGAGGCGGGCCGCATCCTCGGCGCCGAGCCGCGCCCGCGCCTCGCGGTCATGGAAGCTGTCGCCCAGCGCCACCACCACCTCGGGGCCGTAGCGCGTCAGCGCGGCGTCCAGCCGGTCGAGCGTCGCACGCGTGTCCCAGGGCGGCAGCAGCGTGCCGCGGCGCGCGAAGCTGGTGCCCTTTTCCAGATGGAGATCGGCGACCAGCAGCATCCGCTCATCCGGCCACCACAACGCGCCGACCGGATCGGCGACGAGCTCCGCGCCGCCCAGGGTGAGCCGGGTCACGCCGGCCCCCTCCCTGTCCCTTGCTCCGCGGGAGAGGGAACGATGCCACCGGGACATCCCCGCACACCCCTCCCCCTGACCCCCTCCCGCGAGGGGAGGTGGAACGCCGCCGCCGAGATCTCCCCCTCCCCTCGCGGGAGGGGGGTGGGGGGAGGGGGCGCCGCCGCGCTACGCATCCGGCCCGGCATCCGGGAAGAACCGCGCCATCAGGCGGTCGCGATAGGCGACGAGATTGGCGTGGCGCTCGGCCGCCTCGCGGATCGGCGAGTCGAAGATCGGCACGAGGATGCCGGCCAGCATGCCGAACACCGCGGCGTCGGTGCCGCGCGGCTTGTCGCCCATCAGGCAGGGCCGGTCGCCGAGCATGGCGGCCAGCGCATCGATGTCGCGGATCGCGAGCGCCGTGATCTCATCCTCCTTGTGCCGGCCGAGGCCGTGCCCCTTCAGGTTCTTGGCGACGGAGCGCCGGACGGCGCGGCGCACGAACGGCCGGATCGGCGCCGGCACGGCGGCGAAGAACTGTGCCGGGCCCTTGGCGAAATTCTCGTCGTGATTCCATCGGATGTGCAGCAGCGCCCAGTAGAGATGGTCCTCGACCATGCGCTCGACCGCCCAGGCGGCCGCCCGCTGCTCGGCCGACAGCCCGGCATCGAGGTCGATCCCGTACTTGCGCTCGATATGGAGGCGGATGAACGTCGAATCGGCGACCGTCGCGCCGTCGTCGACGATATAGGGCAGCTTGCCCTTGGGCGCCCTGCCGTAGCCGTTCCGGTCCTCCTGGTAGTCGAGCCCGGCCAGCTTCAGGAGCACCATCGCCTTGAGGACGAAGGGGCTGCCGTCGGGCAGGCCGAAATAGGGACCGAAGGTATAGAGCGTGATCATCGTTTCCCTCCCCCCGGAAAGAGCGTTGCGTGCCGCCCGTGCAGCATGAGCGCGCAGAGATCCCACGGCGCGATGCGTTCCAGCGCCGCCGCCTCGGCGAGGCTGAAGACCCGCATGGCGGCGCCTTCGCCCAGCACCATCGACGGCAGCTCGGCAAGGCGGAACGGCACGGCGAAGAAATGCATGCGCCAGGGCGCCGCGCGCGGGTAGATGGCGTGCACGGAAACCGCCAGCGGCGCCACCTCGCGGGCCGTCCAGCCGATCTCCTCCGCCAGCTCGCGCCGGATCGCCGCCTCCGGGCTTTCGCCCGGCTCGATCGTGCCGCCGAACAGCGCCCAGTGATCGGGCAGGTGGATATGCGGGAAGTCGTCGCGCAGCTGCAGCAGGTAGCGCCCGTCCTCCGCCGCCAGCACCGCCACCGCGACATCGCGCGCCGGCACCTCGGCGAGGCGCAGCACGTCGTCGGGCGATGGCGAAGTCGGGTCGTCCATGCCCGCCATGCTAGCGGATCGCAACGCAGGGAGACCATGGCCGCGTTGGTCTCGACAAGCCTGCGCCTCTCTGATAAAGACCCGCCCCTCCGCGAGCGCGGGCGTTTAGCTCAGTTGGTAGAGCAGCTGACTCTTAATCAGCGGGTCGCAGGTTCGAGCCCTGCAACGCCCACCAAACCTCAAACAAGATCAGATATTTATAATGCCGTGCTGACGAATCTGGCCGCGTCCTCGTCGCGGCCAGTCGTGTGCACGCCAGTCGGCGGCTAGGCAAACTCGCTCCCATTGATCCATACTTTATATGCATTTCGTCTTGTGATCGGGAACGAAAGTACGTACTTTGTACTCCCGGAAGGAGGTCGGACGTCATGACGTCGAGCCGGGAGATCATCGAGAAGCTGCAGGCCGCAGGATGGGTGCGTGTGAAGGTCAGGGGCGACCATCATCAATTCAAGCACCCCGAACGGCCGGGCAAGGTGACGGTGATCCACCCGGAGAAGGACATTGGGATCCCGCTCATCAAATCGATCGAGCGGCAATCCGGAGTGAAGCTCCGCTAGGCGGTGCCTCCTCCAACGCGAACCGCCCGATAGAGGCGGACGTGGAGTACGCGGAAAGGCAAACCGGGGATGGGTGACATGGGATTTCCGGCGGTGTTCTACCACCAGCGGGATGGCGTGGGAGTGGTCTTTCCGGACCTCCCGGGGTGCGTCACGGTCGGGCGTGACGTGAAGGATGCGGTGCTGAAGGCCGAGGAGGCGCTGGCGCTTCACCTCGAAGGCATGCACGAGGACGACGAAGCGATTCCGGCACCCACGATGCCGGTCGATCGCGCCGAGGCAGATCCCGAGGGCCATGTCATCGGCCGCCTGTGGATCGAGCCGCGCACCGGCCGCGCCGTGCGTGTTACGATCACCATGGACGAGGCGTTGCTGGCAAAGGTTGACCAGGCCGCGGCCGCGCGCGGAGCGACCCGCTCCGGCTTCCTCGCCGAAGGCGCGCGGCAGCTACTCGACGCATGAGGTCGAGGCAGGAGCGCCGCTTGCCCGTCGTTCCCATCTCGAACAGAGGGCCCTGCGAGTTCTGTGGCCGCTCAATCCAAGTGGCGTCGCGGGAGCCCGTCATGAGTAAGATCGCAACGGGCGCCCTGGCTGTGGTCCTGCTCGCCGCCGCGGGGGCGGCGCAGGCCGGGACGTCGGCGGTCGCCGTCGCCCCGCAATACGGCACGACGCATGTCTACGTGGCACCCGGTGACGTCGACCGCTTCGTTGCGAGCTTTCTCGCGACATTCGGCGGCCAGAGCACCCGGCAGGTCGTCGCCACGGTGACGCCGACGCCCAGCAGCACGACGTCGCAGGTGCTCCAGACGCCGGTCGGCTCGGTCTCGCTGTTCGGCTTCAAGACGCCGATCCCCTACCCGTTCGGCGCCGAGCGCACCGGCTCTCTCGTCACCGATATCGACGAGGCGGTGGCCGCCGCACGCGCCGCGGGCGCCGAGTTGCTGGTGGCGCCGTTTCCCGATGCGATCGGCCGGGACGCGATCATCCAATGGCCCGGCGGCGTGAACATGCAGCTCTACTGGCACACGGCCAAGCCGTCCTACCCGGCATTTCAGACGGTGCCGGAGAACCGCGTCTACCTGTCGCCCGACCGGGCCGACGCGTTCGTCAAGGGCTTCCTCGGCTTTTCACATGGCAAGGTGGTCTCCGACGATGCCAAGGCGCCCGGCGTCGAAATCGGCCGGCCGGCCGAAACCTTCCGGCGGGTGCGCATCGAATCGGATTTCGGCAAGCTGGCAGTGCACGTCACCGACGGTCACCTCCCTTACCCCTATGGGCGCGAGCTGACCGGCTACGAGGTGGCGGATCTCGCCGGCACGCTCGCGAAGGCGAAGGCAGCGGGCGTCACGGTGCTGGTCGAACCGTATGCGGCTGGTGGACGGGCGGCGGCGATGGTCGATTTCCCGGGCGGCTATGTCGCGGAGATCCACGAGGGGGCGAGGTAGGTCGTCCACCCCATCACCGGAATCTGCCGCAATCCGCCACTGTAGTCCGCGCAATCCGAATTCGCTCATTGACGACCATCAACACTCAGCTTCGATGACAGAAGCCACGTGGTCATCCCAGTGAGGCAACAGCGGGGCACAGCACAGATGATAAATATACCAGCAAGCGTACAGCACATCAGGATGAAAACATTGGGCAGCCCCCACTTTCCCATGCGCGAATTCGTGTCGGAGCGCGGGCCCTGGTCGGGCATTGAAAAGCCTGTCAATCTCATCAGTATTGTTCTCGCCAAAGATGGCGACCAGATCCGGTCTCATCTGCTCAAGTATTGCCGAGAGAGGCCTATCTTCCTGGAGCATGTCGGGCATTATCTTCGACGGGTCTCGGTTCGCAGAAATCAAGACATGCCTAATGAGGTGCTCCATTTGGGGTATCAAGAGGTGTGCGGCAGAGATCGAATCTCCCTGAATGAGTCGAGCAAATCCAAGCGCCAAGGTCCAGTGGTGGGAGGCGGGGACCAAAGGGCTCCTGGCTACGACTGGATAGAAGTGCCGTTCGGTGAAGCTGAAATTAGCAGCGACCGTCCGCCGGATCGGCTCGATCTCCCCAGCGACCACTATCTGCCTGCGAATCTGCTCGTTTCGTTCGATGTGCCCTCGGAACCAGGCATCACTAGGCTCGCCGCTCGTCGGCGCCCCTGGTATCATTGCGATGACCCTGCCAGAGGCATCGATTTCGGCAGTCGGCATCAACGCGGAGAGCGGGGCAGATTTCGCGAGCTCCAGCGCCTGCTCCCGCAGTTCCTCCTTTGGACGCGGAAGTGTACGAAAGGCGAGTTCACGCATTGCTCCTGTAAGGGAAAAATCTTCAGCAATTGTGCTGACTGTTTTCCACTGCTCCTCGAGATCGATAGGTGCCGATACCACCCCCATTTCTTCAGGTACACGATCCTGAATCGTCCGAAGCTCTTCGAATAGCTGAGCTTGACGATTTTGAGTGCCTTCAACACCTCTCAATTGTTCGA
>Ga0070731_10002619_pt1 | contig 16949 bp, 16 predicted proteins | sample Coa_R1_2_FD_66448 | JGI IMG/M metagenome (GOLD analysis project Ga0070731, IMG submission 66448) | Surface soil microbial communities from Centralia Pennsylvania, which are recovering from an underground coalmine fire - Coalmine... | ecosystem: Environmental > Terrestrial > Soil > Unclassified ...
TCCTGAGCAAGAGTCCCACAGATAAAACGTAAACGCATGAAGAAATCAACCAGCCTGCGGGGATTTTCGGCACATCGAATCTGGGCACAACTGCCCAGTCTTGAGATCTCATACCTGCCCGATGTCCTGATGTTTGGGGCCGCGCTCGCGATGTTCTACGTACTGCTCGTGGTAGGACGAACCTGGCTGGGCCCGTTTACGCCGCAGGTGGAAATCTCGCGCCGTCCGCTGGCGCTGGTGGCTTACGCGGGATATTCCCTGCTGCGCATGACTCTAGCCTATGTGCTGAGCCTTGCATTCACTCTGGTCTACGGATACGTGGCAGCCTACAACCCGCGCGCCGAGCGCTTCATGATCCCACTGCTCGACGTGTTGCAGTCAATCCCGGTATTGACGTTTCTTCCCGGAGTCATGCTGGCCATGGTCGCTGTATTTCCGGGACGCCAGTTGGGTGTGGAGGCGGGCGCGATCCTGCTCATTTTTACGGGCCAGGTGTGGAACATGGCTTTCAGTTTCTACGCCTCACTGAAGAGCATTCCGAAGGAGATGCACGAGGCGGCGAAGATTTACCGCTTCAGCTGGTGGCAGAGATTCATTGAGATTGAACTGCCCTTTGCGGCGATTGGTCTGGTGTGGAACTCGATGATGTCGGTGGCCGGCGGATGGTTTTTCCTGATGGCTTGCGAAATGTTTGTGCTCGGCTCTCGCGACTTCCGCCTGCCCGGGCTCGGATCGTATCTGCAGACTGCCGCCAGCGAGGGCGACACGCGATCGATTCTGTGGGGTGTCGCGACCATGATTGCGGTGATCGTGCTGCTCGACCAATTCATCTGGCGTCCGGTGATTGCGTGGGCGGAGAAATTTAAGGTCGAGCAGGTGGAGAGCACGAATGTTCCTCGTTCATGGGTGCTCGACCTGATTCGCCACTCGCACAGTCTGGCGCGAATTCGCAAGACGACAGTACGCCCGCTGAGTGAGCGGTTAATGCTGTATTTTTCAGGCGATCACTCTAAAAATCAGGCTGAGCAGAGCAGCGCAGGGAAGACTTGGCTGACTCGCGTTCTGGCCGTGGCTGCGATCGCGGCAATGAGTTATGCGGTTGTACGAGTAGTGATGATTCTGACTGGACTGCAGAAGGGGGAGTTGCAGGAAGCGGGCATCGGTCTGGGCGCGACTTTTCTTCGCGTGAATCTCACGTTACTGCTGGGTGCATTGTGGACGATTCCAGCGGGCGTGGCCATCGGCTTCAATCCGCGGTTGGCGCGCATTGCGCAGCCGCTGGCTCAGATCGCCGCGTCAGTGCCAGCAACCGCACTATTTCCGGTGGTCCTGCTGTTGTTGATACGAGTGGGCGGAGGACTCGGCATCGGGTCGATCATACTGCTGCTCTTGGGGACGCAGTGGTACATCCTGTTCAATGTGATTGCCGGAGCGATTGCGATTCCAACGGATCTCAAGGAATGCTGCTCCGTCTTCCGGATGAAGGGGATTGAGCGTTGGAAGAAACTGATTCTGCCGGGAATTTTTCCCTACCTTGTCACGGGCATGGTCACAGCTTCGGGCGGAGCATGGAACGCGAGCATCGTCGCGGAATACTTTCACTTCAAGGGACACATCTATACGACTGTCGGCTTGGGCGCAACCATTTCTCAAGCCAGCGACCAGAGCAACTCCAGACTGCTGCTGCTCGCTACTATCATGATGGCTGGAACCGTAGTAACGATTAATCGCCTCGTGTGGCGCAAGCTGTATGCGCTCGCCGAGACCCGCTACCGGCTTGAGACGTGATCTCCGCGCGACGACATAGTTACTACTGGTTACTCTCCGGCTTCATCCAACTTCATTTCATGAGCTTTTAATCTGCTCTTCACGCTGGCGCAACCGGGTTGCGCTATTCGTGTGAAATGCCAACAGACCATTTGCAAGCGGATGCGCCCGAGGCCGGTGTGTTGTTACGCGTCGCCGAGTTTCCCGGCCTGGCTGGAAAACTTGCTCCTGTCGGAAAAGTAAGAGAGCTGTACCTGCGGGTGCAGCAGTCGCCTGATGGGTTCCATCTGGAGAACCTGCTCGCCGAGATGCGGATCAGTTTGAGCGTCGCACCCACCGATCAGGCCCGCATTCCCGCGAGTGGTCCGGTGGTGGTGGTGGCGAATCATCCTTACGGCGTTTTGGATGGCGCGATTCTCACCGTGCTGTTGACACGCGTGCGGCCCGACGTCAAGGTACTGACCAATTCGCTGCTGGCGTATGTTCCGGAGTTGCGGCAACATTGCATTTTTGTGGATCCGTTCCAGACTGACCGGTCGTGGGAGTCGAACCGGCGCGCCTTGCGAGAAGCATTAGCCTGGTTGAACCAAGGCGGCATGCTCGCGCTATTTCCCGCTGGCGAGGTTTCGCATTGGCAGATGCCAACGGCGCAGATCGCTGATTCGGCGTGGAACGACACGGCCGTACGGTTGATTCGAAAGACTGGAGCTACCGCTCTGCCTTTCTATTTCTGCGGACGCAATAGCGTCGGATTCCAGCTGATGGGAATGCTCCATCCCAAATTGCGCACGGCAGTTCTGTTGCAGGAGTTTCTGCAGCAGGAAGGAAAGACCATCGAGGTACGCGTGGGGAACGGGATTCCGGCAGAAGCGCTGGAAGCGATCCGCAACGATGGCGAGGCGACTGAGTATCTGCGCTGGAGAACATATCTGTTAGGCCGGCGAAGCAGGCCGGAAGCGGCGTGGCAGGCGGCGTTGCGATCACGGTTGGCATTCAGAATTCAGGAGCCATTGGCCGCTCCAGTCTCGACGGACTTTTTGTCGGAGGAGGTGGAGAGACTGCCTGCCAATCGACGTTTGGCGGAGAACGGCGATCTTGCCGTTTATCTGGGAACCGCGCACGAGATGCCCGCTCTGCTACAGGAAGTGGGGCGGTTGCGCGAGTTGACATTCCGCGGCGCGGGCGAAGGCACGGGCAAAGGCCGGGACCTCGATTCATTTGACGAGTATTACTCGCACATTGTGTTGTGGAACAAAACCAAGCGCGAGTTGGTGGGAGCTTACCGCGCCGGCAACACGGCGCAGATTCTGTCCGAGCACGGCATAAATGGGTTCTACACCAGTACCCTCTTCCGCTATGACGAGAGAATTTTTCGCAAGCTCGGTCCAGCGCTGGAATTGGGGCGATCGTTTGTGAGGCCGGAATATCAGCGGCAATATGCGCCGCTGTTGCTTTTGTGGAAGGGGATCGCCCGGATGGTCTCCAGGTGGCCGGAGACTCCTGTGCTGTTCGGCGCGGTCAGCATCAGCAATGATTACAACGAAGCTTCGCGCGAAATGATTTGCCGTTTCTTTGAAGAGCGCATGCAGGACGATGAGCTGGCAGGATTGATCGAACCGCGGCGGCCGTTTCGTCCGGGACGACTGCGGCGATGGGATTGTCGCGGCATGTACGACGCGCTGCGCGACCTGGATGAACTTTCCCAGCCTATCACCGACGTTGAGACGGACGGCAAAGGGCTGCCGATTCTGCTGCGGCAATATGCCAAGATCGGCGGGCGTCTGCTGGGCTTCAACGTGGACCGCAAGTTTTCCAATACGCTCGACGGATTGGTGGTCGTGGACCTGCGCAAGACCGAGCCGGTAGTCTTGGAGCGCTACATGGGAAAAGAAGGCGCTTCGCGATTTCGCAAGATGCACTCTGCCGCGGCAAGCTGCTGAGCCGGTGCGCGTCAGTCTGCTGGGCGCAGCCTGGTTGCGTTTGTCGGCAGAGCACAGGCTTGCGCGGCGTCTTTGAGAGCTTCATCCAAATGTTGGCCCAGAAGTGCGAGTTCTTCCGGCTTCATTAATTCCTGCATGCGCTCGAAAAGCTGCCGCTCTTCTTTGCGGATGTGGGCAGACATGCGCTGCGCGAAGGCAGACAAATCCGCACCTTCCATTTGTTGGGCTTCCGCTTTGGCAAACCCTTCGCGCAGGGCGGCGTGATCGCTGAATAATTCATCGACCAGCGGGATCAGTTCCGGAAAGCGTCGGGCGGCGGGGAATACGACCTGTTCTTCCGCAGTGAAATGAAATCTGATTTCGTTTTGAAATTGCTGCGTGATTTCCACCTGCCAGGCCGCCAGATCGGCGTCTTCGATGGGCGACGCGCGATCCATCCGAACACAAAGCGCTAGTGCGTGCTGGTGTTGACGTGAGAGTGGAATCAAACTCTTGTCGCGCAACATCAGGAGTTCGCTCGTTCCAGCGGGAGCACGGCGGATTCCGCGTCAGACTGCGCAGGTTCGGCGGCGGGGCGCACTGTGAGCCAATCGGTCCGGACGCGCTGCCACTCCTGGATCAGCATTCCGTTGGCCTCGAAGAAGCTGCGAATGCGGGAACGCTGCCAGCCCGCGATTTCTTCGAGAATCGGTGCCAGCACTGCAAGAGCACTGGTACTGAGGACGGTACGCTTCGCGATCTGCGAAACATCCGCCGACTCAGAGACCGCGATGGTGAGTCCGTCGCGGGAGTTAATGTGCAGCATGACGTGAATGTCGGAGCTCCCATCGCCGGTGTATACCACATGATCGGGCCCCGCCACCTGCTGCAAGAGAAGGTGATTCAGGACCGCGACTTTGCCATAACCCGCGGTGGCGCGCACGATCGAGTCGATCTCACCGGAAGGCTTGTAGAGAAACTCCGTGCCGTAAATGTGATCGGGCGGGACAATATCTTCAAGAGCAGACACAACTATCTCGACCGGCGCCGCTGACAGTACATAGAAGTCAAATTGGTAACCGTCGATGCCGGCATCGAGCAACTGGTACAGCAGCTTGATATCGCCCTTGAGGCGAATGCGTTTTCCCACCTCGCGGAGATGTTCCTTCCGCACCTTGGCCTTGAATTCCGGATCATGGAGCAATAAATAGGCGAGTTCCGCGCCCTGTTGCACCAGGTTGATCTTGGCCATGCCCTTGGCTTTGCGCTCGAACTCCTCGGTTGAAATACCGACGAGTTCGGCGAGCACGTAACCGGAATCGTTGAAGGTGAGCGTCTGGTCGAAATCGCTCGCAAAAATGTAGCGTCTGAGAGCCTTATCTGCCATACATATTTGATTCGCGCTCTTGTCCCGCGCCCCATAAAAAGAATCGATTGCGATTATATGCCTGGCCGGTTAACTCATTGCGATTAAAGGCTCGAGTCGTTTAGGCCTGATAGAAAGAGCGGTAGCCAAGAAGGGCGCGAAGGCAATGAGCCGCCTTTACTAAAACTGTGGGACCGTCCAGAATAGAAGGTTGGCCATAGTCAGCGGCAATCGAGAGAAAGAGGAGCCTCAATGGTAGTAGCAACGGGTGAACTGATTCGAGCGATGAACTATGTGGACGACATTACGACGACACTGCGCCGTATGTGTCTTTATATTCCAAGCATGAACGCGGAAGAGCGGAAGCGCCTGGCGGAATATCTGCGAGCGGCTGGCGGAGCTGTCAATGCCGCGATCACCGACCTGGAAAAGGTGGACAAGTAGGTGGGTGAGGTCCAGACGATTGCGGTAATCGGCGCCGGAACCATGGGACGTGGCATTGCGCACGCCGCGGCGCTGGGCGGGTATCGCACCATCCTGGAAGACTTGCTGCCTGGGGCTCTGCGCAAGGCAGAGACCGAGATCCGCGCCAATCTCGACAAGGCGGTGGAACTGGGCAAGGTCACAGCGCCCGACGCTGAGTCGGCGCTTGGGCGGTTGGAGTACGCGGGTTCGGTGGAAGAAGCCGCGCGCGAGGCCGACCTGGTGATCGACGCGGTTCCCGAGGAGATGGAGTCGAAGATCGAGATCTTCACACTACTCGACAAAATCTGTCGGCCTACGACGATGCTGGCGTCGAACACGTCGTCCCTCAGCGTGACTGAGATTGCCAGCGTGACCTATCGGGCGAAGAAATGCGTGGGTATGCACTTCTTCAATCCCGTACACAAAATGAAGCTGCTCGAGGTCGTGCGCGCGCTGGAGACCGACGACGAAACACTGGCGACAGCAGTTGAAGTCGGCAAACGCATGCGCAAGGAAGTTGTGGTGATCAAGGAATCGCCGGGCTTCATCACCAGCCGCATCAACGCCATGATCGGGAATGAGGCGTTCTACATGCTGCAGGAAGGCATCGCCACCGCGGCGGACATCGACAAGGCGCTGAAGCTGGGGCTAAACCATCCCATGGGGCCATTCGAGTTGGTGGATCTGGTGGGCCTCGACACACGCCTGAGCATTCTTGAATATTTGCACAAGTCTCTCGGGGATAAATATCGGCCCGCGCCATTGTTGGTTCAGTACGTGAAGGCCGGGCGGCTGGGGCGCAAGTCGGGGCGCGGGGTGTACGAGTATCCGGAAGTGGTGGCGGATGCGAAGACCAGCTGATTAGGAAGTGTCATCCTCAGGCGGCCGAGCCCGCCGAAGGAGCCTGACGAACCCGGTAACAGGAAACGTCGCGCAGCCCCGCCTTGCTGCATGCAGCGGCGGCTTTTCGATCGATTGCATCGGTGCTTCACGCTGTCGTAAGGCCCTCGCGCAGGCTTCGTCGCCGCTCAGGATGACAGGACTCGGGGCACGATTCGGCGAGCGAAATTCAGACCCGCCAGACTCGAAACTTTTTCTTCCTCAACTCCCTTACTGGCAACCAGTACGTGGAAGCTTTCGCCCATTCCTGCAGGCGTGACGAGATGCTTGAGTTGAAGAGCGACTTTGGGACGCTCCTGCGGCAGGCGGCAATCTTCGAAGGCGTCGGCGAATTCATTTGACTCGCCGATGCCCAGGAGAAATTGCGACTGCGTAATAAGTTTCTGCGTCTGCATCCCGTGTTGTTCCGCGACTGCTGCAAGCGCCGTGAAGTTTACGTCGGAGGTGATGTCCTGCTCACCCGGAGCCTCGTAGGGATTCGCGCTTACCGAATGCTGACGAATCGCTTTTAGCGTTCCACGATGGCGTCCGGCGAGTTGTTCTTCGCGGGTATAGCCGTAGTCGATGGTGAGGAAGAATCCACGGTTGATGTCGCTCAGGATTTGATTGGCGGATTGGTGAGCCGCCAGGGGCACTTCGAGTCGCTCTCGGGGCTCGGGATGAACGGAATAGCGGTCCAGGAATTCCAGTTCTTCAGACGAAGGCGGCGCCCAGCTCTCGCTGAATCGGCTTTCGCGGGCATCGATGCGGAGGGAGCCTTGCGAACTCAAGATTTCGACTGGCAGGGCATCGAAGAATTCGTTGGCGAAGAGGATCGCCGGAACCTCAGGGACTAAAGCCCAGTCTTTTGGCGTCGCGACTGGCACGACTGAAATCGGTTCCTTGCCGGTTGGTTCAGCTTCTGGAACGTCGTTCGCCAACACAGCTCTCCTTGATTCGAGGTGACGCCTCAAGGTCTCAGCAATTCGCTGGCGCAACGCGGGTGAGCGCTCGACGAGTACGTAATGCAGAGCGTGAAAGAAATCTGGAAACTTTTTTTCCGACCAATCCAAGACATCCTGCGCGAAAAGCCCGCGACCCGGCCCGAGCTCAACGAAGTTGATCTGCTCGGGCGAGCCCAGCGCGCGCCACATCTCGTTGAACTGGCGTGCCAGCAGCCGTCCAAAGACAGCGTGCACATCGCTGGAAGTATAGAAGTCACCGGCCTTTCCGAATTGTGCGGCGTTGCGCGAGTAGTAGCCGAGCTCTTCGTCGTAAAGGCACAGCTCCATATAGCGAGAGAAGGGAATTGGACCGTGCGCGCGGATTTCTCGCTCGATTTTTTGGCGGAGCGCGTTCATAGACCTTTTTCCCGTCGGTCGGCGCGATCCTGCGGGGTGCGCATAAACATTTCCATGAAATAGTCGTGCAATGCGTCGAAGAGTTGGCGCTGAAAACTCCATTCAAATTGCGGGTGGTCGAGGTCGCGCGGGTGCAGGTCGAAATAATAGGTGTGTACGGGGATGGATTTATCTTTGAACTCGATGATGACTTCGACTCCATCGCCCTTGGCGCGTGCGGAAAAATCTAGCAGCGGGTGCTCGTAGAGGCGGAGCTGCGCGAGGACGCGGTCGAGGCGGGGGTTAGTGGCTTCGGGCACGATGATCATTGTAAAGTGTTGGTCAGGAATGATTGAGAAGAGCACGGCTGCAGCCGCTGGGGGCCGTGATGAGTCCCCATGCAAGATGGACAAGAATTCCTTGCGGCTCCGCAAGTGGTGGAGCAGGGAAAGGGATCCTTCGACTGCGGTTGGCCTTCGCGCCTGGGTGCGACGGCCAATCCTCGCTCTGGATGACAGAAGAATTGGACACTACTCGTAGCGCAGGGCTTCGATCGGATTCAACCTCGCCGCTTTGATTGCCGGAAGCATGCCGCTAATGACGCCGACGATACTCAGAATTGCGGTTGACCAGATCAGCGTCGCCGAATCAATGTAGAGATGGATGTCGCCTTCGCTGGCGTTGTCTTCAAATGCGCTCCACAGCGTGAGCGATCCGACCGACCATGAGACCAAATAGGCGAGGATGACGCCTAACATGCCCCCCAGTGCGGTAATCACAAGAGCCTCAGCCAGGAACTGGAACAAAATGTGCCAGCGGTGCGCGCCCAGGGCTTTCTCCACGCCGATTTCGCGGGTGCGCTGGGTGACCGAGACCAGCATGATATTCATGAGGCCGACGCCGCCAATGCCCAGCGTGAGCAAGCCGATGAAGCCGAGCAGGATCTTGATGCCAGTGGAGATCACCTGCAAATCCATCAGATCAGCGAAGACGTCGAACACGAAAATTGCGCGATGATCTTTCGGGTCGAAGCCATGATGGAAGGCCATCGACTCGCGTACGCCTTTCACCACCTTGTCATGATCGCCCTCGTATTCCATGACGACTGAACTCAGGTAGTACGTGTTTGTCAGGTCACTCATCGCACTGTAGGGAACGTAGACGTGCTCGTTGATGTTGTCGTCCCCGTTCTGCACCTGATGTTTGAGAATCCCAACGATCTGGTAGGAAATGCCGTCGAGGCGGATATTTTCACCGAGCGCGTTCTGGCCGGAGAACAGTTTCTTCTTGGCGTCGGAGCCGATCACGGCGACGCGCGTGTGGGTGAAATCATCGGCCTCGCTGAAGAATGTTCCTTCGGCGACATCCATCTTGCGCATGCGGCCGTAGGCAGCGTAGACGCCGCTTACGCCGTAGTTTGAACTCCGCGTGCCATAAGCGACCGCGCAGTTCTTGAAGGCCTCCGGCGAAACGCGTTTCAGCAGTGGTACTTCGGCGCGGATGAAGTCGAGATCGTTGATCGTGAGGCGAACTTGCGTTCCGGCCTTCGTGCCTCCAGCTTGCAACTCCGTACGGCCGGGAAAAATGAAAACAAGATTCGTGCCGAAGGAGCGGAAGGCGGACCAGAGTCCGCGCTCGAAGCCGGTTCCATAGGCAAGCAGCAGGACCACCGTCGCAATGCCCCAGGCCATGCCGAGCATGGTGAGGACGCTGCGGCGCCGGTTGTGGCGGAGCGCGTTGTAGGCCTGAGTAGCGAGATCGACGATCATGGTATTCGGCTCTTAGCTTTTGGGTCTTGGCTTTTAGCTTGAAACTCTTGCTTGTTGTCGGTGTACAAGTTACTGGATCCCTGAACACTTACTCCTGGCGCAGTGCTTCTACCGGCGGCAGCAATGCCGCTTTCCGCGCGGGATACAAGCCTGCGGCTATACCTGCGATAGCCAACGAACCGATTGCGGCGAATGCGCTCGCCGGGATAATCCTGGGAGTGTCAAAGCCTTCGGGCGACGGCAGCATGGCCAACAGTGTCACGAAGCCGGTGGCGATGGCCAATCCAATGCCGCCACTGAACGCAGTAAGAAATGCTCCTTCGATAAAGAACTGCGTCAGAATGGCGCGGTAAGTCGCGCCTAGAGCCTTGCGCAGGCCGATCTCTTTCGTCCGCTCCGTCACCGAGACCAGCATGATGTTGATGATGCCGATGGCTCCGAGACCGAGCGTTACGACGCCGACCACACCGAGAAACCAGTCCATGGCATCGAAAATTCTGCCCACGCGTTTCATGTTCTCAATCGTGTCCCAGTCTTCGAAGGCATCGACCAGCTTGGGACTGAATCCGTGACGACGCGCGATGATGCGATGAATCTCATCTTTTGCTTCGGCGTGCAGGTCCTTGGAGATGGGCCGATAGTTGAGGAAGGAGATGGCGTCCTCGGAATTCGCTTTGGTCAAAGGGAATAGGTCGCGCATGGTTTCGATCGGGATGAAGATGCGCGAATTCGTTCCGTTATTTCCGTCACGCCCGACTTTCGCGACTACGCCGACGACGTCGAAATTAATCCCGTTGAGCAGAATGGTTGAACCGACGGCGGGCCGTCCGGGAAACATGTTTTTCAGCAGTTCCCATCCCACTACGGCCACTCGGCGTCGCTCGGTATTGTCCTGGTTATTGAACCAACGGCCGGGTTCGACCGGGACGTTGCGAATCTGGTTATAGTCGGAAGCCACGCCGAAAACCTGGCCGTTGGTGGATCCGTAGTCGCTGACGGCGCGGATGTCCTCGCGGTTGAGCACCGGTGACAATGCGCCCACGAACTGCGCTTCACTTCGGATCGCGAGATAATCTTTGTAGGTAAAGTAGTAAGTCTGTCCCGATTGCGTGCTGCCCTCGACGGCGGCAATGCGTCCGGGAAACATGAACATAATGTTTTGTCCGAGAGTGGCGAGCTGTCGCTCCTGGCCGCTGCGGAATCCTTCGCCTAGTCCCACTAAGAGCAACAGTGAGCCAACGCCCCACGCGATCCCGAACATCGTTAGGAACGAGCGTAGCTTGTGCGCCCAGAGCGTGGACAGTGACTGCCGGACGATGTCAACGAGCAAGCGCATAATGAGGATTCGAATAATGCCCCCACGCCTCCGGGGAGGAGCGTGGGGGCACCCGGGTAACGTTCAGGCGAGGGGTCTCAATCCCGCCCAACATCTGATCAGATATACGCAGCCGGGTCCGGTAAAGTTCCCTGCTGGCATGTACTGGATTAGACCCCGGAAAGTGAGAAAAGGTTAGCCGATGGACTTCATTCTCGGACAAAGAACCCTGCGCCTTGTCGGGGGCGCAACTAAATTGCAATTCATTGCGCTACAGGTTCTCTTGGATGAATCGGGGACTGAGGTGAACGTCGAATTGTACGAGTGGTGAATCACCAACTGCCTTGAAGCTATGGATCTCGCCGGCCTTGATGACAAAGATGTCTCCAGCGGCGCCTTCGAAGGTCTTGCCGCTTACTGTCCATACTCCCCGGCCTTCACGGATGAACTGAATCTCGTCATAAGGATGCCGGTGCGGACTCGGGCCCGAACCGGGTTCCCCATGGAATAGGAACACCGAAACATTAGTGTTGCCCTGCTCAGCTCCGACAAACTCATGCGAACTACCAACGAAAGGCAAGTCCTCTTGGCGCACGTGATACATATTCGTCACGCTCCTACCAACGTTTGATGACGATGGCGGGTGTTTGGCTCAGCGAATATCAATGCGTGGAGTGGGGATTTATCGTCAATCTGTCTGAAGTCGAATAGGGGATGGAAACTCTGCCATAAATCAACGGAGTGGTACGGCAAGCCTGCAAAAACCGGTAGTGTCCTAATTTGAATACGCTATCCATTGGCGGCGGCCCTCAACGTGCCGCGAATCCACTCGGAAACACTCTGCCCGCTACCCTTTGCCAGTGCCTTCATTGCCTTTAGATCATCCGCCGTTACGCGAACGCGCAACATTACATCCTTGGCGTTCCCCTTCGGCAGCGCGGGCCGTCCGACTCTCTTAGGCTTTGGCGATGGCATTGTTTCCAAACTCCCGAATGATGAAGGCTCTTACGGCAGTTAGCGGTGAGACTACTGGAGGAACGTGAAGCACAGCAACGCCTTTAGCTGGCGTTCCTTCGCCCGTATCATGCAACCAGGCATAGGCCGTATTCGCGTGGGGATGCCCTTCTAAGCTAAATACTTCTACGATTCCATCCCATACCGTCTGGCCTTGGAAGACTTCCTTAACAGGCACACTCTCGCGGTGAGTGGCCTTGCCACCATGGAGCTGGTGAATGACATCGCGCAGTTCGTCAATATGGCTCATGCTATCGCCTCTAGAAGATCGCCCACGGTCCAGAAGCCGCTAGTCACACCAGCGGCCATAGCAGGAGTGCAACGCAGCGTATTGTGACGTTTTACGAAGTTATAGTAGGCGAAGTGCAAGGCTACTGCCGCTTCAAAGTTCTCACGCTTCTTGCTGAATGCCAGCGTAAGGCGAGTCAGACGGCGCATGTGTAGCCGCGTGGTCGCATTCAGGCGCTCTATATAGCTGGTAGAGATTAGGCGCTGGTCAGGATTGCCGACGACCACCTTCTTCTCGGAAGAGACGAACTCAGGGGCACTGTAGCGGCGATTGTTGCTCACTTCCTCATGGCCGTAAGTCTTGATGATCTGGGCATAGTCCACGTCCGCGCCGAAGGCGCTTTCCATCGCAGCAACGTAAGCGTTTAGGCCGTCCGTGGAAATCTGCACGCGGTAGGCCATCCGATCCGCCACGTCCTGAACGAATGCTTTGGCGGTAGCCACACTCCTGTCGCCACACCTGAACGCCGGAACTAGTTTTGTCTCCGCGTCAATCGCGCAGAACGTCCACACGCTGCCGACTGCGCTATCGCCTTCGCGGACGTTGCGGTCCTTCTTGCCTACAAAACCCCAAATTTCGTCCATCTCAAGGCGATTACACGGAAGGTTGCGCATGGAAGTATCCAGCATCTTCGCGCAGCTCTGACCGACCTTTACACCAAGGCGCATGATCGTATCGCGGTGAACGCCCGTGATGCGTTCGATGGAACGGATGCTAGAACCCTCGGTAAGTGCGCCGATGATCGTGATTTGCTTGTCAGTGTTAAGTACGTTCGCCATAGGTATTACTGTACCCCAATAACTATTGCTTGTCAAGTATTCTTGGGGTACAATTTCTTCGCTATGCTGAAATATTGGATTGCTTTCATTGCTCTGTTTATCGGCACAGTTTGCGTGTCCATCCATGACAAGAAGGCCGCCAAACAATGCGAGAGCGAAAGAGCCAGTGCTGGCCCAGCGATTATGTCCCCACGTGAGCATGCCGAGAATGCCGCAGCCTGCGCAGAAAACGCCAAGAGGCAATCGCCAGTCGGCTATGAATTCCTCCGATGGCCCGAAGGTACAGGGGCGTGGGCGATTCTGCTTACTCTCTTGGCTATCGTCGAGCAAACCAGAGAGGCTGGCAAATCTACGGCAGCAGTTGAACGCAATACCAGCGCCTTTATTGAAAGCCAGAAGGCTATTTTGGTCGTAGATGCCCACGACGACCCGTTCACCGAGATTAGGACTGCTCGAATTCCACGACTGATTCTCGACCTTCATAATCGAGGAATGACGACCGCTCTCCATTGCATACAGGAAACATGGGTCGAACTTGTCTCTAACGATCCCACCGCCGCTGGATTCGGTTTTGACGATGCAGCTTTCACGTTTACCGAAGCGGCTGAATATCACATTTCGGATACTCCATTGTCGGTTTATCCGAACCACCCACCGACCCAGCTCAACATTCCGATCAAAGGCGGCTTGACTCCGGAGCAAAGACTGCTGTTTGAGAAGGCGCGACTGCTGGTCTGCGTCCGTATTCGGTTTACGTTCAGAGACGCATTCAGTCCCCAGCGCTTTGCTGATTTCGGTTTTTGGGTAATGCTGCAAGGCTTGGGCCACTTGGCCAAGTACCAAGATTCCAATTAGGAAGGCGGCGAGAGGGCGAATTAGGACACCACCCAAAAACCTTCATTATTGACAGCTATCATTCCGACGTGCAGACTAGCGTTGTCGGCCATCCGATTTTGCCCTTTCCCCTTGGCCTCGTTAGTTCTAGCTACCGTGTAAATTGATACAGAGATTTATTGGGAAGACAGAAGATGAAAATCGTGTTGCCAGTATTCCGCCCAAAGTTGCCCCCAGGCGCGCACAAGGTTCTCACGTTCTGCGCCCTGTGCTTTTGCCTCCTTTGCGCCGACGGACTCGCACAGCCAGCGGCCGCTGGCGTCGCTCAGACAACAACTTCGACCTTCACTACCTTCGCGCCGCCAGATGCAGGCACAGCCACTTTTCCTTCTGCCATCAGCCCAACAGGGACTGTCACGGGTAGCTATCGGGATGCGAGCAACTCGTTTCACGCTTTTGTGCGCGCAAGCAACGGCACGATTACCGAATTCGACGCACCGGGAGCAGGAACAAACGGCACGTACCCAACCGCGATTAATTCGACCGGCGGAGTCGCCGGATACTACATTGATACGGACAACATAGATCAGGGGTTCGCTCGCGCCCCAAATGGAACGATAACGACTTTCAATGTTCAGGGCGCGTGGACGTCAGTCGGCGGCATCAACGCGGCAGGGGAAATCACAGGCTATTCCGCTGTTTCGGGGATCGAAGCAAATTACGGATATCTGCGCACGAGCGATGGCACCATAACAACATTTGAGGAGCAATACGTAACTGTACCCTTCGGCATCAACACATCGGGAGTGATCGGCGGATATTACCTAGATTCAAGTCTGATCTATCACGGATTCGTGCGTACCAGTAACGGCCATATAACCAGCTTCAATCTGCCGGGAGGCCCTGGCCTGGGACAGTATGTCGGCGGGATAAATGCCGCAGGTGAGGTCGCTGGATACTATTTCGATGGAAACACAGGCATATATCACGGTTTCGTGCGCGCAACGACCGGCAAAATCACAACCTTCGAAGCTCCTGGAGCAGGCAGAGGGTATTCACAGGGAACGGTTGCGCTGGGCATCAGTACGGCTGGTTCTGTAACCGGATACTATCTCGACTCGAACGGCGTGCCGCATGGCTTCGTGCGCGCCAGCAATGGCAAGTTCACTGACTTCGACGTTCCTGGCGGCTCGCAAACCATTCCTTCTGCTATCAGTGCGTCCGGCTACATCACGGGATATTATCTCGATACGAATAATGTATATCGAGGTTTTATACGAACGCCGTAGCCTTTCGCAGACGGTAAAAAAGCAAAGAGCGCTGTTCGCTTTGGGCAATAGCGCATCCCAAAGACCGTAGTATCTCATTGATCTGCTTGAAATTACACACCCTCGGCCAGCGTAGTTCCCAACAAGCTTCGCAACTGACGTTAACAGTCGATTTCGTTCATTGACGTCATGCCCGGGCCCACAAGTTGATGAACGCCTGCCCAGGAGGCTTAACGACACTTCTTAATTCGCCGCTTTTTCTTTGGGCCGCTCGTAGGCCTTCTGCAAATACTTGCGAGCTTCTTCGAGAGCGCCAAAAGTGTTGTCATTGGTTTGGGTGGCTTGGCGGTATTGGCCGACTGCGCGTTCGCGCTGACCCGTGATATCGAAAATCTTGCCCAGTTGGATATGGCTCCAGACCTCGGTCCAGCGCGGTTCGCCGTCGCCGTCAATGGCTGCCCGGTAGGCGTTGGCGGAGGATTGATAGTTACGCTGGAAGAAGAAAACTTCGGCGATGCGGTAGTGAGCCAGGGAACTGTTCTTGTTGAGGTCGAGGGCCTTGTTGAACTCGATCAGCGCGCCCGACAGGTCCCCTTGTTGCTGGATTGCCTGTCCCCGCAGGATGGACGCACGCAGCTTCACATCGGAAGAGTTCGTCAGCACACGATGGTCGGGGTCGACGAGAATGCGGCGCGGGCGGCCAAAGGTTTCGATCGAAAAGGGCGACGTGGTGCCGACAACTTCGATGCGCTTGTTTTCGGTTTTCCCGTCGGTATCGATGCGCAGGTCGACGGGCATGCGAAACAGATCGAGATCCTGCGAAATTTCCCCAGTCACGCGGAATCCTGCGGCCTTCTCTTCTTTCGGCTGTTGTGCCGCGGCCCCGCCCAGACGGTACGTCGTGTACTTCACTTTGAATTCAGGTGCGCCGGTGGAATCGAGCCATTGCGAGAAGAACCAGGTCAACTGGTCTCCGTAGTTTTTCTCGGCGATGGTCTTGAAGTCGTCCATGCTCGCGGATTTTCCGGCGAACTGCTCCGAAAACTCGCGCATCGTCTTGTTGTACTTGTCCTCGCCGAGCACCCAGCGCAACATGTGCAGGATCATCGCGCCCTTGTCGGTGGCCAGCGACTGAAACTCGGTGGAGAAGATGTCGAGCTTGCTGGCGCTGGAAAGGGGAACGGTGTCATAGGCCAGTGCGCCGACTGACATATCCTTGACCGCTTCTTCCAGCCCAGCCGATCCCGCGGCGTTCTCGACATACAGGGCTTCTGAATAACGGGAGAAGCCGTCGCTCAGCCACCAGTCATCCTTGGTCGCGGGACTTACCGAGACGCCCCACCATTGATGTGCAATCGCATCCGCCATTAGGCGATAGTTCGTTTTCTCAGTGATCGAAGGGCCAGCAATGCCCGCGATTTCGGGCGCCCAGGCGTAAGGCAGAGTATCGCCGGGTAACTCCACTAGGTTCAGCTTTTGCGAAGGCGGCAGACCATAGAGAGTGATGAAGTAAGTGAATTCCTGAACTGCGGTCGTCGTGTACGCAGGGGCAAGGCTCTGATGCGTGGGCTTGAAGTAGAGGTGCAGGTCGAGGCCGGCTTCATCGCTCTTGTATTCCTGAAAAACCCCGGCAATGATGGTGCCGGGAAAGCTGGGCTTGGTGGAAACAAAAGTGAAAGTCTTGGTGGGCAGAACGCTGCCATTAGGCTTATTCGAGGCCGCAGCGTCGGTGACCTTCGACTGCCCGCTGCCGATTACGAGCATGTGCGCGGGCAGCGTGATGCTGATCGTCGACGTGAATCGATTCAGGCCATACCCGCTGACAGGGAACCAGCGTCCGGCATAGAACAAATAGCTGGTGTCATCGCCGATATAGGCCAGCTTAAGGCCCGGCACCGGGCTGTTGTCGCCGGATTCAAGCTGCCCTTCATATTCAAAAGTCAGG
>Ga0070731_10002620_pt1 | contig 16942 bp, 13 predicted proteins | sample Coa_R1_2_FD_66448 | JGI IMG/M metagenome (GOLD analysis project Ga0070731, IMG submission 66448) | Surface soil microbial communities from Centralia Pennsylvania, which are recovering from an underground coalmine fire - Coalmine... | ecosystem: Environmental > Terrestrial > Soil > Unclassified ...
CGATCGCGCAATGCCGTGCCGCGCGCCCAGGCGAGCGGCACGAGGACGGCCGGCAGCGTCATCGCCGTCGCTTTGCTGAGCAGCGAGAGCGCGAGCGCGCCGAGGGCGAGAAGATGGCCGGTGGCATTGCGCGCGCGGACGAAGAGCAGGAGCGCGAGCAGGTAGAAGAACACGTAGAGCGTGTTCTTCCGCTCCGTGATCCACGCGACCGATTCGACCTGCACCGGGTGGAGCGCCCAGACGGCGGCGACGAACCAGCCGAACGGAGCCGGCATCCCGAGCTCGCCGGCGAGACGCCAGACGAGCAGCGCGTTCGCGGCGTGGAGCGCGACGTTGTCGACGTGGAACAGCCAGGGTGCCTTCGCGGCCGCACGCCACTCGACCCAGAACGTCGCGAGCGTGATCGGATAGTAGCCGGGATTGTTCTCCGTCCACGCCGGCGGTGCGCCGTACTGTTCGGGACCGCAGTTGCGCGTCCAGCTGATCAGCGGGCCGTCGGCGCGCGTGACGCAGGCATTGCGGGACACGTAGAGCGGATCGTCCCAGCCGACGAAACCGGCGCGCAGCGCCGGCAGGTACACGACGGCGACCGCGACGACGAGGAGCGTGGCCGCCGGCCATCGCGTCGGCGCCGAAACGGGCGCCGGCGGCGGGCGCTCCGCCGGGTTCGCGTCGCGACGAGCTTCAGATCTGCGTCGCCGGCGGGGCATCCGCGCGAGTTAACCGCAGCGCGGAGCGCCCGCCAAGCGATCGCGCGGCTCAGGTGCCGGGCAGATCCTCGTAGCGGAACGTCCAGTCCGCCTTCACGTCCGCGCCGTCGGCGCGCGCGACGGGATAGATGAGGTAATTCCGCCGCTGGCCGGTGCCGTCGGGCTCGAGCAGGAAGTCGCGCGCACGCGTGAAGAGCACGCGGTTCCCCGACAGGCCGCCGAAGAAGTAGTCCTTCAGCTCGGGGTGCTTGCGCGCCTCCGAGATGTCGACCGGCACCCAGCCGGCGCCCGGCGCGTAGAACTCCGCCCAGCAGTGGTAGCCCGGGACCGCCTGCTCGCCGGTCGCCGGCGGTCCGTACGCGACCGGGAAGCCCATGTTCCAGCGCGCCGGGATGCCGCTCGAGCGCGCGAGCGCGATGAAGAGGGTGTGGAAGTCGGTGCAGTTCCCCTTGCCGACCTTGAGACAGTACGGGATGTCGCCGAGCCCGTAACCGGGGACGCTCTTGTCGTACTGCATGTGGTCGTAGACCCAGTCGTACAGCGCGCGTGCCTGTGCGCTGACCGTCTTCTTCCCGCGCGTCTCGCGGCGCGCGATCGCGCGCACCTCGTCGTTGATCTGCACCGCGCCGTTCGGAGCGAGCTCCGCGGCGAAGATGGCGGGGTCGATCTGCGCGGTCGTCGCGTCCCGGCCCGTGGCGTCGACACGGACCTCCCGGCGCGCGACGGTCGCGGTCGCGGCGAGTGTAACCGGCCCGTGCGGGGCGGCAATTCGCAGGTATGCCGCCTGGTCGCCCGACGGGAACAGACGAACGACCGTCGCGGGTGCGGTTCCCGTCAGCCGCACGTCGAGAACACGCTGGTCGTCCTCGCGCGGCAGCGGGAGCCAGACCTCGACGTCGTGCGCGCCGTCGGGGGGCGTGACGTGCGTCTCGTAGGTGAAGCGCAGCGTGCGCGCGCCGAGCGCCGTGGGTGGGATCGTGTCGGCGCGAGCGGATGTTGCCGCGAGCAGGATCAGTACGAGCGAAACGAGATGGGTCATCGGCTCCCTCCGTGTGTGAGGGAGCCGCGCCGCTTTACGGCTGGTCCCTCCCGTGCGGCGGCGCCCACCGGGCGCCGGGCGCACCTCAATAGTGGATCGTCTTCGACTTTCGACGCCGTCGTGTCGCCACCGGTCCGTTCCTGGTAGGTATCGCGTTCATGCCCGGTCCGACCGAGCATGTAGCCCGCCCCGGGGGTGCATGGAAATGGGGGCTCGCGGTGCTCTTGGGGCTGGGAGCGCTCGCCACCCTCGCGCTGCGGGCACGGACGCCTGCGGGCGCGAACGTCGACCTCCCGGCCTTCGCGACGGACGACGCCGGTATCCCGGACGACGGCGTCCTGCGCGAGCAGCTCCAGAAGGCCATCGACCTCCGCCGCCGCGAGTTCTTCGACCGCGTCCTCGACGCGCGCGATCCGGGCGAGCTGATCGAGCACGCGACGTTCACCGACGCGTACCTCGACACGAACCGGCCGGGCAACGATGCGCTGTTCGTCGTCGGCGACGAGATGTTCGGCTACCTCTTCCGGCCCGAGAACGGCTGGGGACACGGACCGGAGGAGCGCAGCGCGCCCGATTACACCCCGCACCCGCGGCGCATCCACGAGGGACGGGCCGGTGGGCCCGACGCGTTCGGATGCTTCAGCTGCCACTCGAAGGGCGGGCCCGACGGCGCTGGCACGCAGACGCAGAACGCGTTCATGCGCGGCGACGGCGCGCGGACGACGGGCGCCGATCAGCGGAACGCCCCGCACCTCCTCGGCGTGGGCCCGGTCGCTTGCCTCGCGCGTGAGATGAGCGCCGATCTGCAGGCGCAGGCGGCGCGCGCGCGCGAGCAGGCGACGACCGAGCGCCACAGCGTCGAGCAGCGACTGGTCGCGAAGGGCGTCGCCTTCGGTCGGATCGTCGCCCAGCCGGACGGCTCGATCGATGCGCGCGGCGTGGAGGGCGTCGATCGCGATCTGACGATCCGTCCCTTCGGGTGGAAGGGCCACGCCGCGACGTTGCGCGAGATCGCCGAGGAGTCGCTCCACCTGCATCAGGGCCTCCTCTCGAAGCGGATCCAGCTCGCCGTGCGCGACGGCGCGCTCGACGCGTCGCCGTACGGGCGCGGGCCGTGGTGGGACGTCGACCAGGACGGCGTCTCGCTCGAGATCGATTCCGGGATGCTGACGACGCTGGTCGGCTACCTCGCGCAGCTCGAGGTCCCGGTCGTCCGCCCGCCCCGCGACCCGGGCCTGCTCGACGCGTGGGCCGCGGGGCGGTCGCGATTCGCGGCGATCGGCTGCGCCGGCTGCCACGTCCCCGCGCTCGAGCTCGTCGACCCGAAGCTCGACGCCCGCGCGCCCGCGGAGCCCGGTCAGACCGCGTTCGTCGTCGACGTCGCGAAGGACGGCGACGGTCCCAAGATCGAGCCCAAGTACGGCGGCCGCGCGACGACGTACCTGGTGCATCTCTTCAGCGACTTGAAGCGCCACGACATGGGTGACGCGCTCGCGACACCCGGGCCGCAGGGCACGATCCCGGCGCGGACGTTCCTCACCCGCCCGCTGTGGGGGCTCGCGGAGACCGCACCCTACCTGCACGACGGTCGCGCGCCGACCGTGCACGACGCGATCGTGCTCCACGGCGGCGAGGCGGCGAGCGCCCGCGACGCCTATCTGGCGCTCGACGAGCCCGCGCGCGCGAGCGTGCGCGTCTTCCTCACGTCCCTGTCGCGCGCCCCGAAGCTGTTCGTTCCATGACGGGGCTGCGGACCGCGGCGGTCGTCGCCATGTGCGCGCTGGCGGGCGCCTGTCGGCACGAGCCGCCGCGCTGGCGCGCTGACTGCCCGCCCGTCGTCCGCCCTGCGCCGCTCGGCGAGGACGCGGCGCGCGAGGCCTACCGTCTGGCCGAGCGTCGCCATGCGCTGCGTCTGCGCGAGGCGGCGGCTCCCGGCGCATTTCTTCGCGACATGCACGGAACGCTCGACCCGGACCGCATCGCGGCGGGTGATATCTGCCTCGCAGAGCTGGCCGATCGCGGCCAGATGCTGTTCGAGCACGAGTACGAGTTCGCGGACGGGCTCGGCGGCGGCAAGGCGGCGACCGCGCCGGGCGGCCCGTTCCGTCGCGTCCACCAGGGGCTCTTCGGCGGTCCGGAGACGATCTCGTGTCCGTCGTGTCACTGGATCGGCGGTCCGAACGGCGCCGGCGCGGAGACCGACAATGCGTTCATGCAGGGCGACGGCGAGCGCACGGCGAGCGGGGATCAACGGAATCCGCCGGCGCTGATCGGGCTCGGCGTCGTGCAGGCGCTCGCGGGAGAGATGACGCGCGAGCTGCAGAGGGAGCGCGCCGACCTCGTGCACGAGGCGCTGCGGGCGGGCGCCGGTCGCGAGGCGGCGCTCACCACGAAGGGCGTCGACTTCGGCGTGTTGCGCGCGTCGGCGCGCGGCGAGATCGACGCGTCCGGTATCCGCGGCGTCGACCCGGATCTGGTCGTGAAACCGTTCGGCTGGAAGGGGACCGCCGCGACGTTCGCCGACATCGCGAGCGAGGCGCTGCAGGTGCACATCGGGATCCAGAGCGACGCGCTGCTCGCCAGCGCGAAGCGAGACGTCGTCGGTGACGGTCCGGATCCGGCGGACCCCGACGGCGACGGCGTCCGGCGCGAGCTCGGACGCGGGCCGTTCAGCGCGATGATGGCGCATCTCGCCCTCATCGAGACGCCGATCGTCGAGCCGCTGATCCAGGATCGCCAGCTCCCCGCTGCCGCGCAGGCGCTCTTCGCCCCGACGACGACGAGCTTCGCGGACGACTTCGCGCGTGGCCGCGAGCAGTTCCAGGCGCTCGGGTGCGCGTCGTGCCACGTGCCGATGCTCGTCCTCGAGAGTCCCGTCGTGGCCGTCGACGGGATGCCGCCGATCGACTTGTCACGCGACATGCGGCGGCCCGGGCTCACGTACGATGCGGTGCTGCACGGGTATCCGGTGTGGCTGTTCAGCGATCTCAAGCGCCACGACATGGGGAAGGCGAACGTCGCGCAGCACATCCAGCGCGGCGTCGCGCTGAACGACTATCTCACGCCGCGGCTCTGGGGCGTCGCGGATTCGGCGCCGTACCTGCACGACGGGCGCGCGCCATCGTTCGACTACGCGATCGCCGGTCACGACGGCGAGGGTGCTGCCGCGCGCGCCGCATACCTGGCGCTGCCCTTCGATCAGAAAGGGCCGCTCCGGGTCTACCTGATGTCGCTCCGCCGCGAGCCGCGGGTGGTCGTTCCCTGAGGCGCGTGCTTCGACGGGCGCCGGAGCACGTAGAGGTCGATGACGCCGACGCCCGGCTTCCCGTCGACGGGATGGCGGAGGGAGCCGATCAGCAGCGCCCGGCGACCGCGACCGTCCGGATCAGGGGCGCGCCGGATGTGCCAGCCGAACCAGCAGTCGGCTTCATCGCCGAAGAACTCGTCGAGGAGCTTTCCGGTCCGCCCCGAGCGCAGCTCGACGCGCCCGACCATGTCGGCCGCGTCGCGACGATACCAGGGCGCGCCGATCGCGAGGTCCTCGACCCCGTCTCCATCGAGATCGCCGGTCGCGACGACCATCCGTCCGTAGAGCTCGCCAGGTTGGCGTCCGGATAGATGCCGTAGCTCCTTCCCGCTGGCGGTGGAGTAGATCCAGAGCTCACCCGGGATCGTTCGCTTCGGGTCTTCCGTCCCCGGCGCCGCGACGGCGATCTCGCGCTTGCCGGCCGCTGCGACGACCTCGCCGAACCCGCCCCGAGGATCCGTTCCCTGCCAGTGGCGCAGCGCCTTGCCGCTCTTCGAGGACAGTACCCAGACCTGGCCGACCTTCGCGTCACCGGCACCCTTGGCGAACGGCGCGCCCACAGCGAGATCGGGGCGCCCGTCACCGTCGAGATCGTCGAGCCGTGCGACGTACCATCCGAACGACCCGGCGGGCGCCGGCGGGGAGTAGGTCCGCAGGACCGAGCCGTCCTTCCCGCTCAGCAGATAGACCCGGCCGCTGTCCTCCATCGGCGCGCCGGCGAAGACGTCGGCATGCCCGTCCCCGTTCTGGTCTCCCGCGAGCGCCATGTCCCAGCCGAGGTTCCCGCTCTCGGTCTCGACGCGCTTCCAGATCTCGTCCCCGGTCTTCGGAGAGCGCGCCACCACGATGCCTCGCCTGCTCACGTCGACCGACGCGTGGGGCGCCGCGATGATCAGGTCGGCGAGGCCGTCGCCCGAGATGTCCGGCACCGGCATCACCCAGTGCCCGAAGAGGCCATCCGGCCACTCGCCGTCCCAGGCGCGGATCAGGGCGCCGCTCGCGCCCGACCACACCGAGGCGTCGCCGTTCTGGAGCGTCCCGTGCTCGAGCTTGAAGCGAGCCCCGGCGGCGATGTCCGCATGCCCGTCGCCGTCGACGTCGAGCGGCTCGCCGAAGCGGAATCCCAGCTCACCGTTCGGGATGTTGCCGGCGATGCGCCGTGCGAGGCACCAGCCGGTTCCGGGAGCGGAGCACGGGGGAACGGCGGGGGCGTCGGCCGCGAGCGCTACGAGGCAGGAGAGGAGGAGCGCGATCGGGCGTCGCCGGCACGAGCGTGCCGGCGACGCCCCATCCGTCACTGGCAGCAGCCGACCCAGTTGTTCGGCGCGAAGTTGCACTGCACGCCGGTCACGAGCGGCCCGAGCGCGCCGCTGTTCGTATCGAGCGCCACCTTCTGACCGCGCGACAGCGTGTGCGCGGTCCCGTACTCCCAGTTGTGACCGGGCTGTGTGTTGGGGTTGAAGCCGACGTCGTCGAAGCACTGCGCGGTCACGGGGTCGGCCGCCGGATCGATCGCCCAGAAGGAGGCGACGGTCATGTTGGAGGTGTCCTTTAGACCGACGAGCGAAGCCGGCGGAGTGTTCTGCAGCCCCGCCAGGGTGCACGCATGGGAGCCGGGGAAGCTCGTGTTGCAGGCGGCATCCGCCCCGGCAAGGCCGAGCGTGAGGTTGTAGTTGAAACGACCCGCAGTGGCGGTCAGCGAGCCGACGACCATTCCCGGCGCAGTCGTCGTGGTGGTCGTGCTCGTGCTGGTGGTGGTCGTCGTCGGCACGAGGGAGGAGCAGGCGGACGGCTCCGGATCACACGCCGCGGCCGCACAGTCCTTGGCGAGGAACTTCGAGGCGTCGTCCTTCTTCGGCGTGCTGCACCGCATGCAGTAGCGCGTGCCCGTCCCGAACTGTACCTGCACGTTCACCGCGCCCTGCGTCCCGTTGTCGGCGAGCGTGTACGTGTCGTTCGACTTGATCTTCACCAGGAGCTTGCCGTTCTTGATCTGGGCCGAGTTCTTGGTCGTCTTGTTCGAGTACTTCCAGGACGAGCCGGTGTTCTTCCAGCCGGTTCCCGACGACAGGGTTCCCGGCCCCAGGATGACGCAGAAGTCGTCGGTCGCACTGTAGGCGTGGAACGAGGCCCCGTTCGCGTCCGGGGCGTCCCCGGCCGAGAACACCACGCCGGTGTCCTTCGAGAGCAGGCCGATCTGCCGCTTCGCGGCGTTGGCGTTGTCCTTGATGAGGAGCTTCTTCGTGGAGATGTCCGCCGCGCCGGAAAGGGCAGGAGACGCGATCACGAGCAGGGCCGCGGAGACACCAACGAGCCGTCGACACCGATTGGACATGGATTCACTCCTCCCCGAATTGGGATCCTCACTGAGGGTTTGTCGTCGTGTCAAGTTTAATTACAGCGACCTCATCGGCGATGTGACAGAATGCCTCTCGCGTCAATATGCCGCGCGACATTCGACGACACCGAAACCGGCAGGTGGTTCAAGGGCTTGAGCGGATCGCTCGCTGGAGACTGGCACGGGGCATGCTCGCCCCGTGCGGAGGATCTACCAGGGATGCCACGCTCCAAGCGTTGTTCCGCGTGCAAGAGGACGAAGCCGCTCGACGCCTTCTGGCGCCGGAGCGCGAGCCCGGACGGGCGCGATCGGTGGTGCAGCGACTGCCGCGGCAGCTACTTCCGCGACTGGTGCGCCGCGAACCGCGATGCGTACAACTCGCGGCAGCGAAACTACTACCGCCGGAACCGCGAGCGGCTGCGCGCATACAATCGTGAGTACCAGCGCCGGCGGCGGCAGCTGATCAGGGACGGCGTCTGGCAGGTGCAGCGGGCTAGTTGAAGGCGAGGGGCTCCGCCCCTCGCTCCCGTCGGGCGAAGCCCGACGGGGCCCTCACTCCCCGCTCGCTTCGCTCGGCCGCGCCCTTCGGGCGCGGAGAATGGCGGCTGAGGCCAAGTGGGCGGCGACCTTCTCGATCGTTGCGTGACCGGTGCGGGACCGGTAGGAGGCTCGGCACACTGCTTCCGGAGGTCCGATGCGTGCGCCGAAGCGTCCCTCGCGGTTCCGCCTGCCGACCGACGTGCGGCCGACGGAGTACGATCTGCACGTCGAGCCGGATCTCGAGGCGGGGACGTTCCGTGGCGACGTCCGGATCGCGCTCCGGCTGGCGCGACCGCGCTCGGAGATCGTCCTGCACGCGGCGGACCTCGTGATCGAGCATGCCGTCGCGCGCGCGAACGTTGAGCATCCCGCGCGCGTTCGCCTCGACCGCGACGCGGGGACGGTCACCCTGCGCTTCGCCCGGCCGCTGGCGGCCGGCGACGCGGCGCTCGTCCTCCGCTTCTCCGGACGCCTGAACCAGCACCTGCGGGGGTTCTACGCCGCGACCGCCGCCGGCCGGCGCTACGCCTTCACGCAATGCGAGGCGGCGGACGCGCGGCGTGTCTTTCCCTGCTTCGACGAGCCCGCGTTCAAGGCGCGCTTCCGGATCGCGGTCACGGTACGCGACGGGGAGACCGCGGTGTCGAACGGCGCCGTCGAGCGTGAGGAACCAGCGCCGGGCGGGCGCATCATCTACTTCGCGCAGACGCCGCCGCTCTCGACGTACCTGGTCGCACTCGCCGTCGGGCCGCTCGAGTCGTCGGGGCCGCGCATCCTCGGGGCGACGCCGATCCGTGTCTGGCACGTACCCGGCCGCGGCCACCTGACGGAGATCGGTCTCGAGGCGGCGGCCGAAGCACTCGCGCGTCTCGAAGAGTACTTCGCCATCCCGTACCCCTACGGCAAGCTCGACCTCGTCGCCGTGCCGGACTTCGAGGCGGGCGCGATGGAGAACGCGGGCGCCGTCTTCTTCCGCGAGACGCTCCTCCTGCTCGACCCGCGCACGGCGTCGCTCAACGAGCGCAAGCGGGCGGCGGAGGTGATCGCGCACGAGCTCGCGCACATGTGGTACGGCGACCTCGTCACGATGGCGTGGTGGGACGACCTCTGGCTGAACGAGGCGTTCGCCACCTGGATGGCGTACCGCGTCGTCAACGCGTGGCGGCCGGAGTGGCGGATGTGGCAGGGCTTCGAGCACGACCGCGCCGGTGCGCTCGGCCTCGACGCGCTCGCCAACACGCACCCGATCTACGCCGAGGTGCGCAGCGTCGCCGAGGCGACCGAGAACTTCGACGCGATCACCTACGAGAAAGGCGCCGCCGTCGTCCGCATGATCGAGCACTATCTCGGCGCCGACGCGTTCCGCGAGGGCGTGCGCCGCTACATGCAGCGCCACCGCGAGGGGAACACCGTCGCGGCCGACCTCTGGCGCGCGCTCGAGGAGGCGTCCGGGCAGGAGGTGACGCGGGTCGCGCAGGCGTGGATCGCGCAGCCCGGCTTCCCGCTCGTCTCCGTCGGTCCGGCGCCGGGCCGGAACGAGGCGACCCTCACGATCCGACAGGAGCGCTTCTTCGCCGACCCCCGCACCCCGGCGGCGCGCCGTCGCGCGCGCTGGCCGGTGCCGGTCGTCATCAAGTGGGGTGCGCTCGACGGTCCGTCGACGACGCGCTTTCTCGCCGACCGGCCGCGGCAGACCGTCACGCTGCCGCACGCGGCGCAGCTCGAATGGTACTTCGGGAACGCCGACGCGGGCGGCTTCTACCGGGTCGCGCACGAGCCCGCGGCGCAGGTCGCGCTGCTCGCCCACCTGCAGGACGCGCTCACGCCGGTCGAGCGCCTCGCACTCGCCGGCGACCAGTGGGCGTTCGTGCGCGCCGGCAAGGCGACGATCGAGTCGTTCCTCGACGTCGCGCACGCGCTCGGTGAGGAGACCGACTACGACGTGCTCGACGGCATCGCGGGGCCCCTCGACCTGATCGACGAGCAGGTGGCGGCGCCCGGGAGCCCCGTGCAGGAGCGCCTGCGAGCGTGGATCGCGGCGCGGTTCGGCAGGCAGCTCCAGCGGCTCGGCTGGGAGGCCGCGCCGGGCGAGGACGATCCCACCCGGCTTCGCCGCGCCGCGATCGTACGCCTGGTCGGCGGCGTCGCGGAGACGCCGGCGATCCTCGCCGAGGCCCGCCGCCGCCTCGACGCCTATCTCGCCGATCGCTCCGCGCTCGAGCCGAACCTCGCGGACCCGGTCGTCGGCCTCTCGGCGCGCATCGGCGATGAAGCGCTCTACGAGCGCTACCGCGCGATCGCCGCCGCGGCCGAGACGCCGCAGGAGCGCCGCCGGTTTCTCCTGAGCCTGGCGTCATTCCGGACGCCGGAGACGATCCGTCGCACGCTCGACGCCCTCCTCTCCCCCGACATCCCGACCCAGGACGTGGCGTTCCTGCTGATGCGGCTCCTCGCGAACCCCGTCGGGCGCGACACGGCCTGGCGGTTCATGACCCGGCGCTGGGGCGCGATCCGTCGCCGCGTGCCGCCGCTCATGATTTCACGCCTGGTAGAGGCGACACCGGCGCTGCGCGAGCCGCGCTACGCGCGCGAGATCGCGCGCTTCTTCCGCACGCATCCCGTCGCCGAGGCGAAGCGGGCGGTGCGGCAGGCGCTCGAGATATTCCGGCTGAATGCCGAGCTGCGTCGCCGGACGGCGCCCGGGCTCGCACGCTGGCTCGAGCAGCACGCGGAGTAGGAGGCGCGTATGGACGCGAAGCTCTGGAGCGACATGTTCCACCTCGGTGTCCCGATCGTGGAGAAGATGCTGCGCGCGGTGATCGTCTACTTCGCGCTCGTCGCGCTCGTGCGCGTCGCGGGCAAGCGGGAGCTCGCGCAGCTGAATCCCTTCGACCTCGTCGTCCTGCTGACGCTCTCGAACACCGTGCAGAACGCGATCATCGGCGACGACAACACCGTGATCGGTGGCCTCATCGGCGCGGCGACGCTGATCGGTGTCAACTACCTCGTCGTGCGCTTCCTCTACGGCCACGAGCGCCTCGAGCGGCTCGTGGAGGGCGACTCGGACGTCCTGATCGAGAACGGCCAGGTGCTGCACGACCGTTTGCGGAAGGAGCTCATCATGCTCCCGGAACTCGAGGTCGCCGCGCACAAGCAGGGCTTCGCCTCGCTCGCCGAGGTCGACCGTGCTGTCCTCGAGCCCGGCGGCACGATCTGTTTCTTCGCGAAGAAGCCGGAGCCCGACGTCTTGCGACACGAGGAGCTCACTGCGCGACTCGATGCCATCCTCGAGGAGGTGCGTGGGCTGCGCGCGCGTCCCGTCGGGTGACCGCCGCTTGACAAGACCGAGACGCCGAAGCACGAGCGGCGCGTGGCGTCCCGTCTCCGCACCGCGCTCTGCGAACGGCTCGGCGTCGAGCTGCCGATCGTGCAGGCACCGATGGGAACGCTCGCGGTGCCGGCGCTCGCGGCCGCGGTTTCGAACGCGGGCGCGCTCGGGATGCTCGGCGTGACCTGGCTCGATCTCGACATGACGCGCGCGTTCATCCGCGAGACGCGTCGCCTCGCCGCGCGGCCGTTCGGCGTCAACCTCGCGCTCGCCTGGGACCAGCACGAACGGCTCGCGGTCTGTCTGGAAGAAGGCGCGCGCATCGTCTCGCTCTTCTGGGGCGATCCGACGCCATATGTGCCGGCGATCCGCGCCGCGGGCGCGACGCTCGTGCAGACGGTGGGCAGCGCTGCGGAGGCGCGCGGCGCAGTCGCGGCGGGCGCCGACGTGATCGTCGCACAGGGCTGGGAGGCCGGTGGTCACGTCTGGGGACAGGTGGCGAGCCTCCCGCTCGTCCCGTGCGTCGTCGACGCGGTCCGGCCGACGCCGGTGATCGCAGCGGGTGGGATCGGCGACGGCCGCGGCGTCGCGGCGGCGCTCGTGCTCGGCGCCGCGGGCGCGTGGCTCGGCACGCGCTTCCTCGCCAGCGAGGAGATCTTCGTCCATCCCGACTATCGCGAGCGTGTCCTGCGTGCGGCGGAGACCGACACCTACTACACGACGCTCTTCGACGTCGGCTGGGAGGACGCGCCGCACCGCACGCTCCGCAACGCGACGGTGGACGCCTGGGAGCGGGCCGGGAAGCCGCCGCACGGTCGCCGCCCTGGCGAGGGCGACACGATCGCCGCGTTGCCCGACGGCGTGCCCGTCGCGCGCTACAGCGAGATCCCGCCGCTGCCGGGCATGACGGGCGATCTCGCCGAGCTCGTGCACTACGCCGGACAGAGCGCCGGTCTCGTCCACCGCGTGCAGCCGGCGGCGGAGATCGTGCGCGAGCTCGCCGACGAGACGACGCGCGCGCTCGCCGCGGGCGCTGGGCTGGCGACCCCATAGCGTGCGGCGGCTCGCCGACGACCTCTACTACGAGCTGATCGCCGCGTCGTGGCCGCGGCTACTCGTGCTGCTCGTCGCCGCGTTTTTCACCGTGAACACGGGGTTCGCGCTCGCCTACCTCGCGATACCCGGAAGCATCGAGAATGCGCGGCCCGGATCGTTCGCGGACGCGTTCTTCTTCAGCGTCCAGACGATGGGGACGATCGGCTACGGGAAGCTCGCGCCGGCGACCGCCGCGGCGAACGCGCTCGTGACGGTCGAAGTCCTCGTCGGCCTCATGGGGGTCGCGGTCGTCACCGGCCTCGTGTTCGCGAAGTTCTCACGTCCGACGGCGCGCGTGCTCTTCAGCCGGCGGGCGGTGGTCGCACCGCACGAGCGGGTGCCGAGCCTGATGTTTCGCATGGCGAACGAGCGCGGCAACACGATCGTCGAGGCGCAGATCCACGTCGTCCTCGTGCGGAACGAGACGACGGCGGAAGGCGAGCCGATGCGCCGTTTCCACGACCTCGAAATGTCCCGCCGCCAGACCGCGCTGTTCGCGCTCAGCTGGACCGCGATCCACCCGATCACGGCGACGAGCCCGTTGTACGGCGCAACGCCGGAGTCGCTCGCAGCAGCGGAGGCGGAGATCGTCGTCTCGCTGCTCGGGCTCGACGAGCAGTTCGCGCAGACGGTCCACGCGCGCCATCGCTATGAGGCGGCCGACATCGTGTGGAACGCGCGCCTGGCCGACATCCTCTTCCGCGACGGCCGCCGCGAGGTCGACTACGCGCGCTTCCACGACGTGGTTCCACTGCCGGCGCGCGAATAGATTCTCGCCCGCGGCGTCGAACCGAGGGCGGACCGATTGATTCGTCGGCCGCACCCGGCAAAATGGCGGAGATGACGCGCGCGGCTCGCGCCCTCGTCGTCGGAGGGGTCCTGGCGCTCGCCGCGCCCGTTCGTGCGGGCGACCTCACCGTCCGGCATGCGCTCGAGGCGGCGAGCGTCGTCGTCGAGACGACCGGGTGCTCGGGCGCGGTCGCCGAGAGCCCGCAGATCGTCGTCACCGCGAAGCATTGCCTCGAGGGCGACCGGCTGCGCGTCCGCCTCTCGACGGGCGCGCACCGCATCGCATGGCTCGTCGCGACCAACGACGCGAGCGATCAGGCGGTGCTCTTCCTCGAGGAGCCCGCGGGTGTCACGCCGCTCGAGATCGTGCACCGTCAGCAGATCCCGGGCACCGTCCTCTACTTCGAGGGCAATCCCTCGCGTCCGCGCTTCCAGTCCGCGCGGCTCGACCGCATCGGCCGCTGCCCGTCGCTGCCCGCGCTGCCGAACGCCCTCTTCACCAGCATCGACGGCGTTCCCGGCGACTCCGGGGCGCCCCTGGTCGACGGTGCCAGCCGAATCGTCGGCCTCGTCCACGGCGGCGCCCGCTGCCACATCGCCACACCCGCGGATTCCCTCGCGCGACTCGTCGATCACGTGCTCGAGCGCAACGTGGCGGAGCTGACCCACGTCGCGATCCCGACCGCTCTTCACGATCCGTCTTGACACATTCGGAGTCCCAGGCGTAGCCAACGTCGTGTGTTCCGGGAGGTCCACACGATGAGAGCGCGCCACGTCCTGGTCGGAATCGTCCTTCTGTCGACGACCGGTCTCGCTTCTGCCGCGATCAAGACCGTCGCGCTCCAGGGCGACCAAACGCCCCAGCCGACGTTCTTCTACCGCAAGTTCACGGCCCCGGCCGTGTCCGACACGCCCGGTGCGCACGTCGCCGATTACGCGCTGGCGATCGGCAAGCGCTGCATATACCTGCTCGACCCCAGCGGCGGGTCGAACGCTACGGAGGCGTGCCAACGGGATGCCGCGCCGCCCAACGGTTTGTTCCGGCGGCTGAATCCACCGTCCGTCGCGTTGACCGGTGACGTCGCGTGGATCGCGAAGGTGAGCTTCGGGCGCGGCGGCGTGTTCCGCAGTGGCCCGAGCCCCGTCGCGCTCGTCGGCGACGCGGTGCCGGCGCCCGGCACGGGAGTGCTCGCGAAGATCACGTCGAGCCGCATCACTGACTCCGGCGACGTGGCGTTCCAGTCGGACATCTCCGGCGGCGCGGTCGTCGCCGGCGTGGAGCAGAACCAGGGACTCTTCAGGTGCACGGGCGGCAACGGGAACTGCAGCACGGGTGGAACGGGGACGCTCCAGACGTTGCTCCTCGTCGGGGACCCGGTGCCGGATCGAACCGGCCGGCACTTCTGTGCGTTTCTCGAGGTCACGGCGAGTACGTTCGGCGTCGCGTTTCGCGCGACGACGAAGCTCGATTGCTCCGCCGGCGCCGAGATCGCTCTGACCGGCGTGTTCCGGATAGCCTTCGCCGGCGCCGCGGAGACGCTCGGGCTCGCGGGCGAAGTGTCGGAGCCGGTCACGACCCCGGGCGGCAGCGTGTATGCCTCCTTCGACCGTCCCGCCGCGATCGAGAACGGCGGCTCAGTCGCGTTCGTCGCCTCGACGAGCGGTGTGCCTGCGACGTCGGCGATCTATCGCTGCGACTCGGGGACGTGCCCCGCCGCGCCCGCGTCGGCCATTGTCCTGCGCGGCGACGTTGCAGCGCCGAGCGAGTCGTTCCAGCTCTTCAGTCAGGCCGCGATCAGTGCGGCGAAGGACGTCGCGTTCACGGCGCGCCTGGCCGGTCCCACGGCGCAATACGGGCTCTTCGTGCGCCGCGCCGCGGGCGGACCGCCGGACACGATCGTGTTGAACGGCGACTCGGTTCCGGACTCGCCGTCGCCCGCGACGTTCCTGATCAACGTGACGACGCCCGGGATGAGCAGCGGCGGCAAGATCTCGTTCATGTCGCGTATCCGGCGCACGGTCAGCCCGCGCTCCCGCAAGGGCATCTTCGTGGTCGAGTAGCCTAGCCGCCGCCCATCCCGAGCCGCTTCATCTTCGCGTAGAGCGCCTCGCGCGTGATCCCGAGGCTGCGCGCCGCGGCGCTCTTCGTCGACTTCTGCTGTAGCCGCTGGCGGATCAGCGCGAGCTCGACGCGCGCGAGGATCCGTGCGAGCGGCTCCTCCGGGACCGGCTCGACGTCGCGGATGTGCGGGGCGAGGTGGCGTCGCGCGATGCGGCGTCCGGGCGGAACGCAGAGGACGAGACGATGGATCTCGTTCTCGAGCTCGCGCACGTTGCCGGGCCAGCCGTACGCCTGCAGCGCACCGAGCGCATCCGCGTCGAAGCCGTCGATCGCGCGCCCCTCGCGGGCGGCGAAGCGGGCGAGGAACGCGTGCGCCAGCGCCGGCACCTCCGCCGCGCGGTGCCGGAGCGGTGGCACGCGGATCGGGAAGACGGCGAGGCGGTAGTAGAGATCCTGCCGGAACCGTCCCGCGTGCACCTCGGCGTCGAGCGCACGGTTCGTCGCCGCGACGATGCGCGCGCGCACGCGCCGCGCACGGTCCGCGCCGACGGCCTTCACCTCCTCATGCTGGAGGACGCGCAGCAGCTTCGCCTGCACGGCGAGCGGTGCTTCGCCGATCTCGTCAAGGAACATGGTGCCGTCGCCCGCTTCCTCGAAGAGCCCGCGCCGGTCGCGCTCGGCGCCGGTGAAGGCGCCGCGGCAATGGCCGAAGAGCTCGCTCTCGAGCAGCGACTCGGAGAGCGCGGCGCAGTTCTGCGCGAGGAGCGGCGCGTGCGGGCGCGGGCCCTGGCGGTGGATCTCGCGCGCCACGAGCTCCTTTCCGGTTCCCGTCTCGCCCTGGATCAGCACCGGCGCGCCGCTCCGTGCCGCGCGCGCGATCAGCGCGAGCACCTCCTGCATCCCGACAGTGCTCGCGACGAGCGTGCCGCTTCCGGCCCCACCGGAGAGCTCGCTGTCCGCGCCCCCGTCGGCGACGCCGGCGAGGACGGAGCGACCGAGCGCCTCGCGCACGACGACCGGTAGCTCCGCGACGGTACGGGCGTGACGGCTGACGTAGTCGGCGGCGCCCATCTTCAGCGCCGCGACCGCGAGCTCCTCCGAGCCGGCCGCCGTCATCACGATCACCGGCAGCTCGCGCCGAGCGGCGCGCAGCGCGCGCACGACGTCCACGCCCTCCGCGTCCGGAAGCCGCACGTCGGTCACGACGCACGCGATCGCCGGATCGCGGAGCGCGTCGAGCGCGCGCCGCAGCCGCCCCGCGGTCGTGATGCGGATGCCAGGCTCGGCGCGGAGCAACGCCTGCCGAATCTCCGCGATGTGCTCCGGCTCCCCCGCCACCACCAGTACATGAAGTCGTGCGAGCCCCCCATATCCGTCCATCGCCACGTCCTCCTTCGGCGCCGCTCCCATGCGCCGCGCCGGCGACGATGTGGGTCCGCCACCAGACGAGTCAATGCGGACGGGAGGTCGATGGCGCAGGTCCGTCGGACTAGTCGACGGTCCCGCTACATCACGCCGCGCGTTGGCCGATTAGTGACGACAGATGCAGCGTGGCGACTCGCGTCGGGTGTGAGGCGGCGGACAGTTTCCGTTGGGCAGGGATTCGGCTTAGGGTGGCGTTGTGCCCGACGATGCCAAGTTCTCCATTCAAGACTTCGGTGCGTCCTTCAAGACATTCCTCGATCAGGTGTCCGCGCAGGCACCCGTGGCAGAGCCACCTTTCATCCGGCGACT
>Ga0070731_10002621_pt1 | contig 16937 bp, 14 predicted proteins | sample Coa_R1_2_FD_66448 | JGI IMG/M metagenome (GOLD analysis project Ga0070731, IMG submission 66448) | Surface soil microbial communities from Centralia Pennsylvania, which are recovering from an underground coalmine fire - Coalmine... | ecosystem: Environmental > Terrestrial > Soil > Unclassified ...
TGGTCCAGCTTTTATACAACGTCGGAATTGAATGGGACATGCGCTTTATGCCCCAATTCAAAGATCAGCGTTTGGCCCCCTCGCGCTATGCCTATTTCCGCGACGGCGATCTCTATCTGCTAGGCGCCCCTATTCTTAAAAAAGACGACCCTTCGCTCATACAATTCTTAGCACGCGAAAAAGAACGCCAAGCGGCCGCTTCCCCCCAACTTCCCTTTTTCCCATTTGAAGACTGCGGGCCTCCTGTACTTGCCGATGGTGCATTAGATGTTGACTTCGTCAAACACTATGGGTTGCTCATTTCCGAAAAATCGTATTTGGCGCTAGGAGACAATCATGCGATGAGCTCCGATAGCCGAGACTTTGGCTTTGTCCCAGAATCTAATTTACGCGGCGGGCCCGATTGTATTTTCTGGCCTCCTGGACCGCGTTGGGGACGTCCTAACCAGCCTGCTTATCCCCTATTCAATCTCCCACGTGTGATTATTTGGATAGCAGCGGGCATTTGCATAGGTTTTAGCATTAAATACTGGCGCAGAAGAAACTCTCTTCCCCTTCCATTCGATAAAATGAAATAATTGGACTAAATCACTCAAGTGACCGAGTATTAACACGATTTTTGGAATTCGAAAAATCGTGTTAATACTCGGTCACCTGCTGAATTACTAAGGCATCACAGCCAAAGTAATGGCGATGAGCGCCGGCTCACCATTGATATCCCACTCGGTCCCATCTGAGCAATCCAGTTGGATCTGAGTGCCGAGCACTTCATGCATCACATAGTCTTGGTGCTTTTGCAATGCTGCTTTGACCTTGTCCGATGTTTTGATCGCGATGACTACCCTATCCGTGACAGCGAATCCTGCATCGCGGCGCATCGTATTGATCTTATTGACGAGCTCGCGCGCAAAACCTTCGAGGATGAGATCATCGGTAAGTACTGTATCGAGCGCCACTGTGATTTCTCCAGAATTGGCGGCGACCAGATTTTCTTTAGCGCTGCGCTCTACGCCGACATCTTCAGGGGCCAGTGTGATCGACTCCCTCTCTACTGCAATATCCAGCGATTTTCCGTTGAGGAGCACAGCGAGCTGTGTTTGAGATAAATTTTCGATTGCTTTATGCACGGCATTCATACGCTTTCCGACTTTTTTTCCGAGGATGCGGAAATTCGGCTTGGGCTTCAGTGTGACAAACGGCTCTTCATTTTCTTCAAAATAGACATCTTTGACGTTGAGCTCGTCCATGATGAGGTGTTTTTGTTTGCGAAGCGCATCTAAAATATGCGCGCTTGCTGAGACAACGTACGCCTTGGCCAAAGGCTGGCGCACTTTGAACTTATGCTCCTTGCGAAGCGAATGGCCGGCGCTGACGACTTGTTGAACAAAGGCCATCTCCTCTTCTAATGCTTCATCACGCTGCTCAGGAAGATAGACAGGAAAGGCGCACAAGTGTACAGATTGAGGCGCATCTTTGTTTTTGAGCTGCATATAAATCGCATCGCTTAAGAAGGGAATAAAAGGTGCAGCGATTTGAACAAGCCGCATTAAAACGGTATATAGCGTTTCAAAAGCCTCTTCGCGATCGCGATTTGCCTCTTCAGACCAAAAACGTGACCGGTTGCGGCGGATATACCAGTTTGTGAGCTGATCGATAAAACCGACAAAAGGTTCGACTGCGGAATTCAGAGTATAGGCATCCATGCCTTCAGACACATCTTTGCCCAAGCGTTGAACCAGGGATAGGATCCAGCGATCGATATCTGCCTTAGGAGAAGGAAAGTGTTCTGATCGGGGCGTCCACTCATAAATGCGCGCATAGGTCGAAAGAAAGACAAAGGAGTTCCATAAGGGAATCAAGGCTTGCCGCAAGACCAGTTCGACTCCTCTTTCAGAAAAAGAGAGATCTTCTGCATGCACTGCAGGACTATTGAGCAGATAGAGGCGTATGGCATCTGCGCCAAATCGATTGATGACCGCATCGGGTTCTGGATAGTTTTTCAAACGCTTGGACATCTTATTGCCATCTTCGGCCAAAATAATGCCGTTGACGATCACATTGTGAAATGCAGGCTTATCGAAAAGGGCAGCCGCGAGCACAGTCAACGTGTAAAACCAGCCGCGGGTCTGATCGAGTCCTTCTGCAATAAAATCAGCAGGAAATCGTTTGAGCATCTCTTCCTTATGCTCAAAGGGAAAATGATCTTGCGCATAGGGCATGGATCCCGATTCAAACCAACAATCGAACACTTCGGGAGTGCGGCGATACACTTTTCCATTTTCTTCAAAGGAAAGATCATCGATAAAATGTCGATGCAGATCGGAAATAGTGCGGCCTGTTCTTTTTTCTAAGTCTTCTACACTCGATAGGACGATGATATCGCCGTCATCGCTTCTCCAGATAGGAATAGGCGTTCCCCAGTATCTGTTGCGCGATACTGCCCAATCTCTGGCGTTCTCGAGCCATTTGCCAAAACGCCCTTCTTTAATGTGCTCTGGCACCCAATGGATTTGTGCATTGGCAGCGAGAATCTTGTCTTTAAACTTTTCCACAGCGACAAACCAGGAACTCACCGCTTTATAGATAAGCGGGGTATCGGAGCGCCAGCAGAAAGGATAGCGGTGTCGGATTTGCCCATAATGAAAGACCTTTTTTTCCTGCTTGAGCTTGCGGACGATTTCCTTGTCTGCATCTTTGACGAACATGTCTTGAAAATCAGACACCTCCGCTGTGAACTTCCCATTGCGGTCGATAGGACATACTAATTCGATCCCCTCTTTGCTGCAGGCGAAAAAATCCACTTCGCCAAAAGCGGGAGCTGCATGTACGAGCCCTGTTCCCTCTTCGCTTGAAAGGCTCTCTTCCAAAATGACGCGGAATGCCTTTTTCTGCGCATGCTCGCTGAAATAGGAAAAAGGAGGCAGGTAGCGTTTTCCATAAAGAGACGTCCCTTTAAAAATGGAGACGATCTCATACTCTTCGGGATTTTTGAAATGATGCGCAAGGCGCGCCTTAGCTAAAATGTAATGATGGCCGCTCTTCAATTCTTTGATTTTGACATAGTCGAGAGTAGGGCTTGCAAGCACGGCCAAATTAGAAGGCAGCGTCCAAGGAGTGGTCGTCCAGATGAGAAGTGAAGTATCTTTTTCCTCGACAAGAGGTAAAATAGCGGTCAAGGAAGGATCGTCGACCTCTCGATAATTGAGATTGGCTTCGAAATTGGAAAGAGGAGTTCCCAGTTTAGCAGAAAAAGGCATGACTTTGAATCCTTCATAGACAAGCCCCTTCTTATATAGCTCTGCAAAAACCCACCAGACGGATTCCATAAACGTAGGGTCCATGGTATGATAGGTGTTATCAAAAGAAACCCATCTCCCCATCCTGTCCACAACCCTTTTCCATTCTTCGGTATAGCGGAAGACGATGCTGCGGCACTCTTCATTAAAGGCGCCGATCCCAAAGGCCTCGATCGAGGGAGCCCCCGAGAGCTCCTTGGCTTTTTCAATCTCATTTTCCACAGGAAGGCCATGGCAGTCCCAGCCAAAGCGGCGCGGTACGTGGAACCCTCGCATCGTCTTATAGCGGGGAACGACATCCTTAATGGTCCCCGCGAGCAAGTGCCCATAATGCGGAAGGCCTGTCGCAAACGGCGGACCGTCGTAAAAGGAAAAAATAGGCTTCCCCTCCCCTTTCTCTAAGGATTTTTCAAAGATCTTTTCGCGCTGCCAAATGGCAAGGATTCTCTCTTCGCGCTCGGGGAATGCTTCCTGTAGATGAAATTCAAACATAATTTGGGGGGTTTAGGACTATTTAGCCTTACTATATTAGTGCCCATACCTAAAAATTTTCAAGTTGAGTTTATTCGGAATTTTCAAATAACATCGGTCACAAAAAAAAGCATGTCATCACATGTCAAATTTTATTTTAAGAAATATTCCTACTGATCTCCTGGTTCAATTAAAACGTGAGGCAAAAAGATTGAATATCAGCGTGAATGCATTAATCTTGCAGATGATTAAAAGAGGTTTTGGCGTTACGGGGAAAAAAATAGTATATCACGATTTGGATCATCTAGCAGGGTCTTGGTCTTCTACTGACGAGAAGAATTTTGAAGAAAATACACAATATTTCCAACGCAAATAATACAATATTCTTCTAAAAAACTTTCCTCTCGCAGCTTATTTAATCACGGAAAAAGGAATAGCGATGCATATTCCAGTCACAACGACGAGCGAAAAAAGGAACATCTTTCGCGCCCAGCGCGTGTTATTTTCGCACTTAAAGCCCTTTATGCATAAGCCGAGCCAGCAAAGACCAAGCAAAACAGTCGCAGTCAGATAGCCATAGCCCAAATATCCGCATAAGGACAGCAGGGAGGAAATCCCTATAAAAGCAATGATGTAGACCAGCATGTGGACTTTCGTGGTCTCGATCCCTTTCATTCTAGGCAGTACGGGAATGGATGCCGCTGCATATTCTTCGAGCCTGTAAATCGCGATCGCAAAAAAATGCGGCAGCTGCCATGCAGCCACTGTGAAAAACAAGATCCACGCCGCAGTGTCAAGATGTCCGCTCACTGCGCAATAACCGACAACGGGAGGCACAGCGCCTGCAATGCTGCCGATCCATGTTGCATAGAGAGTACGGTATTTTAAAAAACTGTAGGCAATCACATAGACAAATAACCCCAAAAGAGCGATTGATAAAGAGCAAAAAGAAGAAAATAGAGCTAATAAAACCAATCCAAAAAATCCGAGAAAGCACGCAAATACAAGCGCGCGGCGCGGCGAAATCAATTCTTGCGCCAGCGCGCGATTTTTTGTCCTCTTCATCTGAGCGTCTGCCTTTCTATCGATGAAGTTGTTAAATACACAGCCCGAAGCAATGATCAAGCACAGACCAAGCAGAGTGAACAAAAAGAGCTTAGAATCCATATGTCCTTTAGATGCGAGGGCAAACCCTCCCGCGGCCGTTATGGCGTTGCCCATAATGATCCCAGGTTTAGTGAGCGAACAATACGTTCTGATCGCAACTGCAAAAGAAGGTGGAGATATAATATTATCCATGGTTAGACCTCGTGCATAATTAAGCTTCTGTCGATTTTGGGGTTCTTTTGAACCGATTTTTGATTCTTTTTGCGGGGGTTGTATCAACTTTCGTATACTACCCCCGCAAAAAGAATCAAAAATCGGTCAAAATAATCCCCAAAATCGACGAAGTCTTAATGATGCAAGAGGTCTTGCATCGGGGGCATAGTGTTATAATTGAGATTTTGCATGATCCACATCGATCCGCCAATTACGATGATGATGACAAGCACGGCAAAAAGAAAAGTGATCGAATTCCAATGCGGCTTGGACTCCAATCCTAAATGCAAAAAAAAGATCAATTGCAGCAGGGCTTGCGTCACACCTAAGCCGAAAACTGTCCATAAGAGTGCAGATCCATGCAAATGATGGCGTACGACGAGCCTGTACATTCCAGCCATGAGGATCAGCGACAATACATATCCTATAATGGGCGGTTTTAAGCTGATATTCCAGCCATGTTCTCGATCAAGCATTGCAAGTTCCCCCCATGTAAACCATTGTAAAGATAAACACCCATACGACATTTAAAAATTGCCAGAACATTCTCAAACAGGTCAATCGCCGTATATTGACGGGAGTAAGCCCTTCGCGAAAAACAGGAAAGAGAAGGACAAAGACCCAAAGCATCGCAAAACACATATGGATGCCATGCACTCCTACCAGAGTGAAAAAGGCAGATAAAAATGCGCTTTTTTTCCAGCTATTCCCTTCATGGATAAATCGCGCAAATTCATCGAATTCCATCCAAGTAAAAATACATCCCAGTAACAGGGTAATAAGAAATAAAGCGATCGTCCCCATTTTATTTTTGCGATGAGCCAAAGCCCCTGCAAACCCGCTTGTGAAACTACTTGTCAGTAAAATAAAAGTCTGCAGCAAAACTACAGGCAAATTAAACAATTCACGCCCAGACGGACCACCATATGTCCCTTTGTATAAGACGGCATAGGTGGCAAAAAACGAGGCGAACAAGATGAAATCGGTCAATAAATAAAGCCAAAATCCGAAGACGGTCTTGGTATAAATATCATGGTGAGTATCGGGATAGCTCTCGTGGACAGCTTGCGAGGGATGCGTCATGCGGTCTGTCCTCTTTCTATTTTCTCTACTTCCATGGCCGGCACATCATAATCGACATCTTTTTCATAGAGGCGTGCGATAACGCAGGCAAGAATGCCAAGACTGCTGAGAATGGCCAGCCAGAACATATACCAAATCAGAGCGAACCCTAGGAGAAAACTCAGCGCGCCGATATACACTCCCACACCTGTATTTTTCGGCATATGGATATCGTGATAGGGTTTTGGTGCCTCTGTGCTTTTAGTATGTTTGCTCATCCAAAAAGCATCGCGCTGATGCACTTCTGGAGTGAAAGCAAAATTGTAAAAGGGCGGCGGCGATTGCGTAGACCATTCCAATGTTCTTCCATTCCAGGGATCGCCGGTAGTGTCCCTATTTTCTTTGAGATCCTTTATACTGACGAGCAATTGTAAGATCTGAAATCCTACTCCTAAAGCAACCAAAAGTGCCCCTAGCCCTGCAACGATAAATAAAGACTGCCACTCGGGTACATCATAATGGTCCAATCTACGGGTCGCTCCCATAAAACCGAGAATATATAAAGGGGTAAATGCGAATAGAAAACCCCACAGCCAACACCAAAAAGCATACTTTCCCAATCTTTCATTCAATGTAAATCCAGTAAACTTGGGAAACCAATATGTATATCCTGCAAAAAAACCAAATATTACCCCGCCGATGATCACAAAGTGAAAATGGGCGATTAGAAACAAGCTGTTATGCACTTGAAAGTCTGCTGCGGGTATCGACATTAATACACCCGCCATTCCACCTATCGTAAATGTCACGATGAATCCCAAAAACCAATACATCGGCGTTTTGAACTGTACTTTTCCCCGGAACATCGTAAAGAGCCAGTTAAAAACTTTGACACCGGTGGGCAGCGCGATGATCATCGTCATGATGCCAAAAAACGCATTGACATTAGCCCCTGCCCCCATCGTAAAGAAATGATGCAGCCAGACGATAAAAGCCAAAAATGTAATCGCGATCAATGCGCATACCATCGAGGTGTATCCGAAGAGTCTTTTTTGAGAAAAGACGGGCACAACTTCTGAAAAGATCCCAAAAGCAGGCAAGACGAGAATGTAGACCTCGGGATGGCCCCATGCCCAGAACAAATTGATATACATCATCGGATTGCCGCCAAAATCCGGAGTAAAAATGCGCGTGTCCAAAAGCCTGTCGGTCGTGAGCATCCCCGCAGTAGCCGTTAAGATCGGAAAAGCAAACACGACCAATACCATCGTTGTCAGTATCGCCCATACAAAAATGGGCATTTTCATTAATGTCATTCCTGGGCAGCGCATCTTCAAGATCGTCACTAGGAAATTAATCCCGGAAAGCATGGTTCCCGCTCCCGACACTTGCACGCTCCATAGCCAATAATCTACTCCGACGCCTGGATTATACTTGAGTCCTGCAAGAGGTGGATAACAAGACCATCCTGTAGCCGCAAATTCCCCTACGACCAAAGAAACTAGGATAAACATTCCTCCAGAAGCAAATAACCAAAAGCTCAATGAGTTTAAAAAGGGAAAGGCCACATCGCGCGCGCCGATCTGCAAGGGCACAATCAGATTGATGACCCCAAACATAAATCCCATGCCGACAAAGAAAATCATCGTGACGCCATGCGCTGTAAATAGCTGTTGGAAATGCGCAGCTGTCAAATATCCCATCGATTCGCCCACAGCAAAAGCTTGCTGGCCTCGCATCATCAGCGCATCGACCAGTCCTTTGAGGAGCATGATAAAAGAAACCACGATGTACATGATTCCAATTTTCTTATGGTCGACCGAAGTGAGCCATTCGGTCCAGAGCCACTTCCAGCGTTTTGTATATGTGAGTAACGCGATAAGACCGATGGCTCCAAAAAACATGGAGGCCCCAGCCAGCCATTCAATCCAATCATGCCGAAAAGCATCTGCGTTCAATCTGCCAAAAATAGACATAATTTTTACTCTACGGGTGCCATGTATTTCATAATGATCTGATCGAATAGATCTTCTTGTGCCAATATATAAGTGGCAACAGGGTTATATGCGCTAGGCTTTACCAATTGATTATAGGCATGTAAATTTAGTTGCTTTTGCCCCGCTTTTGCCGATTGAACCCATCCATCAAAATCTTCTTGTGAAGTGGCCCTCGCAATGAATGTCATACCGGCAAAACCGTCTCCACTGATATTGGCCGATACTCCTCTAAAATCCCCTGTTTCATCGGCAATGAGATGCAACTTGGTGCGCATGGCCGGCATGGCGTAGATTTGTCCACCGAGCTTAGGGATCCAAAAAGAATTCATCGGGGCATCTGAGGTGATCTCGAAATCGATCGGTGTCTTTTCAGGAAATTGCACGAAATTAATCGTCGCGATGCCCTGCTCTGGATAAATAAATAACCACTTCCACTGCAGCGCGACAACCTGTATCTTCAACGATTTTGTCTCTGTAACAATGGGCTCGAATGGATTGAGCTCGTGACTAGATTTCCACGTAATTACAGCTAAAATTCCAATAATGATGAGCGGAACGCCCCACCAACAGTATTCGGCGATATAATTGTGCTCCCAATCCGGTGCATGTACTGCCTTGCTACCCTCTCTATACCTCCAGGCAAAAAATCCCGCGAGACAAAAAACAGGGATGACGATGATCAACATCAAGAGAGTCGAAGTGAGGATTAAATCGCTCTCTTTGGCGCCTATCATGCCCGCTGGATTCAGTACAGCGATATCGTGATTGACGACATATACCCATGTAACAGCGACCGCTGCAATCGTTAAAAAAATAAAGAAAACGCAAGCGAGAACTTTTCTCATTTAATCCAAAAAAATCAAAGCATTAACCTTTCTCTACATTAACTTTAAATCAATTACAAGATCTTTTCTTGGGCAATAAATAACGGATCGCATACCCCACAGGTCTGAGCAAAGCGATAAGGATCCAGATATACCAGGGCTCCCATTTTCGATAGTATATGTACATGCCCTTAGATACCTGACGATAGATCCACAGGAATTTCTTTTGATAGAAACTGCGACTATTGTAATCGATGCAGCGGATCTCGGGACAATACATCACTTTATATCCCAAACGTTTTGCTTCGCGGCACAAATCGATGTCTTCAAATGTTAAAAAATAACGCGGATCAAATGCGAAGCCCAACTTTTCGAGAAAAGAGCGACGCGTGAGCATAAATGCCCCTAAAATAGCATCGACTTGCTTTTCTTGCCTGCATTGCGGATCCCATTCGCAGTGCCCTCGACAAAAAATGGGCGAGATCAGCCAGAGGAGATTTCTTCCCCATCGGGGAAAATAAAGCGGCGCTCGGTACACTAAAAATTCTCCATAGGGATCGACGAGCTTGCATCCACCAATGCCCACATCTGGATGCCCATCCATCCATTCCACAAAACGATCCAGACTGCCATCCTCAACTTTCATATCGGGATTGAGAAAAAGGATGTATCTTCCCCTCGCTTTTGCAAAAGCCTGATTATTTGCAGCGCTAAAGCCGCGATTCTCTGCATTCTTTATCACTGTCACAAAAGAGGAAAAATTACGCTCGATCAATGCGACGGTCCCGTCTGTGGAGGCATTGTCGACAATCAGATGTTCTGTGGAAATCTTAAGGGCTCCAGAAATAACAGACACAATGAGGTCTTCGATATATTCTGCTGATTGATGCGTGACGGTGATAATACTTAAATCTGGCATAATAAATGATTTGCGATTTTAAAATATTTTTTACCATTTACATTTTTCATACTCTCGAAAAGAATATTTCGCTATGATATAATTCAAAACGGGGGTGTACTGGTTTCGACTTGGAAACAAAGTATCCGTGGCATGCGGAGGACGTCGGTTGGCCTCCTAAATCATCCGGCACAACAAATTAAACGGCGAAGAGAACCTTCTCCAGGCTGCTTAAGACCTAACAGTTTTAAGTGACCCGATAGCCTAATGCCCGACCAGGAGCGTTAGAATCTATTGTCATTAACCCTGGTATGAACTCTTCTTTTCAGCTTCTTTAAGGAGATGTTCGAGATCAATAGAAGCACATCGATCCCTAGTGTTGCATCTTTCATCAGGATCGACTGTCCGTCAAAGATGCTAAGCATGTAGGCATTGATAGGGAGTTTGCTAAGGACGAGAGTTCGATTCTCTCCACCTCCAATCAAAATTAAGGCTTCAGTTTAACGACTGAAGCCTTTTGTTTTTAGTGACATACAACCACAAATTCACACCAAAAATTTCAGCTGCGTAAAGCTCAATTACGCAAATTTTACGCACTAGACTGGATGAAACTGCAGTAAAATCTTGTAGCTTCACATCCATTTAGCCAACAAGATGTTGGCCAACTGAAAAACAAGCATTTTTCACAAAAAATAGTCAGTTTTTGTGAAATCTACGGCTTTCTTATTGCTAATTTCACAAAAACATGTTAGTTTTTGTGAAAAACAGAGGCTAATCCCAATGCGTCATAGTGCGGAAATAATAATAAAAAATAGAATCACCGAACATGGCCCTGGTTGGTGCTTTACGCCAATGCACTTTTCAGACCTCGGAAGTGATGTCTCTATTAGGAAAGCATTATCACAACTTGAAAAACAAAAATTCATACGAAGACTTGCAAGGGGTCTTTACGACTACCCTAAAAAACACGATACATTAGGTGTCATTCCACCCGATTTAAATGAAGTAGCTAGGGCAATTGCAGAAAAAGATGGGGTGCTAATCCAACCAGCAGGTGCCCATGCAGCGAATTTAGTTGGTCTTTCCACGCAAGTTCCCGGTCGAGTTATATTTCTAACTGAAGCCGCTTCCAAAAAAGTCAAAATTGGTAATCAAGAAATAATCTTTAAAAAAACGACAAAGAAAAACATGCTTTCTGCGGGAACTAGGGAAGGTCTTTTGATCCAAGCTTTGAAAAATTTAGGAAAAGATCATATCGATCAAAAAGCACGCCTACAAATCGCAAAATTCCTCAAAGATTCCCCTAAAGAGGAAATTAAAAAGAACATGAAATTCGCTCCAGCATGGATACGAGCCCTTGTTTTTGAAATAATGGAACTTAAGCCATGAATGAAATCCATCTTTTCACTCAAGATGAGCGTGAACTTTTCTTTCGAACAGCTGCCGATATCCAAAACATGCCTTTTGAGATTATCGAAAAAGACTTTTGGGTTGTATGGATTTTAGGAAGGTTGTTTTCATTAGGAAAAGTGAGGCCCTATCTTACCTTTAAAGGAGGGACCTCTCTTTCAAAAGTATATAGATTGATTGATCGCTTTTCCGAAGATATTGATCTTTCCATCGAACGAGACTTTTTTGGTTTTGGGACTCCTAATAATCCTGAAAATGCACCTTCAAAGAAAAAACAAAATCTTATCATTGAAAATCTTTCCCAAGCTTGCACAAACTATGTACAAAATGACATGTTACATGAGCTAACGACCGCGATCAGCGCAAAGCTTGGAACCAACAAGGGATGGCAACTCTTTTCCGATTCAGATGACCCTGACTCCCAAACGTTATTATTTGAATACCAAAGCAAGAAATCAAACGCGGACTACATCCGACCTATTGTGAAAATAGAGATTGGTGCAAGATCAGAACATTGGCCTGTCAGCGACCATATCATTCATAGCTATACCAAAGAAGCTTTAAGGGAAAAAATCCACGAAACGGAAACCAAGATTCGTGTACTGAATGTCGAAAGAACGTTTTGGGAGAAAGCGACTATCCTGCATCAATATGTTCATTTACCTGCAGATAAAAGAATTCCTTCACGCATTTCCAGGCACTTTTACGATTTTTTCCGATTACTCAACTCTCCGATAAAGGAAAAAGCCCTTGAAAAGTCATTCTTACTTGAAAGGGTAGCCAATCACAAAAGCATTTATTTTGCATCAGGTTGGGCAAACTATGGTACTGCTAGAAGAGGAACTTTAAAACTTATTCCGCCTTCTCATGTTTTGAAGGAACTTCAAAGAGATTACTTACAGATGGAGTCCATGCTTTTCAGAGAGATCCCCTCATGGGAATTAATTCTAAAAACGATCGGGCAATTTGAAGAAGAATTTAATTGCGTTACAAGATAGAAGATTATGACTCTTAAAATCCTTATAAGAGGCTATCGTACTGAAGATACTGACGCTCTTACCAGTATCTACTATCACACATCCATAAGATCAATATTCAACACTATCCAGAAGAGCAAGCAGTCATGAAAAACACCTGCTACAAGAAGTTTGCGTTGATCGGCCTCCCTGGAAGTGGAAAGTCAACATTTGCCTCCAAGCTTGGAGAAACCTTAGACATTCCCGTTCATCACTTAGACAGACATATGTTCGAACCTGGCGGGAAGAAAAGGGATAAGCAGGAATTCATAGAAATTCAAAAAGCTATGCTTGATGAAAAAGCCTGGGTAGTTGAGGGCTGTTCATTTTCGACTTTCGAAATGAGATTCGCTAAGGCCGATGTTCTAATATATTTCCACTTTCCCCGACTTCTTTGCTTCTGGAGACATTTCAAAAGACTGTTTAACTACAAAAAAGACTTCGGTGGCTTACGAGCCATCAACTGGGAACTCTTGAAATACACCTGGAACTTTGATAAAGAAAAAAGAGCACGAATCGAAGAACTCAGAGACAAATATCCCCAGACTGATTTTCTCATCTTCAGAAGCCAAAAAGATGCCGATCTTTTCATAGAGGATATATGTTAGAATTGATTAATGAATCGAATTCTCATATTTTCGATGAATTAGCTCAGGATTACGAAGATGAATTTTCACCCACCTCGGGAAAAAAGAAAAATCAAGACGGGAAATACTCTATAGACGTCGATTGGCGCACTCCCAATGTCGGTTACTATTGGAAAGAAGGCTCGAAGATAGTCGGTTTTTCTATTGTCGAGTCTATTGATGGGTATTCTGAGATCGTAGATTTTTACGTTGTTCCTGCTTACAGAAAGAAAATGGTAGGTAAAAATATGGCTTTTGCTGTTTTCAATAAACATCCTGGGCCGTGGCGAGTAAGGCAAATTCCAGGTTCTGTAGTAACAACAAAATTTTGGAGAAGAGTAATTAGCGAATACACCAACGGAAATTATGCTGAAACGCACATAGAAAATCCTCCATGGGGGTTGTCAGTTTGTCAGCAATTTAATAATCAAACATCTCAACTCCGTAAAACCATGAAAAAAGAAATCTCTATAAGAGACTACCGCCCAGAAGATGTGCAGGCTCTTGCAAATATCTACTACAACACCATTCATCGAATCAATATTCAACACTACACGGAAGAACAGGTTGACGTTTGGGCTCCAAAATCAAGCGTAGAAAACACAGAAGGGTGGGCAAAAAAATTCCCTAGAACCAAACCAATCATTGCTACTGTCGGAGATGAAATCGTTGGATTTGCTGAGTTTGAGCCAAATGGTCATATTGATTGTTTCTATTGTCATCATGAGTGGATTGGTAAAGGCGTTGGCTCAGCTCTTATGAAAGAAATCTTCCACAGAGCAAAGAACAATCATATCCATCACATTTTTTCTGAAGTAAGCATCACCGCAAAGCCATTTTTTGAAAAACATGGATTTAAAGTCGTGACCGAACAAACGATTGTTAGAAAGGGCGTTGAGCTAACAAATTTCAAAATGGAACGGACAATCTAGCCTTCTCTTTTTCTTATGTGACATCTGTAAGAGCTGTGACGTAGAGGAAAGTCCTTGTTACATTCACTGATCCTACATTCATGAAAAATGTGATAACTTTTTCTTAAACTGCGTAAATACTGCGTAATTCTTCAGAAATTACCTAGCTTTCTTCCTTATCTACAAGGAGATATCAGCTAAAGGTTGAGAGATTTTATGTCTCGCCACCTATAACTGACGTCTCATAGAGCAAAACATCAAAATTTGAGAAAGTTGAAAGCAAAGTACGCAATTTATACGCAATCTAAGGATGTTTTACCATCGTTTAGGCAAGAATTTCATCAAATGGTTGAAATAAAATTTCATCATTGCCAGAGCTGGCCAAAAAAGAAATTCCGACAGGAACTCCTTCTTGTGAATACCCGTAAGGCAAAGTGAGCTGTGGTAGACAAGCTAGCGAGGCAAGCGACGTGTAGCTGGGGGCCTTGTAATAAAAGCTATCGGAATTGCAGACAAGTACAGAACCCTTTTTAGGAGCCAATAAAGAACTTGTTGGAATGCAAAGCAAAGAATGGATGCCTAGAAGAGAATTCAGTCTATTTTTAATGATCGCACGGTTTTGAGTGGTTTCTGCAATTTGAGTGCGATCACAATTCTTGGACAATGCAAAATTCGCTGCAATCCCCGGACCAAAAGAGGGATTAACGTCCTCAATCCATGCCCCTAAGTTGCTCCAGATCTCTGCCCATTGAAGGAGGCGATAAATTTGGCGAAGTCTATCAAATGTCACTTGTGGGCCTAAGATTTCTTCCAGCGAAACTTGACGGCAAGGGTAATGTGTGCGGATGCTCTTCAAAATGGGATCAAGAGCTGATCGCACTTCCTCTTCAGCCATGGAAAATGCATCGGTTAAGATCAATATCTCTTTGACAGCGCCTATATTCAATTCACTAGCTAGAAGTACTTTTGCAACTCGAGCACATATTTTTTCCGTTTTGGCCAAGACACCCACTGTATCGAAACTAGGAGCTAGCGGAAGGACTCCTGCCAATGAAATTCTCCCATGCGAGGGACGAAAACCAACTATGCCGCAATAGCTGGCCGGAATGCGAACAGAACATCCTGTGTCTGTGCCTAAAGCAAAATCGATGAGCCCACATGCAACAGCTGAAGCGGATCCACTAGAAGATCCTCCTGGAATACGATCAGGAGCTTTTGGGTTAAGAGGTGTTCCATAAAAAAAATTCTCCCCTAGCCCGCTAAAGGCCAATTCATCCAGCGCAGTTTTTCCTTTGCAAGTAGCACCATGAGATAAAAGTTGCTCTACGCAAATGGCATGACAAACTGCAGACGGGTGACTCTTTTCCCATGTAGGGTTGCCCCCTCCAGTTTTGTAACCCGCGATATCGATGAGGTCTTTCACTCCAAAAGTAAGACCAGAAAGAGTCCCTGAACGATAAGGAGCGAGTTCAAAAAGTTGGGTAAATGCATTCGATTCAGCAGCGTTAATCATCCTAATTCCCCATTCAACTGTCTTTTTTCCGTAACTTTCTAGGAATTGTACCTGTCACAGAAATCACAACAGAATAGCACAATGGTAGAAAAATCAAAATAATTTTAAGCCAGTTTCGTCTCATCTAGTGCGTAAAATTTGCGTAAATTGATGCGGAATTCCGTTATGCTTGTCTAATGACAGTCCCAGATCTTTGGATCTAGCTTTTTTTTACCTACATCTCTATCATTTTAAAAACGTTTCTATGGAGGGAATTCGTGGATTTATTACCGATTCTTATCAAAGAAAGAGAAATTGAATGGACAAAAAGTCTGGTTAAATGCACAGAACACTTTACATCCCAAGGAGCACTTCACAGTAGTGGATTTCAGTTAGCTTTAGTCGATCTTCTTGTTCAGGAGCTAGAAGTAAGGTGCCGTCTGCATCTTGAACATTCAGCGGACCAAATAAACTTTGATACTTTTTTTAAAACACAGAAGACGAATCTTTATTCAGGGCTAAAAAGTCGCTTTGGAGTGAGCATCCCTGGTGAGGAAAGATATAATCTTCTTCAAGAAAAATATAGAGCGATCATGCTTTCCAATCCTACCTCTGAACCCAAACCTCCAATCGGATTCAATATCAAATAAATCATCAAGGGAAAGTCATGAGTGAAGAAAAAAAGGCCAACATTCGTAATAGCACTGCTGAATTCTTGATCTTTACCGGACAATCTGGAGAAAACAGCATTGAAGTTCAGATAGCCGAAGAATCGGTCTGGCTTACGCAAAAATTGATGGGAGTTTTATTTGAGGTTTCGTTGAAAACAATCAACGAACACTTAATTAACCTATTCGACCAGAAAGAGATATTGAGAGAAGCAACTATCCGGAATTTCCGGATAGTTCAAAAAGAAGGCACGCGCAAAGTCGCTAGGGATATTGAATTTTATAATCTCGAAGCGATCATTGCAGTCGGCTTTCGAGTCAATTCCAAAAAAGCCATCCAGTTTAGACAATGGGCTGCGAGCGTCTTAAAGGACTTTGCCATTCGGGGCTATGTGCTAGACAAAGAGCGATTGAAGAACGGCTCATTTTTTAACAAAGCCTATTTCGATAACCTGCTGGAAGAGATTCGAGAAATCCGGGCCAGCGAGCGACGGTTTTACCAAAAGATCACCGATATCTATGCTACAGCAATGGATTACGACTCAAGAGCCGAAATCACGCAAAATTTTTTTGCGGAAGTACAAAATAAACTTCACTTCGCCATTCATGGTCACACCGCTGCTGAATTGATCGTTGAACGGGCGGATAGCAAAAAAGAGAGAATGGGACTGACCACATGGAAGAATGCTCCCAACGGGAAAATTCTCAAACCAGACGTCGTCATTGCAAAGAACTATCTAACCGAAGCGGAGCTGAAATCACTCGACCGATTCGTAACCATGTATCTCGATTATGCAGAAGATAGAGCTTCGCGCAATATCCCTATGAGTATGAAAGATTGGGCTGGGAAGCTCAATGCGTTTCTTCAGTTTAACGAAAGGGACATTCTCAACAATCCAGGAAAGGTGACCAAGGAAGTGGCCAAAGCCTTCGCTGAAAGCGAGTT
>Ga0070731_10002622_pt1 | contig 16934 bp, 13 predicted proteins | sample Coa_R1_2_FD_66448 | JGI IMG/M metagenome (GOLD analysis project Ga0070731, IMG submission 66448) | Surface soil microbial communities from Centralia Pennsylvania, which are recovering from an underground coalmine fire - Coalmine... | ecosystem: Environmental > Terrestrial > Soil > Unclassified ...
AATTCCAGATAACTGCGAACATGGCCTTCCAGCTGACCGGTAAAATGGCTGGTAATTTCGGCAGCCTTTTCTTCCAGGTTCTTATTGCCTTCGTCCGTAGCCGACGCGATCATGTTCTGTGCGCTATCTCGCGCGATCTTCTCGAACGCTTGCGAAAGCTCAAGCATTTTTTCGTTACACTCGTTCACGACGGAAGTGGAATTTTTCTCGAGCTGGTCGTGAGTCTGAAGCAATCGTGCCTTCGCGTCGCTTTCCAGTTGCTCGGTGACTTGCCTGTAAATTACCCGCGATTCTTCCTTGAAAACGGTCTGAGATGCCACCAGTTTCTGAAGGTCCGCTCTCGCTTCTTCCATAACAGGGGCAACCTGCTCTCGGAGCCGCAGTACGAAGCGCTCCGTTGCCTTAGTGCGTGAGGTTTCGAGGTTGCGTTCCACCCGCTCAACCGTGCCGGTAGCCATCGTGTCGAGGTACTGGTTCAGTTCGTTCCTTTGCGTCGTGATGTTCTGCTGGGCATTTTCAATGTGTCGCTCGATAGCCCCAACTAAGTTCCCTTGGCTGTTTTTAACTATGGCCTGCGCCCCGTCGTTCAGTACTTTCAGCGCGCGCTGGGCCAATTCATCTTTCGAGGTCGCGATCACATGCTCAATCGTTCCGGTCGCCTCGTTCTGAATCTGAAAACGGAATTCGTCCAACAGACGCTTTCTTTCATTGGCTAACGTCGCTGCTGCAATTTCGGAGACTGCTATTTCAACCTGATTGCTCAAGTTGTTCATCAGGTTGGCAAACCAAGGTGACAACACAGCGGCCGCCTCATTTTTCTTGAAGACGGAAACTGGTGTAGCAGCTTCGCTCCGCGCCAGAGCGTGTTGCGGTTCGGTCCGCGCCATGATCTGCAATTCTCGTCGATGGCCCAAGGACTCTACTAGACCGCCCGATTGCCGAGGAAACCAATCCGCTGGCGGCGACGAAATCCCCCAAATATTGCCGGCGATTTCTAGCTCCACGCCGACGTTGTACGTTGGGTTGCTGAGGATGTTTAGCCTCTGTATCGATTTCACCCGGGCTCGACTGGGGAATCCAGCATGGCCTGTCGAGCCCGATCCCGCATCCAGGACCACGATGTCGCCAGGACGAGGCTCGTGTCTCATCTTGTAGGTACAACCGTGGCAGCTAATCGAGCCTGTCGTAACTTCTTCCCGATAGGGTGCACGGGAGGCGTCTACGCTTTGCACTGCCAGCACTATGGGTTTGGAAATGCGCGAACTGCGCCGTTTTGCTGCGTTTGCGACCTGATTCGATGACACCGGAACCTCCTACCCCCCTATCAGCATTGGATAGAGGCCGTTGCAACTCATCCCTCGAATTCTGGAAAAACCGCTGGGATAGTCTCTCAGCGTCTGCGGAACTTCAACTGGCCGAAGAGCCAGATGGGACCTGTACTTTTGCCTGTCCAGGTGTCCCACGCCCAGGAGTACCAGTGGCGTTTCGGGTGCTTTTGGCCCTGGTCCTTGCGGAGCGAGGCACACCGTTCAATTTTTCCGAACTGTTCCCTCGACCAGTAGACCTGATCTGGGCGCAGGCGTAAATTGAGTCGATTTATTGCGCTCCAGCGCAAGGACACCAAAATGAATGAAACGTCCACTACCAAGGTTACGGATCGCCGCGCGACGAGCCGGACTGATGCCCATCTCCCTTTGTTCATCTATGGCTCTTTGCTGGATGGCGATCCGTTTTACGAGGAGACTTTTACAATCTCCATCAATGGAGCTGGCGGATTGACCCTGATGGCGAGTAATGTCCAACCCGGCCAACGAATAATGGTAACCAACCAAGGAAATGATCAGGCTCAAGAGTGCGTCGTCGTATCCGCTGCGGCGCGGCCTGCGGGCAGTTATGTTGCGTTTAAATTTCCCACCCTGATGCCACAGTTTTGGCACGGGTTGGAAATTGGAAAGGGTACGCTACGGAGCTGGACCGAATACTTCGTCGAGGCCCTTATTCTGCAAACCCGGGGTGATCGCGCGCCCAAAAGGCTAGTCCCTGATAAGTTCTATAAAAGGGGACGGCAGGAAAAAACACAACTGAATCGTCCGGAGGTTTCCTTGCTTCCCAGCCCACGGGAATGAGGCTATGAGTCAGAGCTATCAGGCCACACGACCTTAATTGTGCATGTCCTCGCCTCACGAATAGCTAGCTCGCCCGCCAAACCCACTGCGGGGCATTGCGAACCTATCTATTAAAGGTCCTGAATCACCTTCACCTGACGCGAGACTCGCCGACGCCGCAGGCTTCTCGCTGAAAACGCGCCAGCGACTGTGCCTCTTGCCCCAATAGTACTGCTGGAACCGGTTCTAAGGCGGCCTGAGGGCTCTGCGCGCCAAAGCGCGAAGAACAACTTGACAAGTAATGACGGTGAACTAAACTCGCGCCAATCGCGAACGCTCAGGGCCATCCCCGGGCACTCCGTTCGTCTTCCGAGACTTAGGGTTACCAGTCAAATTTGCAGGCCAGGCCGATCATTTTTTGGAGCGGTGACTGGCGTGCGTTTAAGGGCCTCATTCAGCCGAAAAGATTGAAGTGATAGCAGCCTGAGAGGGAAATTGGCAATGAGCACTCAAATTCTTAGCACGCGTATTGGTGTCATCAAGGCCCTTTTTGGAGCGGCAGTTGCCCTTTTTGTGATTACCGGTACAACCTCCGCGCAACAAACTGTGACTTTGCAGCTGGATCCGAAAGGTGCATACACCTTTACTGATGAAAACCCGCCGAGCGGGTTCCCAGCTGACAATCCCGACGTTCCGCTGATCGTGAGCCTGTCTAGCCTTGGAGCGCAACCGGGCGATACCCTGCTGATTCATGCTCTGGGCGACTTAAACTATTGCGATCCCACCCTTTGTGGGCCTGAAGTGGTGCCGTTTGGAGTTTGTGGGGTTTTCAGTTCTTCAAATACGCTGCTCCCATCCACAAACCTTAACCGCGTTCCGGGAGCGATCGCACCAGACTTTACGCAGGCCACTTCGTGCACAACCCTACCAACGCTGTGGGCCAGTCTGCCGACTGATATCCCCCAGGATTTTGTGTTGAATGGGCGTCCGATCAAAATACCGCCTGGCGCTCAGTACCTGTTTGTTGCGATTAACGACAGTTTCTACGATGACAATTCGGATACGAATGGGGACTTGAAAGTTTCGATTACGGCGATACACGGGCCGGCGGCGACACACGCTCCGTATGCTTACGTAGTGACCAACACTTCAGCGACTTGCTGTGTGCAGGTGGTGGACACCTCGACCAATACGGTGGTGAAGAGCATACCGACAACCGGGAACGGCATCCCAATAGCCTTGACTCCGGACCAGAGTCGGCTCTATATCGCAGACTTCAACAACAATCTGGTGAACGTAATCGACACCGCTTCGAATACCCTGATGACCACGATTCCTGTCGGGGTGCGCGCGAACGCAACCGCTATAGCCCCGAATGGGCTGCTTGGATACACCGCGAACGGCGACGGGACAGTTACAGTGTTCAGCATTGCGACAAACAAGGTAATGGCGACGATTCCTGTCGGGTTTTTCTTAGGAGATGTTGCCGTAACTCCTGACGGAAGCACGCTATACGCGAGCGGTGGAAATACCGTCGCGGTCATCAGCACGGCGACAAATACGGTCACGTCGACATTTACGATTCCATTGCCTGCGGTCCAAAACGCAGCCCTGTTTGGGCCGTTCCTCAATCCGAGCGGCACGTTGGGCTACATAAATCAAGCTGTTCGTGGTGTAAGCCCGGGACTGATCAGCGTGATCTCGATTCCTGGGAATTCCATTGTCAATACCTTAAGCGTAGGAATCCAGCCGTTCTACGACGTATTCAGTCCGGACGGCTCATTGTTATATGTAGTGGATGCCCCGAATAACGTGTCCGTCCTCAATACTTCAACCAATCAGATTATCGCGAACGTGCCAGTTGGGAACACCCCAGCGTCGATGGCCATCACGCCTGATGGTTCGGCGGTTTACGTAGCAAACGTGGTCGATGGCACATTATCCGTCATCCAAACGTCCACAAACACGGTCACCGCAACTGTTTTCTTGGGCGCTGCGAATCCATTCGGAGTCGCCATCCCGTATCCTCTCGGACCATCGCCGGCTACAACGCTGACGCTGAACCCAGCGAGCCTTAGCTTCAATCCGCAACTAATCGGCACCAGCAGCGCGGCGCAAAACATCAGCGTCATGAATCCTGGCAACAGCCCCGTTACCTTGACCAGTGTTGCTTTGTCCGGACCGAATCCAGGAGATTACTCCTTGACCAACAGTTGCCCGGCGCCGCCAGCAACCTTGGGAGCAGGCATCTCGTGCAACATCGGAGTCTCGTCCACTCCCACCGGAGTCGGTGTACGAACGGCGTTTCTGACCATTATCGACAACAATGGAGAGGCGAACTCTCAGCAGAGCGTTCCACTGACCGGCACGGGCACGGCTCTGGCGCCCACGATTACGCAGATGCGATTAACATTTAATCCGGGCATGAATGTTTCAAATGTCGCTGCTTTCAATTGCGTTTCAGGTTTGATTCCTTGCCCCGACCCGAGCGCGCATTCGCTAAAAATAACGGTTCCACAAGTAATTTCGCCTTTCACTCTTACCGTGACCGCATATGAGGTTAGCTTGAACCAAGCCGACGGCATCTGCCAGAACGGACAGACGGAAACGAATGACTTCGATTGTCGATTCACAACTTATTTTCCGATTCAAACCCTGGGCGACGGCGACATAATCGTGCCGCAGTGTATTCCCTATTCGAATGGCAACTGCGTTTTCTATCGAGTTAGCGACACGCCGCCGTTTAGCTCGTATGTAGGGCCGGTTACTGAATACATTGCATGGAATAATTCCGCGTACGTGCCTTCGGGAATCTATCAGACGAATAATCCGCGGCTCTTTGATGATCCGGACGATCCGCCGTACAATTTCAACCATCAATTTGTTTTTGATATCACCAACTATTACCAGCCGACTGGAGAGTTTGTCGGGCTGGATCCCGGAATCAGTGGACAAACATTGCACTTTAACGATTTCGTCGTGGCCTATCCGGGAGCGACGAAAACGACGTATACCACGAGCTGGGTACCCCCTCTTTCGTCGACGACGGCCGCTCCTTTTGTAATGGGAGACACGATGAATGCGCGGTTCAGTTTGAAACCCAACACACCGTCAGCAATTGCGGTGACTCCTCCGGATCGTGTGGGATATGCCGTGGTTCTGGACAGCGACAACACTGGATGCCACAACTTGACCGGGGCTCGACAGCCGACCCTAACTCCGGCCCATTGGCCGAGCGACTTCACTTACGATCCGGTGCGGCAGATCTACCAGCTTAAACTCGCGATGATCTACAACCCGGGTCATTACAAGTTGCTAATCGATTCGCCGCTGTTCCCAGAGCAATGCGCTGCCTTCGTCGTCACTAAATGACCACGGCGCTGGACGTGGCTAATCAAAAACGCCGAGAAGTATGCTTCGCTTCCTCTTCAAGTACTTGAGCGAGACAGTTGGCGATGCCAAGTCTGTGGTTGCAGCTTGCCCTGTGCCCACGAGTCAGCATGGCGCAACGTATTCCGACATCGACCGTGACTGGCTCGAGGGCTAAGGAATTCTGCGGATGCCGCCTCGCAAGATACTTGGGCCAATCATAAGACTAAACTTTGGACTTCCGGCTGTTGTTTCCGCACGAAGACCACCAAGACAGCCTCAGAGATTCCGGTTAACCAGGAATAGCAAATCAGTTGTGGATCGAGCGACAACAACCCTTACGGTGCCTCGGAGTAGCGGCTGGCAGTTATCTTCCAGTCCAGCATTAGCCGTTCTGAGTCACCCTGGCCAGGCACGAAACTAGCTGCATCTGGTTATTGGGTTTTGCCAGGATAAAGTTCTTCGAACTCCGCGTCTCCATGAAGAATGGACAAATCGGGATCCTGGCGAGCCCAGTCTGCGTCCTTGAATCCAGCTTCCCAGGCTTTTCTCAGAGCGGCAATCGCTTCCGTTTTTCGTTTAAGCTGGCAAAAATTGCAAGCCGCATTGTAAAGGACCGTTGCTTCATTCGACCGTAACGCAATGGCAAAGTTTGTCTCGCGGATTGCGTCCTCAACTCGGTCCATTGCTGCGTAATCGCTACCCAGCAGAATACGAGCGCGCGCATCTTCCGGTACATGCTTGATGTGGTTTTCCAGCGCCACGACCCGTCTTTGGCGCGTGTTCCGAACTGCCTCTTGTTTTCCCATCACCCCCAGCGCATTCAGGATGGGCACGTAACAATTGTAGTCTTCCCCACTGATGTCCAATGCTTTGTCTGCAATGCTCGCCAGCTCTTGGTGACGTCCCGAGGCAAACAGCGCACGGCAAAGCAAATAATAGGCACCTTCACAGTCGCGCTTGCGATCGATAGCTTGCTTTGCACAATGGATCGCATCCTCATAATTCTGCGCTGCGTAGAGGATCCAGGCCTGTGCGATCAGCACTTCTGGCAAGTGCGGCTGCAACCGCACGGCCCGCTGTGAAGCAGCCTCTGCTCGTTTAAGCCAGACGGGATCCCGCCCGTAATTGTAATGTGTTTGCGCGCAGACGTTGGCAATCGCAGCATAAGCCAAGGCGAAATTGGGATCGAGAGATACTGCGTTTTCGAACATCTGTAGGGCGAATTCCAAGTCTTGGCGCGTCATGCGACGCGCGTAATTCTTTCCCCTCAAGTACAAGTCGTAGGCCTGCAAATTCTCTGTTGGCTTGGCGGCTAGCGCTGCCTGCTCCTGCGGTGAAAGCGTGATCCGCAGTGCTTCGGCAATACTGCGCGCGATCTCGTCCTGGACTTCAAATACGTCCTTCATTTCGCGATCGTAGCGCTCGGACCATAAAGGAAAATCCGTTTGCGTGTCCACCAGTTGCGCATTGATGCGCAAGCGGTTTCCCGCGCGCCGCAAACTGCCGGCCAGTACGAATGCCGCCTTAAGCTGCTGCCCGATCTGTGTCGGCGTCACTCGTTTGTCGCGGTAGGCCAGGACCGTGGGCCGCGAAAAAATGTTTAGCCCTTTAATTTTTGAGAGTTCCGTGATGATATCTTCGGTGATCCCGTCGCGGAAGTATTCATCTTCCTTAACGCCACTGAGGTTTTCAAAATAGAGCACCGCAATCGATTTCTCGCTTTGTTTGCTTTCACTTCGCGATTCAATACCCTCAGCGGGCCGTTTGCGGCCCCCCGATCCCAGATCGCGCTTCAACCTGGTTAAGTCAGTCTTGATGTCGGTGGCGGTTTGATAGCGTAGATTGCGATCTTTTTCGAGGGCTTTGTCGATAATCCGCCCCAGTTCCGAAGGCACTGCCGCGTTCGCCTCTCGCGCCGGCAGGGGATCACGATTGAGAATGGCTTCGTAGATCACCGCTGATGTATCGCCTTGGAACGGCAAGATCCCCGTCGCCATTTGATACAAAACCGTGCCTAATGAAAACAGATCGGTTCGTGCATCGGCCAACTGACCGCGAGCCTGCTCGGGCGACATATACGCCACGGTTCCCAGTGTTGTTCCTGGTTGGGTCAGCCCGTTCGTATTGACCTCGGTCTCCAGATCTGCTTCCACACTGGCGGTTGTCCGGTGCGTTAACTCCATCTTCGCCAGTCCGAAATCGAGGATTTTCGTCTGCCCCCGCTCGGTTACAAAAATGTTCGCGGGCTTAATGTCCCGGTGAACGATGCCCTTTGCATGCGCAGACTCCAGCGCGTCACCAATCTGGATCGCCAAAGTCAACAATTTTTCGATTTCAACGGGTTGACCGCTGATCGTCTGCGCCAGAGTCTGTCCCTCCAGCAGCTCCATTACAATGAAATGCTGCCGCTCGTACTGTTCGATCGCATGAACCGTGCAGATATTGGGATGGTTTAGTGCCGAAGCTGCTCTCGCCTCTCGCTGAAAACGCTCTAGCGACTGTGAATCTTGCCCCAACTCTGGTGGGAGAAACTTAAGGGCGACATTGCGGCCCAGCCTGCTGTCCTCAGCTTCATAGACCACTCCCATACCACCGCTGCCAAGCTTTCTCAGGATTTTGTAATGCGATATGGTCTGTCCAATCATGGCTGTGGCCGTGCAATGGTATGAGTTTAGGCCGACTTGGTCAATCGATGCGGCGTTTAGCTACCCTGCCCATCGCGCCACAAGTCCGCAGCCCTTTCGTTTGAGAAGATTCGGCAGCTTCCCGGTATGCATACCTCCCTGGATGGGGGTACGGCTCATCGAGAACACTGAATCTCGCGAAACATGGATGCGCAAGCTCTTTGGTTCACAAGAATTTCTACATGCTCGTCCCTCTAACGCTAAGGGCTACACTCTATGGAACGAGCCGTCCGTGGATACGATGATCTAGAGGCAGGAGTGATCTTTAAGGAGGTTCTATGTTAGCGATACTCGCAGCTGTCCTCTTGGTGCTCTGGCTTTTGGGATTTCTTGCGTTTCACGTTTCGTCTGGGTTGATCCACATCCTTTTAGTCTTGGCGGTAATTTCGATAATTATTCACCTGTTCCGGGGCCGGAGCGTCGTCGCCTAGGGATTTGATAGCAGCGACGCCAGCTTCGCTACAGGACAGATATATGGCTCTGCAGGAGGAAACTGGCAGCTATAGAAGCCAATCTCGGACCTCCCGGCGGCGGCTTGCTAATTCACCTGGGCGGACAAGCAGTTGAAGGGTTCTTCGCGGCACGGCTTTCCGATCTGGTTCGTTCTGGGTGATTTGGACGAGTTCAAAAGGATTAATGACACATTTGGGTATGTAGCAGGAGACGCGGTTCTACGTATTTTTGCGGAAATACTGAGACAGGGAACGCGGGCCAGCGACATGTGCGGGCGGCTGGGAGGCGACGAATTCTTGACCGTGATAACTCACGTGAGCACCGAGAATATCGAATTGAACGTAAATCGTTACCGCGGACGGTTCTCCAGCCTGTCGGTTCCCTTTCTGGTCGTAGCGTAAGTCTGACAGCGACATTTGGAGTGGCTGGAATCGAATCCGCCAGCGGAGGAGTTTTTCGGAACTACTCCGCAACGCCGATGAAATGTTGTACGAGGCCAGGCGCGCGGGACGGAACTGCGTCAGAATGCGTCTGGCCGAACTAAACAAATGACGGGACGCGACTGTTGCACAGATATGTCGCCAATAGTGGCGCAGAAGACTAATCTTCTGCTGGCTCGCGTTGTCTTGAACGGCAGAAAAGAAAAAGGCGCGGAGTTTCCCCCCACGCCTAGGCTTTTGACGACTTTTTCCAAAGTCTATTGCAACGGAGAGTCAGACGAAGTTGCCGCCGCAGTCGAATTGGCGCGGATCACACCGGACTGATCGCTGCCAATCGGAACGCAAGAAGAAGACGAAGAAGAACCCGAACGCTACGGCCAATCCTAAAACAGCGCGGCTGATTGCCAGATGAGTCCCATCCAGATTGCTCCGATCAAGACCACAGCCAAGGGAGCTGCCCAGGGGATAGGGGACACGCCAGAGCGAAACTGCCCTTTCGACATCCGAATTTAACTTGTTCGCACGGCGTTAGTCAGGACACAGGAAGCGCAGGTGGAGGTCTCGCGTCACATCAATGGGCGGCGGACGCGGGTACACAATTTGCGTTGAGGATCTCTCGTATCACTCGCAATAGGTCTTGGGCATCTGTACCTTTAGAGAGGAAGCCGTGGGCTCCCGCAGAGTTAGCCTCCTGGATGGTTTGATCGGAATCGTGTACAGAGAAAACCAAAACCTTTGTCTTTGGCCGATGTCTCAGAATTTGTCTGAGGGCAGCCAATCCGTTAAGGCCCGGCATGTTGATATCAAGAATGACCAGGTCGGGGTGAAGAGTTTTGGTCTTTTCAACCGCTTCATCTCCATCAACCGCTTCGCCGCAAATTTCTAGGTCCCGCTCCCTTTGCAATGTGTTTCTCAGTCCCCGTCGCAGCATTTCATGGTCGTCGGCGATCAGTATCTTCTTCCGGAGATTTACGTTTGCTGCAAGGGCGCCTTCGGATGCGGAAATCGAAGTTGGCGATACCGGGTCGAAAGGAAACTTCGCGGGAACTTTAACCGTGCCAGAAAGGGGAATCGTCGCAACAACTAAGGTTCCTCGGTTAGGGCTCGAAGTGATTTCCAGCTTGCCCCCCAGTTGCCGCATTCGCTCGTTCATCCCCTGAATGCCCACACCAAGATGTTCCGGGACAGTACTTGTAGAACTAGATTTTGTTAATTTCATCCCTTTCCCGAAATCTTGAACTTCCAGCGTAAGCGCTCCGGGGGTATTTCTTACGCGAACAACTGCCTTTGAGCTTTCGGAATAACGATGAACGTTCGTTAGGCTCTCTTGAAGAACCCGGAAAAGAGCAACTTCGGCATCCGGAGACAGTCTATGAATGTCGGCTGGTATGACCGCTTCTATACGAATGTTCGTCCTGTTTGTGAACCCCGCCAAATACCATTTTACGGCCGAAGACAGCCCCAACTCGTCTAGCATCGGAGGGTGCAGCAGATAAGAAAGCGTCCGAATTTCTCCAGAGACTTCTTTGTTTAGACTGAGGCACTCCTTGAGCGCGAGTTGCACGTCCGCATTTAACTCGTGGTGGTGTCGGCTGAGAATTGAGGATAGCGACATGGATTGGACTGCAAGCTTTTGTCCTGTGACATCGTGTAAATCACGCGCGATGTGCCGTCGCTCCTCGTCCTGGAGCTGCAACAATCGCGCTGAAAGCTCCCTTAGCGATTCTTCATTCGACTTTAATGCTTCGTTGGCTTCGACCAACTCGGTCAACTCGGTCGCAACCACCCCAACCTCATGAATATCTGAATCTTTTAAGGGACGAAGGGTGAAGCGCACCAGCTTCGGTCTGCCCTCCGTCGCATCCAATTTAAGCTCAACTACCGAACTACGATGAAGCGCCTTGCGTATGAGCTTTCTCAATTGTTCGCCCTGCTCGGACGATAAATTCGCCGGCAACGAACTACCGATCAGTTGTCCTACGGGAATATCTAGGATCTGAGCAAACCGAGTGTTGGCGTAAAGCACTATTCCCTTCGCATCGAGCGTCGCTGCGCCGTCGTTTATGGACTCCACGAGTACTCGATAAGGATATTCGGTGCCTTGTAGCGTGACTACTTTTTCCCCGTGCTTGCTCGCCATCACCAGGGCATCGATGCCTCCTCGGCGGATGGCAAGAACAATCTCCTCGGCATCTGAGGTTGTTCCTGCATGTTTGCTGATACCGGATCTTTTCCCTCGCGGGCTGCGGGGTTTCTTGCTACTCCGAGTAATCCGGCCGTTTTCCAATGGCTTTTTCTCTATCGAATCTTTGCCGACCAACCTCTTCGGATATTAGGGAATTATGCATGCCCGCGCTTGCTCCACCATACCGTTCTTCACGCACGCCGAGCTTTGACGTCAGGCTTCTTCGGTTTTCCCTTCCGGATATCCAATCCCACCATCACCCGATCCGTGTCTGACAAATCGCCTATGATTTTGCAAATTGGCACCGGAAGGCTGCGCACCAGCGTAGGAATGGCGAGTATCTGATGATCTCTCGCCAGGGCCGGGTTCTTCATGAGATCGATTACCTCGATGTGGTAGCCTCCGTCAAAACCATTCGCGCAGATCCTTTTTAGATTGGCGATCGCGGCCAGCGATTTAGGCGTCTGCCCTGCGACGTACAATCTCAATTCGATTACCTTCCTTGCATTCAATGCTTTCTGTTTGCTTTTCACACTTGTATTCCTAATTTCTGAGTATCGATTCGGTAGACCCACGGCTCTTCGCCAATAAATCCTGGCCTGCCTTCTCTTGCTCTTCCCGCACCTTTTCGTCACGGTTGAGCGACTTTTCCTCAGCCCCCACTGCGTCGAGTTCTGCCTGCAGCGCGGTCACCTGTGCCTGTAGCGTAAGTCGTCTGCGCTCGACCTCCAGCCGCTTCCGCTCGTTCTCTTGCTGCTGTTGAATCACTGCTGATCGTTCTTGAGATTCTTGGCTGACCCGTGATGATCCCGTCAGAACTCCTCCAGGGCCAACGTAAACTGGAAGCAGCTTGATACCTGTGCTCGTAAGTAAAAATTCTCGCAGTTGATTAGAGTGCGCCATTCCGCGTGACTTTAAGACGTACACACAGCGATTGCGTTCTCCGTTTAGTTCCAGATCTCGCAACAAAATCCATGTGTCAATCAATGATGAGATTCCTACACTCGATTGTTCCAGGTCAGCGCCGCCGCTGGTGAGGCTTACAAAAAGCGCGGTGACTCCAATCACTTTCAGGAAGTCCAGCAGCCGCATAATCATCGAGTACACTTCCTTGTCGTTGCTACCTGTCAGCAAATTGGTGATTGGATCGATCACGACGCACTGCGGCTTCACCTTTTCGATGAATTTGTGGATTCGAAGCAGGTGCATTTCGATTCCAAATTGTGTGGGTCGCCACGCTTCATGCGTCAAAAGCCCTTGCTTACTCCATTGATCGAGATCTATCCCTACCGAACTCATGTTTCGGGCAACTTGGTCTTTGGACTCTTCGAAGCCTATATATAGACAACGCTCGCCCCTGCGGCACGCGGCATCTACAAAAGAAGCCGCAAGTGTCGTTTTTCCGCTCCCAGCCGTCCCGGTCACCAGCACGCTCGATCCGCGAAAGTATCCTTTCCCCTCCATCATCTCGTCCAAATCGGGCACACCGGAGGATACCCGGTCCTTTGAAACGGCGTGTTGCAAATGGAGGGATGTTAACGGCAGGATCGACATACCATGCTCGTCAATCACGAATGGGTACTCGTCGGCGCCATGTTTTGTGCCCCGGTATTTGACGATCCGCAGGCGACGCGCGGAAATCTGATCCTTTACTCGATGGTCCAGCAGAATCACGCAGTCCGACACATACTCCTCTAAACCGTGGCGTGTCAGCGCGCCCTCGCCCCTCTCCGCTGTAACGACTGTTGTTAGCCCTCGCTCTTTCAACCACCGGAACAACCGGCGGAATTCGGCTCGCAGGATCGCGGTATTTAAAAACCCGGCAAAAATCGCTTCAACAGTGTCGAACATAACTCGCCGCGCGCCCACGGCTTCTATCGCACTCTGCAATCGGATAAACAGACCCTCTAGGTCATAGTCACCCGTCTCTTGGACCTCTCGCGGCTCGACACTCACATAGTCTAGGAATAGCTTTTTCTTGTTGGCAAGTTCTTGAATGTCGAAACCCAACGAGACGACGTTTTGCGCGATATCCTCTGGTGTTTCCTCAAATGCCATCAGCACACCTGGTTCGTTATATTCCAGCGCGCCCCGCACAAGAAATTCGATACCAAACATGGTCTTTCCACAGCCGGGCCCACCGCACACTATCGACGTGCGCCCTTTTGGCAGCCCCCCGCCGCTGATCTCATCGAACCCTGGAATTCCCGTTGGAGTTTTCTCTAGCGTCGAGAGGTTGAGACGTTTGCGTTTAGTTTGACTCGGCATTCGCGCTAACTCCATCTTTAGAGTCTGCCAACAATCGGGGGCATCGCGAAAACAAACACAAATGGCTAACTCAAAAGAGTGAAACAGTACTACTTTCTTAAATTCTCGCGATACAGGGAATACTGTAGAGCTGTCCGTTCGAAAAAAGACGGGCGCCAAGCGACACGTCCCGCGCAATGCAATAAGGTGAAATTTCTCCGGGTCCACACCGCCGGGAAACAGAACCGGAAATAATCTCGCGGTCATACTACGGGCTGTTTGCCAACGCCGACAGACTATAAGGACGGCGCAAGCTCTCGCGTTCGCCAAGCCTGGTGCTTTGTGAAAGGCGAAATCATGAAACTCGACTGGCGAACGCCTGCGTCATTTGTCGAAATTAGGTGTCTTCATTCTTCACACCGGTTCTTTCTGCAAGGGTTCGTTCACAATCCGCATGGGTCTTCCCTAACAAAGGATGTGATCTTTTTAAGTGAGGGGTAATGAGTTTATTTTTTGAGCTGTCGATGACCAATAATTCGACGCAGAAGACTATCAGAGGCGGAACAATACAACTCAATCCAAGAAGGATGGGATTCACGGACTTTCTCGATTCCATTTTAGGGGGGACAGGTTGAACTGGATGCTAGACTACACCAATCGTAAAGGCAACAAAATCTGATGTCGGTCGGCGTTTGATGTCGGATTAGACGGGCAGTGGCGTGGACAACTTCCCGAGACGTGCGGTTGTTATCCCAGAGAGTGCGACCGTGAACCGCTGAATCCTCCTGAATTTAGCGGACGTGGCGAGTACACAGGATTAGGTAGTGGGGCAGGGCGCTGCAATTCTCAGTGTGGTTGAAGCGGTAACACTTGGCCGCACGCCTTCTGCGAGGGAATGCTCGGTTCACCGGCAGAATCGTTTACCCCGGTACTAATGGAACTCGACTAAACATTAGGCTGGGCTACTACCACAGGGTTGTTTCTTCGGTCGCCGGGGGCGGTGGCAACCGCGCATCAACGCGTTCTAGCACCTTCGGAAGGTCGTCTTACCGAGGGATGGCGAGGCCGTCGAAGTTGTTGATGGCGCAGACGCTATCTTCGGGACGAACACAGACGAACTCCACATGTCACTCAAGGTGTGCGACGAACTTGTCCTGTACGATTTCTCAATTGTATCGCCAGGGATCAAAGCCAATGCACTTGCTGATCACAATTCTTGGTTTCGGGAACACGGTCAACGGGATTCTCCCATCGCGTCCACAATTCCTCTGAGCATTCCGGCAAAAACAAATTGATGTACAGGATATAAGAGATACCAGTAGAGCTGTCCCAGCACGCCCGCAGGATCAAAAATCGCTGTTTGGCGAACGACCGACCCCGAGCCGTCCGGTTCGACCTCAAATTGCAGCCACGCCCTGCCGGGCAGGCGCATTTCTGCTGCCAATCGAAGCAGCCTATTCGTTTGAATCTCTTCGACGCGCCAGAAGTCAAGCGTATCGCCTGCTAACAACCGGTCAGGATCACGTCTCCCCCGTCGCATGCCTGCTCCCCCAAACAGCAGGTCCGCCAGACCGCGAATTCCCCAGAGCCAATTCCCGTAGTACCAGCCAGTCTTACCCCCAAGCCGCTCGATGGGTCGAAAGGCTATGGGCGGAGAAAAACGCACGCGCACCGTCCGCGAATCTACGATGCGGCGGCCAAATTTGGCCCCACCCCAGTGCGACGCAATATGAAGGGAAGAGAACGCGTCGGACCAACGCGTTTCCGCAAATTCCCGATCCTCATTTGCGAGTGCTCGCTTCAGAGCTTCCCGGTATCCAAGTGGGCGAACGGAAAACAAGGCGTTGGCAGATCGATCCCGCACAATGGTCTCATTGCGCAAGCTGTCCACTAGCTCGCGGCCCACGCGCGCATAGACCGGTGTCACAAGACCCAGCCAGAGGCTCGATAACCGCGGAGACAGCACGGGCACAGGAATCATCCATCGTCTCAGCCCTCGCTGATGGGCGTACTCCTTCATAAGATCCAAGTAGCTGACCTGGTCAGTTCCGCCGATCTCAACAGTGGTGCTGCCGCTGATTTGGATGTCGAGCGCCCGCATCAAATAAGCAATCACATCCTCGACCGCAATTGGCTGCGAGCGTGTGTTGACCCAGCGCGGAGTGATCATCACCGGAAGCTTCTCAACCAGGGCTCGGATCATCTCGAAGGAAGCGCTGCCCGACCCGATGACAATTGAAGCCTTTAACTCGATGGTTGGCACTCCTGATTCTCTGAGGATACGGCCGACTTCCTGTCGGCTTCTCAGATGCGCCGATAGTTCACTGCCGCTGCCGAGCCCCCCGAGGTAGACAATGCGCTGTACACCCGCACCGCGCGCTGCGGCTGCGAACGCATGCGCCGCGCGACGATCTTCCTCCTCAAAAGAGTTTGCCGAAGCCATCGAATGCACGAGGTAATAGGCGGCGTGTACCCCAACCATGCCGGTGGCAAGAGACGCCGCGTCGAGAGCATCACCCTTTACGACCTCAGTCGTCTGGGCAACGCGCTGGCTTAAAGCACTGGGATGTCGCGACAGGCAACGCACACGGTGTCCGGTGGCTTCGAGCGCGTGAAGTAACCGCCCACCGACATAGCCTGTCGCACCCGTCAGCAGAACTAACCTACGATCATTTCCCAAAGTTCACGCCCTCGCTCACGACTCGGAAAGAGAACTGTGATTCCGGATGTTTCGCCCCTCTCGGAGCAATTGTATCTGTGCAGCGTTTTACGGCGGAATTTTCGCCCTCGGCGTAAGTCGGTAGCCCATTTTCGCAGAAAGTTTCTCAGGAGTGCTTGAGCAGCAGCGCTTCCCCCTCGGGTCTCCACCGGGGGAATCCCGTGATCCAAGGGAATTTCTGCCAGCACACCCATTCCGGAATTCACAAGTCGAGAAGAAGCCTTTGGCCAGCGCTTTTTGATCTCTCGGGAAGATGTCTAGCTCTTGGAAGCTTTGTGTTCAAGAGCCCATTGACCTTTGGAAAGTCACAGTCCGAGCCATCCATTGAAGTTGAACTATCACTGGGTGATCGCCTCATTTTGTACGCCGATGGACTCGTTGAGGTTTTCAACTGCCTCGACGATATGCATGGCGTCGAAATTCGCTCCCAAAACATTCCGCGCGGATTCTCAGGCCGCACTCGGCGTCCTCTATTCCGTCACCGTGAATTCAGTGTGCAGCGTTGCGGCGGAATCTTCCCCGGCCCAAACGTCAAACGTACTCGGCTCGACCGCCCACTTTTTGTTCTGCGGACTCCAGAATTCCAGTTCGTTTTTACCCAAGGTGAACTGAATGCGTTTGGTTTCGCCCGGTTGCAGAGTAGTTCGTTGGAAACCCTTGAGCTGACGTACAGGCCGAGAAGCGGAACCGTAGCGCTGGTGAATATAGATTTGCGTGACGGCGTCGCCC
>Ga0070731_10002625_pt1 | contig 16924 bp, 15 predicted proteins | sample Coa_R1_2_FD_66448 | JGI IMG/M metagenome (GOLD analysis project Ga0070731, IMG submission 66448) | Surface soil microbial communities from Centralia Pennsylvania, which are recovering from an underground coalmine fire - Coalmine... | ecosystem: Environmental > Terrestrial > Soil > Unclassified ...
TGATAATCGGAGCAATAAATTGCTATATGTCGTTAGAAATTTCAAGGAGAGCATTTTAAGACATAACTATCAGCAGATTAAATCTCCTGAAGCATATCGAGACCTATTTAAAAAAAATGACGTGATCGTCAGAGAATATATGAAAGGACTGGAAATCTATGACAATTGGGAACCTACCATGCGCCTTCTCATCCATTATGAAGATCTTTTGACTGATCCGGTGTCAACAATGGCCCAGGTCCTCGCCTTTTTTGAGGAGCCTATCCCAGCAAATCTCACCGCGGAAACCCTTAGGGAGATCAATGCTAAAACACTCGCTTCTTACCACAAACAGCATAAGAACGTCGGAGGCTCTCATTCCAAAGGAGAAGATCTTTTGTACCATACCCGGGATTTTCCTCTTGATGTTCTCAGGGATATCGATGCTTCCGTCGAATCCAACTACCCTGTCCTATGGACAAATTATTTGAAAAAATATCAATCTTAATTTTTTAATCTATTGATTTACCTATAGATTTTTGTTATATTAAAAGGCTCAATTAAATTAGCCTTTTTATAAAGATGAAACAAAAAACAGTCGTCGTCGGTATGTCGGGAGGCGTAGATTCCTCTGTATCTGCCCTTTTGCTTAAAAATCAGGGCTACCGCGTCATTGGCATGTTCATGAAAAATTGGGAAGAAAAAGACGCCGCAGGAACGTGCCGCTCTGCACAAGACTACGAAGACGTCGTAAAAGTGTGCCAACAGCTGGACATTCCCTATTATTCTGTCAATTTCATACTGGAATACCGCGAACAGGTTTTTTCCCATTTCCTCTCAGAGCTAAAGCAAGGTTTTACTCCCAATCCCGATATTCTCTGCAACCGCGAAATCAAATTCGGAGCTCTTTTAGAAAAAGCGCTCAGCCTAGGAGCGGACTATTTAGCGACAGGCCATTATTGCCAAATCGACGGCCCAGCCGATACCCCCACTCTCCTAAAAGGAAACGATCCTAATAAAGACCAGAGCTATTTTCTCTATACTCTCAAGGAATCAATTCTCCAAAAAGTCCTATTTCCTATCGGCCACCTCCCCAAAACAGAAGTGCGCCGCATCGCTAAAGAATATGATCTCGCCACTTCTTTGAAAAAAGACAGTACGGGGATTTGCTTCATCGGTAAACGCGATTTTAAAGAGTTCGTAGGCCAATTTCTGGGCTATCAGCCGGGTAATTTCGAAAACCTCAAGGGCGAGATTATAGGACAACATGACGGTATTGCTTTTTACACCTTAGGCCAGCGCAAAGGTTTAGGCATCGGAGGCCCCGGCGAGGCCTGGTTTGTCGTCGCCAAAGATCCCGCCCGCAACGTCGTCATCATCGAACAAGGCGATGACCATCCCGCTTTATACAAAGATGTCCTCCTCGCTACAGAACTCAGCTGGATCTCCGGCTCTCCCCCTGACCCCCTTCCCTACGCCTGTTCTGCGAAAGTGCGTTACCGCCAGCCCGAACAACCCTGCGTCATCGAAAAGATCGACAACGGCCAGGCACATGTCCGCTTCCTGCAACCGCAAAGAGCGGTTACTCCCCGCCAATCCATCGTCTTTTATGAACAAGAGAGATGTTTAGGCGGCGGGATGATTTCTGCATTTTAAATATTATTTCTATTTCCATATCATTTTTATTTTCAGAATATTAATTTAACAATTCTTATTTAAATAAATAGCTGAATTTATTATTCACTAATTAAAGGAATAATAATGTCCAGAGCTATTTATTTTTTTATCGGTTTACTGCTATTCGCAGGCTGCGCGCGCGTGCCTGAGAAGGATTTGGCGCGCACGCTGGAGGCCCCTAGCCTACAGGTCTCTGAAAATACCGCGTTCGGGAAGGATTTCTTCGAAAGAGGGGAATGGCTGAATGAAAAATGGTGGGAGATGTTCGACGATCCTCAGCTCACTCTGTTGATCGAACGTGCCCTGCGAGATAACTACACTCTGAAGAAGGCGCATGCCCAAGTGGAATATTCCCATCAGCTCGCTAATAAACAGCGCTCCAAACTTTTTCCTGAGCTTAGTGCAAATTACACGGAACAATGGCAGTACTTGAGCAAATACGGTTTCGATCGCGACTTTTTTCCTGTCCCGAAAAATTCGCCAGGACAAATTCCCCATACCATCAACCTGCTCGATCTGACCTTGAATTTCGATTACGAGTTTGATTTTTGGGGCAAGAACCGCGATCTGTTCCGAGCCGCATTAGGCCAGGCCTGGGCGGATCTGGCAGAAGAGAAGCAAGCTCAGCTCGTCGCAGCGGTAATGGTGGCGCAGACCTATTTTTCTCTTCAGACCAAGCTCTCACAAAGAGACATTGTTCGAGAACGTCTGGAAGAGCGCAAGGAGCTGCTCGCACTCACAGAGCTGCGCAACACGATCGGTCTGATCAATGCACTTCCTGTTTTCGCATCGGATAAAGAAATGCATCTGGTCAAGCAAGCGATTGTCTTTTTAGAAGAGGGTATTGACTTAGACAAACACATGCTCAAATATCTCGTGGGGATGGGGCCGGATGAAAACCTCCTGGAAACAATTCCCCAAGCGCGTTTTGATAAGCCATTCCCCTTGCCGAACAACATATCCAGCGATCTTTTGGCGCGCCGGCCAGATCTCATGGCGCAGATCTGCAGAGTAGAATCCGCTGCTAAACAGATTGGGGCTGCTCAAGCAGATTTTTATCCCAGCGTTAACTTAAGCGCCATGGGCGGCCTCGAGAGCCTGCAGTTCAGCAATTTATTTAGAGATAGTAAAATGGGTGGCTTGATGCCAGCTATCCATCTTCCGATTTTCACGGGAGGCAGGCTGCGCGCAAACTTACGGTCAAAGGTAGCAGCGTTTAACGAGGCCGTTTATGCCTACAACGATCTTGTGCTCACAGCCGCAAAAGAAGTCGCAGATCAGATTGTCACCGTTGGGTCAGTCATCGAGGGGTTGAAAGAGCAAAAATATGCTTTTGAAGACACCTTTGCCCAATACGAGCTGTTATTTTCCCGTTACGCCAAAGGATTAGACAATTACTTGACCGTGCTCGATAGCGAAGAAGATGTGCTTCAACAGCGCTTTCTTCTCGTAGGAGAGTACATGGACCATTTGAATTCCGTCTTAAATCTTATTAAGAAATTAGGAGGCGGATACGTCTCTCAGAGGTCCCATGATTGAGACTGCCGAAACCTCTGCTCCCCCAGCCAAAGCCAAACACAAAAAAGCGATCACTATCGCGATAGGCATTTTTGTCCTGCTTGGCATTGCCTATTTTTGCTACTGGTTTTTTTGGCAGCGTTTTCATGAATATACTAACGATGCCTACGTCGATGGTAACATGGTAGTGGTGACCCCGCAGGTTCCAGGCATTGTCATATCGCTGACTGCTCTCAGCACAGATTTTGTGACAGAAGGACGCGTTCTAGTAGAGCTCGACAAAACAGATGCGCGTATTGCGCTCGATAAGAGTATCGCAGAGCTCGGAAATGCTGTACGCCAAGTGCAGGAGATGTTTGAAAATGTCAACACGCTGCAAGCGACCATTGCAATGAAAAAAGCCCTCTTTGTGCGTGCCGCTCAAGACTATGAGCGTCGCATAAGTTTGATCGAAGAGGGGGCGGTATCAACCGAGGATTTGGAGCACTCGGCAGCAGATGTCCAAGCGACATTTGCCGATCTGGTTTCGATCGAGCATGCTTTTATCGCAGCTTTAGCCCAGGTGGAAGGCACGACTCCTCTGAATCATCCTCTCGTAGAGCAGGGCAAGGACAAAGTGCGCAATGCTTTCGTCTTTCTCCAACGCTGTACAATCACAGCTCCTGCTACAGGAATCGTTGCACAAAGAACTGTACAAGTAGGCGAGCACGTCGATCCCGGACAATCTCTTTTAGCTATTGTCCCATTGGATCAGATGTGGATTACAGCGAATTACAAAGAAGTGCAGCTTGCAAAAATGCGCATCGGTCAAAAAGTCAAAGTGACAACGGACACCTATGGAGGAAGCGTTGTTTTTCATGGCATAGTAGTCGGGATGGGCGGGGGCACAGGCTCCGTCTTTTCGGTGCTGCCTCCGCAGAATGCCACAGGAAACTGGATTAAGATCGTACAGCGCATCCCCGTGAAAATCGATATCCCCGAGTCTATGCTCCAAAAATACCCTTTACGTCTGGGTCTATCAGTAGAAACCACAGTCGATTTGCATCAACTAGATCTGCCGATGGTCCCAGAGGCAAAACCGGATAAACCGATTTATGAGACAACTGTATTTGCCTGCCAGGAAGAGGGGGCTGAAATACTCATCGCAAAAATCATCGAGGATAACCTCTCCCTGCATTTTGTTGAAGATATGACGCAAGAGGTCGAATGAAGCCCCTGACAGGGATTCCTCTCATTCTCATGACGTTTGCCCTATCTTTAGGGACGTTCATGTTCGTGTTGGACTACTCTATCGCCAACGTCTCCATCCCCTATATTTCAGGTGATGTGGGTGTCAGCAATGACCAGGGCACTTACGTCATCACCTCTTTCGCTGTGGGAAACGCCATTGCGCTTCCTATGACCGGATGGCTCACGAAACGGATTGGCGCTGTCAAGTTGATGATGCTCTCTTTATTCTTATTTGTGTTCTTCTCATGGACGTGCGGGGCATCTTATAATTTCGGAATGCTGGTTGTGAGTCGATTCCTACAGGGATTTTGTTCAGGGCCGATGGTGCCGTTAAGCCAAAGTCTTCTTTTGATGAATCATCCTCCCGAAAAAAAGAATGCAGCGATGGCCATCTGGAGTACGATTGTGATCGCAGCCCCAGTTATTGGTCCTATGTTGGGAGGATGGATCTCTTATGACTACGAATGGCCTTGGATTTTTTATATCAACATTCCTGTGGGTTTATTGAGTTTGACCCTGGTCTGGCTGATTTTAAAAAAGCGTGAAACGCCCATCATTAAAGAATCCCTAGATGTCGTTGGATTCATTTTTCTTGCCTTTTTCGTAAGCGCATTGCAAATCCTCTTGGACAAAGGGGAACAGTATGACTGGTTTCGCTCTCCCTGGATGCGCACCTTTGGCATCACCTCGTTCGTCTCCTTTACTTTGCTTATTGTGTGGAGCGCCACTCGACCCAAACCATTGATCGAACTGCAACTTTTTAAAATACGCACTTATGCGATATCGATTTTATATATCGCTGTGGCCTATGGGATCTATTTCGGTTCTGTTGTGCTTGTGCCCTTATGGCTCCAAACGAATATGAATTATACCGCGATCTGGGCGGGGATCGCTGTAGCGCCAATCGGCATCGTCCCCTTAGTATTTTCCATGTTCATTGGAAAACTGATCAATCGTTTTGGGATAATCCCGCTGCTCTTTGTTTCGTTTTGCTTATTTGCGTGGTCCTGTTTCTATACCGCATTTTTCGACACCGATGTCACGCTTTTTCTCATCGGCCTCTCGCGTGCATTTTTAGGATGCGGCCTGTTTTTCTTTATTACTCCTCTTTTTTCCTTAAGCGTTCAAGATATCTCCCAAGAAAGGCTACCCAGCTCTACAGGAGTCTTTCACTTCGTCCGGGCAATGGTAGGCGGTGTGGGAACCTCGGTATTTACCACGATGTGGATTAGGCGAACGGCCTATCATCATCAAACCATCGGAGAAAACCTCACAGCATTCTCTCCACAGACAAACAGTTTTCTTGCCCAGCTCTCTCAATTAGGTCTAGAAGGAAAAAAGGCATTGGCACAGATGAACGACACCTTAGATGTTCAGTCTGCCATGCTCGCAATTAATGATTGCTTCTGGGTGATGGGATGGACTTTTCTTGCCCTGTTATTGTTTCTGCCTTTGGGCTACAAAAAAAGGGAGCCTCATCATAAGCTCCCCGAACATGTCAGCGTAGAATAGATTTTAAATTCTTTTTTTCTTAGAGGGTGTCTACAAAGTAAGGGTTCGTCGATTTTGGGGATTATTTTGGCCGATTTTTGATTCTTTTTCCGGGGGTTGTATCAAACTTCGTATACTACCCCCGGAAAAAGAATCAAAAATCGGCTCAAAAGAACCCCAAAATCGACTGAACCTTACTTTTTAGGCACCCTTTTATGCCTCGCAAAACTATTTTTGATGCCAAATGTAAAGTAAATGATACACCCAATTACCATCCAAATGATGAATTGCAACCAGGACACTCCAGGAAAGAGAATCAGCTGGAAGAGGCAAGCCAATGTTCCTGCAAGAGGAATCCAAGGGACAAAAGGCGTTTTGAAGGGACGATGCAAAGTCGGCTGCTTGTAGCGCAAAAGGAGCACGCCAAAGCAGACAATTGCAAAAGCGAGAAGCGTTCCCATCACAGTCATGTTCCCGAGCAATCCCACGGGAAAGATCCCAGCTAATAGAATACAAATCAGCGTGACGATGCATGTTGTAAAAAACGGGGTACGTAACTGGTCATTGATTTTGCCAAAAGCTTTTGGGAGCAGGCCATCATGCGCCATTGTATAAAAGATACGCGTTTGGCCTATGAGCATGACGAGAATAACAGTTGTCATACTAATCATGATTAAAAATTTAATGACGAATCGGAGCCAAACGAAATGACTGCCCAAGGCATTGACAGCGACGGCAAAAGGATCGGGCACGCCGAGCTGGGAATAATTGACTATTCCCAAAAGGACAATAGCTACGCAGATATAGATCGTTGAAGAAATTCCGAGGGAGGCCAGCATGCCGATAGGCAGGTTCTTCTGGGGATTGCGCGCTTCTTGCGCCAGTGTAGAAAGAGCATCGAAGCCGATAAAAGCGAAAAATATAAGCCCTGCTCCCCTTAAAATTCCACTATATCCAAACTGGCCGAATATGCCTGTATTATCAGGAATGAATGGGGTGAGGTTGTCTGCTTTAATATAGGCGATGCCGCATGCGATAAAAAGAATAATGATCAAAAACTTGACAGCGACCATAATGTCGGTAAAAGTAGCAGCGGCTTTAATGCCTACAGCGACGAGTCCGCCGATTAAAATGACAATTCCCATCGCAGGAAGATTCATCCAGGCGCCTGTGAGAGTCATTCCATGGACGATATCATAAGCTACTGGCGATTGCGCTAAAAAGGAGGGAATATTGACCCCGCAATCCTCCAAAAAACTGGTAAAATATCCAGACCACCCTACCGAAACCGTTGAAGCGGAAAACATATACTCCGCTGTCAGTCCCCAGCCGATGATCCAAGCAAACAATTCTCCCATCGTGGCATAGGCATAAGAATAAGCGCTTCCAGAAATTGGGATCAGAGAAGCAAATTCAGCATAACATAACGCGACAAAAACGCAGATCAAAGCGGCTAATACGAAGGAGAGGAGAACGGCAGGGCCCGCATTTTCAGCTGCTGCTTTTCCCGTTAAGACAAAAAGCCCAGCTCCGATGATTGCACCAATGCCCATCGCAGTCAAACTGACAGCTCCCAGAGAACGTTTTAAACCGTGTCCCTTCTCCGAAGCTTCATCTAATAATGACTTGATGGTTTTCTTAACAAAAATTCCCTTAGTCATAAAAACAAAAACATCCAAATAGAAAACCAAAACGTCAGAATATCGATTCGAAGGTTTTGCTAACAAGGGAAAATTTCTTAGAGACAGTTTTGTCAACAGTCTCTTATTATGCACAACGTGTCTGAAAAATTGGGAATTTGAGAAGTCTTCTTGTCAAATTCCCAATTTTTCAGACACGTTGTGTATAGACCTCTTTCGCATCCAAGTGTTCGTTGATTTTTTGGATTATTCTGGGCATCCGAGATGCGATTCCCATTCTTTGATATATTCTAAAAGTGCTTTCTTATCAGGACGGGAGCGCAAAAACGCCAATGACCGTTCGCTATTGCTGAAATGCGCAATTTTTGAAAGGAGGTGAAGATGGGCTTTATCCGAACAAGCAAAGAGAAAGAAAAGTGTATGCACGGCTTGTCCATCCAACGCTCCATATTCTATAGGATCTTTTGGGAAAACGATAAAAATCAGATCAAATGGACCTTGATGCAACGAATCGCGTGTATGGGGCACAGCAATGCCATGGTTAAACGCTGTGGGCATGAGCTTTTCGCGATCAAGCAGCATCTCCGCCAATATTTCTGCATCGACGCGCAATTTCTGCGCGATGTCTTGAGTAGTAGCTCGGATTAGATCTTCTTTATTTTTTTGAGGGACATCGATAAAGACATCGCCTTGGTGGATCGCTCGATACAAGGCAAACTGCTGAGTGCCCGGAGCCTTGTCTTCGGCTTTTTTGTCGACGGGCGGATAGATTTGCTTTTCTTCAAAGGGCGAAACCCCTTCTTCGTTGGGTTTGAGTTTACAGCGCATCATCCAATTTTCAATTTCAATACGACTAAATCGATATTGGTGGTTGAGGCGATAAGCGGGAATTTTTCCGTCGGCAAGCCAACGTCTCACCGTTGTTTCAGAGATACTCAACAGTTCTGCGACATCTTTGATTTTAAGATCCATGATTTCCCCCCTAGCGCCTTATGAACCGGCTCTAAGAAGCTGAGTTTTAGGACAGCTTCTAACATCCAGCAAACAGCTCGATGACCTCTTGTGCATTATACGCTTTCATCAATTTTTTTCTGCGATCTTCGTTTTTAATGGCCATTGTCAGATGAGATAAAATCTTTAAATACTCCGTTTGTTTATTGTCGGGCCCGCCGATCATAAACACCAATCGGACAGGAGCCCCATCGAGCGCATTCCATTCTACCCCTTTTTTCCGTTGAATTCCAATCGCGATAAAAAAATCATCATATCCTGCTAGCTTAGCATGTGGGATCGCAACGCCGAGACCAATCCCTGTCGAGACGATTTTTTCCCTTTCGAGAATCGCATTATAAAAATGCTCCGCATTATGCACCTTAGCAGCGTTGTCCAAAAGAGCAACAAGCTCCTGTAGAACATCGTCCCGCTTTTCAGATTCGAGAAACAATACTAGACGCGGGTCCAGATAATCGGAGATCACCACGACCTCTCCCCTTTTGAAGAATTTTTTAAGATCGCCTATGCGATGATTAATGCGTGCCAGTATGGCCAAATCCGCCCTCTCCTCGTGAAGTTGCCATTAAAGATTCACTAACGATAAAACGTGCTTTTACAATGGGAGCTAGCACAATTTGCGCAATGCGCATGCCCGGCAAAATCTCAAACGCTTTATTTCCGTGATTGATCAGGATGACTCCTACCTCTCCCCGATAGTCAGAATCAATTGTGCCAGGAGAATTTAATACCGTAATTCCATGCTTTAGCGCAAGCCCGCTTCGCGGTCTGACTTGTATTTCAAAACCTTCAGGGATGGCAAAACGCAAGCCGGTCGGAATTAATATCGTGGCCTGAGGCTCTAAAATAATCGGAGCGGAAATGCATGCCTTCACATCAGCCCCAGCTGCGAGATCAGACGCATAAACGGGGATAAATTCCTCATTGTCCACAGTTGTGGGCACATCTATTGTCATGTGACTTCTTCCTTTTCTTCCATTTCGACAAATGCCATCAATTCTTGGAGCTTCTGCGGCACTTTACCAAGAGATTGCCCATAAAGAACGCGCGAAAGCGATCCTTCTTGAAAGCTGCGCTCATTGTTTGTGAAAAACTCCAAGAACTGAAACAATACATCCTTTAACTGATGGCGATTAATAATGCAATCGACCATGCCTTTTTCGCGCAAAAATTCGGAACGCTGGGCGCCAGGAGGCAATTTTTCACGTGTAGTCTGCTCGACAACGCGCGATCCCGCAAATCCAATCAGCGCATCGGGTTCGGCGATAATAATATCCCCTAGAGAAGCAAACGAAGCCGTAACACCGCCCGTTGTAGGATTTGTCAAAATCGAAATATAGGGTAATTTTTTTTCACTCAATTTTGCAAGCGCTGCAGAAGTCTTCGCCATCTGCATTAACGACAAGGCAGACTCTTGCATACGCGCCCCTCCGGACGCAGAGACGATAACGAGAGGATGCCCATGAGTAAAAGCATATTCAATGATCGAAGTGAGGCGCTCTCCGACAACAGACCCCATGGAACCGGCCATAAATGTAAAGTCGAGGATGCCGATCGCAATCTTCTTTCCTAAAACAGCGCACGTCCCTACCATAGCGGCCTCGTCCCGCCCTGAATTCTTTTTGGCCAGGGCCAAACGTACAGCATAACTTTCCGTATCGACAAACTGAAGAGGATCCAGCGATTTAAATTCTGTAAACATCTCAACAAAGGTATCGGCATCCGCTAATAATTGCATGCGCTGGGCGGCAGAGAGACGGTAGTGATGATCGCATTTCGGGCAGCAATGCTGATTCTGCTGCAATTCGCTTGCATGAATCATTTCATTGCAATGCGTGCACTTCACCCAACCGCTATATCCATCTTTCTTTGTAGTCTGGACTTTAATTTTCGGTTTATTACGAGAAAATAAACCCATAATCCCCTCTTTCTAAAAAGTAATCAAGCATAGCATAATTTTTGACAATCAGCAATTGTTCAATTAAAAATTATGTCGATTTCTTTGCGTGCTCAAATCTGTCTTCGACATTCTTCCAATTGACCACTTTCCAAATGTTTTTTACATACTCGGCTCTTACATTCTTATACTGCAAGTAATAAGCATGTTCCCACACATCTATGCCGAGCAAGGGGACATATCCCAAAGTGCTCAAAGGATCCTGATTAGCGCAAGCTGCTAATACTAGGCGTCCCAGAGATTTATCGTATCCGAGCCATCCCCATCCAGAGCCTTGGATCGCGACTGCCGTCGCACTCAATTTTTCCATACACTTTTCAGCAGATCCAAATTCTTTTTGCAACTCATGCAAAAGAGTTCCTTTAGGAAGCTCTCCTCCGCCTTTATTTACCGGAGCCAAATTGGTCCAAAATACCGAATGGTTGATATGGCCGCCTCCATTAAACTTGATCGCCTGCAGTCCAGCTGCTACCGCAGAGATATCTCCTTTCTGCTGCGCTTCATATAATTTCTCCAGGGCAGTATTTAAATTGGTCACATAGCCGGCATGGTGTTTGGAATAGTGCAGTTGCATGATTTCACCAGAGATCACGGGCTCCAGATCGGAAAAATCATAAGGCAGTTCAGGAAGTTTGTAAGGAGTGAAATTAGACATAATACTTAATCCTTTCTTTGATCATTACTCATTTGGATATGCTATGAACTATATCTAAATTAATCAAGCATCAATAACCAAAGGCTCAAAATAGCTCTAGCTCACAAACCCTTAGCTCCCTTATGATATTTCCAACACACATGAGATATTTGCCATGGAACAATTCAAAATTTACGTTAACAGACTTAAAAATGAACAAGAGCATCATCACGATGAAAGAGTGGCTCCTGATTTTCTCGGTGTCCAGGAAGAGTCCCTTAGCTTTCAAGAAAATGTTCACATCGCTGGGTCTACTTATCTTGCAGATGACCATCTGATTACGCATCTCGATATCGATGCGGCAGCTTTAATTCCTTGCAGCATATGCAATGAGGTAGTCCGCGTTCCCATTACTATTAAAAATCTTTATTTGTCTAAACCGCTTGCAGAGATCAAGGGCGCCGTCTACGACCTCCTAGATGATATTCGTGAATCCATTCTCCTTCAAACGCCGCAATTTGCAGAATGCAATAATGGCCAATGCCCTAATAGACCCTATGTTCAGCAATTTTTAGACAAAAAATCTAAGGAGAAAAAAGCTCCTGCTCCTGATTCTGTACATTTTCCTTTTTCCCAGATTTAAAAATTAAATTAACAAACTATTTCTTTAAGAAAAATCGCAACTTATGTATAACTATTCCTAATTCTAAGGAGTTTTCATTATGGCAGTACCACGTAACCGCACATCGAACGCGCGAAAAAACTCACGCCGCGCCCATCACGCTAAAAAGCCTAAAAATCTTTCCGCGTGCACCAATTGCAAAAGCCCCCGCATTCCTCATCGTATTTGCCCCCATTGTGGATTTTATGCAGGACGTGCGGTGATCCATGAGAGGGAAGAGTAAAATATGCCCACATCGCGCCGAGTGCCATATTGGCATCGATTTACTCGGCAGCGAAGTACCACCTCAAGAGCTTTTAAAAGCAATCATCGCATTTAGACCTGCTCTAAAAGCTTCCATACTGCTCACAGTATTGGGGACAGATGATCTTTATCAAAAGTTGGGGATGCTTCCCGATGGAATTGTTTTTCATGCAGTTTCTGAAATGATCACCATGGAAGATGATCCGCTTTATGCTATCCGGCATAAAAAGCGATCTTCTCTCTATCAGGGGCTCCAGATGCTGAAAGAAAGGCATCTCGATGCCTTTATCTCCACTGGCAATACCGGCGCTCTCATGGCTGGCTCCAAATTGCTTCTGTCTACCTTGCCTGGAGTCGAACGTCCCGCTTTATTGACTCTGCTTCCTACACGCACCTGCGATCTCGCCGTTCTCGATGTCGGAGCCAACACATCCTATAAAGCAAAACATCTCGTGCAGTTTGCTTTCATGGGCATCGCCTTTCAAAGGAGCCGGGGCATCACCGTTCCCAAAGTCGGCCTTTTAAATATCGGCTCTGAAGCGAGAAAAGGAACTCCCGAATTGCGCACTGCCTATGAAGCTCTTAAAGAAAAAAGCGATTCTTCTTCCTTCACTTTTGTAGGCAATATTGAAGCACGCGAGGTCTTTCAGGGAGGCGTCGATGTACTCGTCACGGATGGCTTTACGGGGAATATCTTCTTAAAGACTGCAGAAGGAATCGGAATGGTCATCCTAGAAGAGCTTGAGATTTTCGCCCATGAAAAAGACCCTTCCTTAAAAGCAGCAATGACAAATTTACGCCAACACCTCCATTATGCCGAATATCCCGGCGCCCTTCTCTGCGGCGTTAAGGGCATCGTCATTAAATGCCATGGCGATGCGACAACCCAAAGCGTGCTCTCCAGCATCCATAGCGCGGCAAGGCTAGTCGGGCATCGTTTCTTAGAGACTGTAAACGCCTTTTGACGCGCTCAAATATGACGTTATTTCTCACGATTGGTATAAACTTACAATTGTCACTTGAATAACTATCCAAGTTCCGCAATCTCGATCTCAGATTGTCTTGGTATATTTAGGTGCATTTTTCCAAAAACCGGCGGATCGTTTCATAAGTTCTTTTGCTATAGAGAATGGTCTTGTGACCGCATTTGATTAAGATTATTGAGCTCCGCAACGGAAATCGCGGAGCTTCTATAAGAAAAGTTTATCGCTGCATGATGTGGCCGTCGAGTTCGAGCAACTCGTCAAACTTTCTCTTGCTGACGAGTTTTCCGCCATAAAACCATTGCTGTTCTTCAGCTTTTCCATCGAAATAAAATGTCGAGGGGCCGTGCTTCATGTCCCCTTCCCACACGATTTCTTGGCTGACAGCCTGTCCATCGATAAAATGCCGTTCTAACCCATTTTTCTCTCCATTGCGATAAGCGATTTCGAGATATTTGGTTCCATTTTTATAATAGTTGGCGATGCCGTGCAGTTGGCCATCGACCCATTGTTCGACAGAAAGAGGCTCTCCCCCAGGTGCAAATGCTCTTTTTTCTCCGTTGAGCAGGCCGCGATGATAAAAGGCCAAAGACTCTGGGGTTCCAGAGAGGTAGAATGTTTCTTTTTTAGTCGTATATCCAGCCTCGACGCTTTCTTTGGCAAGAAGCGCTCCATTGAGATCGCGTGTGATACGCAGTCCTCTTCCTTTTTCGACCCGTGCTTCCATGTCATTGCTCGTCGTATAGTATTGGCCCTCGATCAGCTCTTCTCCCGCATATTCTTCGACATACATCGGCGAGCCTGAAGAATACCATCCGGTCAAGGAATAGCGTGCAGGGGAGAGTTGAATACGCTCTTGAACAGGCATGCCCATTTCATTGTATTTGACTTCTTTGACTCGATCACCCCAGTTATAGAGATGGTATATCTCTATATTCTGACTATGAGGAAAAGAATATGTCATAGGCCCATGCAAAACGCCATTTTCATAGGTAGCAGTCACCGTCACGCCATCGCTGAGGCAAGTGACCACTTGGCCAGGATAAATTTTAGCTTCCCATTCTTCTTTTGAAACGAGATAGCCGTATTTATGGATGTAGCGCTGCGAAAGGATTTCACTATTTTGATTCTTCCTATTACAACATTGACAACCACTGAGTAAAAGTAAAATGACAGTATAGCCAGCGATGAGTTTTTTCATAATGACCTCTTCAAGATTAGAGACTATCCGTTATTGCCTGTATGATACGAGCATGTTCCCGTTCTACTGTTTCGAAAGCGAGTGTTCTTTCTGTATCCCGATAAAAAAAGCGGAATGTCGCGTTCTTTTTATCTTTGCCGATTTGTTCACTTTTGTAAAGGTCTAAAAGTGAAACCTTCTCTAAAAGGCGGGAAGAGGCTCGCTGTATAATAGTGAACACTGCCTGTATCGGCAATTCCTCTTTCAATGTGACCGTCCAATCGCGCTCGGAGCCGGGATAGAGCGGAGGATCCGTGACCATCTTTTGTTCTGGAAGATGAAGAAAAAGCTCGTTGAGATTCCATTCGGCAAATAAAACTTTTTGTCCGATGTCGAGTTTCTCTATATGTTTAGGATGCACTTCTCCCATAACCCCAATGATCGCATCGCCGATTTTCACATGCGCTTGGCGGCCTGGATGAAAGTTATGCAAATGCGAGGGATCAAAACGGAATCGTTCGATTTTGAGCCCAGTCAGAATATTTTCCACTATCCCCTTCAGGTCAAAAAAATCGCACTCTTCGGGTTTGGGATCCCAGTGATAAGGCGCCCGCTTGCCAGAAAGAATGATGCCGGCAGCCGCCTGTTCTTTAAATGCGCCATTTTGTTTAAAATAGACTCTTCCCACTTCACAACCGGCAATATCGCGCTGATAATGATCGCTATTATATTTGACGACTTGCAAAAGACCTGGGAGCAAAGATGTGCGCAAAACGGATTGTTCTGCAGATTTCGCATGCAGTACAGAAATACACGATTCTTTGGAAAGCGTACTTTCAAAAAGCATTTCCTCTTGTGCGGGGCTGATGAGATCGCAATTGAGAAATTCCTGCAGTCCTTCCGCTATTAGGCGCTGGCGTATTGCGTTTTCGAAAACGGCACTTTGCGCAGGGGGAATGGTCGATGAGACATGGACAGGGATCGGTTTCTGGATTTGATTATATCCATAGAGTCTAGCGATCTCTTCAATGAGATCCTCTTCGATGGACACATCATTTCTATATGTCGGCACAGAAACGATGAGTTCGCTTTGCCTTTCTTCAATAGACATGCTCAATCGTTCGAGCAAAGAAGCGACCTCGCGCAGACTGAGCTGAGTCCCAAGCAGCGCATTGACACGTGCAATACGGCATGCGATTTTTTTAGGAAGAAACTCATGCGCTTTCTGATCAATGACACCGGGCGCAATCTGTCCTCCTGCGACCTGCTGGAGCCGATAGGCAGCGTAATTCAAAGCGTCTTTGACTCCGTTCGGATTAATCCCTTTTTCGTAACGCTGCGCTGCCTCCGTTCTTAAACCGAGCCATTTACTGCTCTTGCGGATCGCCTGGGCTGTGAAATAGGCCGATTCGATCAAGACATCCTGCGTCTGCTCGCTGACAGCAGAACTTTTTCCTCCCATCACCCCGGCAAAAGCAAGCGGTTTTTCCGCATCGCAGATGAGCAGGGATTCAGGAGGAATAGGACGTACCACATCATCGAGTGTTTCCAATACAGAAAAAGCGGTTTGTGAATTGACAATAATCTTCTTTTGAGCAATCGCATCATAATTAAAAATATGCAATGGCTGACCCCATTCCAACAGTACGAGATTGCTAACATCGACCACATTATTAATGCTCCGCATTCCGCACACTTCGATCCGTTTTTTCAGCCATTCTGGAGAAGGGCCGACGCGGATCCCTTTCACAATACGGCATGCATACCGAGGACATTGCCTATGATCGATGACGGTGACCTGCATGCATTTGTCGATGGACTCTCCTTCTTCTGCAAAAGAGAAAGAGGGTATTTTTAAGGGGATATTCAACAATGCGGATAATTCTCTAGCGAGCCCATAGATGCTCATGCAATGCCCGAGATTGGGCGTAAGCGAAACCTCTAGTACGATTTCAGAATATAACTCTGCTACATCACTGCCCACGGCAGCCTCTGGAGAAAGCTCTACAATTCCCTCATGCTGCTCGCCGATGCCGAGTTCATCGGCAGCACAGAGCATGCCAAAAGATTCCACATCGCGTAGCTTGCATTTTTTAATCTTGAGAATAGAGCCCTGCTCATCTTGAAGCGATGCACCTATCCGGGCAAATGCTGTTTTTATTCCTGCACGGCAATTGGGGGCTCCGCAGACGACTTGTAAGATTTCTTTTCCATCTGCGACTTTTGCCACCCATAGATGATCTGCGTTCGGATGGCGATGCGCTTCTATAACCTCTCCCACAACAACCCCAGAGAACTTCAGCGCAGTGCGTTCTATGCCGTCCACTTCAATACCGGCAAGCGTCAATACTTCCGCCAACCCTTCGGCGGACAGAGAAAAATCTAAATATTCTTTTAACCAACTAATAGGGACTTTCATAAAACAACAAAAAAAATTAAGATGAAGAACGAGTTATAACAAATTCTCTACCCCTAAGTAAACTGAAAATGTCCTCCCGCCTTCCTGAAAACTTCGCTTTGCGCAAAAACCGCATGCTTACCCAAGCACTTATTTTAAGCGGCATGTTGAATATCGGCCTTATGGCTACATTCATCTATGTGGTCTTATCCGAAAAACAAGAATCGCTAGCTATTGAGCTAAAGCCTCTTAAAGAACAAGCTCCCGTAGGGGCACAGATGACAAACGCAGACCTTCTCAA
>Ga0070731_10002626_pt1 | contig 16920 bp, 15 predicted proteins | sample Coa_R1_2_FD_66448 | JGI IMG/M metagenome (GOLD analysis project Ga0070731, IMG submission 66448) | Surface soil microbial communities from Centralia Pennsylvania, which are recovering from an underground coalmine fire - Coalmine... | ecosystem: Environmental > Terrestrial > Soil > Unclassified ...
GACCAGCAAAGCGCCGATGCATGGGGGCCAGGATCGCTCGAGCAAAGCCCGCGCATTCGCCAAAGTGTGGAGCGGAAAATATGCGCCGACAACGACGGGCCAGCGCGCAGGAGTCGCGTCTCCCGACGCCAGCGCCTTTTCGAGCGATGCCCGCAATCGCTGCGCCAAGTCGGCTTCAGCCTCGGTCATCGAGAAAACGTACTCGTTGATGAAGCATTGGCGGGCCACGGCGCAGCAAAAATCGAGCACGCTTGCGTCCCATGCATCGTCCGCCGCGGCGGTCGTCGCCATCGCGTGACGCACGTTCGTCAAAAGCCGTTCGAGGCCGACGTCCGAGATCGGATCGCACTCAATCAGACAGCGCAGGAGCTGGTCCTGCGACAGCGCTGCCAGCGCCGGTGAGCGGAATAGTTCGGCCGCGGCGAGACGCGCGGGCCACGCCGAATTCGATTGCGCAATAGCGTCGGTGACGGCGCCATCGAGCCTGACGAGACTGAGGCAGGCGCCGGTCAGCTCGCGCGGGCTGATCCAGCCTTCCAGGTGCGCGCGCAGCAAAAGCTTGCGAAAGCCGCCGTCGTCCGCGGTGAAGCGCACAAGCTTGACGCACTGAGCGAACAACGCCTTGCGCTGCGGCGTTTCCTGAAGTTCAAGCGCGCGGCGGGCCGCACCCGCCGCCAAATCCAGCTGTCCCGCCGACAGGTAGGCTTTGCCGAGATTTTCATGCGCTTCCGCCAGGTCGGGCTTGACTGCGAGTGCCGTCTCAAAATGCGGGACCGCTTCGCCGCTGCTGCCCCGCGCCATCAGCGCCGTGCCCAGTCGGCTGTGCGTCTCGGCATTGTTGGGGTCAAGCGCCAAAGCCTGCCGGTAATGCGCAATCGCCGCGTCCCATTGGCCTTGCTCCGACAGCACGCTGGCGAGGTTGGAGCGAGCGGCGGCGGAACGCGGACTGAGCGCGATCGCGCGCTCGTAGCAGGCGATCGCGTCGGCCGGCCTGCCCTGCTGGCGGCGGACATTGCCGAGGTTGAGGTGGGCGAGGGCATGGTCGCTTCGCAGCTCAATCGCTCGCTCCAGATGCGTCGCCACTCGATCCATGCGGTTGAGTCCTCGCCACGCCCCGGCGATGGTGAAGTGATATTCGGCAACCCGCTCGTTGATGGCGATCGCCCGTCCGATCAAGTCGACGGCGGATGCCGCATCGCCGCCCTGCAAGGCGACGAGACCCAGATTGTGCAGGCTATCCGCGTGGGTGGGAAACAGCGCGAGGATGTGCCGGTAACGCCGTTCCGCTTCGGCCAGCGCTCCGGCTTGATGTTGCGCCACCGCCGCGGCGAACAGGCTGGCAAGGCTCTCGGCCGGCGCCGCGTTGGGCGCGGCGTCAAGCGGCGGCTGTGCGCCGGAACGCCCCAAGGCTCGCCGTTGTTTCCGGGTCATGGCGCTGATCGACGGTTTGGTGAGAATTGGCCATCCTGCTAACGAACCGGCCCCGACGGGTCAACGTGCAGTGGTTCGTCGCCGTGGAGGCTAGCTTTTGTGATTGGAACTGCAGCGCGCGTCGTTGCTTTCTCGGGCTCGGCAACTTACAGTATTAAAGTGCAAATTGCGACGAAACTGATCATCGCAACTGTCGCTTTTGCGTCAGCGATGAGCTTAGGCGTTCCGGCCGGCTACGCTTCTGGCGACGCCCCGTGGTGCGCGGTCATCGAGCTTGGCGACGACGACGTCTATTGGGATTGCCAATATCGCACGTTTGAAGAATGTGTGCCCAATGTGGTGGCCGGCAATCGCGGCTTTTGCAACGTCAATCCCTACGGGCCGGGTCCCAATGCGCCTGCGGCAGCGCCGCATCTGCGGCATTACAAACGGCACGTGCGGCAGTGACAGACCAGGGCCGCAATCAGCCGCCGGATCGTCCGGCTTTTGATTTTTGATCGCGGCGGAAAAAAAGCGCTGCTTCCCAGCGCGTGATTCGTGGAGCCTTGACCAAGGAAGGCCTGTAAAATAAGGGTTTTCCGCGTCGGAGAGGTGGCCGAGTGGCTGAAGGCGGCGGTTTGCTAAACCGTTATACGGTCCAAAGCCGTATCAAGGGTTCGAATCCCTTCCTCTCCGCCAAAGCTATTTCTAGAGAAATCGGAATAGCGGCAATGACCGGCCGGACCAGCATCGGATTCTCCGCGATGATGCGATTGTGCCTCGCGGCAGCTTTGCTGTCGTGCGTTTCTGCGCGGGATGCTCGCGCGCAATCGAACTTGGTCGAGCGCGCGATCAAAGCGGCGCCCGGCCAGAACGTGCGCGTCGGCATCTACACCAGCATTCGGCCGGATTGCACCTCCGGCGCGCTGCCGGCGATCCGGCTCGCGCGGGCGCCGGCCCACGGCACGGTCAGCGTCAAGCGCGCCATGCTCAAGGCGACCAATGTCAAACAATGCTTGGCAATCGAAGTGCCGGCGTTCGTCGCTTTTTATCGCGCCGCGCAGGATTTCAGCGGCACCGACGCATTCGAACTGGAGGTCACCTTCGCTGGCGGCCGCAAGCAACTGCAAGCTTTTCAGGTCAGCGTCGCAAACGGTGGCCAGGGCATTTAGGAATACACACCATCTGGAAAAAACGGCGTCTGACAAAATCCGAAATTGCGTGCGCGAACCGGCTGGTCAAAAAATATTATCGGCTAAATTCCAAGGCTAAATTCCAAGGCTAAATTCCAAGGTCTGTCCGCGCCGGATCCAATTGTCGCGAGCGCTGTCGTATTTCGGCCGGCGAGCGGGGCGGTGGCGATTTCGATGGGCGCGCGAACGCTAGAATCGAGCCTGTCAAGGCTGTCAAGGCGTCGACCGCCGCCGGCCGCGCCGGGGGTGGCCGGCCTCGGCGGCTCCCGCCGGTTGCCCCCAAGATCGGCCGAATAAGCCAGCCTACGCGGGGATGGCCAATTCGAAACTCGTTGATTTGACAGCGGAAATGGCGCTTTTGGCGGCGGCCGGCGGGGCTCTCCGCCGCTCAGTGGGGCAGCACCGCCTGCGTGTTTTTTACGCAACACCTTGCGGAAATCGGTCGGACCGGCCTGTGACTTGGGTAGTTCTCCATTGCACCCCGGAACCCGTTAGTTAAGGTGTGCATGCGACGGAGGGGGGAACCCCAAGTCGACTCGTCCGGTGTTTTCGGGAAAGTGGAAAGACCGGGTGGTTTGGGGACTAAGGGGACCTTCTTGGGGGTGGCGTCACCCGGCGGAAAGAACCCTCCCACGGCAAACAATTGGAGGTTCAAAATGAAGATGGTGAAAAGCCTCCTCCTCGGCTCCGCGGCTGCTTTGGCTGCGGTCACTGCGGGGCAGGCAGCTGATCTTCCCGTCAAGGCCAAACCGGTCGAATACGTGAAGGTCTGCAGCCTCTACGGGGCGGGATTCTACTACATGCCGGGCACCGATATGTGCATCAAGATCGGTGGTTGGACGCGTGCCGAGGTGAGCTACGGCATCAACGGCAACTCGAGCGTGGGATGGTGGAGCAACGACGTCAACACGCGAGTCACCAATAACATGTGGTCGCGGGAGCGCGGTTACATCACCGCCGATGCCCGCGAGCAGACCGCCTACGGTGTGGCACGCGGCTACATCGCCGTCGGCATCTCGTCGCAAAATAACGGCAACGAAGCGCCCTCATCGAACTTCAGCTCCAACCGCGCCTTCGTGCAGTGGGCGGGAATGACCGCCGGTCTAACCGTGTCGTTCTTCGACTACTATCCGGCGGCGGCCCTCTTGATCCGCGCCGGCCTGTTGCCGCAGGAAGATTCGGGTGACGGCGGCATTTGGGTGTGGGGCTACACCGCCCAGCTTGGCAACGGTCTCGGAGCGACAATATCGGCCGAAGAGCGCCGCACGTCCCAGATCATCGGAACTTCATCAACAGGATCCCTTCTCTCCGGCAGCGGCGTGCTTCCCTCAGGTACCTTCGCCGCCGGCGGCGGATATGGTGGCTGGCAGGCGCCGGACATCATCGGCAATCTCCGGCTCGACCAGACCTGGGGCGGCGGTCAGATCATGGGCGCGTTGCATGAACTCAACCCGCTCTACTATGGCTCAAGCAATTCCACGACGGTCGCCGACGGTCATCCATCGGACCAGTGGGGCTGGGTCATCGGTGCTGGCCTAAGGTTGAACTTCCCGATGGTCGCCCAGGGCGATTACTTCGTCACCGAGGCCAACTATACCCAAGGCGCGACCAAGTATCTCTGGAATAGCAACAGTGACGAAAACGATCTTCTCCTACACGGCGCGAACGAGGCCTACGCGGTCGGTAGCGACTGCGTCTACGGCGGTCTGGGCAGCAGCGCCACCGGCTGCCAAAAGACTACGGCCTGGGAAGTCGACGCGGCTTACGAGCACTACTGGACGCCGCAAGTGCACGAATCGTTCGTCGTCGCCTACATGAACGAGAGCTATGACCAATCTGCCAACGCCATGCTCTGCAGCGTCGAAAGCCAGGGTAGTGGTGGCGGTTTGAATGCCGTGGCGCATGCCGGTTGCAACAATAACTGGAATGTCTGGGGTGGCGGCTCCCGCCTGCAATGGGACATAACGAAGAGCCTCTATATCGGAGTGGAAGTCGTCTACGCCAACCTGCACAGCGCCACGCTCGCTACGACGTCGGGCGGTTTCCTGCCGAGCAGCTTGATTGTGCCCGGTTCAGGTGCGACGTACCAAAACTCCAACGAGAATACCTGGGCGGCCTCTGTCCGTCTCCACAAGGACTTCCTGCCCTGATCGTCTGATCGAGGCGTGAAATCGGAAATCCCCGGCGGGCTCCCGCCGGGGATTTTTCATTTGTGGGCTCCCCCTCGACCGCTCGCCGCTTCTCGCCGCTATCGTCGCCTGAGACGAGTAAGGGCTATTGGTCGGCCCGACTGCGAAGCTTTTCGGGGATATCCGCGCCGATTCGCCTCCCCCATGGCAAGGTACCGGATTCCATGTGACGGGTGATATATGCAATCGCCGACAATATTTTGGTAAACCTGAGCTGAATGATTTCACAAAATCGGCCCGGATTCATCGACCGCCTTTCTCCATTGGGGTAACCGCATGCGGTGGATCGGCAAGAATGTCGTTGTCACCGGCGGCGCTGGGTTGATTGGCTCATACTTGGTCGATCGCCTGGTCGATCGGGGGGCGCGCGTGATCGTGGCTGATGATTTCTCCAAAGGGCGACGCAGCAATCTCGCAGGCGTAATCGGCGATATAGCGATCAGGGAGGGTGACCTCGAACAGCCCGACGCCATGGCGCGTGCGCTCGAAGGCGCCGATATCGTCTTTCACCTGGCAAGCCGGGCCTATGGGATCGGCTATTCGTCGGAAAACCATTTGTCGCTGCTGCAGCACAACGAGCGCATTACCAATAATCTGATCGGCGTTCTCGTTGGGCGGCCGGTCGAGCATCTGCTTGTGACCTCTTCGTCATGTGTCTATCCGGACGACGGGCCCGACACTATTTCTCAAACGCCGTGTTTCGTCGGCGAACCCGAGCGTGCGAACCGCGGATATGGCTGGGCCAAGCGCTTTCTCGAGCAGAAGGCGGCGCTGGTCGCGCAGGAGACCGACATTCCGCTCACTCTCGTGCGCCCGTTCAACATCTATGGCGAACGCTATCGTTGGGTTGACGCCGCTTCGCAGGCCATCCCGATGCTGGTGAAGAAAGTGATGGACGGCGACGACCCCGTCGTCGTCTGGGGTTCCGGAACTCAACGCCGCAACTACATGCATGCGGCCGATTGCGCCGATACCATGGCCGGCTTGGTGGAGGCCGGCTTCGTGGGTACCGTCAACATCGGCACGGAAGAGACGGTCTCGATGATTGAACTGGTCGAGACGATTTGCCGGCTCGCGGGCCGGCGGCCCCGGATTGTCAGCGATTCGAGCCGCCCCGAAGGGCGGCGCATCAAGAGTTGCGATTCGACTCTGCTGCGCAAAGTTTATCCCCGATTTGATAGACGAATTCCGCTCGAACAAGGTTTGTTGCGGATGATCGGCTGGTATGCCTCGGAATTCGGTACGGCCGGCAATCAAAAATCGCAGATTTGATCGTCGCACTTTACCGCGAAGCTCGCCGGCGGACGCCCCTGCCTATAAGTCTGCCACATGCGTTCATAGGCGGCTTCGATGTGCCGGGTAAACTGCGCGGTGTCGAACAGCGGGTAGGTTTGACGGTTGTGCGCCAGCTTGTGCTTCAGCTGCAGGCACAGAGCCGGGTCCTTCGCGATCTTCAGCGCCAGCGCCTCGTATTCCGGCAGCGACTTCGTCACCAGTTCCGGCATGCCGACGGCACGGTTTATGCTGGCCGCCACCCGTCCGCCGAAACTCGAACCCATGCAGGTGATCACCGGCAGGCCGGCCCAAATGGCCTCGGTCGCGGTGGTGTGGGCGTTATAGGGCAGGGTGTCGAGGAACAAATCGGCTTGGCGCTGGCGCGCCAAGTGATCGGCGGCAAGCGGCGCACGGGGAGCAAAAATCAAGCGCTCTGCAGCGACGCCGCGTTGCCGAGCTTCCGAGCGGAGGTTGTCGGAGGCGACTGCTTTGTGTTCCCTCAACCACAATACGCTGCCCTCGACCTCCCGCAGCAGCCGCATCCAAACCTCGAACATCGCGGGATTGATCTTGTACGACTGGTTAAAGCAACAGAACACGAAGCCATCGTCGGGCAAATTGAGATCCCGGCGTGCCGGCGTCGATTGCGCGATCGAGCGCGCGCCATCGGTAGCCAGATAAGTGTCGGGCAACCACACCACGCTCTCGGTGTAATATCGAAAGTCCTGTCGCGGGATGACGGTCGGGTCGCCGACGATATAGTCGAAGTATTTCGCTCCGATCGTGCCGGGGTAACCAAGATAATTGATCTGAACCGGCGCCGCCCGGCGGGCAAAGATATTGGTCCGCGCGCCCTCCAGGAAACCCACGAGATCGACCGCGATATCGATTTCGCGCTCGTGCATAAGCGCGGCGACCTCTTGATCGCTCTTCGCGCGAACGTCGACGAAGTGTTCGAAGGCCGCTTTTAATCTCCGGGTAGTGCCCGTGTCGGGGCCCGGCGAGAACGAAACGGCCGTCACTTCGAAGCGCGATTTGTCATGATGCTCGAATAAGCCGGCCATCAAATATGCAATCGGATGCTCGCGAAAATCGCCCGACACATAGGCGACGCGGATGCGGTCGTGTGAGTAGACCTCACCTTGCCAAACCGGTTCCTCGGAGGGAGGAAATCTTATCTCACTGAATCGGCTGGCGCAGCGCAGATGATCCTCGATCGAGGATGAAACGGCCAAGGCGATGAAAGGGTAGGTCACCAGGCCCCGTTTTATGGAAGATGCAACGTTTGAACGCTCGTTCTCGAAATTGCTCCATTCGCACAAATGCATCTTGGCCGAGAGCCGCATGCTTAGTGCTTCGGCATCGTCGGGCTGAAGGGACAATCCTTTGTTGTAAGCGGCAATCGCCTCTTCATAAGAGCCACGATGAAAATGGATGTTACCGATGTTGTTGTAGGCGTCGGAGAAATCCGGGCGCAGCGCGACTGTCTTTTGGTAGCTGGCAAGAGCATCGTCAGGCTGATGGAGATCCGCCAGTGCGTTGCCGCGATTGACGTAGGCTTCCGGATAGTTCGGTTTCAGCTCAATGGCTTTGTCGTAATCGCGGAGAGCTTCAGCAATGCGCTTAAGGCGCTGCAGCGCCATGCCGCGATTGTTATAGGCGTCGGCAATATGGGGATTTGTTGCAATCAGCTCGTCATATTGATGCAATGCATCCAAAAGCTGCCCATCCTGCAGCAGCGTGGTTGCATAATTATTGCGCGCATTGGCATGACGCGGATTGATCTCCAAGACCTTCTTGTAGCTTTGAACCGCCTCTTTGTAGTTCCCCGACATGCCGAGCGCGACGGCGAAATTGTAGAGAACCTCCATATTATCCGGTCTTATAGTGGCGGCCCGACGAAACATGTTTATTGCGGCACGCAAGTCTCCCTGTTGCGCATAAATCAGCGCCAACGAGTATAGGCAGCCGAAGTTGTCGGGAGTCTCGCGCAGGATCCTTTTGTAGATACTTATGGCTTCGGCAAAGCGTCCCGCCTGTTGGTGAGCGATTGCCGCTTGCAGCTGGCGAATTTGACTTTCCGCTATCATCAGCCGCACCGGCCGACAAAGTCGACGATGCGCTGGAGCAGGTCCGAACCGTCGAGCACGGGAACGTGGCCTTGGTCGGCAACTTCGATGATTTCCGCGCCGGGATGACGCTCGCGCATGGCGGCCGCCGTCGCGGCCGACAGAATATCGGAGTTGGCGCCGCGGATCACCAAAACAGGCACGCGGGACAACGCGTCGAACTCGTTCCACATCGGCGGCAGTGGGCGCTCGATGTCGAATTCCGCAAGCGTGCGCGCCAATCGGACGTCATAAGTCGGCGTCAACTCGCCGTCGTTCAGTTTCCAGGTGCGTCGTGAGGCGGCGAGCCATTGCTCGGCGGTGAGCTTGGGGAATTGCGCGTCAAACAACCGGCGAAGAATATCCGAGCCCTCGGCAAAGCTGCGCGGCTGCGGCAACTTGCCGACATAGCTCTTGATGCGCGCCAGCCCCTTCGGCTCGATCACCGGCCCGATATCGTGAAGCACGACGCCGGCGACCGCCGTCGGATGCGCCACGCCAAGCAACATAGTCAGGATGCCGCCGCGCGAGCTGCCGACGAACACGGCCGCGCCGACTTCGAGCGCCGTCAGCACCGTGACCACGTCGCCGAGTTCGACCGCCAGATTGTAGTTCGCTGGATTGTTGTCGTAATCCGATTGGCCGCGGCCGCGCGAGTCGATCGCAATCACGCGTCGGGAATGGCGGCCGTTGGCGAGCGCAGGCGCCAGCGCGTCAAAATCGGCAACGGTCCGCGCCAGGCCCGGCAGGCAAACGACCGGCAAGGCGGGCATGGTGCGCAGGCCGTATTCGCGCACATGCAGCCGCAGCCCATCCTGCGCCGTGACGAAAACGCTTCTTCCAGGATCGCTGCCGCCGCCGATGCTTTCTTGCGGCAGGTGGGAGGAGGCTTGGCTCACCGTATGTCCTGATTGTGAGTTGACCAATGTAATCGCCCGCTCGCGCTGGTGCAATTATTGCCGCGATCGATCATGCGTGGATTAATGATAGATTTCAGTGACTTGCTGGAAAAGACATGCTTCGCGTGACGCTGGACGATAAGGCGGCCGGGCTTCGGCCGCGGGTATGTTGTAATTTTTGTGAGGAGTGACTCATGCTCAAGTCGCTGCCGTGTCTGGTCCGCTCCGTGACGCGTCCGTCCTTATCCTGTGCAATACGCACAACTGGATTTACCCGCCGCGGCGCAGATCGGCTTCGATGAGGAGCCGGGGGTCGTTTTCGACGAGCGCGCGGTAGACCTGCATGTTCTCGAGCACGCGCTCGACGTAATTGCGCGTTTCCGAGATCGGGATGCGCTCGATCCAATCGATCGGGTCGACCTTGGGATCGCGCGGGTCGCCGTATTGCGCGATCCATTCGCGGGCGCGGCGCGGACCGGCATTGTAGGCGACAAAGGCCAGGATATAGGAGCCGCGCCAGGTGGCGATATCGTTGCCGAGCTCGGCGGTGCCGAGCTGAGCGTTATAGGCGACGTCGTCCATCAAGCGGCGCTGATTGAAAGTGACATTGAATTTCTTGGCGGTATCGCGGCCGGCGTCCGGCGTGACCTGCATGAGACCGATCGCGTTGGCGGGTGACACCACGCGCGGATTAAACGCGCTTTCCTGACGCACGATGGAATAAACCACGCAAGGCTCGACCGGCGGTCCGATCTGCCGATAATTCGGCACGCCGAAGGAAGGAAATGCATATCGTTCAAAGGGATAGCCGCGGCCAAGCATGGCCTTGCCAATCAGCAGCGTCGCCCGCGCATCGTCGTGGCGGGTGGCGATATCGGCAAGCGTCGCGAGCGCGGCGGCATCGCTCGCCTTGTCGCCAAGGTCGGCCGCCATCGTGGCGACCAGGTCGCGGGCGTCGACGGCATAGAGAATTTCGAAGGCGCGCGCGATTTCGAGCGTGTTGTGCTCGGCGCGCGGGCTCGGCAACGGACGCAGCGTGACTTCGTTGAGCCCGAGACGGGCGCGCGCGAGTTGGCCGTAATAGGCGGTCGGATAGCGCTCCGCTTGTTCGTAAAACGAACGTGCGTCCTGCGCGCGCCCCAGCGCTTCGGCGGCGCGGCCTTGCCAATAGAATGAACGCGCCAGCGTGATCGGATTGGAGACGCCCTCGGCGATCCGGGCGAAATGAGCAAGCGCAATGGCTGGCTCGTTGAGGAAGCGCAGCGCAATCCAGCCGGCGGTGAATTGCTGCTCGGCACGGTAATTGTCATTGTTCGGCGGCGCCGCGCCATCGGCGACCTGATAGGCCATCCTGGCCTCGCCGAGGTCGAGCAGCTTTCGCGCTATCAATCGCCGCTCCACCCACCATTGATCGACGTCGGCAAGCTTCGCCGGATCGCGCGGCGCGGCGTTCAACAATTGTGCCGCCTCGACGATCTTGTCGGCACGCCGCAGCCATTGAGCGCGGCTGAACATGTAGCCTGGGTCGCGGCGGGCGGCCTCCGGCACGGCTTCAAGCAGCGCCTTGGCATTATGGGACTCATTGATGACGGCGGCGCGCGCTTTGGCGACCGCGAGAGCTGTGGCATCGAGGTGCTGCGCCGCCCGCAATCCGGCGCCGTCGTCCTCGGCGTAAAGCCGCGCCGCCATGCGCACTTCGTCGTCGGCGGGCGCGATCAGCCCGGCGAATTGTCCGCGCGCCTGTTCTTCGAGATCGGCGGAGAAGCCGTCATTGCGCCAAGCCTGGCGCACAGCCGCCGCAGCGCCGGCGACGTCGCCTCGCGTGAGCAGCGCCCGCGCCAGCGCGAAATGTCCTTTGGCGGTATGCGGCGGCTCGGTCTGGAAAAAATTGATGATGGCTTGCGGATCGGCTTGCCCTTGCCACGCCACCGCTTCGGCCCGCCGCCGCAACGTCTCGATGCTCGGCCAGCTCGGATTGGCGGCGATGAAGGCGGCATAACGCGAGAAATCGGCCGCGCCGTCTTCGCTGCGAAGGATCGCCCACTCCACGAGCTTGCGGGCGACCGGATCGGAAATGGAAGCCTCGATGCCGCTGGCTTGGTCCTGCTGGTTCTTGCCGACAAGATCGATGGCCTGCTTGACCGCGGACAGATCCAGCGGCGAAGTCGCGGTGGCCGTCGTAATAGCGAAGGGCGGGGCGGAGCGGGGCGGCGCCGCCAATATGGGCGCCAGCGCGACTGGCGGCTGCAGCCGGGAGTTTGGCGAGGCCGCGCCGGCTGGAACCTGACGCGGCACCGCAGCAACCGCCGGCGCGAGGGGCGGCCGATGCCGGACCGATTTCCGCACCGGCGATTTTGGCGCGCCGACCTTGCTGACCTTTTCCGCTTTGATCGCCGGCCGGTGCTTCGGCAATGGGACCGGACCCGAAGGCGGCGCGGCCTGCGCATACGCCGTCGGAATGCCAATAGCGGCAAGGAGCACAATAGTGCGGAAACTCGGCACATTCCCTCCCGGTGGGGCTCGACTGAAGAGAGTCTCTTCGGCCGGTTAGGTTGAAGAAACCCTAACCTCTTCTGTCCCGATTCTGAAATTCGCAACAGCACCCTTGACAGCACCCTTGGATGGCAATTTCGCAATCAAGGGGACGCGAGCAAGCTTATGATTTCAGGGTGGTTCCTGGATTTTAGGTTCCTTCGCAGCGTGCCGTTGGGCGTTGGGAATTTCAAATCCGCCACACGGCAAGTTGCTGCGACAATTTACAGTTTTGCGGCGAAAGCGAGGCCCCTGACCGGAGCCGCTTTTGGCCACGTCCACCGCGCACGTCGTCGAAAGGGCTTTCAAGGCCGGCCGCGACCCGATATTTATGATGCAGGCCGCTCTCTTGCGGTGCCGAAGATCTTGCCAAGGATCGTGTCATGTCTGCCAAGACAAGCTTTCGAGGCTCATTCACCGCGCTCGTCACGCCGTTCAAGAACGGCTCCGTTGACGAGAAAGCGTTCCGCGATCTGGTGGATTGGCAAATCGCCGAGGGCACCAATGGGCTGGTTCCGGTCGGCACCACTGGCGAAAGCCCGACGCTATCCCATAAAGAGCACAAAGAGGTCGTCGAATGGTGCGTCGACCAGGCGCGCGGCCGCGTTCCGGTCGTCGCCGGTGCCGGCTCCAACTCGACCGCAGAGGCGATCGATCTCGCCCGGCACGCTGAGACGGCCGGCGCCGATGCGGTGCTCGTGGTCACGCCCTATTACAACAAGCCGACTCAGCAGGGCCTCTATGCGCACTTCAAGGCGATCAATGACGCCATCGGCATTCCGATTCTGATCTACAACATTCCGGTACGGTCGGTGATCGACATGGCGGTCGACACCATGAAGCGCCTGTACGAGCTGAAGAACATCGCCGGCGTCAAGGACGCCACCGCGAACATGGCGCGCGTGTCGCAGCAGCGCGCGGCGATGGGCGAGGACTTCAATCAAATGTCCGGCGAGGACATCACCGCGCTCGGTTTCATGGCCCATGGCGGCCACGGCTGCATTTCGGTGACCTCGAACGTGGCGCCGCGGCTATGCGCCGTATTCCAGGCGGCGTGCTTGCGCGGCGATTTCACCGCGGCGCTGAAATTGCAGGACAAGCTGGCGCCGCTGCACATCAATTTATTCGTCGAAACCAGTCCGGCGCCGGTCAAATACGCGCTGTCGCTGATCGGCAAATGCGCCAACACGCTCCGGCTGCCGATGGTGCCGGCGACCGAAACGGCGCAATCCGCCGTGCGGGCGGCCATGGTGCACGCCGGCTTGATCAACTGACGGCGCCCGGCTGTCCCAAGTGATTCCGTTGCGCGGCATCACGCGCAGCGCATTCGATCAATCAGGGTGGGATGAATGCTCGAGGAATTCAAGAAATTTGCCATGCGCGGCAATGTCGTCGATCTTGCCGTCGCCGTGATTATCGGCGCCGCTTTCGGCGCCATCGTCAATTCGCTGGTCAGCGACATCATCATGCCGATCGTCGGTTCGATCACCGGCGGCATCGACTTTTCCAATTACTTCATTCCGTTGTCCTCAAAAGTGACGGCGACGACGCTCGCCGAGGCGAAGAAACAGGGCGCCGTGCTGGCTTGGGGCAATTTCCTCACGCTGACCATCAACTTCCTGATCATCGCCTTCGCGTTGTTTCTGGTGGTCAAGGGCATCACTCGGCTCAAGGCGCAGGAGCCGCCGCCGGCGCCGGCGGCGCCGTCCAAGGAAGCGCAGCTTCTCGCCGAGATCCGCGACCTGCTCAAGAGCCGTTGAGCGCGGTCGTGGCGGCGAAACCGGAAAGGAAGCTTCGCATCGTCGCCGACAACCGCAAGGCGCGCTTCAATTATTTCATCGACGAGACGTTCGAGGCCGGCGTCGCGCTGACCGGCACCGAGGTCAAATCGCTGCGTCAGGGCAAGGCGACGATCGCGGAATCCTATGCCGATGCCCGCGGCGGCGAAATTTGGCTGATCAATTCGAACATTCCGGAATATTTGCAGGCCAACCGCTTCAACCATACGCCGAAGCGGCCGCGCAAGCTTCTGCTGCACAAGCGCCAGATCAATAAGCTCGTCGGCGCGGTGGAGCGCGAGGGCATGACGCTCGTCCCGCTGAAACTCTATTTCAACGAGAAAGGCCGCGCCAAGGTCGAGCTCGCGCTGGCGCGCGGCAAAAAACTCTACGATAAGCGCGACACTGAAAAGAAGCGCTCGTGGGAGCGCGAGCGCGGCCGCCTGTTGCGGCAAAAGGGTTGAGGGCAAAGAGGTTGCTGTGGCGATCCCGACCAAACTCGATCACTGCGTCATCCACGTGACCGACTGGCAGCGCTCGAACGCGTTCTACACGACGGTCATGGGCGCCGAGCTCGTCGAGCGGCCGACGGGCTATGCCTATCGGTTCGGCGACAAGCAGCTCAATGTGCACGGTCCGGGCGTCAAGCCTGCCGAAGTCGCGCGGCTCCCGGTCGCACCGGGCAACAGCGATCTGTGTTTCGAATGGATCGGGCCGATCGCCGACGCGGTCGATCATTTGCAGCGCTGCGGCATTCGCATCGAAAGCGGACCGATGCAGCGCTTCGGCGCCAAAGGGCCGGGCACCAGCGTCTATTTCCGCGATCCCGACGGTTCGCTGATGGAATTCATGTCGTATGCGGGAGGACAAACGTGAGAGAGGCGCCTGGAAAGCACGATCCCACCTTCTTACCGCCCGATATCCCGGTGCCGCAGGACGACGGCGCCGCGCGTCACCTGACCGGTATGAAATTGCCGGATATTGCGCTCGTTCCGACAAGCGGCCCGCCGGTGAATCTGGCGAAGCTCAAGGGCCGCACCGTACTCTACGTCTATCCGCGCACCGGCGTGCCCGGCGTCGACGCCCCGCCGGGCTGGGACGATATCCCCGGCGCGCGCGGGTGCACCCCGCAATCCTGCGGTTTTCGCGACCATTTTGCCGAATTGAAGCGGCTCGGCGTCGTCCAGGTCTATGGCCTCTCCACCCAAGACACCGCCTATCAGCGCGAGGCGGCCGAACGGCTGCATCTGCCGTTTGCGATCCTGTCCGATGCCGATCTCAAACTCGCGCATGCGCTTGATTTGCCGACCTTTACGACCTCGGGGATGACGCTGCTTAAGCGCATGGCGCTCGTTATCGATGACGGCAAGATCGTCAAAGTGTTCTATCCGGTCTTCCCACCGGATAAGAATGCCGAGGAGGTCGTTGCCTGGCTGCGCGGCGACGGGGCTCCCACCGAGCCCAAAGCACCATAGAAAATGTCATTTGCGGTCAACGACTTGGGGAGGGGGAGCGTCTCAGTCTGAATTCACCCACGACTTGACTTGCAATATGGGCGGATCATATTCTAGCTAGAAGTTCTAGCTAGTTGGCAGAACAGCGATGGGTGGCAGAAAAGCTAGGGCTTCTCACGTGACCGGGCGCAGCTGGTCGGTGCAAGACGCCAAGAACCGGTTCAGCGAGGTTGTCGAGGCGGCTAGGCGGCAGCCGCAGTTCGTGACCAAGCACGGAAGACCTGCCGTCGTCGTGGTGAACGCGATGGAATACGAGCGCCTACGGCATATCGAGCGGAGCGAAGCGCCTTCCTTCGCGGAACTTCTGCTCGCCATGCCGCAGGACGACGGCGAATTTCCTCGCCTCGAGGTACGCCCGCGCGATGTCGATCTGGCATGTTTCTGATCGACACGGTCGTCTTGTCGGAATTGCGCAAGTCGCAGCGCGATCCCTCGCTCGTGACTTGGTTGGAAGGACAGCGCGCCGCCGATCTTTTTGTCAGCGTCATCAGCATCGGCGAGATCGATCGCGGCATCGCCCGGCAACGCGCGACGAACCCGGCCTTTGCAGCGGCGCTGGCGGCTTGGCTGGACAGAGTGCTGAGCCTTTACGGTGAGCGCATTCTTGCGTTCGATCTGCAAACGGCGCGGCGATGGGGGTTGTTGAGTGCAGCACTGGGCAACGACAGTGCCGATCTCATGATAGCGGCAACCGCGCTTCAGCACGGTCTTACGGTGGTAACGCGAAACGTGAAGGATTTTGAGCCGGCAGGCGTCGCCGTGCTCGATCCATTCGCGCCGCGGCCACGGCGAAAGCCGTAAGGGAGTCGAAGCTTACCCGATAGCGGCAACGGAATCCGTCTGGTCGAGATGTGCGCGGACCTGAGCGAACACCTCGCCGAACATCTGCGGGGTGAGCACGCCGGTATTCGTGTTGTAGCGCGAGCAATGATAGCTGTCGAAAAGAGTGAGCGCGCCGAGCGCGTGGGCCCGGCCATGGCCAAAGGCGAATTGCGACCGCCGCGCGCCGCTTGAGACGATGAAAGTCTCGTGAGCGATGCGTCCCAGGGCCAGAACCGCGGCGAGCCGCGGCATTTCTTTCACCGTCGCGGCAAGGAAGTCGCGGCAGGTGGCGATCTCCTCCGGCGTGGGCTTATTCTCGGGCGGCACGCAGCGCACCGCGTTGGTGATGCGGCAATCGATGAGCTCGAACCCGTCATCGGCGCTGGCCCGATAGTCGCCGCGGGCAAAGCCGAACTCCTTGAGCGTGGCGTAAAGCAGGTCGCCGGCATAGTCGCCGGTAAAAGGCCGGCCGGTGCGGTTGGCGCCGCGCAGCCCGGGGGCGAGGCCGACGATGAGCAGACGCGCCTCCAGCGGCCCGAACGAATCGACCGGGGCGTTGAACCAGTCCGGCTCGCGCTCGCGCCAGGTTTTGCGAAATGCGACAAGACGCGGGCAGCGCGGACAATCGCGGCCGGGCATTCCGCTCGGGCGCGCCATCGCGGCTATTCGTCTTCGAACTCGTCTTCCTCGACTTCGACACGCGGCGAAGCGGCGCTGCGCTGCAGAAATTGCGGCGTGTGCCGCGGCTCGCCGCGGGCCTCGCGCGGTTCACGCATGCCTTCTCGGGGCTCGCGCGCCGGCCGCTCCGATGGATCGCGGCCGATCTTGTTTTGCAGTTCCATGATGTCGACGAACTGGTCGGCCTGCCGGCGCAACTCGTCGGCGACCATCGGCGGCTGTGTCGAGATGGTCGAGACCACGACGACGCGCACGCCGCGGCGCTGCACCGCCTCGACCAGCGAGCGGAAATCGCCGTCGCCGGAGAACAGCACCATCTGGTCGATATGCGGGGCGATTTCCATGGCGTCGACCGCAAGCTCGATGTCCATGTTGCCTTTGACCTTGCGCCGGCCGGTCTGATCGACGAATTCCTTGGTCGCCTTGGTGACGACGGTATAGCCGTTGTAGTCGAGCCAATCGATCAGCGGCCGGATCGAGGAATATTCCTGATCCTCGATCACCGCGGTGTAATAAAAAGCG
>Ga0070731_10002627_pt1 | contig 16917 bp, 12 predicted proteins | sample Coa_R1_2_FD_66448 | JGI IMG/M metagenome (GOLD analysis project Ga0070731, IMG submission 66448) | Surface soil microbial communities from Centralia Pennsylvania, which are recovering from an underground coalmine fire - Coalmine... | ecosystem: Environmental > Terrestrial > Soil > Unclassified ...
CAGGGCCGCCACCGGGAGGAACAGCAGGGCGCCGATGATCAGGATGGTGCCCAGAATCAGGAATCCGAACGTTGGCGTGTCGTCCCGAAGTGTGCCCGGCCCGAAGGGCACCGACTTCTTGGCGCCCAGGAAGCCGGCCATCGCGATCGGCGCGATGATCGGGATCAGGCGGCCGATGATGATCACGATGGTCGTCGAGATGTCGTAGGCCGACGCGGCGAACCCGGGGCTCTGGTTGTTGTTGAGGCCGTAGGTCACGCCCAGGCCGTCGAACGCCGAACCGTTATTGGCCGAGGCCGACGAGAACTGGTAGACGATCTGGGAGAAGCCGTGCGCGCCCGGGTTGCTCGTCGACTTCAGGCCCCAGTCGGTCCCGGCGAAGAGGCCGCTCGGGAAGAGGATCATGATCGGGTGCATGAGGACCGCGATCATGGCGAGCTTCATCTCCCGGCCGCCGATCTTCTTGCCGAGGTACTCGGGCGTCCGGCCGACCATCTGGCCGGCCACGAAGATCCCGGTGATGACGTACAGGAGCATGTTGATCATGCCCACGCCCTTCCCGCCGTAGATGCAGTTGAGCCACATCCCGGTGAAGGGCGAGATCGCGGCGATGGGATTCAGGCTGTCGTGTTCGCAGTTGACGCCGCCGTCGGTCACGCACACGGTGATGGCCGCGAAGGTCGCCCCGGCGGAGGTCCCGAAGCGAAGCTCCTTGCCTTCCAGATTCCCCAGGTGCTGGTCCACCGGAAGTCCCGCCACCGCGGGCCAATCCACGGATTTCTTGCCCCCGGGGGAGCTCTTGTCGGGAACGTCGATCACGACCCCGGCCGGCTGGGCGGTCAGGCCGGGATTCGGCTTCATCGTGTCGAAGGCGATGGTCCACACGACCGTGCAGATCATGAGCGCCTGCATGACGCCGAAGAGGACCCAGGCGTGCCGGAGCCGGTTCAGCATCCTCCCGAACATGAGGACGAGGGACATCGGGAAGAGCATCATCGCGACCGTCTGGAACCAGTTGATGAGCCCCGTCGGATTCTCGTACGGGTGGCACGAGTTCATCCCGTAATAGCCGCCGCCGTTCGTGCCCAGCTGCTTCATGGGAATGAAGGCGGCGAGCGGACCGGTGATCAGGGTCTGAGGCTTGGGCTGCCCCTTCTCGTCCGCGCCCATCGCGCCCGGCTCCAGGGTCTGGACGTCCTGGGCGTACCGGAAGTTCATGGGCGCCCCCTGCTGGACGCAGAGGATGCCGAACAGAAAGGCGACGGGGAGGAACACGTAGGCCATGACCCGCCACATGTCCACGAAGAAGTTGCCCACGTGGGGATCGCTGCGGAAACAGCGGATGATGACGACCAGGCAGCAGAACCCGATCGAGGCGGAGGTGAAGAAGTTCGGGAAGGAGAAGAAGAACTGGCTCCAGAGGGAGAAGTGCTGGTCGCCCGAGTAGTGCTGGAGGTCGGTGTTGGTGATGAAGGCGGCCACGCAGTGGAGCACGGTCGTCGGCGAGAGGCTGCCGCGGCCCAGCTCGTTCATGGGGGCGACCGCCTGGACCGCCAGGATCAGGAACGAGAAGACGAACATCACGACGTGGAAGAGGATCATGGCGGCGGCGTACTGCTTCCAGGTCTGGGGCCCGCTGTCCAGGCGCTTCTCGATCCACGCCAGGAAGTCCGGCGGCGTGTACTTCCCATTCATGATCCAGGTCAGGTAGCGGCTGACCGGGACTGAGAGGAGGATCGGAACGAGGATGGCGGAGATCGGCAGAATCCACATAACGATGTCTCCCCTGTCTTAGAATTTTTCCGGGCGAATCAGGGCCGCCCAGAGGTAGACGAACAAGAAGAGTGCGATGGCCGCGGTGAGGTAGATCATTCGAACTCCTCTAGACCTTCTCGCAGAAGGTCAGAAACCAGTAGCAGAACGCGATCAGGAGCAAGCCGAACACGAACAGCACGGGCAGCCAGAGCGCCAAGTTCATGGGAGTTCCTCCAGACCCGCCTCCTTTTGCAAGCGGCGTGCCACCGGAGGATTGGACGCGGCCGCTTCGCGCTCTAGCGGAACGCCGGGCCTCTCATGGCCGACGGGCCCCCGTCGCACCCTCAAATTGCAGGAAGAGGGTCCCGAAGACGTGCAGGCTGCACGACCCCCCCTGCTCCGGAACCGGAACGGGGAGCTCCTTGCATTCTGCAAGCCTCCAGAACGCCGTTCTTTCACTTTTCAGGCCGCGGGCGGGGGAAGCCGTGCCATTCCGGCGCGTTCCAGCATGGCAGGGCGCTTGCTCCGTCTTGGGGGTGGAGGTTCCCATGATGAAGCGCTGGACGACGCCGACCGTAACCCTGGAACTCGGGTTCACCGACAAGAACGAGCCGCTCAAGCTGCTGCAGACGTTGGCGCAGGACGCTCGCGTGGCCGTCAACATCGTGAAGGCCCGCATCACGGAAGACTCCGCGTGGCTGGAGCTGGAACTGAAGGGCCCGAGCCCCCGCCTTTTGGAAGTCGCCTCGCTCCTCAATGACGCCGCCACCCAGAAGGATCCCGGATGGAGGCCCGTGTCGAGAGCATCCTGAGCGCGAGGGACGGCGGACCCGGCGCCGGCGGCCGGGCTGCTTCCGTGGACTGATTCTCACTGCACCGACCTTTCCTCCCGAGCGGAAGGGTCCTTTTAGGGCGAGAGTCGAGACATGAAAGGCCTGCGCGCCCTGGTCGTGGATGACGAGAAGAACATCCGGACGACGCTGTCCGTCTTCCTGGAAGGGCTGGACTGCGAGGTGGCGTCCGCGGGGTCGCCGGACGAGGCGGTCGCGGTGATGAGCCGCCGCTGCTACGACGTCGTCTTCGTCGACCTGCAGCTGGGAGAGGCGAGCGGCCTCGATCTCCTTCCCAAGCTCCTCGCGCTCAATCCCTCCGCCCAGGCGGTCATGATCACGGCGTTCGCCACGATCGACACCGCCGTCGAAGCGATCAAGCGGGGCGCGGTGGACTATCTTCCCAAGCCCTTCACGCCGACGCACCTCGAGCATCTCGTGACGCGCCTCGCGCGGGAGCGGGAGCTTCGGCAGCGGGTCGTGGACCTCGAGACTCGCCTGGGGGAGGCGTTTCCCGAGATCACGCTCGAGACGCGCTCGCCGAAGATGCTGGCCGCGATCCAGACCGCGACCCGGGTCGCCGCGTCGGACGCGACGATCCTCCTGCGAGGGGAAAGCGGAACCGGCAAGGGAGTGCTCGCCCGCATCCTCCACGAGATGAGCTCTCGGAAAGCCCAGCCCTTCGTGGCGGTGAACACCCCGTCCCTCTCGGAAGACCTGATCGCGAGCGAACTCTTCGGCCACGTCCAGGGAGCCTTTACGGGAGCCCACCGGGACCGCGAGGGGCGGATCGAAAGCGCCGAAGGAGGCACGCTCTTCCTGGACGAGATCGGGGACATCTCGCCCAGCGTCCAGTCCAAGCTCCTCCGCTTCCTGCAGGAACGAACCTTCGAGCGGGTCGGGGATTCCCGGGTCCTGAAGGCCGACGTGCGGGTGCTGGTCGCGACGAATCGCGATCTCGAAGCCGCCGTCCAGGAAGGGCGCTTCCGGGAGGACCTGCTCTTCCGCCTGAACGTCATCGAGATCACGATCCCGCCCCTCCGCGAACGACCGGAGGACATCCTTCCCCTGGCCCGGCAATTCCTGAGCTTCGCCGCCCGCCAGGCCCGCAAAGCCCCTCCGGAGTTCTCGGCCTCGGCGGAGGACTGGCTGCAGCGCTACGCGTGGCCGGGGAACCTCCGGGAACTCCGGAATGCGATCGAGCGGGCGGTCATCCTCTGGCCGGCGCGGGTGATCGAGCCGGAAGCCTTTCCGGATCGCGGGGGGACCCTTCCGGAAAAGGGGCCTCAAGTGGGCAGCCGCCACACCGTGGATGAGATCGAACGGGCCCACATCGAACGCGTCCTGGCGCGCTCGCCCAGCCTCGAGGCCGCCGCCCTGGTGCTCGGGATCGACGCCTCCACGCTGTGGAGGAAACGGAAGAAGTACGCCCAGTAAGGCCTCGACCGACGAAGGGGCGAGCCGACGATCCTTCCCCGTCCCTCCTTCCTCCGCGGCCCTGATCCAGATCCCCCTCCCCTCCCCGGCTTCGGATTCGGATTTCTCCAAAGAGATCCGGCCGGGAGCCTGATCTTAGGGGACAAGGATCGGTTCTTATGTCCTCGTCGCATCGGATTGGGTAGGATTCAAGGCCTTTGGAACACGGAGATCGCTTGCGGACGACCCCCCTTCGAGCCTGGCTCGCCCTCGCGCTGGCGCTGTCGTTGCCGGCGTGCGGCATCGGCGGAGCGGGCACCCTCACGCCGACGACCGCGCCGGGCATTCCGGCCCAGGTCAGCGCGGTCGGCGGGAACGGTCGAGTGACGCTCAGCTGGGATCCCACCGCGGCGCCGGTCACCTACACGGTCCTGCGCTCCCAGACGAGCGGCGGCCCCTACTTCCCCGTCTCGGTCCCCACCCAGTTCCCCACGAGTGCCTCGTATCTCGACAAGGGTCTCCAGAACGGCACGCCGTACTTCTACATCGTGACGGCGACCAATCGATTCGGGACGAGCCCGCCGTCGTCCGAGGTGAAGGGAACGCCGGGCTTCGCCGCCGTCTCCCTCGCTCCGGGGGGCCAGGCCAGTCATACGCTCGCGCTCTTCAAGGATGGAACCGTCTGGGGCTGGGGGCTGAACAACTACGGCGAGGTTGGCAACGGCATCCAGAATTATCAAAGCTCTCCGGCGCAGGCGTTGGGATTGCCGAAGGTGACGGCGCTTGCGCGGGGCTACGAATTCAGCCTGGCCCTGGCCAGCGACGGCTCGGTCTGGAGCTGGGGCTTCAACACCGCGGGGCAGCTGGGACGAACCACCGGCGCCGCACCCAGTTCGCTCACGCCGGCCATGATTTCCGGTCTACCGGCGATGACGGCGGTCGCGGCAGGGTACCAGCATTCGCTCGGGTTGGCGGGGGACGGCTCCGTGTGGTCCTGGGGGGACGACACCTACGGCCAGCTGGGCGACGGCTTCACGGGACTTCCCAACCCTTTCCCCACCAAGATCATCGGCCTCTCCGGAATCACCGCCATCGCCGCAGGGTCTAGTTTCAGCATGGCGATCAAGAACGATGGTTCGGTCTGGGCTTGGGGGAACAATCAGTTCGGCACGATCGGGAACGGCTTGGTCGGAGCGGCGGTCCCCAGCCCCGTCCAGGTGAACAATCTCAACGGCATCACCCAGATCGCCGCCGGAGGCTTTCACGCTCTCGCCTTGCGCAACGACGGAACGGTCTGGGGCTGGGGAGACAACAGCCGGGGCCAGGTCGGGATGGGCAGCTTCACGCCGCTGAACGTCGCCGCTCCGACCCAGGTGCTTTCTCTCTCCAACGTCATCTCGATTGCCGGAGGAACCTCCCACAGCCTGGCGGCCCTCAGCAACGGGACCGCCTGGGCCTGGGGAGACAGTTACGGCTACGGTGCGCTCGGGAACGGCGCCCAGAGCGCCCTCGTGAACACGCCCGTCCAGGTGCTGAACCTGACCAGCGTCCTGGCGGTCTCCGGCGGGTATTTTCACAGCGTCGCGCTCCTCAACGATGGCACCGTCTGGACCTGGGGAGAAAATATCCTGGGCGAGCTTGGAATTGGCGCCGGCAATGAGGAATCCATCGCCACCCAGGTGGACAATCTGACCCAGGTGACCGCGGTGGCCGGCGGCTCCGGGCACAGCCTGGGGCTTCGGAGCGACGGCAGCGTCTGGGCCTGGGGCGGGAACCAGGCGGGAGAGCTGGGGAACGGCACCCAAAGCGGAGCGCTCAGCAGCCAGCCCGCTCCGGTGCTCACTCTCTCCGGCATCACCGGAATCGCCGCGGGGTTGATCCACGGCCTGGCCCGGAAGAATGACGGCACCGTTTGGGCCTGGGGGGCCAACACCAGCGGTCAGATCGGAAACGGCACGATCACCTCCCCGGTCGATACGCCCTTCCAGATTCCCCTCCCGGGCGCGGTCTTTACGGCGGTCTCGGGGGGAGGGGCGCACAGCCTCGCGCTCCGGAACGACGTCTCGCCGAATCTGGGGACCGTCTGGGCCTGGGGATCCAATGCCGCCGGGCAGATCGGGAACGGAACGTTCTCGGCGACCCCGGTCACCAGTCCCTCTAAAGTGCTCACCCTCACGGGCATCACGGCGATTGCCGCCGGGGGCAACCATAGCCTCGCCCTTCAAAGCAACGGGACCGTCTGGGCCTGGGGACTGAACTCGTCGGGTCAACTCGGAACCGGAAGCGTCTCGGGAACGCCGGTGAGCACTCCCGTCACGGTGCTGACGGGCATGGCGGGCATCGCGGCCGGGGCCACCCACAGCCTGGCCTTCGGCCTGGACGGCAGCGTCTGGGCCTGGGGCTCGAACACCTACGGGGAGCTCGGCAACGGCGCGAGTGGTGCCCCTAATCCCACGCCGACCCAGCTGGCGTCGCTTTCGGGAATCTCCGCCGTCTCGGCGGGCTCGTCCTTCTCCGTGGCGCTCAAGAGCGACGGCTCCCTCTGGAGCTGGGGAGACAATTACAACGCCCAGCTCGGCGACGGGACGACGGTGTCGAGGACCTCGCCCGTCCAGGTCGTCGGGCTGAGCGGGATCACCTCGGTCGCCGCGGGCAGCTCCCACGGCCTCGCCGTCCAGAACGGGGGCCTGGCCTGGGCCTGGGGCCTGAACATCTCCGACCAGCTGGGCACGCCCCTCGTCACCTACAGCGCGGTCCCGGTCGTGATCTCCCACTGAGCGCCGACCCTTCGGCGCCGGCTCCCCCGCCCCTCCCCTTCCCGTTCCGGGATCACCGCGAGGTGCGCCACGGGGAAAACTCCGGCCAGGACTTCAAGGCCGCGAGGCTCCACTCGACGCTCTTGTCCGTGTGGCAGGTATTGCAGGAGTTCGGGATCTTCGAACGCTCCGTCAGCGTGGGCGGGATGAACCGGAACGTGTGGCTGCGCACCATGACGTCCGAAATCGTCTGCTCGATCTTCGGCATGTGGCAGGCGGCGCATTCGCTTCCAGGGCTGTCGGCTCGGTGATGGGTGTGCCCTTCCAGGGTGGCGGCGCGAGGTCCCACCTTGGACGTCGGCGCATGGCAGCCCAGGCAGAGCTTGTTGCCGGGACGGCGGACGTCGGCATTGTAGCGGGTCCCGTGGACGTCATGGCAGTCGGAGCAGACGACTTCTTTCAGGTACATCTGGCTCGTGACGAAGTCGTTGCCTTGCATCCGGTTCTTGTGCGCCGTGCCGTCGGCGAAATGGGTGAACGTGGTCTCCCCGAGCTGGTGCTCTTCCAGCTGCCAGAAGTCCTCCAGATGCAGCCCCACGTGGAAGCCGACCGGCCAGTCGTAGGCGCGCCCGTCGACGAGCGTCGTCCGGGGCCGGCCCTGGGAATGGCACTGGAGGCAGACGTCATTCGCGCGCCGGGAATCCAGGTGCGCGGGATTCTGGATCGTCCCGGCGACGGGAGTCCGGACATGCTCGCTGCCCGGCCCGTGGCAGCGCTCGCAGCCGACGTTCCACTCGGTGACCGTCTTCGTCCGGATCTCGTAGTTGACCGAGTGGCAGCCGTCGCAGAGGGGTCCCGTGGGGCGTTTCGCGTTGTCGTCCGGATAGTGGGCGGTCCACCAGTCCGTGCCCGGGGCGACATGGTACGGGCGCCAGACCTGATGCTGGACGTCCCATTGGGCTGGAAGGGGATAATAATCGTCCCCCGACCGGGCGAAGTAGCGCTGCTTCCACTTGCTCCCATAGACGAACGCGATGTCGTCCTTCGTGAACGTCACGAGCGGATTCGGCTTGCCGAAGTCCGGCAGGATCGCCTCCGGATGCTCCCGGGGATCTCGGACGACGTTCGCCATGCGCGTTTTCTTCCAGCGCGCATAGAGCTCCGGATGGCAGGATTGGCATTGGGCCGAGCCGACGTAGACGGCCGGTCGGGAGGGAGCGGGGGCGGGATCCGTGGCACGCGGGGCGAGAGGCGCCTCGGGAGCCCCGCAGCCCGCAAGCAGGAGAAGGAGGAATCCGACGGGGCGCGCAGACCTCGGTCTCATCACGATCCGTCCCGGATCGTAGTCGATCTACTGCTGTTCGGCCAGCAGTTCCCGCAGCGTGTTGGCCATCCAGTCGCCGAAGGCGGCGCGGCCTTCGTCCAGGGCCCGTCCCACCTCCTCGTACCGCTCGAGGTCGAGATGCCAGGATTCGGTGCCGTGCTCGTCGTCCTGGGCCGGCGGGACGACCTGCCGCTCCCGGGCGAACCAGAGGACGGGACCGGCGATGTACTGGAGGTCGGGACTGTGGGGAAGCCCGATCTTCACGAGGTGGGTCTCGAGGATGCGGTGCTGGGCGCTCTTGCTTTTCGTGCGGGTGAGCGACGGGATCTCGGCGTACAGCATCTCCCAAAGAGCCCGGCAGAACTCCGAAAGATCCGGGTCCTCGCCGGCCCGGTACTTCTCGACCAGCGCGCGAAGGCGTTCGGCGTCGGCGAGCCGCCGCGCCGCTTTGTCCGTCATCGGTCCGTCCTCAGGATGAGCGCGCGCGCATTCTAGCGTGGATCCCCGAGGCCAGACCAGCGTTTCCGGGCGGTGCTCCTGGCCGCCGATCGGCCCCCTCTCTCGACCCCGGTCCCGATGCGGCGGCCCCTCCTCCCGATCGCGCTCCGGTCCGGGCGGCCGGACGGAGCCCGGGAGTCGCCTCCCGTTCAAAGAGGAGATCCGGTCCCCCGCCCATCCAAGACCTGACGAACCTTCCGCGACAGCGTCTCCTGGTTGAACGGCTTTTCCAGGAGCGTCATGTCCTCGTCCAGCACGCCGTGGTGAACGATGGCGTTCTCCGTGTACCCGGAAATAAAGAGCACTTTCGTCCGCGGGCGAGCGGCGAGGAGCTGCTCGGCCACTTCGCGACCGCTCATTCCCGGCATGACGACATCGGTGATGAGGAGATGAATCGGACCCGGATGACCCTTCGCCACCATGAGGGCCTCCGCCCCGACCCCCGCCTCGAGCACGAGGTAGCCCTTCTCCCGGAGCACCCGGGTCGCGAACATGCGTAGCGCCTTGTCGTCCTCGACCAGGAGCAGCGTTTCCGTCCCCCGGTCAGGCTTCGGCGCCTGGACGGGAAGCGAGAGGTCCGACGCCTGCTCGTCGACGCGGGGGAAGTAGATCTTGAAGGTGGTGCCCCGCCCGAGTTCGCTGTAGACGAAGACGTGGCCCAGGCTCTGCTTGATGATGCCATAGACCGTCGCCAGTCCGAGTCCGGTCCCCTGTCCCAGCTTCTTGGTCGTGAAGAAGGGCTCAAACAGATGCCCCATCGTCTCCTTGCTCATGCCCACTCCGGTGTCGCTGACGGCCAGGACGAGGTGGGGACCGGGGACGACTTCCGGATGGGTGTGGGCGTACTCCTCATCCAGCGACGCTCTCGAGGTTTCAATCGTCAGCGTGCCGCCGCTCGGCATGGCGTCGCGGGAATTCACCGCCAGATTCATCAGGATCTGCTCCAGCTGGCCGGGATCCACCTTGATCCGGCCGATTCCCGGCGCGAGATGGAGGTTGAGCGCGACATCCTCGCCGATCACCCGGGAGAGCAGCTTCTGGATCTGGGTGATGGCGTCGTTGAGCTCGATCACCCGGGGCTGGAGCACCTGTTTCCGGCTGAAGGCCAGGAGCTGGCGCGTCAGCCCCGCCGCTCTCTCCCCGGCTTTCTTGATTTCGTCCAGATCCTCGCGGTACGGGGCGTCGGGGGGCATGGCTTCCTGGAGGAGCTCGCAGTATCCGAGAATCGGGGTCAGGAGGTTGTTGAAGTCGTGGGCCACCCCTCCGGCGAGGCGCCCGACCACTTCCATCCGCTGAGCATGCCGGAGTTGCTCCTCCAGCCGCCGACGATCCGACATGTCGAGCACGAAGGTGGCGCACAGCTCTTCGGAGCCGGGAACCATGCTGGCCCCGACGAGCACGCTGAGGCGGCTGCCGTCCTTCCGAAGGTATTCCTTGTCGTAAGGCCGGGACACCCGATGCTTCCGAAGCTGGTCGACGGCGCGGGCATCCAGGGAGTGGAAGTCCGGGGCCGTCAGTTCGGTCCAGCGGAGTTTCCCCTCCTCGAGCTCCCGGCGGCTGTAGCCGGTCATGCGGAGGAAGGCGTCGTTGGCGTCATGCACCGTCCCGTGGAGATCGCAGAGCGTGAGTCCCATGACGTTCGCGTCGCTCAGGCACTGAAGCTGGGCCTCCTGACGCCGGAGGGATTGCCGGATCCGATTCCGTTCCGTCACGTCGCGGGCGATCTTGGAGATGGCCACGATCCTGCCCGTCCCATCGCGGACGGGAGAGACGGTCAGGGAAACGTCGATCAGCGTCCCATCCTTCCGGACCCGCACGGTTTCGTAGTGCTGGATTCGTTCCCCGTTCTTGATGCGTTCGAGGATCCGGGGTTCCTCGTCCTGATAAGCGGGGGGAATCAAGACGAGGATGTTCTTCCCGATGATTTCCTCCGGCAGATACCCGAAGATTCGCTCGGCGCCCTTATTCCAGCTGGTGATCGTCCCCTCCAGCGACTTGGACAGGATGGCATCGTCGGAGTGCTCCACCATCGACGCCAGGAGGGCGCGCTGCTCCTCGATCCGCTTGTACCCGGTGGTATCGAAGGCGATGCCGATGACCCCGAGGATCGTCCCGGCGGCATCCCGGAGCGGTTCGACATGCGAGTCGAGAAGCCGCCCTCCGAAGGTGGAGTCGTAGGAGACCGATTCCCCGGCCAGCGCCCGGGCATGAGCGACGAGCGTCGGGTGGTTCGCAGGAGGCCCTCCCAGGATCTCGGCGATCGTCTGTCCTTCGAGCTGTCCGGGTCGGATCCCCAGGATCGCCAACCCGGCTCCGGTCAAGGTCGTGATCCTGAACGACCGATCGGTGGTCCAGATGACGGCGGGGATCTGCTCATTCAGAAGGCGAAGCCGGGCGGCTTCGACCCGGAGGAGGTCCTCGTTCCGAGCGGAGTCGTCCGGGGTTGGCGGAGGCGTCATGAATCCTTCCCCAGGGGGAGTGGCGTGGTCAATCCTGGCGTCTGCGATACCCGAGATCGGACGCCAATTCTAGAATTATTGATCCTGGTTAAAGAAGTTTTCACCTTCGCGGGACGCGCTCCCGGACGGGATCCGCCCTCCGGCTCGGGTCGCGCGCCGTCCCGGCCTCGCCCCCGAGCGAGAACCGGCGTCTCCCGGCGCTCCGGGCGTCAGGATCGCCCGGCCGCGGCCGCCGACGTCGTCGGATCCGCGCCCGTCCAGGTGGCATCGGCCGTCGGCCCGTAGACCGGCGGCACCGGCTTTCCCAGCATCCTCAGATAGACCGTGAGCTGCGTCCGGTGGTGCGCGGTGTGGAGGACCCGGCGCCAGAAGATCCAGATCCGCTCCCGGAGGACATCGAAGAACGGCGCCCGTTCGAGCCACCACGGCTCTCCCCGCGAGGCGAGCTGGGAAAGCCGCGGCCGGGCCAGATCCACGAGCCGCCTCCGATAGGCCCCCACTGCCGGGTCCCCGGGCACGATCTCTCCCGCCGGGGGCTCCGACAGGCCCAGGAATTCGGCGAAGAAGCGCCGTTCCGACAAGAGCTGGTGCTTCAGAACCTCCTGAACGGTGGAGGACTTCGGATGGATCCGCCAGCCAAGGTCCTGGTCCGCGAACGAGCTCCACACCGTATCGACTTTGCTGATCTCGCCGGCATAGGTGTCCAGGAGATGCTGGAAGACCGGGGCCGAGGCGCGCGGCACCGCCGAGTCCGGAATCGCGGTCGCCGGATAGATCATCGCCATCGGTGCTTCTCCTTTGCGGGCAGCCGAGTTTGTGCGTATCATATCCGACCGAAATGAGCCCGCAGCATCGCTTCTGGACCGGCGCCGCTCTCGCCCTCCTTCTCGGCGGCTCTTCCCTCTCGGCCGACGACTGGCCCCGCTGGCGCGGTCCCGCGCAAAACGGCATCTCCGCCGAATCCGTCTGGGGGGACGCCTGGCCGGCCGGGGGACCGAAGATCCTGTGGAAAGCCGAGGTCGGCGTCGGCTTCTCGTCCTTCGCCGTCGCCGCCGGCCGCGTCTATACGATCGGGAACGCCAGCGATCACGACACCGTCTTCTGCCTCGACGCCGAGAACGGCAAGGTGCTCTGGTATCACCCCTATCCCGCCGAACTGGGCGACAAATTCTTCGAAGGCGGCCCGACGTCGACGCCGACCGTCGACGGGGACCGGGTGTATGCCATCGGAAGGGCCGGCGATCTCTTCTGCTTCCAGGCCTCGAGCGGCAAGGTCCTCTGGTCCAAGCAGCTCTCGAAGGATTTCGGGATTCCCGTCCCCGGTTGGGGCTTCGGAGGCTCGCCGCTGGCGCTCGGGACCCAGCTGCTCCTGAACGCCGGGGAGGCCGGCCTCGCCCTCGACAAGACCGACGGTCACCTGCTCTGGAAGTCCGCCGCGGCGGAATCGGGGTACACCACCCCGCTGCTTCTTCCCGGAGACGACGGCCTCGTGCTCTTCAGTTCCGGCAAGGCCTACCTCGCCGTCGACCCCCGGACCGGCAAGGAGGCCTGGCGCGTCAAGTGGGTCACGAACTACGGGGTCAATGCGGCGGATCCGATCGTGCGCGACGGCCAGATGTTCCTTTCGACCGGATACGGGAAAGGCGCGGCGCTCTTCGCGATCGGCGCCGGCGAGCCGAGGGTCGTCTGGCAGAGCCGCGTCCTGCGGACCCAGATCAATCCGGCCGTCCAGGTCGGCGGCTTCCTGTACGGCATCGACGGCGACGCGGCCTCCGAGCCGGGGGCCCTGCAGAAGGCCCAGCTCAAGTGCGTGGAATTCGCCACGGGGGTGGAAAAGTGGACCTTTCCGCTGGCGGATGTCGGCTCCGTCAGCGCGGCGGACGGAAAGCTCCTCGTGCTTTCCGGCGACGGCGAGCTGCTGATCGGCCCGGCGTCTCCGGAGGGCTTTGCGCCCACGTCGCGGGCCAAAGTCCTTCGCGGACGCTGCTGGAGCGTTCCCGTGCTCTCCGGGGGGCGCCTCTTCTGCCGCAATGCCGAGGGGCAAGTCCTCTCGATCGACGTCAAGAAACCCTGACCGTGGGGAGGAAACCGCCATGGCGCTCAGCCGCCGCCAGTTTCTCGCCGCCGGCGCCGCCGCGCCGTTCATCCTCGCCGCCAGGCCGCACCGCAAGTACCGGACCGCGCTCATCGGCTCCGGCTGGTGGGGAAAGAACATCCTGAACGAAGCGATCCAGGCCGGCCAGTCGTCGGTCGTCGCCCTCTGCGACGTCGACGCCGGCACCCTCGAGGCCGCCGCCGATCACGTGAAGGGCCTGTCCGGAGAATCGCCCAAAACTTACGGCGACTACCGCGAGCTCCTCGACAAGGAGAAGCCCGAGATCGTCATCATCGCGACGCCCGACCACTGGCATGCGCTCACCTCGATCGCGGCGCTCAAGGCGGGCGCCCACGTGTTCGTCGAGAAGCCCACGGGCCACACGGTCCAGGAAAGCCGCGCGATGCTGAACACGGCGAAGGAGAGCGGCAAAGTCGTCCAGGTCGGCCTCCACCGCCGCATCGGACCGCATCACGTGAGCGCCCAGAAGTTCCTGAAGGAGGGCGGCGCGGGCGCGATCGGCATGGTCCGCCTCTTCGCCCACTACGGCGGCGGAGCCGAGAAGCCGTCGCCCAACGCGCCCCCGCCCGACGGCCTGAACTGGGACCTCTACTGCGGACCCTCCGCGCTCCGCCCCTTCTGCCGGAAGATCCATCCCGGCGGCTGGCGGCAGTTCCTCGATTTCGGGAACGGCCAGCTCGGCGACTGGGGCGTGCACTGGCTGGACCAGGTCCTCATGTGGACCGACGAGAAGTTCCCCAAGCGAATCTTCAGCAGTGGCGGCCGCCCGGTCAAGGGGCCAGCGGTCCTGAACGAGAAGGAGCAGACGACCGATGCGCCGGACCACCAGGTGGCGGTGTACGAGTTCGAATCCTTCACGTGCACCTGGGAGCACCGCCAGTTCGGGGACAACCAGGCGGAGAAGCACCAGATCGGCGCCTACTTCTACGGCACGAAGGGCACCCTCCATATCGGCTGGCGCGACGGCTGGACGTTTTATCCCTCGAACGGCAAGGAGAAGATGATCCACCAGGACTCGCAGCTCCAGGAGCCGGACGGCCACAACCTCAAGCTGCTCTGGGCCGACTTCCTGGCGTCGCTGGGCGGCGCCCAGGCGCCCGTGGCCTCGATCGAGCGGGCCCACCGCTCATCGGTGCTTCCGCTCCTGGGCATGATCTCGCTCCGGACCGGGCGCAGCATCGCCTGGGACGGCGAGAAGGAAACGATCCAGGGCGACCCGGAGGCCTCCGCCCTCCTCCGCCGCCCCTACCGCGCCCCCTGGATCTATCCGGGCTAAGGCCTCCCCGGAGCCCGTCCCGGCGGAAGGAGCCGGCCACGTTGGCGGGAGTCGACGGACCTTCATAGCCCGGCTATACTCTTGCGTGGGGACTCGTCCGCCCAAAGTGGCCCTCTTGATCGAGACCTCCTCGTCCTACGGACGGGGCCTCCTTCACGGCATCTCCCGCTACGCGCGGCTGCACGGACCCTGGTCCTTCTTCCTCGAGCCCGGGGCTCAGGACGAGACGCCCCCGCCGCTCCGCGACTGGGGGATCGACGGGGTCATCACGCTCTTCCGTACCCGCCGGCAGGCCCGGCGCCTGCTCGCGATGCGCCTGCCGATCGTCGATCTCGACTTCACGATTCCGGGCCTCGTCCCCTGGGGAGTCTGTAACGACGAGGCCGGCGTCGCCCGAATGGCCGCCGACCATCTCCTCTCGCGCGGCCTCCGCCACTTCGCGTTCGTCGGCTGGGCGGCGGTCGACGACGGGATCAGTCTGTGGGAATCCCAGCGCCAAGCGGCGTTCGTCCAGGCGATCGAGGGGGCGGGCTTCCGGGTGTCCCCATACGAATGGCCGACCCGCGCGGGAGAGCGGGCCTGGGGCCGCGAGCAGAAGCGCCTCGCCCGCTGGCTCCGCCGCCTGCCCCGCCCGACCGGCCTCCTGGCCTCGAACGACCAGCGCGCCCGCCATGTCCTGGAAGCCGCCCGCCTGGCCGGCCTCCAGATCCCCGACGACCTCGCCGTGCTCGGCGTCGACAACGACGAGACGCTCTGCGAGCTGTCGACCCCGTCCATCTCGAGCGTGGCGCTCGACACGGATACGATCGGCTACGAGGGCGCCGCGATGCTCCACGCGCTCCTTCGCAAACGCCGGGCTCCCCGGACGATGGTGCTCGTCCCTCCGCTCGGCGTGGTCGCGCGCCGGAGCAGCGATCTTCTCGCCATGGCGGACCCCGCCGTCGTGGCCGCGGTGCGCTTCATGGACCAGAACCTGGGCCGGCCGATCCGGATCACGGACGTGCTCGCCGCCGCGCAGCTCAGCCGGAAGACCCTCGAGGTGCGCTTCCGCCGCTCGATCGGCCGGACGCCGCACGAGGAGCTCCAGCGGCGCCGCATCGAGAAGGTGAAAGCCCTGCTCCGGCAGACCGACTCGCCGCTCAAACAGATCGCCCGCGCGGCCGGCTTCACGTACGTGGAGCATCTCCACCTGGTGTTCCGGACCCATGCGGGAATGACGCCGTCGCAGTTCCGCGCTCAGGGAAGAGGGACGCCGTAGAGCGGGAGGAGGATCCAGAGCGCCCCCGTCAGGGCGCAGAGGCCGGACGCGGCCCCGAGGGCCCAGCGGTAGACGCGAAGTCCGCGCTCGGAGCGGCCCGGAGCGGCCAGCCCGACCGCTCCCGCAAACGCGGTCATGGCGAGGATGGTCCCGATCGCGAAGGCGAGGAGATACCCCGCGGTCTCCCGTCCCGTCGGGAGCGCGAGGCTCGGGAGCACGCCCACCAGGTGCGCGGTCCCGGCCAGCCCGTGCAGCGTGCCGACCCAGAAGGCCGCGTGCGTATGGACATGGGCGCTCGCGCCCCGGTGGTCCTCCCCCGGCCGGTGGACGTGGAAGTGGACGTGGCCTTCCCCGTGATGCTGGTGCTCATGGACGTGCAGCCGTTCCCTGAAGAGGCTGCGCAGCCCCCACAGGCCGAGCACGATCATGGTCGCCCCGACCAGCCGCTCGCCCCAGCCGGACAGCGCCTCGAAGGGAAGCACCCGGCGGAGCCCGAAGGCGAGGGCGGCGACGACGAGAACGCCCGACGAGTGGCCCAGACCCCAGCGGAACCCCACCGCCCAGGCCCGGCGCCTCGCCTGGAGCGAGAGGGGAGCCAGCGCCGCCAGATGATCGGGCCCGGCGAAGACGTGAAGGAGCCCCGCGAGGAGTCCGGCGACGCAGACGGTCAGCACGGGCGCCGATGGTACCTGCTTCCCCCGCCGCCGACCTAAGCTTTTTGCGACAGCGGCGGGGCCTCTCGCTATACTTTCTCGCATGAAAAACACCGTCCTCCCCGCGATCGCTCTCGCCGTGGCCGTCGTCCTTCTGGGCGCCCAGGATCCGGCGTCCCAGGGCTATCCCAAGGGAACGAAGAACACCGAGGATCCCAAGAACGTGCCGCTCCCCCCGCAGGAGGCGTTCAAGCTGATGACCGTCCCCGACGGCTTCAAGGCGACGCTGTTTGCGGCCGAACCGGACGTTGCGCAACCGATCTCGATGGCCTTCGACGAGCGGGGCCGCCTCTGGGTCGCGGAATGCTATTCGTACGAAAGCTCGGGCGGCCCCTGGAAGGCGGAGGTCCGCGACCGCATCGTCATCCTGGAGGACACGAAGGGCGACGGCCACTTCGACAAGCGCAAGATCTTCTGGGACGGGGCGGAGAACCTGACCAGCTGCGTCCCCGGTATGGGCGGCGTCTGGTGCAGCACGACGCCGAACGTCATCTTCATCCCCGACGCGAACCACGA
>Ga0070731_10002628_pt1 | contig 16912 bp, 20 predicted proteins | sample Coa_R1_2_FD_66448 | JGI IMG/M metagenome (GOLD analysis project Ga0070731, IMG submission 66448) | Surface soil microbial communities from Centralia Pennsylvania, which are recovering from an underground coalmine fire - Coalmine... | ecosystem: Environmental > Terrestrial > Soil > Unclassified ...
GGCTGGCGGCCCTCTCGGCCATCCTGTCGGTGGTGTTCCTCTTCGGCTCGGAGCTGGTGTCGCGGCGCCTCCGGAGCGCGCTCGCCAACCCATGAGGCTCGAGATCGACGTCACGTTGGCGCGGGACGCGTTCGCGCTGGCGGCGCGGTTCGTCAGCGAGGGCGGGGTGACGGCGCTGTTCGGGCCGTCGGGCGCCGGCAAGACGACGATCGGCCTGCTCGTCGCGGGGCTGGTGCGGCCGACCACCGGACGCATCCGGCTCGACGGCCGGGTTCTGGTGGATACGCGCGGCGGCATCTTCGTGCCGCCGCATCGCCGCCGGATCGCCGTGGTGTTCCAGGACGGCAGGCTGTTCCCGCACCTGACGGTCCGGCAGAACCTCGCCTACGGCACCTGGTTCAACCGGACGAGCGGCGCCGGCTTCGTCCCGATCGTCGACATGCTCGAGTTGGGGCCGTTGCTCGCGCGGCGGCCGGCGACGCTCTCGGGCGGCGAGCAGCGTCGGGTGGCGCTCGGCCGGGCGCTGCTGGCCGAGCCGAAGCTGCTGGTGCTCGACGAGCCGCTGACCGGGCTCGATGCGGCCCGCAAGCAGGAGATCCTGCCCTACCTCGAGCGGCTGCGCGACGAGCGGCTCGTGCCGATGATCCTGATCAGCCACGCGCTGGACGAGGTCATCCGCCTGGCCGACACGCTGGTGCTGATCGATCGGGGGAACGTCGGACATGCAGGCACCCTGGCCGAGGTGATGCCTCACCTCGCCGGCGCCGATGCGGGCGCGGTGATCGACACGACGGTTTCGGCGATCGACAGCGCGCACGGGCTGGCGCGGCTCGCCTTCGCCGACGGCGAGCTGGTCGTGCCGCAGGGCAGGCTGGCACCCGGCCAGAGGCTGCGTGTCCATATCCGGGCGCGCGAGGTGGCGATCGCGACGGAGCCGCCGCAAGGCCTCAGCATCCTGAACGCGCTGCCGGCGCGGGTCATCGCGATCGGCCCGTCGGACGGTGCGGCGGTCGACGTGTTCCTGGACGCCGGCAGCACGCGGCTGGTCGCGCGGGTCACCCGCCGGTCCGCCGACACGCTGGGGCTGGCACCGGGGCGGAATGTCCATGCGCTGGTCAAGAGCGTCGCCCTTGCCGGGCGCGACGAGCCGCTCAGTTGAGCACGGTCGCCAGCCAATGTCCGAGCACGACCGCGGCGAGGCACAGCACCACCGACAGCACGATGTTGAGCCCCGCCTCCAGCAGCCGACCGTCGCGGGCCAGCATCAGCGTCTGCAGCGAGAAGCTGGAAAAGGTCGTGAAGCCGCCGCAGATCCCCACCATGACGAATTGCCGTGCCGTCAGCGGCAGAGGGAACCTGCCTTCGGTGGCGGTCAATGTCGCGAAGGCGCCGATGACCATGCTCCCGACCACGTTGATGGTGACCGTGCCCCACGGAAACTCGGTCGGCCACAACCGCAGCGCCAGGACGCTGAACCATTGCCGGGCCATGCCGCCGAGCGCGCTACCGACCGCGATCCACAGATAGCTCTGCATAGTCCCCCTTCGTCCGGGCGAACCTGCATAGCGCAACGTCTTCGGCGGGTCGAGAAATGGCCACGGCCGCCGGCGCTTTCGCGCACGACGGCCGTGATGTGGGTCCGGGCGAACCGCTCGGAAGCGGGAATACCGGTCGATCCGTCTCACCGAACCCGATGCGAAGAGTGATGCGATACGTGCCGAGGCTAAAGGGGCAAAGTTTGGACAGACGGGGCAAGATTGGGCAACGGCCGACAGGCCTGGGCAACCTTACCCCGCAAGTGCCTGTTCCAGCAGTCCCAACCCTTCGTCGACGATCTCGTCCGGGGCGGTGAGCGGCACCAGGATCCGGATGGTGCTCGCATCGACGCCGCAGGAGAGCAGGATGAGGCCGTTCTCGTAGGCGGTCTTCGTCACCCGCCGGGTCGTGTCGGCGTCCGGCTGGCGCGTGCCGCGGGTCTTCACGATGTCGAAGGCGATCATGGCGCCCGGCCCGCGGATCGCCGCGATCGGCACGAGGTCGTTGCGGCGCTGCATCGTCTCCAGCCGCGCCCGGATGCGGTCGCCGATCCGGTTCGCCCGGTCGACCAGCTTCTCCTTCTCGATGACGTCCAGCACCGCCAGCGCGGCGGCGCAGGCCAGCGGGTTGCCCGCATAGGTGCCGCCGAGCCCGCCCGGTTCGGCGGCGTCCATGATATGCGCCTTGCCGATGACGCCCGAGAGCGGCAGGCCGCCGGCGAGGCTCTTGGCGACGCAGATCACGTCGGCCTCGACGTCGTAATGCTCCATCGCGAAGAGCTTGCCGGTGCGGCAGAAGCCGGTCTGGACCTCATCGGCGACGAGCACGATGCCGTGGTCGGTGCAGATCTGCCGGAGTGCGCGCATGAGCTCGGCCGGCGCCGGGTGGAACCCGCCCTCGCCCTGGACGGGCTCGATGATGATCGCGGCCACCCGCGCCGGGTCGATGTCCGCCTTGAAGAGGAAGTTGAGGTGCTTCAGCGTGTCCTCGACGCTCACGCCCAGGTGCTCGGCCGGGAAGGGCACGTGGAACACCTCCGGCATCGTCGGACCGAGCCCCTTCTTGTAGGGGGAGACTTTGCCGGTCATCGCCATCGCCATGATGGTCCGGCCGTGGAAGGCGCCGGTGAAGGCGATCACGCCGGCGCGGCCGGTGGCGGCGCGGGCGATCTTGATCGCGTTCTCGGTCGCCTCCGCCCCGGTCGAGAAGAAGGCGGACTTTGCCGGTCCGGAGATCGGCGCCAGCGCGTTGAGCCGCTCGGCCAGCGCGATATAGGGCTCGTAGAGCAGAACCTGGAAGCAGGTATGGGTGAAAAGGTCGAGCTGCTCGCGGACGGCCGCCATCACCTCAGGGTGGCGATGCCCCGTGTTGAGCACGGCGATGCCGCCCGCGAAATCGACGTAGCGCCGCCCTTCGACATCCCAGATCTCCGCATTCTCGGCCCGCGCCGCCGAGATCGGCGTGGCGTGGCCGATGCCGCGCAGCACGGCGGCGTTGCGGCGGGCGAGAAGGTCGGCGTTGGTCGTCATGACGGGCTCCGGATGTGACAGTGGGGCGGTGACATCTCACGGGAACCGGCGCGCGAACAACTCCCTTCAGTCGAACCAAGCGATGGCGCGCATCTCGATGCTGGCGCGCGGCGGCACGCCGGAGGGGCAGGAGGGATCGTCGAAGGCCGAATGCGGCACACAATGCGGCCGCGCCGGATCGGAATTGCAGGTGGTGAAGACCAGCGCCTCCGCCTCGGTCATGCCGGAATAGTAGATCCAGCGATGCGCCGGGTTGTGGCGGACGACGAGCCCCTCGAACGACCATTCCGGCTGGCCAGGCGCATCGAAGACGGCATCGGCGGCAACCAGATCCTCAGGCGCCACGCTCCGCGCGTCGCAGACCGTCAGCGGCACGTCCTGCGGCGGCGGCGACAGCACGCGCCAGACATTGTAGTGCGCGAAGCGCCGCCCCCTGTAACCCTCCGGCGCCGCGCGGTCGGCGAAGCTCTCTCCCGTCGGATCGCTGATATCGACATGAACGAAGCGCGCCGGGAGCGAGTTGAGGAGCGTACCGGCATCCGGCGAGCGCTCGCCGAAGCGAAGCACGCCGCCGCCGGTGATCACGACGCGCGCGGCACCGGTGAGCTCGCCGACCAGCCGCTCGATCTCGGGCGTGTAGACCCGGCGGACCTCGTCGGGATCGCGCCAGTTCCGAACCGACGAAGGGTGGGACACGAGGCGGAACCCCTCGCGGTCGAGGGATGGCGGATCGGCCGCCTCCCGCGCATCCTCGATCTCGACGACACGAGGGTCGAGGCTCAGCACGTCGCGCGAATGGTTCTGGGCATAATAGCGCGGCCGCTCGTCCATCGCGCCCACATAGTTGATCCCGCCGGTTACCCTGCGCATTCGCTCCTCCCTCGCGGCCCTCGCAGACCACGCCGGTACCACTTTATGCCGGCGACTCACCCCGAGACCAGCGCCGGCTCAGATGGCGCGGTGAAACCAGGCGAGCCAGCGTTCGAGCGCGTCCAGACGCTCGGCGACCAGCGCGTAGCGTCGCTCGCGGCCGCGGCGTTCGAGTGCAAGGAGCCCGGCCGCGACCAGCACGCGAAGATGGCGCGTCGTCGTCGGCCAGGCGCAGTCGAAACGCGCCGCGATCTCGCCCGCCGTCATGGCGCCGCCGCGGAAATGGACGATCAGCAGGATCTGGCGACGCGCGGGATGCGCAAGCGCGCCGCAGACCGCCTGGAGAGCCGCCAGCTCCTCGGCCGGCGTCACGCCAAAGGTTCGACGCGCTTCAGCTCCAGCCCATCCAGCACCGGCCCCATCGGTTCCCAGATCGCCATCACCTCGGGCGTGTGATGCGCGGCGACGGAGGCCGCCTCGTCCGTCCACTCGAACAGCTCGACGAAGGAGACGCGGCCGGAGCGCTTATCCGTCGCCCGCCAGAGTAGCGGCTTCGTGTCGGTCGCGAGGCCAAGCCGATGCAATGTCGGCCAGTGGCGCAGCACGAGGCCCCGAAGCACCTCCTCCTGGCCCGGTTTCGCGACATAGGTGACAAGGGTCGGAACGGGTCCATCGGACGCTTGGCCGGCCATGCAACACCCTCCGAGACGATTAGCAGATTCGCTAAATATTATCCTGCAACCGATCCCGAGGCAAGGTTGCGTGCGCATCGCGCGCTGCGAGGAAGCGCCGCGCGACGCCAATCAGACGACATGTCCTGGCGGTGCCGAGCGGCGTTGGCAGAACCGGCAGGAGAACCGCTTGGCGTGCGCAAGCGGCGACGGCACAATCGATGCACGAGGTCAGCGGCGGCGATGGCGATCGGGCACGAACATCCGGCACGGCAGGGGATCGTCCGTATCCTCTGGGTCGCCGTCGCCTCGATCTTCATCGCCAGCGACGCGCCGCGGGCCGCCGGATTCGACCAGGAGGTCGGGCAGGAATTCGCGATCTCGCCGGCCGACCTGCCCGCGCCGGCAGAGGATCGCTCGGTCGCCAATCCCGCCACCTCCGTCGACCGTCCCCCGGGAGCGCTGCCGCGCGTGCCGGAAGGATTTGCCGTCTCCGTCTTCGCCGACGGCCTGGACAACGCCCGCTATCTGGAAGTGGCGCCCAACGGCGACATCCTGCTGGCGGAAATGTATGCCGGCCGCGTCGTCGTGCTGCGCGACGAGACCGGCAAGGGCGTCGCGACCAAACGCTTCGTGTTCGCGGACGGGCTCGCCTATCCGCACGGAATCGCGTTCCATGACGGCTATGCCCACATCGGCGACACGCGGGCGGTCTGGCGCTACCGCTGGAACCCGGCCGATGGGACCGCCGGTCCGCCGGAGCAGGTGACGGCGCCGGGCGCGCTCGGCACGCCCGGCGGCCACATCACCCGCAATATCGCCTTCGCACCAGACGGAAAGCACTTCTATGTGGCGATCGGCTCGCGCGGAAATGCCGGCGAGGAGCCCGAGCCCGACGCCTCGATCCGCGAGTTCGACGCCGAAGGCGGCGCGGGTCGTACCTTCGCCAGCGGGCTGCGCAACCCCGTCGGGATCCGCTTCTACCCCGGCACCGACACGCTGTGGACGGTCGTGAACGAGCGCGACGGGCTGGGCGACGGGCTCGTGCCCGACTACCTCACGCACATCGTCGCCGGCGGGTTCTACGGCTGGCCTTATTCCTATATCGGCCGGAATCCGCAGCCGGGTTCGCTCGGCCGCGAGCACCCGGAGCTGGTCGCCCGGGCGATCGTGCCGGACCTGCTGTTCCAGTCGCATTCGGCGCCGCTGGGGCTGGTGTTCTATGAGGGGACGCAATTCCCGGCCGAGTATCGCGGCGACGCCTTCGTCTCGCTGCATGGTTCGTGGAACTCGGGCGTGCCGACCGGCTACAAGATCGTGCGGGTGCGGTTCCGCGACGGCAGGCCGGTCGGCAGCTACGAGAACTTCCTCACCGGCTTCTGGCTCAAGGGCACCAACCCGGCCCAGGTCTGGGGCCGCCCGGTCGGGCTGGCGGTGGCGCCCGACGGCAGCCTGCTCTTCGCCGACGATGTCGGCAACCGTGTGTGGCGGGTGAGCTGGGTGGGGAAGTGATGCGGCTGCGAAGCTTGGTTCAGCTGTCCGGCGGCAAGGATGCGAACGGATCGTGCGCCGGAACGCCCAGCGGCCCGAAATGCCGCAGGTTGCGCGTCAGGATGACGAGGCCGCGCCCCGCGGCCGTCGCCGCGATGATGATATCGGCCAATCCAGGCGTCCAGCCGAGCCCCCGTGCCCGGTCGGAGAGGGCGCCCGCAACGCGTGCTGCCGCCACGTCGAAGACCAGGATGCGGTCGCGGTAAAGATGGAGGAGCGTTTCAAACCAAGCCGAAAGTTCGTCGGCCTTTCGCGTGGCACCCTGGCGCCGCGACTTGGCAATGCCATCGGTGATCTCGGCGATTGTCACCACCGAGAGGAAGAGCCGATCCGAATTCGCTTCGACCCAGGCGCCGACGGAAGGCGCTTTCGCCAGCCCCGACACGACATTGGTGTCGACGAGGTACACGCCGGCTCACAGCGACGGGTCGCGAAGCGGTGTTTGGTCACGGGGAGGCAAATCCTCGTCCTCGAGAGGTGCCGCGGCCAGAAGCCTGCCGAACGACGGAACCTGCGACAGGCGCCGCCATTCCTCGAAGCCGAGCACCACTGCCTCCGGCCGGCCGTGCCGGGTGATCACGGAAGCCTCGCCCTCGATAGCCCGATCGACGACTGCCGACAGGGTCGCCTTCGCGTCGCGCAGCTGGATTTCCCGCATGGCACCACTCTCAATTATGACTACAGTGGTTATAAAGTGATGAGCAGACGACTCGCAAGAGAGGAAGCTCCAGATTGCGGTCAGATTGCCATCACCTGACCATCAGAGAGTCGGCATAGACTGGGGAAGTCGCTGCCATGGGAGTCCCAGCCGAGGCTGTGTATGGGGACAAGGCGCTTCGCGGCCATCGCCATGGCAAACTTTCGAAGGTCGGCTGGCGACGCATGCCCGCTGGTGTGGACGTGATGGGCCTTGGCCTGGCCGGCATCGAACCACTCTGCAAGCATCCGGCCATCGTCATTCGCCAAGTAGCCGCTCCAGGATGAGAACGACCAGGCATCTGCTGCCGTTGGCCGGACACCGTTCATTTCGTAGTCCGCGATTAGAGACCGCCGGACCGCGATGACCCTGCGCCGTGCGGAACCCGCCAAGGCTCCGGCGGGAACCGCCCGCTGCCTCGCCATTCGATCCACGAAGTCGCCCCGACCCTTGTCGCGGTACATGCTCGCCAAACGACTGGTCACGACGACCTCGGTGTTTCGCCAGCCCGGTTTGGGCAATCGCCCGAAATCCGCGAGTGTTTCCATAACGTCGGCCGTATAGAGGTCGACAACCAGAGATCGACCGGTCTTCAGACACGCGCGATAGAGCGTGACGGTCCGATCTATATTCTGCGCCGACCAAGCGACGAAGACGCGTCCTTCCGTCCTGCGGAACAGACTCACGAACCGGCTTTCCAATTCCTCCTCTGTCACGTGCGGCTTGTCACTACCGAGATTCGTACCCTCCATGATGAGGAGGTCCAGGTCCCCGGGCGGTTGCCGCATGAGCCGACGCACCAGCTCACCCTTACGACCATGTAACCGGAAGTCGCCTGTATAGAGAACGCGACGCCCCGCAACCTCGATCAGCAGCATGTAGGCATCGAAAGCCGAATGATCGATCAGGTAAGGCGTGATCCGGAATGATCCCCGGTCGAACGGCTCACCCGAACGCCAATGGGTGATCGGCTGATGGACCGCCTCCCCGCCGATGGCTGCGCTCAGACGGATAAGCCGTTCCGTGGCCCGACCGCAAGCGACCGGCCATCCGGTCGGGAGGTCTGCGAGAATTCCATAGTGGTCCTGATGCGGGTGCGAGATCAGGAGGGCCGTCACCGGCCGCGAGAGGTCGAGGGTTTTCGGCACCAGACCAGCGGCTGAGCCGGGTGAGGCATCAAGCGGCTTGCCGGCATCAAGAATCAAGCGCTCGGAGCCGGCGGCGATCTCGATGCAGTTTCCGCCGATCTCGTGGGCCGAGCGGTGGACGATGAGTGACGGAGACGGTGGCAAGATCGCGTTAGCTACGGTTATCATGTTGTTGTAAATAGTAAAAATGCTCTAGCAGGGCGCTGACGGTGCTTTCTGTATCGCCGCGCCCGTCGCCGCGCCCGTCGATGACCATGATATTGTCAGGCTTCCGATTGCCGTCCTTCCGGTCGCGGAGAAGCCTTTGTTGCCAAAGGTCATTTCCAGGTTTCTCGTTGGCAGCGCCGATAAATAGCAATGCTACGTCCTCGATGACACATCCGGTTCAGGGAGCTTGTGATCAAAGAGGCGTTTCATTGTAGAAAAAACAGAACTGTACGTGGCTGAAATACCATTATCCGGAAGGGGAGATAAATGTTGCCGATAGCGGCCGAGCTGTTTGAAAAGCTCGGCAGGAGTGGGGGTTTCCGATTTTTGGCGCACCCTGGGATCTTTCGTACGTTTGACTTCCACAAAATGCAGTTTCCCATTCGGCAGCTCGAAAAGTAGGTCTATTTTGTCTTGGGTCACCTTAGAGTCCGGACTTCCTGGAAACCTGATCTCAATGTCGATCAGTGCTGCCTCTTGCCCTGTGCATCCCTCGACATATGGCGAAAACCTCTTGAAAAGATCGGCGACTAGCGCCCTTTCGCTGCTTTTTGACCAGTGGCTCCTGCATCCGTTCTTTACCGTCTCATAGGTTTCCGTATTGAGTTTAACAGCGATGTCGCGAGATTCGCCCAATTCGCCAAAGTATCGGCTTGCGGTGTAAAATCTGCCTTTCCGGAACAAGCACAAGCGCCCGCCGCAATGATAGAAGTGGATTTCACCCTTGCGGATCGCCGGAAAGACGGCGCCCTTACGAATGTCCCTTTCTAGCAACGGGAAAAGCGGGGATTTTTTCAGGCCTCGCTCATCGTCAGAATCCAGCCGTTTCTGTAGCCCGGACGCAGTCATAATAACTCCCCTTACTTATACCTCGTTCCAAGTCGGCGGTGCATAACGACATGCTGCCGTAGGGTTTCCACCCCGTCGTAGGTAAAGACCGTCGTTTCCGTTCCATCTGCTTCCCTCAGCCTGAAGCATCCCTCTTCCGTGCCCAAATCCAAAGCGATTTCGCTCAACCATGCCTCGTCTTCGTCAAGAATTTCTGCCGCTTGCCTGATCGTGAGCCCGCTGCTCGGGACAGCCACGGGCGGACGGTGCGAATGCTCTGGACGGGGCAGAGGTAGATCGCCTCCAACCGCTACATCGGGCGTATCCCGTTCAGCATGTTTGACAGACGTCAAATCCGCCGGTTCGACCCCCATCAGCTTAACAAAAACCTGGGCAAGAAGACGCGTGCCGAAGAGCAGCGGATCGATAGACGAGCCGCACTCCGCTCGGTCGCCCAACTCGATGCCAAAGCGCAGGCAAAGAGCATCAAGGGCAGCCGGCGCGCCGGGGAATTTTTGGCGAGCCAGCGCTACTGTATCCACGATTTCCTGTTTGAGGCGAGGCAAGCCGGCTCGGTGCAGTTCGGCATCAAGGAACCCGATGTCGAAAGAGGCATTATGAGCGACCAAAATGTCCGCCCCCGCTATGAAGTCGAGGAACTCCGGCGCCTGTTCCGCAAACCGCCGATGCTTCACCAGGAACGCCGTGGAGAGCCCATGCACCGCATAAGCCGCCTCCGGCACCTCACACTCTGGGTTGCAATAGAAATGCAACTCTCGGTCGCTCGGCGCGAGGTCGCAGAGTTCGACACAGGCGACCCCGACAAGGCGATGCCCTGCGGCCGGGTCGACGCCCGTCGTCTCGGTATCCAGGACAATGACCCGGTGAGGGGTGATCGGCTTCTCAATCATTCCCGCCAGTTCCATGTGCTGTTGCCTCATTTCCTATATTCAGTTCAGCGGCCGAGAAATTCAGCGCTGGGCTGGGTTTCTGCTATGCAAAAGACGCGCATCGCACGGCCTTGTTCCGGCCAGGACCCTCCCCCTCCTTGACACTCCGCCCCCGCTCCCGTATCAATCGCGCCCCTTGACGGTCGCCTCGGGCGGCCCCGCCAGTCCGCGAGTTTCGCGCACTGGCGTTTTTTGTTTGGCTGCAGCCCAGGTCCGCGACCCGCACGATGTTCGACTCCCTGACCCAACGCCTCGGCGACGTGTTCGACCGCCTGACAAGGCGCGGCGCGCTGTCCGAGGCCGACGTCCAGGCGGCGCTGCGCGAGGTGCGCGTCGCGCTGCTCGAGGCCGATGTGGCGCTGCCGGTGGTCAAGGACTTCATCGCCGCGGTGCGCGAGGAGGCGGTCGGCGAGGCCATCATCCGCTCGGTCAGCCCGGGTCAGATGGTGATCAAGATCGTCCACGACCATCTCGTGAAGATGCTGGGCTCGGACGGATCGGACATCTCGCTCCGCGCGACCCCGCCGGTGCCGATCCTGATGGTCGGGCTGCAGGGCTCGGGCAAGACCACGACCACCGCCAAGATCGCGCTCCGGCTCAAGAACCGGGACCGCAAGAAGGTGCTGATGGCCTCGCTCGACGTGGCCCGGCCGGCGGCGCAGGAGCAGCTGGCGATCCTCGGCCGCCAGATCGATGTGGCGACGTTGCCGGTCGTGGCCGGGCAGAAGCCCCTCGCCATCGCGGCGCGCGCGATCGAGACCGGCCGGCTCGAAGGCTACGACGCGGTGCTGCTCGACACCGCCGGCCGCCTCCACATCGACGAGGCGCTGATGCTGGAGGTGGCGGCCGTCCGCGACGCCGTCCACCCGCACGAGACGCTGCTGGTCGCCGACGCGCTGACCGGCCAGGACGCGATCAACGTCGCGCGCGAGTTCAACGAGCGGATCGGTCTCACCGGCATCGTGCTGACCCGCGTCGACGGCGATTCCCGCGGCGGTGCCGCGCTCTCGATCCGGGCCGTCACCGGCAAGCCGATCAAGTTCATCGGCATGGGCGAGAAGATCGAGGCGCTCGAGGCCTTCCACCCGGCGCGGATCGCCGGCCGCATCCTCGGCATGGGCGACGTGGTCGGCCTGGTCGAGAAGGCGGCCGAGACGGTCGAGCAGGAGGAGGCGGAGAAGCTCGCGGCCAAACTGGCCAAGGGCAATTTCGACCTCGACGATTTCGCCTCGCAGCTGAAGCAGCTCCGCAAGATGGGCGGGCTCACCGGCATGCTCGGCATGCTGCCGGGGGTCGGCAAGATCAAGAAGCAGCTCGCCGAGGCCAATCTCGACGACCGCATCATCAAGCGCCAGGAAGCGATCATCTCGTCGATGACCAGGACCGAGCGCAAGAATCCGAAGCTGATGAACGCGTCCCGCCGGCGCCGCATCGCCGCCGGCTCGGGCACCACGGTGCAGGACGTGAACCGGGTGCTGAAGCAGCACCAGGACATGCAGACCATGATGAAGCAGATGAACAAGCTCGGCCAGAAGGGCTTCATGCGCCACGGCCTCGCCGGCCTGATGGGCGGCGGGAACCCGTTCGGCCGATGAGCCTCGGCGTTTCCGCATCCCTGCTCGAAGGCCTCCTCCCCTTGCGGGAGGAGGTTTGGAGGAGGGGTATGCCCGGAACCGACGCGCCTTGCGGCGCGCCCCTCCTCCCTGCCTCCTCCCGCAAGGGGAGGAGGAGTCTTCCTCCACCAGCGAAGGACCCGGCATGTCGTTGAAGATTCGTCTCGCGCGCGGCGGCGCCAAGAAGCGGCCGTACTACCAGATCGTCGTCGCCGATGCGCGCAGTCCGCGCGACGGCCGCTTCATCGAGCGGCTCGGCACGTACAACCCGATGGTCGACAAGACGCATCCGGAGCGGCTGACGCTCAAGATCGAGCGGATCGAGCACTGGCTCAAGGTGGGCGCGCAGCCGACCGACCGGGTTGCCCGCTTCCTCGGCGACGCCAAGCTGATCGCGGCGCCGGAGCGGCGCGAGACGCCGGTCAAGTCGGCGCCCGGCAAGAAGGCCGAGGAACGCGCGAAGGAACGCGCCGCCAAGGCCGAAGCCGCCTCGCCGGCCGAGTAACTCCGGGACCCGCCGGACGCCTGCCCATGTCCTCTCGCCGCCTCTGCGTCGGCGTCGTCGCCGGAGCCCACGGGATCCGCGGCGGCGTGCGCATCAAGAGCTTCACCGCCGTGCCGGCGGATGTCGGCGCCTATGGCCCCGTCTCCGACGAGGCGGGCGCGCGGGCGTTCGTCGTCAAGGTGACCGGCGAGCAGAAGGGCGTGGTGCTGGCGAAGCTCGACGGCGTCACGACGCGCGACGCGGCCGAGGCCTTGAAGGGCATGCGCCTCTATGTTGACCGGGACAAGCTGCCGGCGGCAGCCCCCGACGAGTTCTACCATGCGGACCTGATCGGGCTCGACGCGGCGCTGGCCGACGGCTCGCCCTTCGGCAAGGTCGCCGCGGTGTGGGATTTCGGCGCGGGAGACTCGCTGGAAATCGAGCGGCCGGACGGCACCACCATCATGGTACCGTTCACCCTGGCCGCCGTGCCCACGATTGATCTCGCGGGCGGCCGGATCGTCGTCGACCCGCCTTCCGGACTCTTCGACCGGCCGGAGCCGCCGGCCTCGCTCGCGGAACAGGAAGCGGCGGCGGCAGAGCTGCTGGCGGAGGCCGCGCCATGACCTGGCAGGCAACGGCGCTGACGCTTTTCCCCGAGATGTTCCCGGGGCCGCTCGGCCATTCGCTCGCCGGCCGTGCGCTGGAGACGGGCATCTGGTCGCTCGACGCGGTCGATCTGCGGGATTTCGCGACCGATCGCCACCGCACCGTCGACGATGCGCCGTTCGGCGGCGGGCCGGGCATGGTGTTGCGGGCCGATATCGTCGATGCCGCGCTCGACGCTCTGGCGGACCGGCCGGGACCGCGCCTCTACCTCACGCCCCGCGGCCGGCCGCTCGACCAGGCGCGGGTCCGCGCGCTCGCCGAGGGTCCGGGCGCCGTGCTCGTCTGCGGGCGGTTCGAGGGGCTCGACGAGCGGGTGATCGAGGAGCGCGGGCTGGACGAGGTGAGCCTCGGCGATTTCGTGCTGTCGGGCGGCGAGCCTGCGGCGCTGGCCCTGCTCGACGCCTGCGTGCGGCTGCTGCCGGGGGTCGTCGGCGCCGAGGCGACGCTCGAAGAGGAGAGCTTCGACGGCGGCCTCCTCGAATACCCCCATTACACGCGGCCGCCGTCGTGGCGCGGCCGCGAGGTGCCGCCGGTGCTGCTGTCGGGCGATCACGCCCGCATCCGCGCCTGGCGGCATGCCCAGCGGGAAGAGGCGACGCGCCGCCGCCGGCCCGATCTCTGGAACCGCTATCTGTCGGCTAGAAACCCAACCAAGACCAAACACGCGGCCCTGCCGGCCGCCCTTTGTGAAGAGGTGTCGAAATGAACCTGATCCAGACGCTCGAGCAGGAGCAGATCGCGAAGCTGGTCGCCGAACGCGGCGTGCCGGAATTCCGCCCCGGCGACACGGTGCGGGTCTCGGTCAAGGTCGTCGAAGGCGACCGCGAGCGTGTCCAGGCTTTCGAGGGCGTCTGCATCGCCCGCAAGAATGCGGGGATCAATTCCAACTTCACGCTGCGGAAGATCAGCTACGGCGAGGGCGTCGAGCGCGTCTTCCCGCTCTACTCGCCGCGGCTCACCGCGATCGAGGTGGTGCGCCGGGGCGCAGTGCGCCGGGCCAAGCTCTATTACCTGCGCGATCGGCGCGGCAAGTCGGCGCGTATCGCGGAATCGACCCGCTCCCGCGAGACCGGCGGCGAGACCACCGGCGACAAGGAATAGGCGGCCTCAGCCGGCGTCGGGAAACCGCGCCGCCACGGCGGCGAGCGCCGCCTCGATGACGGGTTTCAACTCGTCCGATGCGGCGAGCATGGCCCCCGGCGGACCGCGCTCGGCGGCCAGCACGGCCCGGCAGGCTTCCATTAGCTGAGAAAGCCCGAGCAGGCCGGCCGCCGAGACCATGGAATGCGCTTCGCGGCCGATAGCAGCCGCGTCCGCGGCATCGATCGCGGCTCCCAACTCGGCCGCCTGCGCGCGGAACATATTCGCGAAGACCGAAAGCTGATCGGCGCCGACACGGTCGGCGAGATCCGCCAGTACCGCCTCGTCCAGCACCGGCGCCGCGGGACCTGCCGTACGCTCCAAGATGCCACCTCGATCCTTGGCGCCGCCGCCATCGCGGGTGAAGGCTCACTGACAGTCTTTCTACGCTGCATCGCGAAAACAAATGATGAATCTCGGTGAAAATCTGACGGTGTTCGAGGCGACGGCAGCCAAAGGTACCGAGCAACCGCGCGTCGCGGCGCGGCGACCTGGGTTGCGATCAAATCCGGAGCGTCCGCGGCGCGCTGCCTGTATCCTCCGGCCCCTCATACCGAGTAAGGGAGCGAGGATGGCCGTGGCGGCACCGCGAACGCTGTTCGACAAGATCTGGGAAGCGCACCTGGTCGATCGCCAGGAAGACGGGACCTGCCTCCTCTATATCGACCGCCACCTCGTGCACGAGGTCACCAGCCCGCAGGCCTTCGAAGGGCTCCGGATCGCCGGCCGCAAGGTGCGGCGGCCCGAGGCGATACTGGCCGTCGCCGACCATAACGTGCCGACCAGCGACCGCGCCCACGGCATCGACGACCCGGAAAGCCGCGTCCAGGTCGAGACCCTGGCGCGCAACGCGGCCGAGCACGGCATCACCTATTTCGGCATGGACGACATCCGCCAGGGCATCGTTCATATCGTCGGGCCCGAGCAGGGGCTGACGCTGCCCGGCACGACGATCGTCTGCGGCGACAGCCATACGGCCACCCATGGCGCCTTCGGCGCGCTCGCCTTCGGCATCGGCACGTCGGAGGTCGAGCATGTGCTCGCCACCCAGACGCTGATCCAGCGGCCCGCCAGGAACATGCTGATCGAGGTTGAGGGCACGGTCGGGCCGGGCGTCACGGCCAAGGACATCGTGCTGGCGATCATCGGCCGGATCGGCACGGCCGGCGGCACCGGCCATGTCATCGAGTATGCCGGCTCGGCCATCCGCGCGCTCGACATGGCCGGCCGCATGACGGTCTGCAACATGTCGATCGAGGCCGGGGCGCGCGCCGGCATGATCGCGCCGGACGAGACCACCTACGAGTACCTGAAGGGCCGGCCGATGGCGCCCAAGGGCGCCGCCTGGGAGGCTGCGGTGTCGTGGTGGAAGACGCTGCCCTCCGATCCCGGCGCGGTCTACGACAAGACCGTCCACATCGACGCGTGCGAGATCGTCCCGCACGTCACCTGGGGCACCAGCCCCGAGGACGTGCTGCCGATCAACGGCTCGGTGCCGGATCCGCGCCTGGTCCGCGATCCCGGCAAGCGCGCCCAGATGGAACGCGCGCTGAGCTACATGGGGCTGGAGGCCGGCACGCCGCTGGCCGAGATTCCGGTCCACACGGTGTTCATCGGCTCCTGCACCAACGGGCGGATCGAGGACATCCGCGCGGTGGCGACGATCGTCCGCGGCCGCAAGGTGGCGCAGGGCGTCCGGGCGCTGGTCGTGCCCGGTTCCGGCTTGGTGAAGCACCAGGCCGAGGAGGAAGGGCTCGACCGGATTCTGGTCGAGGCGGGATTCGAATGGCGCGAGCCCGGCTGCTCGATGTGCCTCGCGATGAACGCCGACAAGCTCAAGCCCGGCGAGCGTTGCGCCTCGACCTCCAACCGCAATTTCGAGGGCCGCCAGGGCCGCGGCGGACGGACCCATCTGGTGAGTCCGATCATGGCCGCCGCCGCTGCCGTGACCGGCCGCCTGACCGACGTGCGCGTGCTCGGGGCCTGAGCCGTTGCGCGTGCCGCACCCCCTCCCCCCAACCCCCTCCCGCAAGGGGAGGGGGAGTAGCGCATCATTCCCCCTCCCCTTGCGGGAGGGGGTGAGGGGGAGGGGTCGATCGACCCCTCAGCTGGAAGTTCCATGAACAGGTTCACGACCCTCACCGGCGTCGCGGCGCCGCTGCCGATGATCAATGTCGATACCGACATGATCATCCCCAAGCAGTACCTGAAGACGATCGAGCGGACCGGCCTCGGCCAGGGGCTCTTCGACGAGCTCCGACGCGAGGCCGACGGCACGGAGAAGCCGGATTTCGTGCTCAACCAGCCTGCCTGGAAGCACGCGAAGATCCTGATCGCAGGCGAGAATTTCGGTTGCGGGTCGAGCCGCGAGCACGCGCCCTGGGCGCTGCTCGACTACGGCATCACCTGCGTCATCGCGCCAAGCTTCGGCGACATCTTCTACAACAACGCCTCCAAGAACGGCATCCTGCCGATCCGCGTGGACCCGAAGACGGCGGACCAGCTGATGGAGGATGCGCAGAACGGCGCCAACGCCGTCTTCACGATCGACCTCGCCAAGCAGACCATCTCACGGCCGGATGGCGGCACGGTGAGCTTCGAGATCGACGCCTTCCGCAAGCACTGCCTCCTGAACGGGCTCGACGAGATCGGGCTCACGCTCGAGCGGGGCGACCAGATCGACGCGTTCGAGGCGCAACGGCGTCAGTCCCAGCCCTGGTTTGTTCCCGCTGAGGCGCGGGCATGAGCGCCAACAAGCGCCTGCTCGTCCTGCCGGGCGATGGCATCGGCCCGGAGGTGATGGGCGAGGTCGAGCGGGTCGCCGACTGGATGCAATCGCGCCGCCATGTCAGCTTCGAGATCGAGCGCGGCCTCGTCGGCGGCGCCGCCTACGATGCCGAAGGCGCGGCAGTCAGCGATGCGACGGTCGCCAAGGCGCAGGCCGCCGACGCGGTGCTGCTGGGCGCGGTCGGCGGGCCGCGCTACGACAAGCTGCCATGGGAATTCCGACCCGAACGCG
>Ga0070731_10002629_pt1 | contig 16903 bp, 15 predicted proteins | sample Coa_R1_2_FD_66448 | JGI IMG/M metagenome (GOLD analysis project Ga0070731, IMG submission 66448) | Surface soil microbial communities from Centralia Pennsylvania, which are recovering from an underground coalmine fire - Coalmine... | ecosystem: Environmental > Terrestrial > Soil > Unclassified ...
AACGCCAAGCTGATTTCGGTGGATCCACGGTTCACGCGCACCTCCGCGACCGCGGACCTGTTTTGCCAGATCCGCGCGGGCGCCGATATCGCTTTCCTGGGCGGGCTGATTCGGTACGCCATCGAGAACAATCGCATCGCCAAGGACTACCTGGTCAACTACACGAACGCCGCGTTCGTGGTCAAGGAAGGCTTCAAACTTCCGGAGGACGGGCTGTATTCGGGTTTCGACGCCGCGGCGGGCGCGTACAACACATCCACCTGGAACTACGAACAAGGCGGCGACGTCAGCGGCAAGGCGAATTCCGCTCCGCGGGCGTCGTTGACTCCGGCGGGGGCGCCCGCGGGGGCGCCGGCGGGATTGCCGCCGAATGCGGCCTACGACCTGACCCTGCAGCATCCGCGCTGCGTCTTCCAACTGCTCAAGCAGCAGTATGCGCGCTACACGCCTGAAGTCGTCGAGCGCATCACGGGCATTCCGAAGGACCAATACCTTAAAGCCGTCGACATGTTCACCTCGGTGCGCAAAGACGGCGACATGAAGAAGGTCGCGACCATCATTTATGCCGTGGGCTGGACCCAGCACACATTCGGGACGCAGATCATTCGCACCGCGGCCATGATTCAGCTTCTGCTGGGCAATGTGGGAAGAGCCGGGGGAGGCGTCAATGCGTTGCGCGGTCATTCGAACATTCAGGGCGCCACCGACATGGCCGGTCTGTACGACAGCTTGCCCGGATACCTGAAGGCGCCGATTCCCGCCGACACGGACCTCGCCGCATTTCTGAAGCGCATCACGCCAACCGCGTCGAAGCCGTCTGTGTGGGATTCGTTCAATTATTATTCGAACACGCCAAAGTTCATGGTGTCGTTTCTCAAGGCCCTATACGGCCCCGCGGCGACCAAAGAAAACGGGTTCGCGTTCGATTACCTGCCTAAGATAGGCCGCGATTATTCGTGGACGCATATCTGGGACGACATGTACAACGGCGCGATCAAAGGCATGATGGCCTTCGGCATGAATGGCGTGATGGTTGGCCCGGACACCAATAAAAACATCAATGCACTGAAGAAGGCCGACTGGCTGGTGGTGGGCGAAATCTATCCGGACGAGACCAGCGAGTTCTGGCGCGCTCCCGGCATCACGGCCGAGGAGCAGAAAAAGATCCAAACCACGGTGTACCGGCTGCCCTGCGCGGGCTTCGCCGAAAAAGACGGAAGCATGACGAATTCGGCGCGCTGGGTCACCTGGAAATACGCCGCGGTTCCTACTCCGGGCGACGCGCGCCTCGACCAGGACATCGTCGCCCAAATTTTCCTGCGGGTGCGCGATCTCTACAAGAAAGAGGGCGGCAGATTCCCCGATCCGATTCTCAACTTGACCTGGGCATACGCCGACGCGGCGCATCCGCCACTTTCGCAAATAGCGATGGAGATCAACGGCAAGGCATTGGCGGATTTGAAGGACGAGAAGACGGGGCAGGCGATCAAGGCCGGCCAGCAGCTTCCGGGTTTTGCATGGCTCAAAGACGACGGCACCACCATGTGCGGAAACTGGATCTACTCGGGCATGTGGACGGAAGCCGGAGCAATGATCCAGCGGCGCGGCACCGAGGACCCGTCGGGCTTAGGCGTTTATCCGAACTGGGCATGGTCGTGGCCCGCAAACCGGCGCGTCCTTTACAACCGCGCTTCGTGCGACCCGGCCGGAAAACCTTGGGATGCGGAGCGCAAGCAGGTGTGGTGGAACGAAGCCACCCAAACGTGGACCGGCAACGATGTGCCGGATTTCAAGACGGACTCCCACCCGAAGGATCACATGGGGCCGTTCATCATGACCGCGGAGGGCGTGGGCAGGCTGTTCGTACCCATCGGTATGCTCGTGGACGGGCCGTTCCCCGAACATTACGAACCGATCGAAAGCCCGAGCAAGAACCTGCTGCACCCGGACCAGTCGAACAATCCGCTCGTAAAGAAATTCAAGACGCCATACGACAAGTTCGGCGATCCGGCGGAGTACAGCATTGTCTGCACCACGTACCGGCTGACCGAGCACTATCACTACTGGACGAAAAATAACCCGATGAACGTCGAGCTCATACCGGAGCCGTTCGTCGAAATCCCGGTGGAACTGGCGGAGGAAAAAGGAATCAAAGGAACGGATAAGGTCAAAGTGATCAGCGCCCGTGGAACTTACATCGCCAAAGCCTTCGTGACGCGCCGGCTGAAGCCGCTGACGATCGATGGCAAGAAGGTGTATCCGATCGGGCTGCCGATTCACCAGGGCTTCCGTGGAATCGACGAAGACGAGGGTAGGAACGCGCGCACGCCGGCGAATCTGCTCACTCCCGCGGTGACGGATCCAAACGCGCATACCCCCGAATCCAAGGGCTTCCTGGTGAAGCTCGAGAAGGCGTAGGAGCGGACGATGAGCCAGACCGCGACGGACATTGTTAGAATTTCAGGGCACGCAGGCTCCGTTCCGGGCGCCGGATTCAACCGGGAATCGCAGGTCTGCAAACTGGTGGACACCACCACTTGTATCGGCTGCAAGGCCTGCGAAGTGGCGTGTCTCGAGTGGAACGGATACGCCTTCAGCCAGACCACCTTCGACAACAGCTACCAGACCATGCCGGAAACGGCCTGGAATTACTGGAACCTGATCAAGTTCAACGAGCATGAGCGCGAAGACGGCTCCATGATGCTGTTGATGCGCAAAGACCAGTGCATGCACTGCGAAGAACCAGGCTGCCTGGTGGCGTGTCCCGCCGACGGCGCCATCGTGCAATACGCCAACGGTATCGTGGACTTCCAGGAGGCCAATTGCATCGGCTGCGGCTACTGCATGTCGGGCTGCCCGTTCAACATCCCCAAGTTCAGTCCCACGGCGCGCAAGGTCTTCAAATGCACGCTGTGCAACGACCGCGTCTCCCAGGGGCTGGAACCCGCGTGCATCAAGGCGTGCCCCACCGGCTGTCTACACTTCGGCACGAAGCCGGAAATGAAAGAACTGGCCGAGACCAGGGCGGCGCAGCTGCGGATCCATTCGGGCCACCCCGACGCCGGGGTTTACGATCCGCCGGGCGTTGGCGGCACGCACGTCATCTATGTCCTGCACGACGCCAAGCATCCCGAACTCTATGGGGGATTGCCCCGCAACCCGCGGATTCCGCTGCTGGTGGGGCTCTGGAAGAGACCTCTGAGATGGCTGGGCAACCTTGGGATCCTAGCCGGCGCATTTGGCGTATTCGTTCATTACCTGCGTTTCGGTCCTAAGATCGTGAAGGAAGACGAGCTGAAAACCGATGGAGAAGGCCTATGAACCGCGAACCATATCTCCTCCCCAACGGACGCGTGCTTCGCTATTCGTTCCACGAGCGGCTCATTCACTGGATGGCCGGCGTTTCGTACGTCTACCTGCTGCTGACGGGCCTGGCTTTTTGGACGCCGTGGCTCTTCTGGATCGCTATCGTACTGGGCGGCGGAACGACCGCGCGCGAATGGCACCCATGGATCGGCATTGTTTTTGCATTGGCCACCTGCTTCATGTTCAACATGTGGGGCCGGCAGATGCGCGAGACCCCCTCGGATAAAGCATGGTGGGCCTCGATTGGGCACTACATCCGCAACGAAGACGAGAAGATGCCTTCCGCGGACCGTTTCAACCCCGGCCAGAAACTGCTGTTTTGGGGGTTTTTGGGGAACGGCGGGCTGTTGCTCCTTTCGGGACTGGTCCTCTGGTTTCCGCAGTACATTCCCTGGAATCTGCGCCTGGTGCGGCAGATCGCCGTCTTCGTGCATGCCGTGTGCTTCCTGTTCACGGTGGCGCTCTTCATCGTCCACGTATATATGGGCACGGCGATGGAGCGCGGCGCGTTTGGATCGGTGATTCGCGGCGACGTCTCGCGCGCCTGGGCGAATAAGCACCACCACACCTGGTACCGGCAATTGTTGCGCGATTCGGCAGCAAAAGAATGATCGACCGTTGGGACGCCCGTATCCGCCGCGCCCACGAGTTGACTTCCTTGTACCCGCCGGCCGCCGAGGGGCTGGGCTTCTATGCGCGGGTTGCCGCGCTGCAACGGAATCTCTACACCGAGTTTGAAAGAAGGCCGGCGCGTTCGTCGCAGGGACCCTCGGTTGGCCGGTTGCGCGACGAGCTGGATATGGCCGCGATTCTGCCGAAGTTTCCGCGGTTCCTGGTGGAACTTGAGCGAATCGCGCCGCCGCCGCTCGCGCAGGCTGCCGCCGAGCTGGCGCGGAAGGGGGCGGCGGCATGGCCGCCGGCAATCGATGATTTGTGGCGGTCCGATGGGGACGCGAATGGGGATCACACACTTCTTGCCGAGCGGTGCCTGGCCTGGCTCTTCCTGCAGCCCTTCGCCGAGTATCTGAGCTCGCGGCAGGCCCGGGCGATCGAGGACGGCGCCCCGTTGCGCTGTCCCGTGTGCGGAGCGAAACCGATCGTGGGCGTCCTGCGGCCGGAGGGGGACGGCGCCAGGAAGTCACTCGAGTGCATGCTGTGCGCGCACGAATGGACATTTCGAAGAGTCTGTTGTCCGGCATGCGGCGAAGACCGGGAGCCCCAGATGGCGTTCTATTCCGCGTCCGAGATTCCGCATGTCCGCGTGGATGTCTGCGACACCTGCCACTTCTATTTGAAAAGCGTCGATCTCACCAAGACGGGACTGGCCGTTCCCGTAGTCGACGAGCTGGCGACCTTGTCGCTGGACCTGTGGGCGCGGGAAAAGGGATACGAGAAGCTGCAAATGAACATGCTGGGAATCTAGCGTCCCCACAGTACTTTGCAGGATGTAACTTTCCATACTGGAAATTGAGTTGGGAAGCTCACGTGCTCTCATCAAGCGGACGTTCGGGAACCAGGAGAAATTTTCATGGCTGATAAAGGGAAAGTAGCTTTAATCACAGGAGTGGGGATAGGCAGCGGCTTGATGTACCTGTTCGATCCGGTGCTGGGAAGGCGGCGGCGCGCGCTGGTGCGAGGCAAAGCCAAGCAAGTCAAGCGCTCGTCGCTGCGGATCGCGAAATCCGTGGATAAGAGCGCCCGGCAGTTGGCCGGGCGCACGCAGGGGATGCTCCGTCAGGTGCAGACGCTGTCAGCGCGCATCGCCTCGTGAAGCAGAGAGGCCACACGATGCAATCTCTTCGGCCACGCGGGCGGCTTCGGCGGCGGGGTCGGATGCGCGGGTAATCTGGCGGCCCATCACGATGTAATCCGCGCCGTTGGAGATGGCTTCGGCGGGAGTAGCTACACGTTTCTGATCGCCCCTGGCGGCGCCGCCGGAGCGTACGCCGGGGGTCACCAGGATGGCGTGGGGACCTGCCTGGGCGCGCACGGCGGCGGCGTCGAGAGGGGAGCATACGAGGCCGTCCATGCCGGCGTCGGCGGCTTTGCGCACGCGCAGGGAGACTAAGTCGGCGATGGCGCATTGGTAGCCCATGTCGGCCAGATCCTGCTGATCGAAGCTGGTGAGAACGGTCACGGCCAGCAGCCTGGTGGCGGAATCCCCGCGGCCTTCGAGCGCGGCGCGCATCACCTGACTGCTGCCGTGCACGGTGAGGAAGCGGACGCCGCCGCGGGCGGCCACGCGCACGGCGCGCTTGACGGTTTCGCCGATATCGTAATACTTCATATCGAGGAAGACGTCTTTTCCCTGACCTAGCAGCTCGCGCACGAAATCCATGCCGGCGGCCGCGTACAGCTCCATGCCGACTTTATAGAAGCCGATTTGGGCGCCCAGCCGGGCCACCAGGGCGCGCGCATCGGCGGCGGAATCCAAGTCCAAAGCTACGATGATGCGGTCAGGCTTCATATCAATTTGATGGGTTTCGACTGCCTGGGGAGGACGCGGCCGATGCCGTAAGCCTCCGGGAAAGCGTTCACCAGCGCGGTGGCATCGGCCTCCGGAAGAGAGATCAGGAGTCCGCCGGAAGTTTGCGGATCGTAGAGCAAGCTGTCGATTTCGGGCGGCAGACCGCGCGCGGTTTCGACGGCGCAGGAAGCATATTCCCGATTGTTCCGGAGGCCGCCGGGGATGGCGCCCTGGCGGGCGTAGTCGAGCGCTCCGGGCAGGAATCGCACGCTATCGACGGCGATCTCGAGGGTGACGCCGCTGGCCAGCGCCATTTCGCGCGCGTGCCCGAGCAGACCGAAGCCGGTGACATCCGTGCAGCCGTGGACGTCGAACGCCAGCATGGCCTCGCACGCTTTGCGATTCAGGGTGAGCATGGAGGCGATGGAGGCTGCCACGTCGGCGTCGCGGGCAATGCCGCGTTTGAGCGCGGTAGAAATCACGCCGGTGCCGAGGCGCTTGGTGAAGACCAGGGCATCGCCGGTACGCGCGCCGGCGTTGGCTTTCACGCGCCGGGGATGAATCGTGCCGGTAACCGCATAGCCGAACTTGATTTCGTCGTCGGCTATCGAATGGCCGCCGACCACCGCGCATCCGGCTTCGTGCATCTTGCCGGCGCCGCCCTTGAGGATGGCCTCGAGGTCGTCCAGATCGCCGTTGGCGGGATAGGCGAGGATGGTCAGCGCCGAGATGGGAGCGCCGCCCATGGCATACACATCGCTGAGGGCGTTGGCGGCGGCGATGGCCCCGAAGGTGAATGGGTCGTCGACGATGGGAGTGAAGAAATCGACGGTCTGGACCAGGGCGAGCTCCGCCGTCAACTGGTAGACACCGGCATCGTCGGCCGTGTCGAAGCCCACCAGCACGTTTTCGTTCGCGACGCGCGGAATGCTCGCCAATACGCGGTCCAAAACCTTTGGACTCAGTTTGGACGCTCAACCCGCCGCTTTGACGTGGGCGGTCAGCTTGCGCGGTGGCGGGGTGTCCGACATAGGGAGTTCGTCCTTACTATAATAACGGGATGCGTCGAATCGCCGTTGTGCTTGCTGCATTTCTGGCGGGACTGGCTTTACTGCTGGCTTCCCGCGAACCGCAAACCGATACGCGCCTGAAGCGCGCCGCCCGGCATGCCGAGCAAAACGGCTGGATCCGGGTGCACCTGGAGGGCAGCCCGGCGGATATCGGATACCAGCACGGATACCTGCTGGCGCCCGAGATCAAGGATACGCTGGCGACGGTTTCCCTGGAAATGAATCACGACGAAAAGAAGGACTGGCAATTCTTCCGCGACAAGGCGCAGAACATGCTGTGGCCGCACATCGAGGCCGAATACCGCGCGGAATTACAGGGTATCGCGGACGGTGCGGCGGCCCACGGAGTGAAGCTGGATGTGTGGGACGTGGTGGCGCTGAATGCCTGGCTGGAGTTTCCGTATTTCGATAAGTGGGAAGCCAAGCAGCATGGCCTGCCTTCGGCATTAGCCACCGCCGAGCATTGCAGCGCGTTCGTGGCAACGGGCAGCTACACGAAGGATGGCCGGGTGGTAATGGGTCACAACAACTGGACCAGCTACGAGACCGGCGAACGCTGGAACGTGATCTTCGATATCGTGCCGGCGCAGGGCCATCATATCCTGATGGACGGCATGGCGGGCCTGATCCACAGCGGCGACGATTTCGGCGTGAATTCGGCGGGCATCCTGATCACCGAGACAACCATCAGCCGGTTCGCGGGATTCGATCCCGATGGGATTCCGGAATTCGTGCGCGCGCGCAAGGCGATGCAATACTCGGCGTCGATCGACGACTTTGCGCGCATCATGAAGGAAGGCAACAACGGCGGCTATGCGAACGCCTGGCTGGTGGCGGACCGCAAGACGAACGAGATCGCCAGCCTCGAGCTGGGCTTGAAGAACGTAACGCTGGACCGCACGCGCGACGGGTTCTTTGTAGGCTCCAATTTCCCGATCAACGAAAAGCTGGCGCGCGAAGAGACGGATTTCGACCTGAAGGACGCGAACGACAGCGCCAACACGCGGCATGCCCGCTGGCTGCAATTGATGCAAGCCAACAAGGGAAAGATCGACGCGGCGGCGGGGCAGCGCTTTTTGGCCGATCATTTCGACACGGTGGAAAACAAGATCGATCCGGACGAGCACACGCTTTGCGGGCATATCGACCTGTCGGGGAGGGGCGATCTGCCCTGGGTGGGGCCCTATTCGCCCACGGGCGCGGTGCAGTCGAAGGTTTCCGACGCGGCCATGGCGGAGGCCATGACGCTGCGTGCGTCACTGGGGCACTCCTGCGGCATCGGGTTCAAAGCGGCGCCGCATATGCGCAAGCACACCGAGTTCGCGTGGCAGCGGCCGGCGCTGCGGGACATGCCGTCGCGGGCGTGGACCACGTTCAGCGCGCAGTCACAAGATACTAATCCACGGTAAAAGTCGACGCGCTTGTGGCGGTTCCGCCGGGCGTGGTAATCGAGATTTTGCCGGTGACGGCTCCGGCAGGCGCATCCCCTCGATGACCACGGGAGTCCCCACGGGGCCGGCAACGAAGCACTGGTGAGTTTTTTGTGACAATAGCAGAAGCCTGGAGGCCGTATGTCGCTTCGTCCTGTTCGCAAGCTGATAACCGCCAAGCCAACCATTGAAGGCGCGGGGGTGCATCTGCGCCGGGCGTTCGGCTTTGGCAACACGGGGGAATTCGATCCGTTTCTTCTGCTGGACGACTTCCGCAACGACGTTCCGGAGGACTACCGGGCGGGGTTTCCGTGGCACCCGCATCGGGGTATCGAGACCATTACGTACGTGCTGGCAGGCACTGTCGACCATGGAGACAGCCTGGGCAACCGGGGCGTGATCGGCGCGGGCGATGTGCAGTGGATGACGGCCGGGAGCGGCATCATTCACCAGGAGATGCCCAAGGGGGACAGCGGCGGCCGGATGCACGGGTTCCAGTTGTGGGCGAACCTGCCGGCGTCGCTGAAGATGACGCCGCCGCGCTACCAGGAAGTGAAAGGGCCGGACATACCGGAGATCACGGATGACGACGGCACGCGTGTGCGCCTGGTGTGCGGCAGTTTCTGGGGGAAGCGGGGTCCGGTGGACGGGATTGCGGCCGATCCGATTTATGTGGATGTCTCGGTGCCGCCGGGCCGCAGAAGGAAACTGCCGGTCGAGACGACCCGCCACGCGTTCGCCTATGTGTTCGCGGGCGGAGGGAAATTCTGCAATGCATCCGGCCCGCTGGCCGTGCCGACGGAAGGCGTCAAATGGCTGGATACCGCGCCACCCGCGGCGGCGGACAATCGCTCGCTGGTGTTGTTCGACCGCGGCGACGAGCTGGAGGTGCAGGCGGGCGACGAAGGGATCCGATTTCTACTGGTATCCGGCCAGCCTTTGCAGGAGCCGGTGGCCTGGTACGGTCCGATCGTGATGAACACGCAACAGGAGCTGCGCCAGGCGTTCGAGGAATTGGACAAAGGGACATTCCTGAAGACGGGGTGAATTCTCAGAAGATGCCCGGCAGCAGGGCCCAGGTCGACCGGCGATAGTCGTCATACTCCGGGCCGAACGCTGAATTCAGATGGGCTTCTTCGAGGCGGATCTTGCGCCAATAGGCATAGGATGCCACGGCGAGGAGCCAACCTTTCGCCGGTAATCAGGGCAACGCCCAGGTACATCGTCAGCAGGCCCAAGCCGCGGATGGGAGCGATTTCGATCACCAGGGCCAGGTTGACGAGCGCGACGTGAACCGCGCGCGGCGCTTTGCTCTCCGAACTCCTGGCGGCAGCCGCGCCCTGAGCGGCGATCTCCCAGTAGAGGCTGAACAGAACCCAGCCCACGACGCTGGCGGCCAGGAATGCGCGGTGATCGAGCAGTGCGCGATCGGGTGTGAGAAAAGGAATCTGGTTGACGGGAATATCGATACGGACGAACAGGGCTCCCACGATCGCGCCAACGAGAGCCGCCGCCTGGATGACTTTCTTGCGCTGCATCATGGGCCATTCTGATGGGTCGGGGCGGGAAGTGATCCGGTCTTTATTGGCCGCCGATGAACGCAGATGAACGCGGATAAAGACAATTGACAACGCGGCCCATAAACCAAACACATATATCGGCCGCAGATGAACGCGGATAAAACAGGGGGGCCTGCAACAATTTTGAATCTAGACGCCGAACTCGATGCCCTGCGCCAGCGGCAACTGCGATGACCAGTTGATGGTGTTGGTCTGGCGGCGCATGTAGGCCTTCCAGGAATCGCTGCCGGATTCGCGCCCGCCACCGGTATCCTTCTCGCCGCCGAAGGCGCCGCCGATCTCCGCGCCACTGGTGCCGATGTTGACATTGGCGATTCCGCAATCGCTGCCGGCATGGCTCAAGAAGCGCTCGGCGGAAATGAGGTTGGTGGTGAACATGGACGAGGAGAGGCCCTGGGGCACGTCATTGTGCCAGCGGATGGCGTCGTCGAGCGCGTCGAACTCGACCAGATATAGGATGGGCGCGAAGATTTCTTCGCGCAGAATCGGCATATCCGGCCTGGCCTTGACCAGCGTGGGCTCCACGAAGCAGCCGCCCAGGCGTTCGCCGCCGTAAATCACTTCGCCGCCCTGCTGGCGCACGGTGTCGAGGCCTTCCATCATGTCCTCGACAGCGCGGGGGTTCACCAGGGGACCCATCAGCGTCCGGGGTTCCAGCGGGTTGCCGATGGCCACCTGCTTATAGGCACTCAGCAGCGCGCCGGTCATTTTGGCGGCAATGCCTTTTTGCAGGAAGAGGCGGCGGGTGGTGGTGCAGCGCTGCCCGGCGGTGCCCACGGCGCCGAACAGCACCGCGCGCAGCGCCAGGTCGAAGTTGGCATCGTCCATCACGATGATGCCATTGTTGCCGCCCAACTCCAGAATGGTCCGGCCCATGCGTTGCGCCACGGTCTGCGCCACGCGGCGGCCCACCTGAGTAGAACCAGTGAAACTGATGAGCGGCACGCGGGCATCGTTCAGCATGGCTTCGCCGACGGGGTCGCCGCGGCCGATGACCAGGTTGAAGATGCCCTTCAGACTGTGACGGGCCAGCACGCGGTTGCAGATTTTTTGCACCGCGATGGCTGTCAGCGGGGTATCGGACGAGGGCTTCCACAGCACGCAATCGCCGCAGGCAGCCGCGATCATGGCGTTCCAGGACCACACCGCGACGGGAAAATTGAACGCGCTGATGACTCCTACCACGCCCAGCGGATGCCACTGTTCGTACATGCGGTGGCCGGGGCGCTCGCTGTGCATGGTCAGGCCGTACAACTGGCGGGAAAGGCCGACGGCAAAGTCCGCCACGTCGATCATCTCCTGCACTTCGCCCTGCCCTTCGGCGCGGATCTTGCCCATTTCCATGGTGACCAGCGCGCCCAGGTCGGATTTGACGCGGCGCAGCTCGTCGGCCAACTCGCGCACGATCCCGCCGCGCTTGGGCGCCGGGACGGCGCGCCATTCCAGGAAAGCTTCGGCGGCGCGGGCGGTGACGCGCTCATAGTCCTCGCGTCCCGCCATGCGTACGTTCGCGATCACGGAGCCGTCCGCCGGGTTGATGGAGGCCAACTCGCCGCCGGAGGGGTTCGGAATCCAGTCTCCGTGGCAGGCGCCGGAATTGACCGGCTCAATTTCCAATCGTTCCAATACTTCGTTTGCAGTTGCCGTTGCCGTCATGATCTGTCTCCGCAAGCCAGGCAAAGGCCCGGGTACCGGTGGCGAATCGCCGGCCGGCGGCCAGGGCCCGTTGCCGCATTTTTTGGACGGCCGCCGCTTGAAAGGCGGGGTCGTGCCATTCGGTAAATCCGCGGGCGCGGCTGACGCGCACGCCCGCCTCGCGCGTGGTGGCGCCGCACTTCTTCACCGCGCGCACATGAAAGGGATCGGCGATAATGTCGCGATCCGTGGCGTCCAGGGCGAGATCCACCAGGGCTTCCGGATCGCAGGGTAGCAGGGGCGCCAGGGTGGCGTAGGTTTGGATGCCCGCCGCGCGCAGGCGGCGCACGGTCCGGAGGCGCTCGGCGATGGGCGCGCAATGCGGCTCGTAGAGGCGGCGCACGCTATCGTCGTCCGTTGTGATGCTGAAGCTCACACGCAGGACGGTGCGCGCGGCGAGCTGCTGGAGGCGCTCCAGATCGCGGAGAATCAGCGGGCCGCGGGTTTGCAGGGCGAACACGCGCGGCGGGCGCGCGATCAACTCGTCGAGCAGGCGCGGCATCATGCGCTCGGTTTCTTCCGCCGGCTGGTAGGGGTCCACCAGCGGCGAGCAATAGATGCGCCGCCCGGCACGCAGGGAACGGCGCAGGAGCTCCGGGGCATTGTTTTTAAAGGTGGTGAAACGGCCCCAGTGGTTCCAGTCGTCCGGTTTCAGGCCGCCATAGATGCGCATGGTGGGCACATAACAATAGGTGCAACCGAACGTACAGTTGCGGGCCGGCGAGAGCGAGTGCGTAAAGCCGGCCTGGGCGATGAAGCCGCCGGTAGGCGACAGGATGCCGGCGGCCTCGGCCCGGTAAATCTGGAAGCTCACAAGCTTCCATTGTAAGGGGTTGCCGGAGCTGGTGGATCGCGTTTCCATTATTGTAGATAATAGGGGATTAACACCTGTATATAGTGGTGCTATAATATGCTCATGATTAAATCACTCCTGATTTCGTTCGCCGTCGCGGCGCTCTCGGCCGCCAGCGCAGCCACCTACAAGGTGTCCTTCGTGGAACCTTCCGTCGTGAAGGGCCAAACATTGAAAGCCGGCGACTGCAAGTTGGACATAAAAGACAACACGGTGATCATCCAGCAAGGCAAGCAAAAACTGGAAGTGCCCGCCAAAGTGGAAGATATGCACAAGAAGTTCGAGCGCACCCGGGTTCTTTACAACGAGAACAAGGGCAAATTCACCATCCAGGAAATCGAACTGGGCGGCACCACCACCAAACTGACGTTTGACAACGGCGTCCAGATGGGCGGCGGCGAGTAAGCGCCTTACGGCGTTAACATCAACACATCCTTAGCTTGCACGTTGCGGAATTGCATCGGAAAGCTTTGGGCATTGTAATAGCGTTCCCATTCGTCCTTGTAGTGGCGCGACAAGACTTGACCGGACTGGCCAGTAGTTCCCTCCAACAGGGAACGGTCCCAGTCCGCGAGGTCGGCGTCCAGGCGCATGGAAGGCCCCAAGGCATCCGTATATTGTTTGACGGTAGTAGGCGATCCGCTCATAGGCACGGGGCCGATGTTGAATAGCCCAGCCACCAAGGGCAAATGCCGTCCTACGGGATTTGCCAACAGAAGCGGTTCGTACTTGCCGTAGGTCCAGCGGGCGGGATCCCGGCCCTGGCTGTGCCGGCCATCCTCCAGGCCTTGGGCGAGGCTGCGCAGCAGGGTTTCATCCCAATCGTTGACCCAGGCGGGCGGACGGGTTCGCAGGAGCGATTCGATCACCGCGGGCGCCATCTGATATTTGTACGCATTTTGGGTGGCGCCCCGGTTGGGCGCGGCACTCTCCGCCACAAACTTCTTCAAGTGCTCGTAGGCCAGCGTTACGACGAGGGGCGCGGCCGCGTCCTTATCCATCTGTCCATTCCAGCCGCGTAACAACTGCACGGCAATCTGCATGCCCGCTTGCTTCGACTTGTGCGCGTCGAACGCCGCCACGATGGCCTGCGCCAGATAGTGCGAGAAGGCGGAGTACACGTCCTGCTGAACGGACAGCATGTCCCGGGCGCGCCATCCGTTGCGCGCCAGAAGCAGATCGCGTATGCGGCGGGAACGGTAGTGCGACGCGAAGTTGCCGTTCACCGCATAGGGGTAATCGGGCGGGAAGGGATTCTGATTGGCGGTCACGATGACGCCTTGCGGGGGATTGAAAAACGACGGCAATTCCTCGAACGGAATGAAGCCCTGCCATTCGTTTTCGCCCGACGATCCATCCACCGGCAGGTCACCGGTGTAGCCTTTGCGAATGGGCAGGCGCCCGGTGGCGTGATAGCCGATATTGCCGTCGACATCCGCGTAGGCGAAGTTTTGCGCCGGTCCCGGGAAGCGGGCCAGGGCGCGCGTGAACTCCTGCCAGTTGCCGGCGCGATTCAGTTCCGGAAACGGGAACTGGAACGCGCCGGGTTCGGCGGCCGCCCAGCGGAGGGCCAGATGCTCCCGGGCATCGTCGATGTAAAGCGGTCCATGGCGGGTGACCCAGAGCGGCATCTCGACCGCCGGCGCGCCCTTCACCGGGATAATCTCGCGTTCGCGGCGGGCCTGCTCCCATTGCCCCCGATAGAGATAGCGGCCGGTGGCCGGATCGAAATTCTCGATGTAGAGATCCTGCACGTCGAAGTGCAGGTTGGTCACTCCCCAGGCGATGCGCTGATTGTGTCCCACGATCACGGAGGGCGCGCCCGGCAGGGAGACGCCGGAGACGTCCAGTCCAGGGGCTTTCAAGTGCACCATGTACCAGATGCCGGGGATAGAATACTCCAGATGCATGTCGTTGCACAGGATCGGCTTGCCGGACGCGGTGTGCGCGCCGCTAATGGCCCAGGCGTTGGAGCCGGGCTGCAACTCGCCGCCGCTGCGGGGCGGAAACAGAAAATCCACTTTGGCGCGGTCGCCCGCCGCCAGCATGTTGCGCTTCAGGATCTCGTCTTTCCAGGTGGTGGTGAGGTCGCGATACATGTGCAGCCCGATCAGGATGGTATCCACCACACTCCAGGGGCGCGGATGGTAGCCGAGCAGCGTGAACTCGATGGGCAGGCCGTGCAGGTGCGTTTCGATGAAGTAGTTCACGCCGCGCGCGTAGGCGGCCAAAGGTGCGCGATCCTGCGCCGGGAGGGTCGCGTAGGCCGCCTCGGCGATGCGACGCATGCGCAGGCGGCGGGAATCCCGGTCGACCTCCAGCGCGGCAGGCCCCACGATTTCCGACAGGTCGCCCGCCGCCAGGCGGCGCAGCCCGTCCATCTGGAACAGGCGGTCCTGGGCCGTCACGTAGCCTTGGGCGAACAAGGCATCATCCTCGCTGGCGGCGGAAATGTGCGGCACGCCCAGAGCGTCGCGCGTGATGGTGACGCGCTGCGCGAGCGGCGCCTGGATAGTGCCGGACGTCCGTGGGAGCGGGCGATAGACGAACCAGTAGACCGCCGCCGCGGACGCCGCCAGTAGGATGGTGATCGCGAAATTGATGTACCGAATTACGGGGTGCGGTTGATGCGCGGGAGCGGCGGTGGCAGTCGGCATAGATGGGAAGACAGCCTTCCCATCTTACAACCGCGACAAATGCACGGAACCGTCCCCGGTATGTACGGTCAGGAGGGCTCCCCCGCCATTCAGCTTGCCGATGACCTGGTTATCGCGGATGCCGCCTTCGGCCGTCACGGGATAATCCAAAGTGATGTGGCCATCGCCGGTGTGGGCCTCCAGGTTCGCGGCGAAACCCTCGGGCAGCCGCAGGGTGACACCTCCATCGCCGGTGTGCACGCTCCAACCGGCGGACATGCGCGAACCCGGCGCCACCTCCGCTTCGATGTTGCCATCGCCGCTGCGCAGGTTCAGCCCGGTGAACTTACCGCGGATGCGAATGTTGCCGTCACCGCTGGTGGCTTCCAGCGCCCCCTCGAATCCCTCGCCGTCGATATTCCCGTCGTGAGTGATCAGCCGGGTCGGGCCGCGCAGGCCGTCGGCACGGACGTTGCCATCGCCAGTGTGGACGTCGGTTTTGGTGGCGTTAGGAACTGTGACTTCGATCTTCACCCAGCGGTTGCCGAAGTTGAAGTGCAGGGACGGAACCTTCACTTCGATCTCCACCCGGTCGCCGGCCTGATGATCGGCAACATGCACGTCGCCGGGTCCGATGCGCCAGCCGGAAGTGTAGACGCGCGCCTCGACGGCGCTGACGTTGGCGGCGCGCAGCGTAACGTTGGCGTCGTTGGTCTCGATGCGCAGCTCGGGCGCGGCGCCCACGGTGAAGGTTTTGGTCCACTGGTCGGCCAGCGCCGGGAGGGACGCGGCCGCAAACAGGGCGGAAGCCCAGCAGATAGTTTTGAACATAAGTCGCCTCACCATCAATACGATGCATCGGGGCTTCCGGTTCCGGCTATATTCACTGCATGGGAATCGCGAGGTGACGCGCGCCGTCGTGCGTCCCTGGGCTTCCACGACGATTCCGGCGGACCTGGCGGCGCGGCAAAACGCGCCCCTTTGCGCTTCCGTGGAACGATTGCGATTGTTCGAACCGTTCCCGCCCGGCGCTTTGCGTCATCCGTTAAGATCCTTCGGGATGAGCGATGGATCGTTTTTGCACTTCGGATAAGCAGCAGCTCACGGTTGAAGCGATTAGACGCGGAAGCAGTCACCACGTCGGAAATCGAGGGCGAGAATCTCGACCGGACAACCGTGCAATCGTCAATCCGCCACCGGCTCGGCCTTGCCACCCATACAAGCCAGGAACTCCTTAGATTCAAGCGGCGCGGGTCGCCCCGTCTTGCGTGTTCCTCCAAAGGAGAAAATTGCAGTATAATGTAGTGACCGTGACCACAACGCGCTGAAATCAAGCACGTTAAAAGACGGAGAGGTGGCTGAGTGGTCGAAAGCAGCGGTTTGCTAAACCGTCGTAGGGTCATAAGCTCTACCGGGGGTTCGAATCCCCCCCTCTCCGCCATTCCTCGAAATGGCGTCCTCGGAACAAGGCGGGCCTGGTCTTCTGCATGGAGAATTCACGGTATCAGAGCTGCCCGGCCTACGTTTGCGACAGATCCGACATTAGCCTGTATTGCGCTATTGCCTGACGCTGCGTGACCTTGAGGAAATCATGGCCGAACGAGGACTCCGCGTGGACCATTCCACCATCGGCCGTTGGGTGCTGCGGCATGCACCGGAACTTAGCAAGCGCATTCGCCGGGAACTCGTCCACCCAATCGATCCTGGCGGGTAGATGAAACGTACGTTCGCGTAGCCGGCCGATGGACATACCTGTATCGGGCCGTGGACTCCACCGGCCAGACCATTGATTTCATGCTCTCACCC
>Ga0070731_10002631_pt1 | contig 16891 bp, 12 predicted proteins | sample Coa_R1_2_FD_66448 | JGI IMG/M metagenome (GOLD analysis project Ga0070731, IMG submission 66448) | Surface soil microbial communities from Centralia Pennsylvania, which are recovering from an underground coalmine fire - Coalmine... | ecosystem: Environmental > Terrestrial > Soil > Unclassified ...
GTGAAGTCTTGATGGAGAGCCGGATGCTGGAAATCAGCCCGTCCGGTTCGGGAAGCGGGAAGGGGAGACGGAGCTACGCGCAGCACTGGCACGCCACCGCGCCTCTTCTCGACTTCATCAAGGACAGCCACCTATTTCGCCGCCCCGCAATCCACTCTCCGCCCCCTCGCCACTCCTTCCGCACCTCCGGCACAACCCTTGCGTCGCCATTTCAACGCACACTGTGTGCGGCTCCTGTTAGTTCTCATCCAAAGAGGAGGGGAGAAAAGGGTCTTTTCCATGCGCCTTCTCACCACAACATTCGCAACGCTCGCGTTGCTCCTTGCTGTTCCAGCCTTTGCAGAAAGCAACCCCATCGCCAACGCCGGCCCCAATCAAACCGTCAGCGCCGGTCCCAACTGCCAGACCACCGTCACGCTTGACGGCACCGCGTCCAGCGATCCCGACGGCGACCCCCTCACCTTCACCTGGGCCGGCGGCTTCAGCGAAGGCAACGGCATCACCACCGGCGCCACTCCTACTGTCACGCTCGGTTCCGGCGTGCACAACATCCTGCTGGTCGTGGACGACGGCCACGGCGGACTGGCCACCAGCACCGTTCAAATCACGGTCAACGACGTCACCCCTCCGGTTATCAGCGGCATCACCGCCAATCCCGCGACGCTCTGGCCGCCAAACCACAAGATGGTTTCCGTGACCGTGATGCCCAACGTCACCGACAATTGCGACCCGAATCCTGTCTGCAAAATCATCAGCGTGACCAGCAACGAACCCGACACCGGAAACAACAAAAAGTTCTCGCCCGACTTCAACATCACCGGCAACCTGACCGTTGATCTGCGAGCCGAGCGAGCCGGCAGCGGCAGCGGCCGCATCTACACGCTGACAATCCAATGCACCGACAAATCCGGCAACAGTTCCACCTCCACGGTTGACGTGACAGTCCCGCACGACCAAGGCCACAGCCGAAAAGGCATGGGCCAGTTCTAACCCGTAGCGCCTGACGGGTGGCCGGCGTATGGGTGCCACGGATTTGAATGTACCCATTCAAATCCGTGCTTGGGTTGCAGGCGGCGCGCTGGATTAATTGAGAGCGTGTTTTGCAAGTGAGCACGGATTTGCGAACGGCAGCAAATCCGTGGCACCTTCGCGGAACGATGTCCTAAGTGCTGCGCGTGTGCCGCGACGCGCGATAGGCGATCCAGCGTTCGCAGAGAGACCACGTGATGGCGAGGAGGAGGAGGGCGATGAGGATGTTGAGGGCGATATTATAGTACGAGGTGTACTCGCTTACCCCATCAGGATCAACGCTCATATGCGCGGCGGCGGTAAATGTGTCGTACCTTGCTGGTCCTACGTTTGTAGCGACATCGTTATCGACTTTAAAACTTTTCGTTGCTATCAGGGGCCATCCATAACTCTTTTGTATTAATTTGACTGTTGCCGCAAGATAATCGAAATGGATATCTTTAGTAGTATATGTTGGCACCACATTCGCCCAAATCAAACCGCCGGCCGCGAACATCTGGATGATCGCCGTGGAGAGATGCACTTGGAAGCGCTTGCGTGGCAGGGATGGGGGCATGGGTTGGGGGCCTTCCGGCTGCCGCCGCCAATGCCGCAACAGCCATCCGCCTGAAGAGGCCTTAGAATCCTCGCACAAGGGTTCACTGCCCGAGCGTCATCAGGTATTTCAGCAGGTCGGAAAGTTGCTTCTGCGTCAAACGGTCCACGAGGCCGTCGGGCATGATCGTGCCGGCGTCGTTGCGCTTTTTGATTTCGGATTTGTCAAATGATTTCAGCGAGTTGTCGTCGGTGCTGCGCAGCGTCAGCGTGGTGGCTGTTTCGGCGTGCTTGAAGCCTTGGTGGCGCGTGCCGTCCTTCAGGGCGAGTTGAGTGAGCAGGTAGCCTTCCTTGACCTGGCGCTTGGGCCAGAGCACGCCTTCGACGATGAGTTCCTGCGAGAGGCCGCGCGCGACGCTGGTAAGTTCGGGGCCGACTGAGGCGCCTTCGGTTCCGACTTTGTGGCATTTCAGGCAGGAGAGTTCGGCGGACTTGAAGAGTTTTTCGCCGCGCGTTTTGTCGCCGATGGTTTTGGCGTCGGCGACGAGTTTGGTGACGAGCTCGGCGCTGTACTCGCGCGTTTGCGCGGCGATGCCGGCGGCGGCGTTGAGCGCGGCGAGCAGGGCGGGGTCGTCGTGGCCGGTTTTGGCGAGCCATTGGAGGGCGGCGTTGGCGGAATCGGGCGGGAGTTTCTTTTCGGCGATTTGTTTTGCGAGGGCTTGCGCTCCGCCGTTGAGCGGCATGAAGGGCTTCAGGAGCGGGCCGGCTTCGTCGGCGCTTTTCACGGCGGAAAGCAATTCGGCGGCGCGCGGTGCGGCGTCGTTGAGGTTTAGCGGGGCGAGCGATTCGATGGCGGCAATGCGAACGGGCGCTGCGTTGTCGCGCGTCAAATTCAGCAGCGCGGGCGCGGCGGTTTTTCCGTTGAGCGACGCGAGCGCGAAGACGGCGGCGGCGCGTTCGGCGGCGGGCGCGTTGGCGTTGAGGGCGGCGGAGTTGGCGCGCTCGGCGAGCGCTTTGATTTGCCACGCGCCAGCGAGACGTAAGGCGGCGGCGCGCAATTCGGAGTCTTGCGTTGCGAGCAGGATTTCGACGGGCGCATTGAGATCGCCGGCGGGCTTGATTTTTCGCAGGCGCACGGTTTCAACCAGCGCGTTGAGCACGCGCGCGGATGACGCGCCTTTTTCGAGCGCGTACTTCAATTCGTCCGCTCCAGCCGACTCAGCCAGCGCGATAAGCAAATCCTCACGCGCTTTCCCTGCCGCTTTTCCGGCGTCGATCAGCTTCATGATCGCAGTAGCGTTTTCTTTTCCACCGAGCGTGTTGAGAACATGAATCAGTGCGTGCGTGCGGTCGTCGAAGCCGGCGTTGCCTTCGGCGAGCACTTTTTCGAAGGGCTGAGCGAGCGCGAAGATGCACTGCGTCAGCGCGTAGTCGATGGAGAAATCGCGCGGCTTGTCCAAAACCAATGTCGCGGCTTTGAGCGCGTCGAAGCTGTTCAGGTAACTGGCTGCAACGCAGGCTTCCATGCGAACGCGCGGATGCTCGTCGCTCGCGGCGCGCGTGAGCCAGTCGATTGATTTGGGCAAACTGTTGTGCCAGCAGCCGATCAAGCGCACGCCCCAACATCGCAGGCGGAAGTCTGTCGAATGAAGAAGGCGATTCGCAAGCTCAGGGCGCGGCTCTTCGTGAGCGAGATAGACGCCACTGATTTCATACAGCAAACGGTTTTCGTTTCCGTCGATGATGTTGAGCAGGCCATCGGTGGCCGCAATTGCTTCTGCTTTGGGCTTCGCGTAAAGCAGCCGCCGCGCCTGATCGCGCGTCCAGCGCTCCGGCGATTTGAGTTGCTCGCACAATTCCGCCGCGTTCATCTTTTCAAGCGGCGGGCGCTGAACAAGCGGGCGGCCGTCGGCGGTCATGCGCCAGATGCGGCCGTGCGTTTTGTCGCGGCGCGGGTCGCGGTAGGAGGCTTGGTAGTGGCCGATGATGGGGTTGAGCCAGTCGCAGATGTAAATCGCACCGTCGGGGCCGGCGCGCGTTTCGAGCGGCCGAAAGTCGTTGGATTTGCTCGCGATCAAATCAGGCAGCGGCTCGCTTTTGAATCCCGCGCCGTCGTCGTGGATTCTGTACATGCTCACCTGGCTCGTGAAATACGTGCTCTTGAGCAGCACGCCTTGCAATTCGTCAGGCAGGTGGCGCGATTCGAGGAATTCGGGCTCCATGCTCTTGCCTCGCGAGACGCAGAAATCTTCGCGGTATTTGAGCGGGTGCAGCGTGGGGATCAGGCCGGGCGTGCTGTAGTAGAGGCAGTTATTCGCGCCCCCGCCGTGGAAGACCTGGCCGTAATCGTCGAAAGTCACGCCCCAACTGTTCAGGCCCGCGGTGCTGTCGTTGAAGAAGCCGTCAAGCTTGAGCGTGCGCGGATTGAAGCGCCACAGGCCGCTGCGGTTGAGTTCGGAGACGCCGTAGGGCGTTTCGACGTAGGACCAGATGTGGTAGCCCTGCGTGAACCAGAGATGCCCGTCGGGGCACCAGCGCAGCGAATTGATCATCTGGTGCGAATCGCCGGTTCCGAAGCCGCTGAGGACGACTTCGCGCCCTCCGGGTTTGCCGTCCGCGTCGAATTTATAATGCGTGAGCTGCGTGCTTTCGCAGACGTACACGCCGCCTCCGGCTCGGGCACCGCCGGTTCCGAATTCGAAACCCATCGGCATATTCAAGCCTTCAATCACGCGCGTGACTTTGTCGGCCTTGCCGCTGCCGCTGGTGTCTTCGAGCATGAGCAGATAATCGTTGGCGATTTTTCCGGGCTGCAGTTGCGGATAGGAGGGCGCGCAGAGCACCCAGAGTCTGCCGCGCTCGTCCCAGCGCATTTGAATGGGCTTGACGATTCCTTGCGATTCGTCTGCGAAGAGAGAAATCGAGAAGCCCGGATAGAGCGTGAAGCTTTTCATTTCTTCGTCGGGCGATTTGGCGTCGGGGGCGGCGATGGCGGGTTCGGGATCGGGTCTGGCGGGCGGTTCGTTTTCAAGCAACACCGCATAAATGCGCGCGTCGGCGTTGGCAATCAGCGGGCGGTAGCGTTTCAAGTCATCGACGAAAGCGGGAAATTTGTCGCTGGCGGTGGCGAACGGTTGCGTGGTGCGGTCGCCGTAGGCGAAGGCCCAATTGGAGCAGCGCCACGCGTCGAACCAGAGGCGATTTTTTTCGACAATCTCGCTGCGAAGGCGCTTGGCCAGAATCATGAGCTGACCCTGGGCCTTGGCGGTGTCGCCCCCGGCGAGCTGCTTGTAAATCTCCACTGCAACGTCGAAGGTCGAATCGAAATGGAATCCGTCGCGCGTGTTTATTTTCCGGTCAACACTGCCAACTAAGTCGATGTACGCGTAACCACGCTCCTCCGCCAGTTCGCGCGCGGCCTGGGCGTATTGTGCGACGAGAGCGTTTCGCGGCCTGTTGTCGGGCGCGAGCGGATGAAAAACCGGTCTTGCAAAAGCAGTCGGGGAAAGAATGACGATCCGCGGCGTGCGCTTTGCAAATTCGTCGAGCAACTTCGCATAAGCCGCTTTGAATTCCGCTGCGGGCTTTTCCTCGAAGGCTTCAATCTGTCCGAACCACGCGACGACGGCGGTCGCATCGACGGCGTCGAGATTGCTTTTCCACGTGCCGTAATTTTCCATGCGGTTCTGGCGGTAGACGGTGTCGCCTTCCCAACCCATGTGGCGGAAGCGCGGCTTTTTGTCCGAGCCAAAAAGGGTCAACGCTGTTTCAATCCAGCCGCTGCGCTGTTCGGCGACCATGTTTTCCGGGCCGGCGAAGACGATGACTTCGTTCGGTGCGATCTCGAATTTGCCGATGGTGTACGGGGCAAGTTTTGGCGCGGGCTTGATTTTATCGGCGATGCGCGAGGCGGGGTCGTTGCCGGTTTCGTCTTCCGGTTCGTTGGAGGGCGGGAGTTCTTCGATTTCGATATCTTTAAATCGAATCAACCCTTTCATGCCCTTCGACATTTCGATGCCGATGGCGCCGCTGCGCGCGACGGTCTTGTCCTTCTCGATGTAGTCGCTCATCGCATATCCGTTGATCCACGTGCGAATTCGCCGGCCTTCGGCCAGCACGCGGTAGTCGTTCCACTCGCCCTTTTTGTAAGCCTTCGCTTGAAGCTCGGCTGCGGGGCGCTGCAGCACACCGCGATTGCGGCCGTCGTCATAGATCCCGCCGAAATACGTGTCGCCGATGTCGGCCTGGTAGCCGAGCATCTGCGTGGGCGCAAGCCGCTTGCTGCGGAAGTACATTCCGGTGTTCAGATACTTCGTGCCTTCGAGTTTGAATTTGAAGCGCAGGTCAAAATTCTCCGCGTCGCCATCGGCGATCAGGTAGTCGGAATGGCTCAAGACTTGATTGATATCTCCACCGACAATTGCGCCTTCGGCTCCTGCACCGCCGGCCTCAATACGCCACATCTCCGGCCAATGGGTGCTCCAGCCTTTGAGCGATTTGCCATCGAAAAGCGTGTGGCCATTCTTGAGTGGCGGCGGCGGAGGCGGCGCGGGCGCATTCGCTTTCTTCGGCTCTTCTTTTGGGCTGGGCGGAAGTTCTTCGATCTGCAAGTCCTTGAAATGAACTTCAGCGACCGCGCCGCCGTGAATCTGCAGCGCAAGGATGCCGCTTTTCGCAATCTTCTCATCGGTCTCCGTGTAATCGACAGTCTGCACGCCATTGAGCCACAACTGAATGTGCGAGCCATCCGCGCGAATGCGGTAATCGTTCCACTCGCCTTTTTTGGAGGTCTTCTCAACGATTTCCTTCGGTGCCAGCGCCATGTTTTTGTTCCGGCGGCTCTCGTCGTACAGGTTGCCGTCAGTGCCCGCGCCGAAATCGGCCTGGAAACCGGAGACTTCGAAATTGTTCGGCACGCGCTTCGAGCGGAATTGAACGCCGGAGTTAACGAAACCTTCCGTGCCGAGCAGTTTGATTTTCAAACGCAGCTCGAAGTTCTCGTATTCCTTGATCGTGGCGAGAAAATCGTTGTGCTGCTGTTTGCGTTTCAGCGACCCACCGACGATCTCGCCATTCTCGACGCGCCAAGTCTCCTTCGTATCGCCTTCCCATCCGGCAAGCGTCTTGCCATCGAAAATTGAGACCGCGTCAGCGGCGCGCAAGTGTGCGGCGGGATAAATTGCGAACCAGAAAATCAGGCAGCAGAGTGTCGTTAGAATCAGTCGCTTCATAGTTGCACGGTTCCCGGTTTATCTGTTAGCTCTTGACGGATATGTACACTCTTTGCGTTGAAAAGGTACCAACCTGTCTGCAATTGATCCGTTAAAAATTGTCAATCAAAATTCGGACGACAGCGCGGCGAGGCGCCTGAATTCTGGCGCAACTGGACCGAACTCGATTGAATCTAGCGCGTATGTTAAATGGCACAGCCTTTGTTGTTTTGCTGCGCGACGGGCTGGAAGCCGGCGCCATAGGAGGTAGTCGTCATGAAACCCAATCTAATTCTGATTCAACCGCAGCCGCCGCCTGAGTGCACCGATTGCTCGATCCTCGACGGCAGCGCGCACTTCTATGAGAAGCACGATGGCAAATGGGACGGGAAGGGCGCTTACTGCGAACGCACGATCCCGAAATGCCTGGTTGTGAAGCAAGCCGTTAAAATTGGCAACGCATGGCTGTGGGCGGCGCTCAGAAAAGAGGGCGCGTGAGCTTGTGTGCGCGGCGTTAACGGCGGTAGGAGTGCCGCCGCTCCTGTTCCAATTATTTCAACGCCTCTAACGCATGGATCGCCGCCTCAAGCCCTGCCTTGACGGCTCTGTTTACAAGCGCGGCAATATCCGCGACGACCGAGCTTGCCGTGGACGTTTCCGCAACCGGCTTGGCAGCCGCTTTTTTCCGTCCGCGTTTTTTTCCGGCGCCCTTGCTGTTGTAGACCATTTGATACAGACCGGCAGGCGAGCCTTTGTAGCCTGCAAGCTTTGCCGCCTCAAATGCACCCGCAAATGTACCCCCGCCGCTTCGAGTCTTCTTCACCGTTTCAAGGATAGCTTCTTTTGTCGCTGCGTCGTAGCGTCTGCGTTTCATGGCTCTCTCCAAATGGGTCCGGAATTGTAATCGGCAAAGGATGAGTCTCCGATGAGGGAAATTCGGATGTACGGGAGTTTGAGAGTCGAAAGTCTGAGAGTAAGAGAGTCTGAGAATGCGACTCCTTACTCTCATACTCTCATACTCTCATACTGGTTTTTGTGTACCAACGGCCGCCATTTGCGTTACAAATTAGGCGGGAAAAGCCCGCGGAGGGTGCGTGACGACAACGCCGGAAATGGATGGGTTGCTGAAGCGCCTGAGAGGCGGCGAGACTGGCGTGTTGGGCGAATTGATTGACCTCAACCGCGAGCCGCTGCGGCGCATGATCAATTTGCGGCTCGACGCGCGGCTGGCCGGGCGCATTTCGTGTTCGGACGTGTTGCAGGATGTATACCTCGACGCGATGCAGCGCGTGGGGCATTTCCTGCAGAAGCCGGAATTGCCGTTTCAAATCTGGCTGCGCATGATCGCAAGCCAGCGCCTCGTGGATGTGCACCGGCAGCACCTTGGCGCGCAGATGCGCAACGCGGCGTGCGAAGTCTCGCTGCAAGGGCGCGTGATGCCGGCGGTCAGTTCCGTCTCGCTGGCCGCGTGCTTGACGGCGGAGATGGAATCGCCCAGCCAGGTGCTGATGCGCAAGGAACTGATCGAGCGCGTCGAGACGGCGTTGGAAGCGATGGATCCGATCGACAGAGAAGTGCTGACGATGCGGCATTTCGAAGAATTGAACAACGACGACGTGGCGGAGATTCTGGGGATTTCGAAAGCGGCGGCGAGCAATCGGTATGTACGGGCGCTGAAGCGTTTGAAGGAGATTGTGGCTGATTGAAGTGCTGAGTTCCGAGTCCCGAGTGCTGAGCAACTGCGGCGTGGGCGACCCGTTCCTACTCCTTCTCTATTTCCCCCACCACCATAATCTTTCGCTGCTTCCCCTCCGCCCCCGGCCGCACTTCCAGCGCCCCCGTCACGCGCACATTCGCCCCATTCAATTCCGCCGCCTTCTTCTTTAATTCCACACTCAACTCCAATTCATACGTCTCCTTGCCGTCCTTCGTTTCAACCACATTTCCCGCCGCGTCACTCTTCAACTTCCCCGCGATCTCCTCTTTCTGAACGTCGCTCGCCGCAGCGACGCGAAAACCAATTACATTGCCCTTGTCCGCAGGCGTATACCCATAGCGAATCGCCGCACGGCAACCGCGCGGGAATTTGATCAAAAACGAACCGCCATGCAACAGCCGCGCGATGCCCTTCGCATTGAACGGATCCACCGCCGGCAGCTTCTCGTAATGCGGCACGTATGCATCCTGGCACCACTGCCACACATTGCCGTGCATATCGTACAGCCCAAACGCATTCGCCTTCTTCTCGCCGACCGGGTGCGTCTTCAGATCGCTGTTCTCCGAATACCAGCCGATGGCGTCCAAATCCTTATCCGCATCGCCGGAATAAAAGCGTGTCTGCGTCCCCGCGCGGCAAGCGTATTCCCACTGCGCCTCCGTCGGCAATTGAATCTTCATCCCCGCCGGCAATTTGCCTTTCGCCTTGTCGTTCAACAGCGTGCAAAACTCCACCGCGTCGAACCACGTCACCTCATTGACCGGATCTTTCTCCCCATCGGTATAGCTCGGGTTGGTCCCCATCAAGCTCTTGTATTGTTCCTGAGTCACATGGTGTTTCCCCATGTAAAACGGCTTCGTGAGCGTCACCGTATGCAGCGCTTCGTTATTGAGGTGCCCGTTTTCATTTTCCGGGCTGCCCATCTGAAACGTCCCCGGCTTGATCAGTAACAGTTCCAGCGTCAACCCGTCGCCGCAGTCGATTGACAACGAGGCGGGCAACTCTTCCGTCGCCGCGCGGCACGGCAGGCATGAAAGCAACGTAACGGCGTAGGCGATACATGCGGCGCGGAAAGCCATGCGGACAACTCCACTCGGACGCGGCCACGGTGCAGTTCCCCTCTCCCCATGGGAGAGGGGAACGCGCCGCGAACGCGGTATATCCCCTGCGATTCCATTTGACAATCCAAGATTCCGCGTTACACGCACTGAATGACAGGTGTATGCCGTTCTGGATCGGAATGCAAAGTCGATGACCCCCTCCGCGAATATCCCCAACTCCCGCGCTCTCTCCCGCCGCCGCTTCCTCAAAGGCGCCGGCGTCGCGATGGCCCTCCCTTGGCTCGAATCGATCCCCGTCTGGGGCGACGACGCGCCCGCGCAATGCCCGAAACGGTTCGCCGCGCTGTTCATGGGCTGCGGCATCAATTCCAAACATTGGTGGGCCAACGGCGAAGGCGCCGCGATGGAACTCGGCAAAAGCCTCGAACCGCTCGCGCCCTTAAAAACCAAACTTAATTTCATCACCGGCCTCTTCAATCTCCACGCCACCGGCGTCGGCATTCATCCCGGCCAAACCGGCAACATCCTCTCCGGCGCGTCGCTCAAACGCGGCTCCGAATTGCGCGGCGACATTTCGATGGACCAAGTGCTCGCCAATCGTTTCCGCGAAGAAACCGTCCAGCCCAGCCTCGTCCTCGGCTGCGAACAGCCCGTCACCGGCTACCACGAAACCAATTTCTCGATGGCCTACAGTTCGCACATTTCCTGGCAGAACGCGACTTCGCCCGTGCCGCTCGAAGCCTACCCGTCGCTGGCCTTCGACAGCCTCTTCGACAACAAAGGCAGCAAGCGCAACAAAAGCATCCTCGACCGCGTGAAACAACAGGCCGCCGATCTGACGCGCGAAGTCAGCGCCGGCGACAAAATCAAGCTCGACGAATACCTGACCAGCGTGCGCGAAGTCGAAAAGCGCGCCGAATCCATGCGCGCCGCCAAGGAAAAAGCCGACGAACGCGCCAAAGCGCGCGGCACGCCCGCCGCGCTGATGAAGCGCCCCGACGACGGCCTCCCCGAAGACATCCGCGAACACATGCGCCTGATGTGCGACATCGTCGCGCTCGGTTTCCAGACCGACAAATCGCGCGTCGCCACGCTGATTCTGTGCCGCGATCTCTCCGGCCTCTACTACCCGTTCCTGAACGCCCGCGAAGCGCACCACTCCGCCTCGCACAGCGACCTCTCCGACAACTACGAACGCATTTCGCACTACTATTGCAGCCAATACGCCTGCCTCGCCAGCCGTCTCGACGCAATGAAAGAAGGCGAAGGCACCGTCCTCGACAACTCCTGCCTGATGTTTATTTCGAGCATGTGGTCCGGCAGCAAACACGATTCCAGCAAAGTCCCGCTGCTGCTCGCCGGCGGCCTAAGCGGCACGCTCAAAACCGGCCGCGTCCTCGACTACGTGAACAAAGGCGACGACAACCGCAAACTCTGCAGCCTCTACCTGTCGCTGATGGACCGCATGGACGTGAAACTCGAGCACTTCGGGGACGCAACGACGCGCTTGGCGGAATTGTAACACGGGCTTTTAGCCCGTGGATACTCCAAAATCATAGCAACTTTCTGGTTGCCTCGGAGTACCAAAAGAAGCAATGGGATTATCAACGAAAACAATTGCTGTTCTTAGCATTGTTGCGCTCTGTGCAACCGCGCCCTCAGCCGAGGACGCCAAAATCTGGGATGTGACCATTTCTCTAAATGCTGGCGGGAGCGAATTTGCCTTGCATGAACCAATCCCGCTGAAAATTAGCTGGAAAAATAGAACAACGAGCGATCAAAATATCGAGCGCTCTTCGCCCATGCTCGCCATCAAAATGGATGGCGAATGGCGAAATATTGGACTATTCATTACGTCAAAAGAACTCTGGCAACAGCAATTGGCGGACGTGGGAATAGCCCCTGTCATAGTCAAACCCAATGAGTCTTACGACGAGATGCACTGGCTGCTCTTGGGAGCGTTTTCTGATTCGCCAGCGTGGAAGTTCCTCGATTCGCCAGTGTGGAAGTTCCTCATCGATAAGGAGGGCGATTGGACGGTCTCGTGGCAATCAGACCACTCTAAATCCGTAGCATTCCGCATCAAGAAGCCGGGGCCGTCCGATGAAAAGGCCTTTGCATTGTTCTCAAAGGACGAGGCGGCATCCCTTCTCGGAGAGGACGCAGGTCCAGCATCGGCGATGGAGAACCTGATCACAATCGCAAAAGATTATCCGGAATCCGTGTACGCGCCTTATGCGACGCTTGCTCTAGGCAACCATAGGCAAAAGTCCACGGCAAAAGACAAGAGATTGGAAGGTATCGATGCATGGTTGAAAAAGGTGATCGAGCATCATTCGCGAGGTTTTTTGGGGGAATGTGCTTTGGAATTGGCAATCCGAGTTGCCGTAGGAGAAGGAGATTTTATTAAGGCAATTCAATTTTACAAGAAACTCAAGATAGATCATCCTGACAGCACGTTTATCCAAATGTACCGAGCCCTTGAAAACGCCAGTCCGGTAAAAGTAAAATTGAAAACGCCTGAGGAGATGGAAGTGCTGAGAAAGCGCTACGAGGAACAGCTCAAAGCCACCCAAAAATAATCGGGGAAACGCGGGGACAGACAACTCATTCAATAAATAGGGACAGCCACTTATTTTCACTCATTCCGCTGCTCCTTAAAAAATTTCACAATCAACCCCGGTGCCTCGTCGGGAAACGCGTGTCCGCGTGGATAAATCACCGACACAAACGGCGTCCCCGTCTTCGACGCGTAGATCGTTCCGGCCAGATCGCCGGCCGTCGCCCACGGCTTGCCTTCGCTCTCGCAGCCAACGAAATAGGTTTATGCCGCCCCCGCCGTTGCGACACGCCGCTTTCTGACTGTCTTCTTTACGATCTTTAGCTCCAGTTCCATTCCCAGCGCCGACACGATACGTTGCAACGCCTCCAGCGAATGGCTGTCGCTGTCCGGGTCTTCCAATTCGGCGATTTCCGCCGAACGCATACTCAGTTTTCGTGCAAGGTCAGCCTGCGACAAGCCATCGCGCTCTCGCAATTCGCGCAGTTGAGCAATCAAGCGAATCCTTTTCCGCTCCTGCTCGACACGTGCCTCCGCGTCCGGATCGCCGCGCACATAAAGATCATACAAGATTTCGCTTCCATCCGGTATCCGCTTCATTTTGCTGTCCTCTCCTCCGCCAGACCCCCCCCTCATTTCGCCGCCCGGCCCCCCGTGAACTCCCCAATGCGGTCCGCGCTCGGCAGCGCGTAATTGAATTTCACATTACCCTGGTTGTCAATGGTCCCCGCCGCCGATCCGCCTTTGTCCGCGCCGGAAAATTTGAGCGCCAGCGTGTTCCCGTTGATAAATGTCCCCTCGACTTTTTCGTGAGTGGTCCCGTTGTGGACCCATTCGATATTGCCCGTGAATTTCTCGCCGTCCACCTTCTTGACCGTGAGTTTCCAATGCCATTTGACCACATCGCTTTTCCGCGCATTCTGCGGCGTCGGCGTCCAAATCTCCCCGTCGCCCTCATAGCAGGCGCCCGGCTGGATGAGAGGGGTGCTGTGCGGATTCGTATTGTACGGATTGACCGACTCGGCGGCTCGCGCAACCGGAGCCAACGCGCCGGCAAACACGATCGCAAAAACCGCAACAACCCAAAGCAGACAATGGCACATAGGCATCTCCTTGACCTCACCTTGTGTAGCGACACATAGATCGTGTCTACTTCGCTTCCCCCGACTTCCCTTTTGTCGCCGTGTAACTCATCGACTGCGTCTTTTGAAAGACGACGTTATTGAAGATCACTGTAAACGCCACTTTCACGGGAACGGCTTTCGCATTGGCGTTGGTCAATCCGGATGTGGCGAGCGCGGCGGCAAAGGATCCGTTCTTGAAGGTGGCTTTGTACGCCGCGGTCTGAGCGGCGACGACGCCTTTCTTGGCTTTGATTGTAATTTTTATTGAATCGTTGCCAGGCTTCCCCCCCAGCGCCACAACTTTGTCCACTTCCCCGACATCGAAATATACCTTGGCGCCAGTGACGACGAAGCCGGCCGGGACCGGCAGCGTGCCGGAGAAAGAAATCGAATCTTTGTTCGGCGTCTTAAAATTCAGCTTGATGGACGGTTTCGTCAAAGTGAGCAGTTGAAGGTCGCCGGCCACGATGGGCCGGCCGAGCGGGTTGCTGTTGGGGTCGTTGATGTTAAAGCCTAGCGCCGTTTCAAAGGAGTCGGAGAATCCGTCGCCATCGCTGTCATTGCCCGTGCCAACGATCGGTGCAACCACGGTCACCATCACCGAGCCGCTGGCACTGCCTGCCGCCGTATCGGTAACCGTGAGCGTTGCTGTAAAAATCATGGCAACCGCGTAGGCGTGGGTCACGGTAGCGCCCGTTGCAACGGGGCTGCCATCGCCGAAATTCCATGAATAAGTCAGCGTTCCAGTGCCGCCCGATGCAGAGGCACTGAAGGTCACGCTTTGCCCGACGCCTGCGGTGGACGGCTGCGCGGTCGGGCCGGAGACGATCATGACGGGATTTGGATTCGACACAACCGGCGTGACGGTCGTCGGGTCGTTGGCGGTGTCGTTGGCAGTGTTGGTTTCTCCGCCGCCGGAAACCGTCACCACGGGCGTAAGGGGCGAGCCGGCGTTGCTGGCGACGTTGACCGTCAAGGTCAGCGCGTTATTGCTGGCGGACGAGGCTAGGACGCCGCTGAAGGTGGCCGTGGGCGGCGCAAGATTGGTTTGAGTCCAGCCGGTGCCGGTAAACGCAGTGGCGCTCAGGCCGGCAGGGAGCGTGGTGATGGTTGCAGTGATGGTTCCGTTGGTTGAAAGGGTGCCGGAATTTGTGACGGTGATCGTATAGGTTTTGCCCGTGTCGCCTTGCCTGAAATTACCGCTGTGCGACAGGGCGGCGGTAAGATCGGGAGAACCACTGACGCCGCTGCCGAAGATCGTAACGATGTTGTCGGCCGGCCGGCCGACGACGATTTGCGCATGGAGCGTGTCATAACTGAAAACCATGCTGGATCCGCCACTCATGGCCGTTCCCAGTACGCTGTTGCTGCTGGACACGGTACCCGCGGTGCCGGAACTGCCCGAACCCAGCGTCACTTCGCCCGCACCTGTGGCCGCGCCATTGGCCCAATTGGGACTGAGCAGGCCATAGTTACCGTCGCTGAATGCACTCACGGCATTGGATCCAACTTGGTCGCTTGCAGTGCCGCCGACCAAAGAATTGGCGGCCGAAACAACGCCCTGTACGCCGGTAGCCCCGCTCCCCCAAGTCACCGCGCCGATCGAGCCATTCCAGTTGGGGCTGCGCACGACGTAATTGCCGTTGGTCAACGGCGTAAGGTCAGCAAAAGCGGTTCCGATTTGGTCATTGGCGTTGCTGCCGACCAGCGAGTTCGCGGATGAAACCGTCCCAACGAGTCCCGACGTGCCGCTGCCCCAGGTCACCGCGCCCATCGAGCCGTTCCAAAGCGGACTGTTGACCACAAAGTTGCCGTTGCCCACTTCCTTCGCGGCGCTGCTTCCCACCTGGTCATTGGCGGTGCTGCCGGTGAGCGAGTTGGATGCGGAAACCACCCCTTGGATTCCCGTCGCGCCATTAATCCAAGTCACCGCGCCCATTTTGCTGTTCCAAGTTGAGCTTTCCGTGACAAAGTTGCCGTTGCTCAAGAGCTGATAGTTGTTCCCAATTTGGTCCCCCGCATTGCTGCCGACCAGGGAGTTCGCGGCAGTAATGGTGCCCGTGATTCCAGTGGTGCCGCTGCTCCACGTCACCGCGCCGGTATTGAAGTGCCAGGTGTAGGAATCCACGATGTAATTGCTATTGCTCACTTCGATCACGGTATTGCCGACCTCGTCGTTTGCAAAATCGCCAACCAGTGAATTCGCCGCGGAGACCACGCCGGCGACGCCGGCGGTGCCGCTGCCCCACGTCGCCGCACCCATCGAATTGGCCCAAAAAGGACTTTTTACAACATAGTTGCCGTTGCTCAGGGCAGTGACTTCAGATTCTCCCACTCGATCGTTATGGAGCGTGCCGACCAACGAGTTAGCGGCCGAAACCGGCCCCGTAATTCCCGTCGTTCCGTTACCCCAGGTGACAGCGCCCGCCGCTGTGGCCGCGCCATTGGCCCAACCGGTACTGCATACGACATAATTCCCATTGCTCAAGGCCGTGATGCCACTGCCTCCAATCCCATCGCCCGTGTTGCTTCCAACCAGTGAATTCGACGCTGAAACCGGACCAGTGATTCCCGTTGTGCCATTGGCCCACGTCACCGCGCCCACATGATTCCAAGACGAGCTGCCCACGACATAGTTGCCATTCTTTAACAGCGTTATGTTATCAATTCCAACGTTGTCATTGGCGGTGCTGCCGACGAGCGAGTTCGCCGAGGAAACAACACCCGTGATGCCGGCGGTGCCGCTGCTCCACGTCACCGCGCCCATATTGCATTCCAAAACTCCGAGAGAGTCACGTAGTTGCCGCTGCTCAACTCCTTCACCAAGACGCCGATTTTGTCGTTGGCGGTGCTCCCGACCAGCGAGTTTGCGGATGAGAGCACGCCGGTGATGCCGGCCGTGCCGCTGCTCCACGTCACCGCACCCATATTGCCATTCCAGAGGGGGCTGAGCACAATATAGTTCCCGTTTTTCAATGCCGTGATCGGTATGTTCGCGCCGAAGCCAACTTGGTCATTGGCCGTGCTGCCGACCAGGGAGTTCGAAGAAGAGATAGCGCCGGCAACCCCCGCAGTGCCGCTGGCCCAGGTCACCGCGCCCATCTTGCTGTTCCAAAAAGGGCTTTTGATGATGAAGTTGCCATTCGTCAATTCAACCACCGGCCCGCCGTTTCCGACGAAGTCCCCCGCCGTGCTGCCAAGCAGTGAATTTGTCGCCGAGACAAAGCCCTTGACTCCCGCCGTGCCGCTGCCCCATGTCACCGCGCCCTTGTTGCCGCTCCAAAGAGTGCTGCGCACGACATAATTGCCGTTGCTTAACGTATTGACAAACGATCCAACCTGGTCACTGGTGCTGCTGCCAACCAGCGAGTTCGCCTGGGAAACCTGGCCTGAGATTCCGGTAATTCCGCTGCCCCACGTCACCGCACCCGCGTTCGTATTGGCGCCATTGGACCAGTGCGTACTGGCCACGACAAAATTGCCGTTGGCCAACACCGTGACGCCGTCGGAGCCAATTTGGTCAAAGGCGATACGGCCAGTGATGGTGCTGATGAGCGTGCCGGTGGAACTGTAGAGGTACACCGCTCCCACACTCGCCGAGCCGCTGGGAATCGAATAGCTGGGGTCCGTGACGACGAAATTGCCGTTGGGTAGGA
>Ga0070731_10002632_pt1 | contig 16887 bp, 13 predicted proteins | sample Coa_R1_2_FD_66448 | JGI IMG/M metagenome (GOLD analysis project Ga0070731, IMG submission 66448) | Surface soil microbial communities from Centralia Pennsylvania, which are recovering from an underground coalmine fire - Coalmine... | ecosystem: Environmental > Terrestrial > Soil > Unclassified ...
TACGGCAAAGGCTATCTGTCGTGCCGCGTGTCGTCGGGCGGTTGGTCCGCTCCTGGCGCCATCGGCATCGAAGGCGGCAGCGTCGGCTTCCAGATCGGCGGCTCGGCGACGGACGTGCTGCTGCTCGTGATGAACGACAAGGGCGTCGAACATTTGCTCTCGAGTAAGTTCACCGTCGGCGCCGAAGGATCCGTGGCCGCCGGGCCGGTCGGCAAGGACGCCACGGCGCAGACCGACGCAAGCCTGCACGCGGAAATCCTCGCCTACTCGAGATCGCGCGGCGCCTTCGCGGGGATCGCGCTCGAGGGCGCCACTCTCAAAGAAGATGCGACGGAGAACAAAGCACTGTACGGCAGAGAGATCACCAACGTCGACATCGCGCACGGAAAAGTGGCGCCGCCGGCCGCGGCGCAGGGACTGCTCGCGGCGTTGAGCAAGTACTGAACCGCCCTCCGGCTCGATGAGGGTTAGGATGGGTTGATGTCCGAGCCGACCTACGCGACGGCGCGCGAGGTGGCGGCGAGCGTGCAGCGGCATTTCGCGCTGCATCTGCGTCTGGCGCGCGATCGCGGCGTCACGCGCCTCGCCACCGAGCCCGATCCCGACACGATTGCGACGATGATCGACGCGGCCTTCTGGGCGAGCCTGCGGCGCGAAGAGGGCGTGATGCCCAAAATCTCGTTCGCCTTCGTCTCGCCGGATGACGCGCGACAACCGTTGACCTTCGAGTCGCCGCTGCCGCTGTACCCGGCGAGTCTGGCCAAACTCGCGCCCGCCGTCGAGCGCCCGGGCATTCATCTCGGCGTGTGGCGCGAGGACGGCGATCTGCGCGTATGGGGCACGACGCGCGACTTGCCGCCGCTCTGTTTCGTCATCGAGGTCGTCGGCTCGGGCCTGCTCGTCGTCAAACATCGCAGCGAGCCGTTCGGCAAGTTCGTGAACGTCGCCGTGCTCGAAGGCGACGCGATCAAGATCGTCGACGAGGCGTCGGCGAAAATCCCCGATTGCCCTGGCGTCGTCAAATCGCTGCTCGGCGTGGACTGGCAGGGCGCGGGCCAGCCGGTCAATGTGCTCGTGCAGGTGGCCGCCTCGATGCGGCAGCACGGCCGCGGCGGCGCGATCCTCGTCGTGCCCGCCGGCGTGGACGGATGGCACGAGTCGGTCGTGCACCCGATTCTCTACTCGGTCAGGCCGGCCTACACAGGCCTGTCTGATCTGCTCTCGCGATCGGCGCACGAACGCGAGGATCACGAGTGGCAGGACGAGCTGCGGCGTGCGGTCGATGCCCTCGCCGGGCTTTCTGCGGTCGACGGCGCCGTCGTCATCACCGATCGCTACGAGCTCCTGGCGTTCGGCGTGAAAATCACGCGGCGTCGCGGTAGCACGCCCGTCGAGCGCGTGGTCGTCACCGAGCCGATCGAGGGTAGCGGCGCCCAGACGCTGACGCCCGCCCAGCTTGGCGGCACGCGCCACCTCTCAGCCGTGCAGTTCGTGCACGATCAGCGCGACGCCATTGCGCTCGTCGCATCTCAGGACGGCCGCTGCACGTTATTCAGGTGGTCGCAGCACGAAGATCTCGTGCACGCGCATCGCGTCGAAGCACTGCTGTTGTGACGGTTGATGCGGGTGAATGTGTGAATTTGTAAATGGGTGAGTGTGTGAATGCGTGAATGTGAGAGTGGGGAAATGCGAGAGTGGGAAAATGCGAGAGTGGGAAAATGCGAGAGTGGGAAAATGCGAGAGTGGGGGATGGTGGATCAATGAGTCAGGTGTATTGATCCATTCGCCCATTCGCCCATTCGCCCATTCGCCCATTCGCCCATTCGCCCATTCGCCCATTCGCCCATTCGCCCATTCACGCAGTCGCGCATCCACCCATTAGTCCTTCTTCAGCGTCTCTCGCTTGCCCTCATAGATCGCCGTCCACGTGTCGCCGACGATCTCGAGCGCGGACGCGACGCCGTCTGGATAGTTCACGCCGCCGAGCATGCCGGTGTCGATGGGAAACAGGCGGTTGTCATAGCGAGGTTTGATCGCTCCGCTGCCAAACGGGGTGTGGCCGACGACGACATCTTTCGCGGAGAGCTTGGCCAGAATGGCCTCGAACTCTGCCGTCGTTGGCGGCGGCGTTCCGTCGCGTGAATCGACCAAACCTCGGTACCACAGCGGTCCGTCGGGATTCCAAATCATCATTGATTTCTGGTCCGCCGGCACTGGCACCACGCGCTGCAGCTCGCGCCGCACTTGCGCATTCACCTTGTCGCAGCCTGTCGAGGCCGTGCCGAGGCTCGGGCCCCCGTGCATGAAGATGATCCCGTTGATCTTGATCATCGCATCGTGCTGGCGTATCCACTTCCCATAGTCGCCGTCTGGATCAAAGGCTTTCATCAACTCGACCCAGCCGAGCGCGTGGGTTTGCATGAATCCCTGCTTGAAGGTCTTCTCGTCGAACGGATGGCTCGATCGTTGCGCCGCGGCCCGCGCATCGTCCACCGCCGTCAGGTAGTAGCGCGCCAGGGTTTTTTCGGAATCCGGCGAGCGAAAGGCGGTGGCTTCCTCGATGCTCGCGTCTCGCAGCACGCCCTCGACCCGCATCGCTTCGTGGTTCCCAATGAGCGCGTGCACGATGCCGCCGCTCTTGGGCGCTTCCGTCTCGAGCTGCCGCAGCAGATCGAGCGCCTTCCGCGAATCCGGCCCGCGATCCATCATGTCGCCGGTCTGGACGAGCACGGTTTTCTCGCCGATCCAGTGGTGGTCGCCGTCGATAATCTTGGCCTCTTGGAGTATCGACACGAACTTGTCGTAGGCGCCGTGCACGTCGCCGACGGCGACGATGCGCTCAGTGGTCTCGAGAGCACAAGGGTTGTCGGCCGGCGCGGGCTTTTGAGCGTGCGCCATGCCGGCCTGGCTGGCGAACAGCCATCCAGCCACGGCCATGCCTGCCGCCGCCGTCCAGCCGAGGCTCCGAACGCGAAGGTTGTCAGTCACCGGCACAATTGTAGCGGCGCGACTGCCCGGCTGCGCTACAATCTGCTCGCTCTTTCACTACCAGGGAGTTACCAGTATGCGAACGAACAGACTCGTCGGGCTCTTGACGTCGGTGATTGTGTCGTCGGCGCTGCTGGCGCCAGCGCTGCTTCGCGCCCAGGCCGCGGGCACCGCCAGTGTGAGGGAATTGTCGCAGTCGGCCCCCTGGTTGGGGCACGAGGCGGAGATAGAGGACTATCTGCGGACCGTCGAGATCCAGAGCACGACGGGCACAGGCGAAGGCGTGACCCATCCGCTCAAAGCGAAGCTTCCGCCGGGCGGCCCGGTCGAATACCTCGCCTTCAAGAATATTCCCCGCGGACCGCAAAACGGCGCCATGGAAAGCTATCAATCTGAGATCGCGGCGTACGAACTCGACAAGATGCTGCATCTGGGCATGATTCCGCCCACCGTCGAGAAGGTCTACAAGAAGACGAAGGGCGCGGCCGTGTACTGGATTCCCGGCACGAAGAATTTCAACGAGCTGGGGGCCAAGAACGGCGGCGCGCCGACGGCGCCGCCCGCGAAGTCGGAGTACTGGAATGTCCAGATCATTCGCGCGAAGATGTTCGATTGTCTCGCCGGGAATCAAGATCCCAACCTTGGCAACTGGCTTGCCGATGCCGACTGGAATCTCTACATCATCGATCACTCCCGCGCGCTGTATAGCGACACGACGTTCCCCCACAAGCTGAACCACATTGACTCAGAATTGTGGGACCGCATGAAATTGTTGACGCTGCCGGACCTGACCGCGAAACTCGGGCCATGGATGGACAAGGGCGATATCAAGACGATTATTACGCGCCGCGACATCATGGCGAAACAGATCGCGGATCTCGTCAAGAAAGCCGGCGGGGATGAATCCAAGGTCTTTGTGAAGTACCCGAGCTAAGCTCGAGTCGGCTTCACTCGCCCAACAAGCGCCGAGACGCCTCGCGGTCCCCTGACGGGATCGCGGGGCGTTTTGTTTTGGATCGAGGCCGTCTCCGTGGGATCAAGTGGGCGCGGTTGGCCTTACGATATTCGGCATGCCCTTTTTCTCTGCGAAGAAGACCCGTGGGGCCTGGACGCATCGTGTCGTGGCCGGCGGGACGTGGCCGAGTCTTCTCGCCGCGCTCATCTTCGCGGCGGGATGTTCGGGCGGCAGTGCGCCGCCCGCGCAATCGGGTGAGGCGCCGGCGGCGTCCGGCGCGCCCGCGGCGCCGGTGGCGCCGCCGCACATTCCCACGCCGGAAGAAAAGATGCGCGCCGAACTCGAGACTTGGAAAGACGTTCCGTATCTCGAAAACGGCAAGACGCGCACGGGCATCGGCAACGCCGGCTTCGTCAGTCAGGCGTTTCGCGGCGCATTCGGCCTCGATATCCCGTCCGAATATGCCGACCAGTTGCATTTCGGCAAACTCGTCGAACGCGACAAGCTCGAGCCTGGAGATCTGGTGTTCTTCGAGGGCCAGGGATTCGGCCCGTTTCGTTCGCACCTGGTGGCGATCTATGTCGCGAGCGGCGAGGTCGCGCTCGCGACACGCGAGCAGGGCATCTCGGTCGTCAAGATGTCCGACGCCAAATGGAACCCGTTGTACAAGACCGGGCGGCACATTCCGCGCGATCCGAGCGTCGGCGCGCCCAACTTCGACGCGTCGAAGTACGGATCCGACCGCGCGGCGCTGCTGAGGGACATCGCGAAAGCCTGGTCCGGCACGCTCTACAAGCAGGGCGGCACGACCTTCGACGGCATCGGCAACGACGAGTTCGTGCGCAACATCTACGAAGCGATCTACGACACCGAGCTCGAAGGCACGCCGGCGCAATGGACGACGATGGGCGACGCGGTGCCGAAAGACAAGCTCGAGCCGGGCGACATCATCCTGTATCAGGCCGTCGGCATCGGCTCGGTGTTTGGCCAGAAACACGCCGGCATGTACATCGGCAACGGCGAGTTCGTGCACTCGGTGAAGGGCGCCGCGGTGACGATTTCGCGGTTGGACGAAGACCGATGGAGCCAGGCCTATCGAATGGCGCGCCGGATCGATCCCGACGTGCTCACCCGATTGGAAGAAGCCCGCGCGGCCGCGGCCGCTCTGGCCGCAGAGGCCGCCAAGACCAAAACGGCGGACGCGGAGCGTGCGCGCGCCTCGGCCGCGGCCGAAGCCGATCGTCTGAAATCTGAAAACGCCGCCAACACTGCTGCAGCCCCGTCCGCGCCGGCCAAGCCGTCGTCGAAGAATGCCAAGACGCGCGCCCCTGCCGCCGCTGCGACATCCGAGCCGGTCGAGACGATCTCGACGACCAAGGCGCCGGCCGGCGATGCGGCCGCGGCGTTCGTGCCGTCAGACGAGGAGCGCCGCCTGCGCGAGGCCGTCAAGCCGTGGTTCGGCACTCCGTACAAATGGGGCGGCGAGACAAAAGCCGGCGTCGATTGCTCGGCATTCGTGCGCGCGATTTATCAGACGGTCTACGGCGTCCAACTGCCGAGAACCGCCGACGTCCAGGAAGACTTGCCGAGCGGCGTGAAGATCAAGAGAGAGGATCTGCAGGCCGGCGATCTCGTGTTCTTCCGCACGCAGGGGATGGGCCCGTTCTTCAAGAGCCGCCACGTCGGTATTTATGTCGGCAACGGCGAGTTCGCCCAATCCTCGGGCAAACACGGCGTCGTCATCTCACGGCTCGACAACTATTACTGGAACAAGAAGTACGAAGGCGCACGGCGGCTGCCGCCGCATGTGACCACCACTGCGGCGACGCCTGGGAAATAGCCGGGCCGCCCGCGAACATCCGATCGGCGCCTCTTGACGTCATATGATGACGATGTATGATGACGGTATGAGGACGATCGTGGAGGTTCCCAAGCCCGACCTGGCGGCGCTCGAAGACGTATGTCGTCGCGACGGCATCTCACGGGCGGAGGCGATTCGCCGCGCCGTGGCGATGTACCTCGCGGCCAACCGTGCCGGTGGGGCGGCGGCCGCGTATGGCTTGTGGCGCGCGAAGCCGGAGGATGGGATGAAATATCAGCGGCGGGTGCGTCGGGAGTGGGACGGCCGGCGGTGAAAGTCCTGTTCGACACGAATATCCTGATCGACTATCTCTGCGGCATTCCCGCCTCGAAGACCGAGATCGAGCGCTACCCGCAGCCGCTCATTAGCATCGTCACGTGGATGGAAGTGCTGGCCGGCGCGCGGAGCGACGAGCATCGAGACGTCGTCGACATGTTTCTGCGTGACTTTCGCGTCGTCGATGTCACGCGCGGGATCGCCCGCGAAGCCGTGGAAATCCGCCAGAAGCATCGCATTCGCTTGCCCGACGCGATTATCTGGGCGACGGCCCACGCGGAATCGGCGCTGCTGGTGACCCGAAATACGAAGGATTTTCCGCGGGACGAGCCCGGCATCCGCGTGCCGTACTGACGCGCGACCTCGATCCGAAGTCGACCATGCAGGCCGGGCGACGGGATACGATCGGCGACCGGTCCGGCAATGGCGCGCCGGCGTCGCGCCGTGCTATTGTCCACGGCCACCCACTCAGCCGGTCAGGAGCCGCGTATGAATCGCTGGAAGGCGTTGTTGTTCACACCGATGTTGATCGGCGCGCTTGCGTTGTTCGCGGTGTCGGCTTTTACGCCCGCCAGATACCGGTCGTCAGCCACCATCCTCGTCGTGCCGCAGCAGGTGCCAACGTTGTTCGTGCCGCGCACCAGCGACGCCTCGCTCGTCGATCGCCTTGGTGCCATCGAGCAGCAAATCCTCAGCCGCACGGAGCTCGAACATCTGATTGATGAGAACCACCTGTATCCGGAGGAGCGAGCAAAGAGCATCATCGAAGAGGTCGTCGAGCGAATGCGCCGGGATATCGACGTCGAGATCGCGAAAGCCTCCGACGACAACGGGCACGCGGACAGCTTCAAGGTCTCATACGTCGCCGACAGTCCTCGCGTCGCGATGAAGGTCGCCGAAGAACTGGCCTCGCTGTTCATCGCAGAGAGCTTGAAAGATCGCGAAATGCTGACGAAAGGCACCAGTCTGTTTCTCGAGGGTCAGCTCGAGGATTTGCGCCGCCGCCTGATCGACTTGAAGACGAAGAAAGAGGGCCTGACTCAAGAAGCGGCTGCGATCCAGGCGATTGACATCGACGCCGTCACAGCGGAATACCGCGATGTTTTTAGGAAGAAAGAGGAGGCCAATCTAGCCGCCAATCTCGAGCGGCGTCAGATCGGCGAGCAGTTCAGGTTGTTGGATCCCGCGCGGATTCCGGAGAAGCCGATTGGACCGACGCGGCTTGCGCGGACGATTGGCGGCGCACTGATCGGCTTCGGCGCGGGCTTGGTGCTGTTGCTCGTTGTCGCGATTCGGCGGTCGCAACCGTAAACCGTGCGGCGTTCGACCATCTGCGAAACAGAACGGCTGACGATCCGCCGGCTGGCGCTCAAAGACGCGCCGTTCATCCTCGCGCTGCTGAACGATCCCGATTTTCTTCGCAATATCGGCGACCGCAACGCGCGAACCATCGCGGACGCGCGGCGATACTTGGCCCGAGGGCCCATGGCCAGCTATCGGCTGCACGGCCACGGGCTGTATCTCGTCTCAATCACCGCGACGGGCGACTCGATAGGGATCTGCGGACTGTTGAAACGCGACACCCTCGATGACGTCGACATCGGCTTCGCGTTTCTGCCGCAGTTTCGCCGACGCGGTTATGCGATCGAATCCGCGCGCGCGATGCTCGCCTACGCGCGAACCGGTCTGGGCCTGTCACGCGTCGTCGCCATCGTCCAGCCGGGAAACGAGCGATCGATTCAGCTGCTCGAACGATTGGGCATGCGGATTGAGCGGACGGTACGTATGCCGCCCGACGATCGCGAGCTGCTGCTGTTCGGCGCCGGGTGGTGAGGGGCCGCTATCCGCCGGCGACGATGTCGAGCAGGTACTGGCCGTAGGCGTTTTTCTTGAGCGGCTCGGCGACGCGGGCGAGCTGATCTTTCGTGATCCAGCTCATGCGGTACGCGATTTCTTCCGGACAGGCGATCTGCAGTCCCTGCCGCGCCTGCAGCGTCTGTACGAAGTTCGACGCCTGCAGCAGCGCGTCCGGCGTGCCGGTGTCGAGCCACGCGGTGCCGCGGCCGATTTTCTCGACGCGCAGCGCCGTCCGCTCGAGATAGAGGCGGTTCAGGTCGGTAATCTCGAGCTCTCCGCGCGTGGAGGGCGTGAGTTGCTTGGTCAGCGTCACCACGTGCGAGTCGTAGAAATACAAACCCGTGACTGCGTAGTTGGATTTCGGGTGCGCCGGTTTTTCTTCGAGACCGATCGGCCGGTCGTGCGCGTCGAATTCGACGACGCCGAAGGCCTGCGGGTTCTTCACCCAGTAGCCGAAGACCGTCGCGCCCGCGGTCTGGGCGGCGGCCCGCCGCAGCGATTCCGGCAGGCCGTGTCCGTAAAAAATATTGTCGCCGAGTACCAGCGCGCCGCCATGGCCGTCGAGAAACGGCTCGCCGATCAAGAACGCTTGCGCGAGTCCCTCGGGCTTCGGCTGGGTCGCATACGAGAATCGCATGCCCCACTGCGCGCCGCTCTCGAGCAGCGACTCGAACATCGGCCGATCGTGCGGCGTCGTGATGACGAGCACGTCGCGAATGCCCGCGAGCATCAGCGTGCTCAGCGGGTAATAAATCATGGGCTTGTCATAGATCGCCATGAGCTGCTTGCTCACGGACCGCGTGACCGGGTGCAGCCGCGTGCCGGATCCACCGGCGAGGATGATGCCTTTGGTGATCATCGTTATCGTTCTTATCGTCTGCTGTAATTCTTGTCGATCCACGCCAGATAATCGCCGGATCGCACATCGCGCACCCAGCGATCGTGCTCGAGGTAGAACCGGACGGTCTTACGCAGTCCCGTCTCGAAGCTTTCTTTCGGCGAGAACCCGCACTCTCGCATCACCTTGGTGGGATCGATCGCATACCGCAAATCGTGGCCGGGACGATCGGGCACATAGTGGATGAGATCCAGCAGCTCGCGAATCGGCTTGCCCGTCTCCGACGCGACCAGCTCGCAAATCGCGTGCACCACCTCGAGGTTGGTCTTTTCGCTGCGTCCGCCGATGTTGTACGTCTCGCCGGCGGCGCCCTTCTGAATGACGGTCCAAATCGCCTCGCAATGGTCGTCGACGTACAGCCAATCGCGAACGTTCTCGCCCTTCCCGTAGACCGGCAACCGCTTGCCCTCGATCGCGTTGAGAATCATCAACGGGATGAGTTTTTCCGGAAACTGATACGGGCCGTAGTTGTTCGAGCAGTTGGTGATCTTGACCGGCAAGCCGTACGTGCGGTGATAAGCACGCACCAGGTGGTCGCTCGAGGCTTTCGAAGCCGAATACGGACTCGACGGATCGTACGGCGTCTCTTCGGTGAACGCGCCCGTCGGGCCCAGCGATCCGTACACCTCGTCCGTGCTCACGTGATGGAAGAGCACGGCCTGGTCTTTCGGCAGCGCGCGAAAGGCCTCGAGTAGACGGAATGTGCCCGTGATGTTCGTCTCGATGAACGTGCCGGGCGCGTGGATGCTGCGATCGACGTGGCTCTCGGCGGCAAAGTGGACGACCATGTTCGGCTTTGTCCGCGCGAACAAGTCATCGACCGCAGCGCCGTCGACGATGTCGACGCGCTCGAGCGCATAGTTGGGCCGGCCGGCGGTGCCCTCGAGATTCGACAGGTTCGCCGCGTAGGTCAGCTTGTCGACGTTGACGAAGCGATGCTCGGGATGTCGAGGTACCAGAAGATTGAGAAAGTTCGATCCGATGAACCCGGCGCCGCCGGTGACGAGAATATTCATGCGCCGACCGCTATTCTACCCGAGGGCCGCGGCGACCCTCGTGCTACGATCTCGCGTTCCCAGGCGCGTCCGTACATGTGGAAGGCATCCGCCATCCTCTCGCTCGCGCTGCTGACCGCCGGCCAGTCGGCCGGCCCGGTCGGGGCCGCGCAAGCCTCGGCGTGCCGCGCGCCGATGGCGCCGCCGTCGCACGTGCCCAACATCTTCAGCGAAGATCAGGAAAACGATCTGGGCGACGCCATCGCCGAACACATCGGCTGGGAGTTCCGTGTCATCGATGACGACGACATCACGGCCTATCTGCGAGACGTCGGCGCGCGCATCGTCCAGCACCTGCCGCTGACGAAACTGCACTTTCAGTTCTTTCTCGTCGATCTGCCCGACGCCAACGCGTTCGTGCTGCCCGGCGGGCGGATCTACATCTCGCGCAAGCTCATCGCGCTCACCCAGTCAGAGGACGAGCTCGCCGCGGTGATCGGACACGAAACAGGCCACCTGGTCGCGCGGCAGCAGACCGCCGTATTTTCACGCTTGTTCAAAGACGTCCTCGGCGTCACGGCCGTGGGCGACCGCGCCGACGTCTTCGAGAAATACAACGAGTGGATGGACAACATCGCCAGGCATTCGGGTCCGGTTCAACAGGATGCCGACGACGATCAGATGGAAGCCGACCTTGTCGGACTGTACGCGATGGCCGCCGCCGGCTACGATCCGCAGGCGCACGCGCGTTTTTTCGATCGGCTGGCCGACACCCGCGGCAACACCGGCGGATTCTTCTCCAACTTGTTCGGCACGACGAACCCGGATGCGGTGCGGCTGAAAGAGATCCTCAAGCACATCCAGGCGATGCCCGCGGCCTGCATCGACGTGCGCGTGCCGGCGCGGACAGACGCGTACCAGCGCTGGAAATCGCTGGTGATCGGCTTCACGGGCGCGGGGCGCAAGGAATCGCTGCACGGCGTCTCGGCGCGGACCGTGCTCGACGGCCCCCTGCGCATCGACGTGACCGGCCTGCGATTCAGTCCCGACGGCCGCTTCATCCTCGCCCAGGACGACGGCGGCATCACGGTGCTGACGCGGGATCCTTTCCAATGGCTGTTTCGTATCGACGCCGTTCGCGCGGCGCCCGCGCAGTTTTCACCTGATTCGCGCAGCATCGTCTTCCACACCGCCGACCTGCGCGTCGAGCGCTGGGATCTCGAGACCGGCGCCCTGGCCGAGGCGCACGAGGTGTTCATTCGCAAGGACTGCCTGCAATCCGCGCTGTCGCCCGACGGCAGGATGCTGGTGTGTCTCGATGGCGGGCAGGATCTGACGCAATACACCGTGACCCTCGTCGACGTCGCATCCGGCGCGATCGTCTATACCGCCGCCGACTTCACCGGCCCGGATACACCCACGCGAACAGCGCTCGGAGTGCTGGGCCTCGACGGACTGCTCGAGCGCGATTGGCGCTTCGCGACGATGATGTTCTCGTCTGACGGGCGCTTCTTCGTCGCCGCGCATCATCGCGACCCTGTCACCGGCCCCGGCGTGCCGTCGGCGCCTGCTCCGTTCCCCAGTCGAGGTGGTGGAGTATCCATTTCGGCCTTGACCGTCGGTCCAGCGACGATCAGCGCACGCGACGACGTGCTGATCTACGACGTGGCGCGCCGCACCACCGTGAGCGCCCGCAGCGACACCAAGAGACTCATCGCCGCCAGTTGCGCGTTCATCGGCGTCGATCGACTGCTCGCGTTCAATCCCGACGTGCCGAAGCAATCGGCCGTCATCGAACTGCCGGGCGGCGACGTCATCGAGCGGACGGCCGCCGTGAAAGGTGAATGGACGAGCGCCACGAAGGGCCGCTTCGTGTTCGTGCGCCCGTACCAGAAATTCGCCGTCGGCGTGCTCGATCTCTCGAAGCACGAGGTCGTCAAAGGATTGCCGAATGACGCGATCGATATCTTCGACGAGCAAGTCGTCGCCGAGCGCGGCACCGGTGAACTCGCGCTGTACGGCATGGACAAGGACAATCGTCCGCTGGCGGCCGTCACGCTGCCGGCGGCGTCGCTGAGTCCCCTTGCGGCAGCGGCCGTGTCGTCGGATTTCAAGTGGCTCGCCGTCTCGGAGCGATCGCGCGGCGCCGTCTGGGATCTGGAAACAGGCGACAACGTGACGCAGACGCGCCCGTTCGACGGCGCGGCCTTCACGCCTGAAGGACTGCTCTTCGCGGATTTCTCGAGACAGAATGACGAGCCGCGCAAGGTCATGCGCGTCGATCCGTCGCAGAAGCTGCCGCTCTCCGGCGTCGAAGTGAAGGACGATCATGCAGTCCAGATCGGCCCGTATCTCGTCATTCGGCGGCCGGCCAGAAAAGGCACGAGTCTGGGCGACGGCATGGAGATCGAAGTGCGCGACGTCGTGCGCAACGTCACGCTGTGGACGCGGGCGTTCGACGTCGATCCGCCGTTGGTCTGGACCAATCCGCGCTCGCCCGAGTCAATCGCGCTCACCTGGCCGATGACGTCGAACCCGGCGCGCGCCGCGGTGCGCAGCGATCCGGCGCTCGCGCGCCAGCCGGCGGCGATGCGGCCGATCGATGCCGATCTGCTCGTCGAGGCCGTCGACTTGCGTACCGGATCGACGAGGCGGAATTTGATCTTCGAGACCGGCAACGGCTCGTTCGCCGTCGCCAGCATCCAGATCGACGGCGGCATCGTGGCGGTCGCCGACTCTCAGAATCGCGTCCATATTCTGTCGCTCGACACGGGCGAGTTGCGCGGGCGCGTGTTCGGCAATCACGCGGTGTTGAGTCCGGCCGCGGGAGCGTTCGTCGTCGAAAACGGCCCGGGCACATTGACCGTCTACGATGCGGTCACGCTGCGCCGCAAGGATGCGTACTCGTTCAGCCACAACGTGTCGGTGACGTCGTTCAGCCCTGACGGGCGGAGGCTGTTCGTGTTGACGGCGGATCAAACCGCCTACGTGCTCGATCTCACCGCCGGCGCGGCAGCTCAGCGGCCGGGCGGCTGACGATAGCCGCTCGTCGTGAACAGCGAGAAGTTCTGGGGGCTCGGTCCTTCCCGCCACGCCCGCGCGACCTGCCAATCGCGCCAGTCCCAGAGACGCGCGTGGTTCAGATCCACGTCGGGGTCGTTGTTCCAGCGATCGTTGGGATAACAAAACGCGCCCGTCGCCGCGATCGCGATTGAGACCGCGAGCGCGGCCCAACCCAGGGCGCGGCGCCAGGATCGTTCGCCAGCCCAAGCGGCGCCCGCGGCGGCAGCCGGCGCCAGAGGCACAAGGATGTCGACCAGGTAGCGCGGACCATAGGTATGGCCGCCCCACCACATCGAATAGCAGGCGTAGCCGGCAAACTGCGCGATCGCGGCGGCGGTCCACCACCGTTCGCCGTTCGCGAACTCACGGCACCACAGCGCGGGGAGCGCGCCAATGGCAAACAGCGCAATTGGACTGAAGACGACGAGACCACGATTGGGCGAGAAGAGCAATCCGAGCGCACCGATCCACGGCGTCGAGCTCACGGTCGACACCACGGCGTGAGCCTTGAGGTTCTGCGCCTGCAGGGCCGTCGTCGGACCGAGCCAGTCTCCGAACCAATGCCACTGACACCCGACAAGTGCGGCAGCCGATGCCCCGATGAATACGAGGGCCGGCATCGCGCGCTTCCAGCCAAGCCGGACGATCACTCCCGCCGCGACGATCGCGATCATCGGAGCGATTTGCGGGCGGGCGGCTCCGGCCAGGGTGAGGCCGGCAGCGCCGAGGATGAGACGCCCCGGCGAGAGAGCCCGCGACGGTCGCAGCCAGGCGTGCATCGCGAGCGCCAGTCCGGCACTCACGGTTTCGAGCTGCCAGAGTGTGCGGCTGGCCATCGGCCAGAGGTTGGTCCCGAGGCCAAGTCCGATCGCGACCACCAACCCGATGCCGGCGCCAGACGTCCGCGCCACTGCGAGGAAGACCAACACGACTGCGGCAGCCGTGAGCAGTGACGCGGTCAAGACCGCAACCAGCGCGCTCGACAGCGGCGCGCGAAGGTCGACGGCATGCGCGGCGTCGAGCAGCCACGCGACGCCGGCGGCCTCAATCGACGGCACGATCGAGTACGCCGAGCGGTAGTGTCCCTGACGGTCGAGCTGGAACGCCGGGCGTTGTCCAAAATCCGGAGCGGCCTTGACCCACCAGTCCAAGGTCAGCGTGTGATCGAGCACCAGCTCGATGGCCGCGAATTTGGTCGGCTGCGAGTCGTAGGAAGAGATCTCCCGTCCGTTCGAGTTGTAGACGAGCCACAACGCGGCGAACAACCACCACGCGCGCCGCGCGATCTGTCGAGAGGCGTCAGACGGCTTCACATTTGGAAGATGAACGGCGAGAATGGGGCAGTCTATCATCCGTGCAAAGGGAGGCCTCGATGGCGAAGAAGCTGCTCATCGCGGGTGGTGCGGTCGTGTTGGTCGGCAGCCTCGGACTGTTTCTGTGGGCGCGGTCGGTGCTGACCGGCGACACCGTGCGGTTGGCGGTGGCTGGGCAGTTGTCGAAGGCGCTCGGTCAGCCAGTGACGATCGGCAGTTTGGGCGCGACGATTTTTCCGCGCGTGACGATGACGCTCGGCGATGTCGCGATCGGGCAGCCCGCGAGAATCACCGCCAAAGAGCTGTACGTCGGGACGGATTTTCGCGCGTTGCTCTCACGCCGCATCGAGCATGCCGTCGTTCGTCTGACCGGCTCGCGCGTGCAATTGCCGCTGCCGCCGCTGGGCGGTGCCAGCGCGGGTCCGACGGACACGTCGAGCGCGCCGCCGGTGCAGATCGTCTCGGTGGACGAGATTTCGTTGAGCGATGCTGAAATCGTCAGCGGATCGCGGACGGTACGCGGCGACATCACGCTGGCGGTACAGGGGCAGGCGGTCGAGATCGAGCGCGCGACCTTCGGCGCCGGCAACGCGACGTTTCATTTGACGGGACACATCACCGATATCGCGGGGCCCGCCGGCAGCCTGAGCATCGACGCCGGCGATCTCGATTTCGTGCAGCTGCTGGCCTTTGCGTCTGATTTCTCCGGAAGCGCCGCTGTCGGTGGCACCGCAGCCGGCGCCTCCGCGGCCACGTCGTCGGCCACTCCGGCGAAACCGGCGAGTCCGATGAACGTGTCGCTCTCGCTCGCGGTCCATCGCGCCAGCTTTGGCGCGCTGGTCTTCGACAAGCTCTCCGGCACCGCCACGCTCACGAACACCTCGCTGCAGATGAATCCGATTCGGTTCGGCGTCTTTGGCGGCACCTACGACGGCACCGCGGCATTCACCCTCGGCGAGACGCCGCAGTTCCATCTCAAAGCGTCGCTCGCCGCGATCGACGTCGCGAAAGTCATGGACTTCGCCGGCCAAAAGGGCGCCATGACGGGCACGATGACCGGGTCGATCGACGTGAGCGGCCGCGGCGTCTCGTCGGCAAGCGTGCTGAACAGCACGCGAGGCGACGCGCGCATTGCCGTCGCAAACGGCACCGTCAAAGGCCTCGGCCTCGTGCGCGGCATCGTCCTTGCGACGTCGATGCGCAAAGACTCGCAATCCAATCTTTCACAGACGAATGCGACCGAATCGTTCTCGGAGCTCGACGGCACGTTCGCCGTCGCCGACGGCGTGGCCACGAGCAAGGATCTGCGATTTGAATCGACGGATGTGGTCGTGGCGGCCGTGGCGGCCGTCCGTCTCGACGGAACGTCGGTCGACGTGCGCGGGCCGGTGCAGCTCTCGGATGCGCTCACGCAGCAGGCGGGGCGCGATTTCGTGAAATACACACAGAAGGACGGCCGCGTCACGCTGCCCGCGACCGTGACGGGCCCTGTCGATCACCTGCAAGTGCGCATTGACGTCGGCGATGTCGCCAAGCGCGCCATCACCAACGCCGCCAGCGACCAGTTGATGAAGCTGCTTGGGAAGAAAACCGGACGAGGCGGCTCACGGTAGACGGACCGGCACATCCATGATCGGTGATTTGAAATTGATGAACGAAGAATGGACGATTGACAATCGACAATCGGCGTCAGCCGCGCCGACCGAGCACGCTCGACTACCGATTGACGGTCGTCGATTCTTCGTTCATCAATTTCAAATCATCGATCATCGATGTGTCTGACGGGTCTCTTATCGGTGCGCCTTCGCCATCCGCTGATCCGACAGCGCGATCACCGGGTCGATGCGGGACGCGCGCATCGACGGCACGAGACAGGCGCACGTCGCAATCAGTCCAAAGAAGATGGCGACCAAGCCATAGATAACCGGATCGAGCGGCCGCACGTTGGTGAGCAGCGTCTCAATCAAGCGCGCCGTACCCGCCGCGCCGGCCAGGCCGATGACCAGTCCGATGCCGACGAGCTTCATCCCGCCGCCGATGACCAGACTCACGACCTGACGCGGCTTGGCGCCGAGCGCCATGCGAATGCCGATTTCGGCGGTCCGTTGCGTGACGGCATAGGCGACGACCGAGTAGAGTCCGACGGCCGCGAGCACCAGCGCGATCGCCGCGAAGCACGACGTCAGGCTCGCGACGATGCGCTGCACGCCGAGACTTTGCGCGAGCGCGGCGTCGAGCGACTGGAAGAACGAGATCGGCTGATCGCGATCGACTTGCGCCACCGCCGAGCGAATCACGCCCTGCAGCAGCGCGCTGTCGCCGGCCGTTCTCGCGCTCACCGACATGCCGGGCTTCGCGAGCTGGCGCAGCGGATAGTAGATCTCGTCGGGCGCCGGCACGTTGAGTCCATTGCTCTTCACGTTCGCGATCACGCCGACGATGACACTGGGAATCTCGGCGTTGCGTCCGCGCAGCAGCGTGTGGCCGAGCGGCGACTCGTTCGGAAACAGCCGTGACGCCAGTGCCTGATTGATGATGCAGGCATTGGGCGCGCCCTCGCGATCTTCTGCGGTGAATGCGCGTCCCGACACGACCGGAATATGCAGCAGCGAGAAGTAGTCCTCGCTGACGACCTGCAGTCCGGCGAGCGGACGCTGCGGCAGCGGCAGGATCGGGCGGCC